>ENA-ORXD01002386-ORXD01002386.1-sediment-metagenome-genome-assembly--contig:-NODE-2386-length-12653-cov-15.448473_pt1 | contig 12653 bp, 7 predicted proteins | sample MGYA00237862_ERZ511471 | MGnify/ENA metagenome assembly ERZ511471 | reverse complement strand
TTGCACTTTTTAACCCAGAGATACCAAGAATCAGATTTCAACAAGGTTTCACCCGCTGAAGTAATCATTACTTCAACTGGCGAGATCCACTTTTGCGGAATTGACCCTATCCAATGGCAAAAATAAATCATCCTCACAAAGACCGATTTGAACAATACAAACAAGTTGTTGCCACCGGGATACCAGACGAAAACCTGGATGCGAGTTTGCGGGTTGAATTGATTTATCGTGGGATGATAGCAGACCTCAAAAGTGCATTATCCCTGGATTCAATTGATTTGTTGACCAGCATTTCTTTATCAAACCCAATTGAGCTTGTTCGTAGAGATGCACTGTATGCCCTTGGTGAAATGGCAATTGAGGGATTCGAACAGGCAATCTCAACACTTTTTTCATTATTCATCATCCACGACCAGGAATTAGCTGCCAGGATTATTTTGGAAAAGAATATCAAAGCTTTAAACCCTGAAGAATATTCCGCATTTTTGGTTCTTTCCCTGAATAAGACAACCTTTCTTGAATTTGATCCAGGTCTAGATTTTTTGAATCAATACTACGATCAGGCCGAACCTGAAGTCAAAGAGAAATTAATCACCTTCGCCAAAAAATGTGGTCTACCTGTCTGGGCGATGATCCACGCTGCACTTCAAGATCAAGAAAATGATGATTTGGCGGCAATCATCGATCAATTTCCTGCTTTTACGCTTGAAGAGGAAGAACTATTTTTTCGTCGAATTGAACAAAGGCTCAATGAAACCAATCCACAGGTTTATATTGAATTACTTACAGACTTGTTTTTCAGGTATGATCACCCCCTTGCGGCAGGTTCGATCCTCAGAACTCCTTTACGTCCTGAATCGCCAGATCGCCACGCACTTTTGCTTTATCTATCCAACACATGGAATGAATATGAACTGGTCGATTTTGATCAACGCTTGATCACTATTGCGTATCAAAACGCGGACGCGAACCTGCGTAAACGGATTTTGCAACATGCCAGACAAAGCGGATATACTGACTGGGTCCAGCAGGTAACTCAACAATCCACAAAACGTTCCTATTGGGCGTCTGAATTGACAGATGCCGATTGGAAAGTAACTCTTGATGTTTTATCCAGGCAAAAAAGATGGCATGATCTCTGGAAATTATCATTTCAATGTCCCCCTGTTTGGAGCTTTGCCTTTATTAACCAACTCATTCAAAATAATTGGCGGCCAGATAGAACTGAAGAGAATCAGGATTTTGAGCGCCTGGCTGGGTTATGCAAACAAATCCGAACAGCTAATGTATCCATTTCACCATTCGAGCACATCCAAACATCCACGGAGCGTGCAAATTGCTTGAGTTTCCATGCGCCTTCAAAACTCATTGCACTTGGTGGAAATAGCGGCAAAATTGCCCTTTATCAATGGGATCAAGGCAAAATCCATCAGGCAGCCAGTATCTCTCTGGGCATGATCCCAGGTACGCGTGCTATTCAATTCGACCAAGGTGCAAAAAACCTCGCCGCAGCCGGCGGAGATCATCTAATTCGCGTGGTGGAAATAGAAACAAGAAAAATTATAAAAACCTTCGAAGGACACGAAAATCTAATTCGCGGCATGGCTATTTCTAACGATGGCCGAACTCTATATAGCTGTGGTTTTGATGGCAAGTTAAACGCATGGCAATTTCCTTCAGCCTCCCAGTCTCAATTAATCTACCAATCTTCTAAAGAGTTGCTCACGCTTTCGCTATGTGGTTCAAATCAATACTTACTTGTTGCCGGCGCCGATTCAATTATCCGCGTATATCAAACGCCTTCAGGTTCTTTGGTTCGAGAAATTGCCGACCATGAAGCCGGTATCAATCATCTGGCAGCTTCACAAAGCAGCGAAATTGCGGTTTCCTCCGACCTGGATAACAGGGTTTTGATATGGAATTACCTCAGTGGTAAACAATTAAATCAAATTTCTTTGGAACCCGATTCAGATGTAATCACAACTATAAAATTAATTCATGAAGATCAACTACTGGTAATAGGCACAGCGGATGGCAAAATATCCATCTTTAGCGTATCCAATGGGAATCTGGTGATTCCCACCTGGCATGCTCATCAAGGCAGAATCATTGGAATGGATTTTGACCCGGATTCAGCAAAACTATTTAGTTTATCTTCCAATGGCGAAATAAAAACTTGGTCTTTAGACTCGCTTCTCTTAATTCGCTCTCCACTTTCTACCAAGAAGCTGATTGAATTACCAGAACTTGAAAATTTATTAATCCAAAATAATTTATTGTCATCTGATAAATCATGGATTCGACTCGTTACCGAACTAATAAAGATTAACCATCGACATGATATTCAGCTTGGCGAGCCAACGCCAATCTCGATTGGAGAATTTGATATTCAAATCGAAGAAAGCTGATTTTAATATTACCAATTAATTGCCAGACAATTGCCCCCCTGGATTGCTTGACATTCAACCCATGCATCCTTAAAATCAAATAAGCAATAATCTTCAATTTGGTTGTGGGGAAGAGACCGCAACATGCGGCACCGAAGGGGCAAACTCTGGCATTGGCAAACCAGAGCGAATCTCTCAGGTAAAAGGACCCTGCCATCACTACCCTCTGGAAAGTCAGAAGACACCGAAGGTGCAAACCCATCCAATGGGTGAATCTCTCAGGTCAATGACAGAGGCACACGCCATCCGCACGCGTGTGCCTTGTATGTTTAAATGCCAAAATTTTATTTATTTCAATACCATAAGGAGAATAAAATGAAAATTCCGGGTGACCTCAAATTTACTAAAGGTGATGAATGGGTAAAGGTTGATGGCAATATTGCCACGTTAGGAATCACTGACTACGCGCAAGATCATTTGTCAGATGTTGTGTTTGTTGAGATCACAGTATCTCAAGATGATAATGTAAAAGCTGGAACTACAGTGGCAACACTTGAATCCGTCAAAGCGGCCGCAGATGTGAATAGCCCTGTGTCTGGTAAAGTCATCGAAATCAACGAGAGTCTGCCGGATGCTCCGGAATCGGTTAACACTGATCCATTTGATTCCGCCTGGATGATCAAAGTTGAAATGACTAATCCTGCTGAATTAGATGCGTTAATGGACGCTGCCGCTTACGAAAAATATTGCGAGGAGCGCGAAAGCTAATGTTTACCCCTCACACCGATCCTGAACGAGCTGAAATGCTCAAAACAATCGGGGTGGAAAAGATCGAGGACCTTTTCAAGGATGTTCCAGAACAATTTCGCTTTCCAAAATTAGACTTGCCGGAAGCGCTTTCTGAAATGGAAGCGATAAAACAAGCTCAAGATTTAGCCACCGCAAATGAATCGGCGCGCGATCTGGTTTGCTTCTTAGGCGCTGGTGCTTACAATCATTACACGCCCGCAGCGGTAGACAGCCTGCTTCGCCGCGGCGAATTCTACACTGCTTATACACCTTACCAGCCAGAAGTCTCTCAAGGAACCCTGCAAGCCATCTTTGAATTCCAAAGTCTTGTAGCCGCCCTGACCGGCATGGAAGTAACCAATGCCAGCCATTATGATGGTGCCACTGCCGTCGCAGAAGCCGGGATTATGGCATATCATCATTTTCGTGGAAAACGGCTCAAAGTTGTGGTATCACCTTCCTTACATCCACAATATCGGGATGTTCTCTGCACCTATCTTTGCGGTATAGAAGGGGTACAGATTGTTACACCTGATGTTGAATCTCCTCTTTCTAATCCAGAAGATCTGTTGCCCTACGTAGACGATCAAACCGCCCTGGTATTTGTCCAATATCCCGATTTCTTTGGTCGCATATTTGACTTTACGGAATTAGCCGAAAAAGTGCATGCAGCTGGCGCGTTATTCGCAGTTGCCACGAATCCATTATCGCTCGGTTTACTTAAGCCACCTGGTGAATTTGGTGCTGATATTGTTGTCGGCGAAGGACAGTCGTTAGGGTTACCCCTGGCTTATGGCGGCCCATACCTCGGTCTTTTCTCCACCAAAATGGAACTGGTTCGGAAAATCGCTGGACGATTGGTGGGTGAAACGGAAGATAAAAACGGTAATCGCGGGTATGTGCTTACCCTTACCGCCCGCGAACAACATATTCGCCGAGAAAAAGCCACCAGCAATATATGCACCAACCAGGGTTTGTTGGCTTTAGCCGCGACAATTTATATGAGTTTGCTAGGTAAAAATGGCTTACAAAAAGTAGCTGAATTGTGTTACCACAAAGCCCACTACGCGGCGGAAAAAATCAATCAAATCAATGGCTTTTCGGTGATTTCCAAATCTCCGTTCTTCAATGAATTCATTGTCGATTGCCCGTTGCCGGTAGATGAAATTAATCTACACTTGCTGGATCAAGGCATTTTGGGAGGATTTGATCTAAGCAAAGACTATCCATCTATGCAGAACAAGATGCTGGTCGCTGTCACTGAAATGAACTCCAAAGCCGATATTGATCTTCTTTGCGAAATCCTGAAGGAGGTTAGCCATGCGTGAGCCCACAATTTACGAACTTTCTTCACCGGGACGCAAAGGAGTATCCTATCCGGAACCTGATGTTCCTAAAACCTCCCTGCCAGATGGATTAACCCGAAGCGATTTGCCTCTCCCCGAACTTTCTGAGTTGGATGTTATTCGCCATTTCACGAATATTTCGAAGAAAAACTACTCAATCGACTCAGGCTTTTATCCCCTGGGCTCTTGTACCATGAAATACAATCCCAAAATCAATGAGGAAGCGGCTCGATTACCCGGTTTTTCCTACACACACCCACTGCAACCCATTGAAACTGTGCAGGGCAACCTGGCTCTCATGTATGAATTACAGCAATGGCTTGCCGAAATTAGCGGGTTCTCCGCAGTCAGCCTGCAGCCAGCTGCCGGCGCCCAAGGTGAATTCTCCGGGGTGATGACCATTCGTGCCTATCATCTCCATCGCGGGGACAATAAACGCATAAAGATGCTCATCCCCGATTCCGCGCATGGCACTAATCCCGCGACAGCCTCGATGTGTGGATTTGAGACCGTGGGTATCCCTACGGACAGCCAGGGAAATGTAGACCTGGAAGCCCTCAAAGCAGCCTGTGACGATACTCTGGCAGGCATGATGCTTACCAACCCCAATACCTTAGGGCTCTTTGAACAAGGCATTTTAGAAGCGGTTGAAGCTGTTCACCAGGCTGGTGGTCTGGTATATGGCGATGGCGCCAACTTGAACGCCTTGTTAGGCATCGCCCGTCCTGGAGACCTGGGTCTGGATGTAATGCATTTTAACCTGCATAAGACATTCTCAACCCCTCATGGCGGTGGTGGACCTGGTTCAGGTCCCATTGGCGTAAAAGAGCACCTGGCACCCTTCCTACCGGGACCCATTGTGACCATTATCGAAGAAGGCAATAACGAAGTTCCGCCGCTTTACGGTCTGGAAATGCCTGAACATTCAATTGGGCGGGTGAAATCTTTCTTTGGCAACTTTGCCATGATGGTTCGGGCTTATGTCTACATCAGTATGCACGGCCCTGAAGGCTTGCGTAAAGTTTCCGAGAACGCCGTGCTCAACGCGAATTATGTGCGCGCCCTTGTTAAAGACACCTATAAAGTGACTTATGACCGGATTTGCATGCATGAATTTGTCGCTGAAGGTCACTGGAACGATGCGCCCGGCGTCATCGCCCTGGATATTGCCAAGCGCCTCATTGATTATAATTTCCACCCACCCACGAATTACTTCCCTTTGATTGTGCATGAAGCCTTGATGATTGAGCCTACCGAGACAGAATCGAAGCAGACTCTCGATCAATTTGCTGAAGCATTATTGAAGATCGCAGAAGAGGCAAAAACTGACCCCTCTCTGCTCAAAGAAGCACCGCATCACACACCCGTGGGACGTTTGAATGAGGTCAAAGCCGCAAAAGATTTGATCTTATGCTCATGTGAATTGCCGTACGGTTAAATCCAATCAGTTTTACACTCGTCCCGGCCTAAATCTGGCCGGGATTTTTTTATACTGCAATTTGACAATCAAGCAATTATTCGATATATATTGATCACAATCAAATTGAGGTTACACTATGGCAAATCCCAAACCAAAAGATTTTCAACACGTAAAGAACTTTCCTGGAACCACGGGAAACGATCTGGATATTCTCCTCCATCAATTTGCGAAGATTCAAAATATCAATTCCTTGATTCTAGTGGTTTTACTCTTCCTATTGTCATTTCTTGTAAACTGGGGTGATATCCCCAATACACTCATATTGTTAGGATTCTTTCTTTTCGATTGGTTATTACTAGGGCTTCTCCCAAAAGCAGGTCTTTCTTATGGCCCCCCCAAACCACCGCTGGTGATTTTGGCGATTGCGCGAAGCTTGTTTGGCTTGATTCCGGTTCCTTATAATTGGGTTGCTCAAATGGTCGGAACGATGCTGGTGATTTATGGTTTTTGGATTGAGCCCCATTTCATCAGGTTTTCTTACCAAAGATTGGTCAGTCATAAGATTAAAAACTCCAAGGCGATTCGGATCCTTCATCTGGCGGATTTGCATATCGAGCGGATCACCCAGAGAGAAAAACAGCTGACACACATGGTTTCTCAATTGAAGCCTGACTTGATTTTATTCTCCGGAGATATTCTTAATCTTTCTTATCTCAAAGATGAATTGGCCTGGAAAGCTGCCCGCGAAATCATCCAGCAATGGAAAGCACCTTATGGGGTTTATTTAGTCACAGGCAGTCCGGCGGTAGACCTTGCCGAGAATTTTCCAGCTTTGATCGACGGGCTTCCAGTAACCTGGCTCAATGACGAACTAAAAACAATCCAAATCGATCAGTCAAGAATTAATATCATCGGCCTGACTTGCACCCATAAGCCTTTTGAGGACGCGCCCAGGCTAAAGAACATCCTGCCATCTCAAAATGGAGATTTCTCCATTCTATTACACCATAGTCCTGACCTGGCTCCAGAAGCCGCGTTACATCCGATTGACCTTCACCTTGCAGGTCATACACACGGTGGGCAGGTACGGCTGCCCCTTTACGGTGCAATCGTTACCGGATCGCTTTACGGCAAAATGCTCGAGTCAGGTAGATATCAACTTTCCAATTTAACGCTCTACGTCAGTAGGGGAATTGGTCTTGAAGGCGCAGGCGCGCCGCGCATACGCTTTCTATGCCCCCCTGAAATCACTCTTTGGGAATTATCTGGAGAAGATACTAAATAAACCAAATTTTAAAAAAAAGCGGTTCCTCTCCTAGAAGGAACCGCTTTCAATTGGCTTCTTTGTTCCGGCGCTGCCAAAGAAGCACACAAATTTCTGTTTTCTATTTTAGCGCATTTTCCACATATGCAACAACCGAATCAATTGCTTGAGGCAATTTGCTGGCATCTTTACCACCGGCTTGCGCAAGCACTGGACGTCCACCACCACTTCCGCCAACAATCTCTGCCGCGGTTTTGACCAAATTTCCCGCGCTTAATCCACGTTTCACCAGATCTTCTGTTACAGCGGCAATTAACATTGGTTTTTCCTTGATTACACTTCCCAGCAGAACAACACCTGAGGTAAAGTGATCCCGGAAACGATCTGTCATCTGGCGCAAAGTGTCCGCATCTGCATCTTCCAAAATCGCAGAAACAACCGTTATTCCTTTTACCATTTGCGGATTTTCAAGATACTTGCTAAAGTCTGCCGCGATTTGTTTTTGCTTATGTTTACTTACTTCCTTTTGTGCCAATTCGAATTGATTCAGAATAACCTGCGCCTTATCAGGAACTTCATCAACCGCCGTTTCCAGTAAATTGGCAGTTTCTTTCAAGGTTTTCAATCTCTTGTGCACCAACGCGTACGCACCTTCGCCAGTGACTGCTTCCACCCGGCGAATACCCGCCGCGGCACTGGATTCGGAAGTAACCAAAAACATTCCAATGTCTCCAGTTTTTTCCACGTGAGTGCCACCACATAACTCATAAGAGAAGGTACTGGTGTCTCCGATCGAAATGGTGCGAACGCGCTCTCCATATTTCTCGCCAAATAAAGCCATCGCGCCTTCTTCCAACGCTTCGTCTAATGATTTCCATACGATCCGAAGCGCATGATTCTGTTGAATGGCCTCATTCACGCCTTGTTCAATTTTTTCAAGTTGTTCTGCAGAAATGGCCTCTGGGTGCGTGAAGTCAAATCTCAACCTGTCTGGAGCAACCAACGAACCCGCCTGGCGGGCATGGGTACCCAACACTTTATGCAATTCCGCATGAAGCAAGTGAGTAGCGGTGTGGTTGCGCATAATATTTCGCCGGCGACGAGCATCTACTGCCGCCAGTGCCATGTCTCCGGTTTTTACTTCTCCTTTGACCACTTTTCCAACATGAATTACAACCCCGGCTGCTGGCTTTCGGACGTCTGTAATCTCAATTTGCCAGCTTTCGCCATCCAAAGAAGTAATCATACCGGCATCATTGATTTGTCCGCCCGATTCAATGTAAAAAACACAACGGGGCAAAATAACCGCAACAGAATCTCCTGATCTCGCCGCAGGAACAACCATACCGTCTTTAACCAGAGCCAGTACTTCACCTTCCATGTTCAAATCATGGTACGGATCGTAAGCAATGCCCTCTGCCGGAATTTTTCCATTAGATTGCAGTTCTTCAAAAATTTCCCGGTAGAGATCTGCATCTTCACCACCCAGCGCGCCCATCGCCTTGCCGCCCCCAGAAGCAATCCGGTGCTCTTCCATCGCGGCGCGAAAACCTTTCTCATCCACATCCAAACCCTGTTCGCGCAAAATATCTCGAGTGAGTTCCAGTGGGAGACCATGAGTCGCGTACAACTCGAATGCTTCTTTCCCGTCCAGTACTTTTCCGCCATTCTTCTGAAGTTCTGCCACCAAATCATTCAGGTAAGTTAATCCCGCCTCTACCGTCCGTTTGAACCGTTTTTCCTCCCGGGTGAGGCTGGAAAGGATAATCTCGCGGTTCTTTACAAGTTCCGGGTATGCGTCCCCATAGTTCTCAATTACCTTTTCAGCCACACTGGCCAGAAAAGGTTCGTTTAAACCGATCTTGCTGCCAAAGCGCGCCGCCCGGCGAATTATCATCCTGCAAATATAATTTCGACCGGTATTTCCGGGAATAACCCCATCGGCAATTAAAAAGGATGCAGAACGGCTATGATCCGCGATTACCCGATAAGGGGTCAAGTTTTCAGCCCGTTGCTGATCAGTGTTTCCAGTCAATTCCTGGACTTTGTTCATGGATGGAGCTAATAGATCAGTCTCATAATTAGAGCGTTTGCCCTGAAGTACAGACACTACTCGTTCAAATCCCATTCCCGTGTCCACATGCTTGGCTGGCAATGGTTCTAATTCTGTCGCGCTTTTGCGGTTATATTGAATAAAAACAAGGTTCCAGAGCTCAAGATAACGCTTACAATCACCATTGACTTCACATTGGTGGCCTTCCATGCCTTTCATGTCACAGGCATCCGGACCAAGGTCAATATGGATCTCACTGCAAGGACCACAGGGGCCCGTATCTGCCATCTCCCAGAAATTATCTTTCCGCCCACCAGGCACCACGTGTTCAGTCAACATACCCGGTTGGCTCAACCAGAAGCCCTTCGCCTCATCATCATCAGAGATTTCTGCATACTCATCTTTGAAATAGGTTGCCCACAATAAATCTCGATCTATCCCCCACTCATTGGTTAGCAAATCCCACGCCCAGGTAATGGCTTCCCTCTTGTAATAATCGCCAAACGACCAGTTTCCCAGCATTTCAAAAAATGTATGATGCGTGTTATCCCGACCGACATCGTCCAAATCATTATGCTTGCCTGCTACACGCATACATTTTTGTGAATTTACAGCCCGTGTGTACGCTCGGTGATCTGTTCCCAGAAAAACGTCTTTAAACTGGACCATACCGGCATTGGTAAACAACAAAGTCGCATCTCCGCCAGGCACCAAAGATGCGCTTGGCACATAAGTATGTCCTTGTTTCTTTACAAAATAATCAATAAATGACTGTCTGATTTCAGCACCTGTCAAATTCTTGGCCATTTTTTCTCCTGTCCTCTGGGCATACACTAAATTCTAATTAAGACAATAATTCCTCGAATAAGAATTATAAGCGATCCATTCTTTACAATCAACAAATTGATGACTCTTGTTATCTGAGTAAATAAGAAAAATCTTTCTTAAAACATCGCATGGATAGATATATCTCTATCCATGCGAGTATTTTCCTTGAAAGATGAACTTACCGTGATACAGCCAATTTGACCATCTTCCCTTGTCTATCTAATGTCACACGCGCGAAGTGGTGATGCACATGCTGGGCAACAGTGACTTCCTTCTTCATTGTTACCAGAACCTGTCGTTCTGAACCTTCACTTTGAATTTTGGCTGCAGGATCGGTAAAACGATCACCCTGCTTCGAAATGGCCATGGGTACTTCCTGGCGACGCACATGAATTTCTGCGTCAGAAAGTCCGGGCAAATAATCTTCCACAACTTGCTTCACTTCTCGTAGAACTTCAACGGGCACCGTTTTCTCTACTACGGATTGACTGCCATTATCTGATACGGTCAACACATTGATTTTGTCCTTTGCGCGAGCAAAATTCTTCATTTCACCTTTTTGCCCACCGATGGTTGCAAAAGGATCCCCGTATAACACGAAGGAAATCAAAGTCTTCTGATCTTCTCCATCCAAATAGCCTTGGCTGCTGTTCAATTTTTGCACAAGATCCACTTTTGCGCGCATCAATGCTTCCCCGGCAGTCTTGCCCTCTTTGAGATACTTCCAGAATAGATATCCAAGCAAGTCTGCGCCAATCAAAGGAGTATTCACAGATCCGTAAGCGATTCCGGTCGAACCCACAAAAACATTGCTGCCGATCGAAAGGAACTTCAAAGCGATGGATTTATCTTCTGTTTTCCCAACCACATGAGCGCCATAACAGGCCTCACTAAACACAACACTGGGAGATCGGCCATTTTTGACCAGGTCTCGCGGACATAACGCGATGGGATAATCAGGGCCATTTTCAGTTTCTGACACATCCTTCTGACCATACCACTCTGCCGTGTCCTCCAAACCATGCAAATTGTAATATCCAACATTGGAGTCAACAATTTTCTTGGACTCAAAACTGCCAGAAAATTGTGGTGGAGAAACAAGCAGGTTCTTTCCATCACCAACTGGCCGAAAGACAGCCATAGACGACCTTCGCCAAACCGAAGCGGTATATCCGAAAGGTTGGCTGCGCGTTATCATTGATTTTGGCTTGAATTTTGACGCGGTTTCAATCAGCGCAAGTATCGGTTGGATGAATAATTGCCACCAGGGGATTTCAGAAGTCTGCTGGTTTTGAGTTTTCGTCATCCGCCGAATTTGATCCAACAATAATCCCGCATCTGTCCCAGATTCACCTACCAGCCGGCCTATTGGCCACTCTGGGATGTAATAATTGCCATCAATAGTCGCGTAAGGGTTATCTGAATAAACCTCACGATCCATATCATCAGTCGGGTTCGGCAGCTTGTGGAAGGGAACCACATCAGGACCGCCGACAATCAATAGCGCACCGATCATCGCGCCTTTCTTTGCAAGAGCCTGGTCCAAATCTGAAAGAGCCAGTTTTAGCTTCCACGGGTCAATTTCATCCACCGCTGGCATGCGTAGTTGGTTTGCACTTTCAATATCATCCGGCAAAAATACCATCGCGCCCCACCCTGGCCGCTTTTTCATCGCTTCCTCAAGGCGCTTCATTTCCTTCTCAAGCACGATCCGAGTTTGCAATCCATATTTCTTTTCCAATCCAAGTTTGGAAGAGAAAATCACATACATAGGAAAACGCGAATCATTCCGAACCACTTCAGGTTTTTTGAACTTTTTCGCCAGCTTTTCAAAAGTATCCTCGATTAAATTCGAGTGGTGCTTGTTGTTTGCTTGTTTCCGCGGACTTTGATGTCTTTGGGCTTCTGTGTGTAAAGACTCTTTGGAATCCTTTTGAACCTGCTCAACATCTCCAACAGGACCTTTCTGAAGCTCTTCATCATTCGGGGTATTCAATCCAACCTCAATATCTTCTGGTTGGTTACACTCACTGTTTTCCTCAATATCATTCTGGACATCTTCATAGAATTCTTCCAAGCTGGTATCCCCTAAATTTTGGCTTTCCAGCTGGACAAATTCTTGGGAAATCTTGTCTTCTATCAATCGAGGTGCTTCGCCTTCGCCGAGTTGATTCCAACCTAATCGGTTGGCAATTTCAGGCGGAACTTGCATGTCAAATTTAATCCCAAACGATTCAGGCCACAAAGGGCGGTATTTGAAGTCTTTTCCCCATAATCTGCAAGGCACCTGCCCAATGGCATCTTTTGTCACGGATTCGTGCAGCAAATGAATTGCTTTTGATTCCTGTCCAATTTCGATGAGTGAGTCGGCCAAAACCAATTTGATTTGCAAACATTCCGGCCATCTTTGATTGTAAATATTCGCTAGATTGACTGCCTCAGAAAATTGATTTCCTCGATAAATATGAACGAGGTGCTCAATTGCAGGCAGAACCTCATTCGGGTACGCAGTGATCAGCTCAAGGATTTTCTTTTCATTCCGAAATTCGCTGCTGTCTGTAGCATC
>ENA-ORXD01002384-ORXD01002384.1-sediment-metagenome-genome-assembly--contig:-NODE-2384-length-12666-cov-3.512114_pt1 | contig 12666 bp, 12 predicted proteins | sample MGYA00237862_ERZ511471 | MGnify/ENA metagenome assembly ERZ511471 | reverse complement strand
TATTTGGAAGCCCCTACATCCGGCCGGCCATCATCGCCGTTGTCCTACTCCTACTGCTGATTGTTCTGCTTGCCGCGAAGCGGCGGACCGCCAAGACCCCGCCGAGCCGGGCTGACAAGATTCCTCAGTCGGTCCCGAAAACCCAGGGGCAGCAGATAAAGAGCGATCCCGCGCAACGCCCGCAGCGCCCGGAGCGACCAAAAGTCACCCCAGCCCCGTCTCAGAAAACCGTGGTGTCGGCTCGACGGCCTTCGGAAGGCGATCCGCTGATAGCTGTGATCGATGACATTCTTCGAGGCTGGGGAGATGTTATCCCCGAGGACACGCGACGGCTCGATGTCTTCAAAACTGACAGGGTAGTGGCGGCGCTTGAGAAGGCGCGACCTTTGGGCGGAGGAAAGAACGGCGATCATTCGCGCAACCGCTTGGCTCAGTTGCGCCACTACGCGCAAAGCCTGCCGTCTGGCGCCCAGCATCCGGCTGCCGGCGAAGGCGATGCGGTAGATGCCACGGTCACGGGGGCTGCCGAGTTGAACGCCGCCCTCCCGAGTGAGAGTGATGAGCCCTCGCCACACGCCGAACCTCAGGGAATTCTCGAGCTTGAGCCGGCGAAAGGCGAGGAAGTCACGGACTCCGAGTGGGACGCCCCGTCAGACGATTCCCCCCCGAACTTCTGGACCGATCCCAACGGCGCGTTTCGCCTGGAGGATGCGAGTCCAGACGTCTCGGCATTGACGGTCGAGCCCGAAGAGGATCCTACGGCCGAGGTTCCAGGCAAATCCTACGACGTCAATGACTTCTTCGCGCCGCAGAACCTCGCACCCGTCGACTCGCTGTCGAGTCTTCATTTACAGGTCAAGACCGCCGATGACCTCATGAGCCTGCCCGTTTTTGAGCGGGTGGACAACGTGGTGTTTCTCGAGCCCCCGGAACTATCGAAGGTCTTCGAGGCCACGAACGACCCGGCGCTGAAGAAGTCCATCATCGACATGCTCGAGCATGTCGGCACTCCTTCATCCCTCGAGGTACTTCGCCGCTGTCTCGACGATGCGGACCAAGAAATCCAGGTGTACGCCCTCGAGGCTGCCGACCGGCTCCTCGGCGTCGACTAGCCGCGCCACTTCCTCGAACATCTACTCCGGGACAATCATCGACCCGGCGAGTTCCCTTGCGCGGCAGAGGATTTGTTGGTGATCCAGCCCGGCCCGCCAGGCGACAAACGGACAACGCTTCCGCAGATCGAGGGACTGACCGGCCAGGTCTTCGCCTGTAAGGCTCGCCGCTCCGCCGCCGGCTTCCGCGAGGATCAGGAGCCCCGCCGCGATATCCACCGAACGAGCCCTGACGGCAGCGACCAGGACGTCGGCGACACCACAGGCGACATAGCAGAGCGACAGGGCGAGCGACCCGATCTGCCGTACTCGCAGGTCACGGCTGCGCCCGACGGCGCCCATGGCGCTGAGATCATGGTAGTGGAAGTGGTGCCGATCCGGTCTGCCGGCTTCGAGCAGAACGATCTCCACCAGATCGCTGCGATAGGTGTCGGCGGTCACGAACTTCATCCCGGAAGCCACGAGCCCTCCTCCCCGCACTGCTGTGAACGACTGTGAACGGGGGTAGTCAAGGACATGTCCCAAACACACATCGGCCAGGGTCTCTCCTTGGGCAACCGCAATCGAGGCTCCAAATGGAGTGAGTCCTCGCTTGGCATTCAGGCTGCCGTCGACGGGGTCGACGACCACCCTCCACGCCGCCCCCTCAACGGTTGTGATGCCCGATTCCTCGGAGACGAGTGTGAACAGGGCGGGGGCCTTCCGGGCCAGCACTCCCCTGATGGCCTCCTCGCAGGCGCGGTCTATCTCGAGCGTGCGGTCGCCGCCTGCCCCCTGACCCAGAATCGCCCTGCCCCGCGAAGTCCCGTACAAAGAGTCCGCGGCGAGCCGTCCGGCCTCTCCCATGTCGGAGAGGCATGACAGCCAGGCTTCTTCGACAGCAGACAGAGGTCGAGAGAAGAATGGAGAAGGTCCAGGATTGATGTCCGCCGAGGCCATAGCCGCTCTACGATACACCGCGTCGTGGCCGCCTGCCACTTTCTGAGCCGCACTTCATGCCAACCCACTCGCCCGCCTGGCCAGGCGGGCGAGTGGCGTGCGAAACTTACGGCCCGCAAGGCTCGCCGCGCACCACGGCGGCGGAGGCCCGCTTGAACAGGACCCACACGGGAGGCACCGCATGACCCGTCCCGACAGATCGACCGGCGCGCGTAGAACGGCAACCAGAGCCGCGGCCGTCTTGTCGTTCTCTGCTCTTGCAGGCTTTGGGTACATGCTATGGGAGGCTCGTTGGATCCGCTTCGGACGGGCGGATCTCGCAATCCCAGACCTCCCTCCCAGCCTGTCGGGACTCAAGATCCTTCACCTTTCCGACGTTCATGCCGGAGAGTTCTCTGCCAACGACAGGAATCTGGAGAGGGTCGTCGACTGGGCCGGGCCGCTGTCGCCCGATCTGGTCTTCCTGACCGGTGATGTCCTCGGAGGCCCCAGGGAGAGCAGGCGATCAATCGAGCTTCTCAGGCAACTGGAACCCCGTCTGGGCATGTTCGCGGTGAGTGGCAACCACGAGTACGGTCTGGGGCAAGGACCGCTGTCCGCGCCCCGGGACTCCGGTGCGCTCTGGCGCGAGGCCGGGATCACTCTCTTGGCCGACAGTTGTGTGACCCTCGAACTCGGCGCGGGCGAGACTCTCCTGCTCTGCGGAGCCGACTATTTGACAGGTGGCTTTCCTCTCGCCGCCGATGCCTGCCCCGTGGATGCGGGCACTTTTGCAGTGCTGCTCATCCACGAGCCTCCACCGGCCGATTCCCCCCTCGCCGGGCGTTTTTCTCTAGCTTTTGCCGGGCATACGCACGGAGGTCAGCTCCGGGTCCCGAGCCGCAAGGGTTTGGTGCCGTTGTACGATGACGCGGGCGATTTCTTGGAGGGCGTCTGCCCGTGGGGAGGAAGTCTCCTCGTCGTCAGCAGAGGCATCGGCACGAGTTTCGTCCCGTTTCGTCTCTTCGCCCGGCCCGAAGCGACTCTGTGGCGATTGGTATAAACTTGCGGTGAAGGTGAGGCGCACCGCGACAGCCGACAGGGAGAGCACCCATGACTCAGTCGCAGGACGAAGGCTTCGGGGGGGATCTTCCCGTAAGTCCCATATCATTTGCCGGAGAAGCGCGCCCGCTCGTATCCCATGAAGTCATTGCGACGTACGCTGCCGATGCCGCGCGGTCCGTGCCGGGGGTGGCCGATCTCCACGTCTCATCTTGGAAGGGGCTGTCTTCGCGTGTTCGGGAGACTCATGCCGGTGGCGTGGTAGTCAGAGACGCCCACGGGGATTCGGTGGATGTGGACATCCATCTGAAGGTGGGATGGGGTGTGTCGATACCCGACTTGGCGCCCCAAGTGGAGGAGGCCGCTAGGGCTAGGGTCGCCGCGATGCTCGATCTCGATTTGGGCGCCGTAACCTTGTTTATTGACGAAATCGAAGGTCCAACGGAGGCATGCGTCACGAAGGAGGGCTAGCGCGTGGCCGACTACCTTCCCCTGAGCGCGTTTCGACAGGATCTCTTGCCTGAGGAGTGCCGCGGCTGCGTCTGGTGGTTGGCCGACTCAGGTGAGTCGAGTTCGGGGCAGCATCCTGCGCGGCGCCACTGTTGGATGGCGCAGGTGGAGGCGGATTGGGGCACTACCGGGCTGATGCTCCAGCGAGCGAGTTCCCGCTCCGGACCGCCGGCTTTGTCCGCAATCATCCAGTTTGCACCGGCGGCCGCCCTGTGTCGACTGCACGACCTTCCTCTCGCCCCGATTCCGCCGGATGCAGCCGTACTGATGTGTCTGAGGTCCGATGACGATTGCAGCTCCGGCGATCGAAAAGGACTCCTCCACAAAGCCCTGAGTTTACTGAAAGACCGGGGCGCGCTCGAGGCCTTTGCCATCTCGAGCACCTTGGATGGCTCCGCGGACGAAGACGCGTGCCGGTTCTTCGCTCTCGAATTCCTAGAGGCGAATGGTTTTGCTGTCGTGGCGAACTATGGCGACCTGCGGCTCTGCCGCGTCGATCTCCGCGGCCTTCTTAGTAGACTACCCGGCGTTGAGGCTCTCGTGAAGTGCGTTCTCCGCGTTCAGCCCTCCCTTAATCCGGCTCCGCAATGACCGCCGGCGCAACCAGACGGCGTCTCGCGGGATCGGTTCTGGTCTTGCTCAGCATTGCCGTGTGCCTGCTGTCCTTGTCGGCCTTGCTTCCGGTTGCGCCGGGTGACAGTCTGGCTCCGCAGCCCGCGGTCGCCGGGGCACAGGAGCCGGCGCCGGTGTGGTTCACGCGCGTAGAGGGCATCATCGACCCGGCCCTCGCCAGTTACCTGACACACACCATGGAGGACGCCGTCTCCGCAGGCGCGGCGGCACTCATCGTCGAAATCGATACGCCCGGTGGTCTTGACAGCTCGATGCGAGATATCATCCAGGCCGAGCTGGACTCCCCGATTCCTGTGATCTTCTACGTCTATCCTCAAGGAGCGCGAGCGGCTTCGGCCGGCTTGTACATCCTCATGGGATCCGATGTCGCCGCCATGGCCCCTCAGACCAACGTGGGCGCGGCAACGCCCGTGGCTCTCGGCGGCGGGGAGATCGACGAGACCTTGCAGACGAAGATCATCAACGACGCGGCGGCCTACATCCGGGGGCTCGCGAGCACTCACGGCCGCAATGCCGACTGGGCGGAAAGGGCCGTGCGGGAGGGGGTCTCCCTACCTGCCGAGGATGCTCTGGAGCAGAATGTGATCGAATTTGTCGTCCCGGATCTGTCCGCACTTCTCCAGGCCATCGATGGTTATCGGACCGTGCCCAAGGGACTCACCGTTCACACGGCTGGAGCGCCTATCCAAGAAGTCGAAATGGGCTGGATTCAGCGCTTTCTCCATGGGATCTCCAATCCCGACATCGCTTTTGTGCTTCTGACCCTCGGTGTCCTCGGAATAATTCTGGAGCTCACTACCCCCGGCCTCGGAGCGGCGGGCATCGCGGGGGTGATCTGTCTCCTCCTCTCCTTCTACTCACTCCAGGTCCTGCCGGTAAGCTGGGTGGGCATTGCCTTGATCGTACTGGCCATTGCCCTCTTCGTGGCCGAACTCCTGGTGGAAAGCCAAGGGATACTGGGGGTGGGAGGGGCCGCTGCCCTCATCACAGGCGGCCTGCTGCTGTTTGACACCTCGGCTTCATTCTTGAAAGTAAGCTGGCCGGTGCTGCTTGCGGTCGGCGTGATTGTTCTCATCTTCTTCCTTGTCGTGATCCGAGCGGTCCGTCGCGCTATGAGGAGACCGCCTGCTACGGGAGTAGAGAGTCTGGTCGGCAGAGCGGGTACCGCGGTGACGGCACTCGATCCGAGCGGCCAGGTACGCGTGTCCGGCGAAGTCTGGAAGGCGAGAGTTGAAGGACTAAGCCTGGTTAGGGACGAACCAATCGAGGTACTAGGAAATGAGGGACTGACGCTCATCGTGCGGAAACAGGCCGGCCCACCGAGCCCTGCGTCTGACTTTGAGACAAATCACACGAGCGAAGGAGAGAACAGGCCGTGGACCCAGGTGTAATAGCTGCCATCATCGTCGTGGTTGTCTTGATAATCATTATCTTGGCCTCCGCTATCAAGGTTTTCCCGGAATACCAGCGGGGTGTCATCTTCCGGCTGGGCCGGCTCACCGAGCCCAAAGGGCCCGGTATCTTCGCGATCATCCCAATCGTGGACCGAGTGGTCAGAGTCGACCTTAGGACGATCACGATGGACGTACCGGCTCAGGAGGTCATCACCAAGGACAACGTACCGGTCAAGGTCAACGCCGTGGTGTACTTCCGCGTCATTGACCCTTCGCGCTCGGTAGTAGAGATTCAGAACTACATCTCAGGCACCTCCCAAATAGCGCAGACCACCCTACGGAGTGTTGTGGGTCAGTCGGACCTCGATCACCTGCTTACCGAACGGGACAAGCTCAACATGCGCCTCCAGGAGATCATCGACGGGCAGACCGATCCCTGGGGCATCAAAGTAAGCATCGTAGAGATCAAGGACGTGGAAATACCGAGCAGCATGCAGCGCGCTATGGCGCGCCAGGCCGAAGCAGAACGCGAACGCCGCGCCAAAGTCATCGCGGCTGAGGGTGAGTTCCAGGCCTCCGAGAAGCTCTCTCAAGCCGCCGTCGTACTCTCCAGAAGCCCGGCCTCGCTTCAACTGCGATTCCTCCAGACTCTGAACGAGATTGCGAGCGAGAAGAACTCAACCATCGTCTTCCCCATCCCCATAGACCTGATCGAGCCTTTCTTCAGGAAGTATCTCTCGACGGACATGCCGCGAGCCGCCTCCGACACCCAGATCCCTGACGGAACTTCTATAGGCTGAGGCCGGCCGGTTGGCCGCTGGAGGATCCCCCCGGAAATCCGGGGGGATGATGCGCGCGCCCGCGTGTGCTATAAATACGCGCTGCCGCACTTATCCGGCGTGACCGGGGGTATAGCTCAGTTGGGAGAGCGTCGCGTTCGCATCGCGAAGGCCAGGGGTTCGAGTCCCCTTACCTCCACTTACTCTCCTTCTCTCTCTGAGGAGCGAACATGCTTGAGATCAACGTCTCAACGCCCTCTCGAGAAGTCTTGGTGGACATCACCAAGAGCGTTCAGCAGGCACTGAGCGAACTTCGGCCGGACCTCGATGGGACGGTTGTGGTCTACGTTCCTCACACCACCGCGGGAATGACAATTAACGAAGGGCCCGACCCGTCCGTTGCACGCGACATACTGGCCCGGCTGCAGGCACTGGTTCCTCGAAATGCCGGTTACGCGCATGGCGAGGGCAACTCCGACGCTCACATAAAGGCGAGCATGCTGGGCAGCAGCGTGACAGTGCCGGTTGAGGGCGGGCACCTTCGGCTAGGCACCTGGCAGAGCGTTTATCTGGCCGAGTTCGATGGCCCGAGATCGCGGCGTGTGTGGATTCTCCCTCTCTCTGCCGGCACATGAGAACAGACTCCGGCACCGAAGACGGCCCAGATGTGGCGGACCTGCCGGCCTTTGTGGAATCGCTCATTGCCCGCTTCCTGGGTGACTTCAACTCCAATAACCTAGGTCCCGGTGCCGGTGAGCCGGCTTGGGAGGACTTTCTTGTCGGCTGGGCGCGAGGGGACGATCCTCTCTTCGATTTTCTGAAAAGACATATCGGTGAGTTCCAGTGGTATCCGGCCGAGGCGTTCGCGCTCGGCCGCCCCGTCGACTATTCAGATCCATCGGCGGAGCCGGCGGATCTGGCCGTCATCAGTTGGGCTCTCTGTCAGACCGAGGCAACCAGACGCTCGAATCGAGTTGAGACACGCATGCCCTCGGAGCGGTGGGCGAGGGCCCGGATCTTCGGCCAGATGTGCAACCGGGAGCTCCACCTCGCGATGGTCGCCTCTCTCCAATCACACGGGTACGAAGCAGTCGCCCCATCTCTGCTGGTTCAGTGGGAGGAGAGGCGTTCACAGAAATACGGTCGAGCATCCACCTGGTCGGAGCGTCATGCAGCCCATGTCTGTGGCCTGGGGACCTTCGGCCTCTCCGGGGGACTGATCACTCCGCGGGGCCAGGCGGTCCGGCTGGGCTCAGTCGTCGTCCGAGCCTCGGTACCGCCGACCCGACGTAAGTACGATAACCCGTTCGCCTACTGCCTTTCGTTCGCCGGCGGTGTGTGCGGAGCCTGCGCGGCCCGTTGCCCCGTCGGGGCAATCAGCGGACAGGGCCGCGACAAGGAAGCATGCGCTCGCCAGGTCGAGGAGTCGAAGGCACACGTATTCCGAGAGTACGGCTTTGAAGGCTACGCCTGCGGACTGTGCCAGACGAAGGTTCCCTGCGAATCAGGCATTCCCCGGCCATAGGCCGCGGGCAAATGCACCGCCTAGACTCGCTCGGACGCGCAAGGCAAGCGCGCTCCTTCTATCCTACGTAGCGCCCTCGTCGTGCTCCGCGGAATCCCCAGACTCGCCGCCGCCCCCGCGTGGCGCCGGCAGGATCGACGAACTGTCTCTGGTACGAGGCCCTGCAACGCCGGCGAGCACGTCCTCCGGCCCGGCCTGATGAACCGCGCCCGCGAGGCGGCGCCTGCGCCGCCAGACGAGCGTGCGCCAAGTGGCCAGGCCCAGTAGCAGGAGCCAGGCGAGGATCTCGAGGGTCTGACCGATCGTGTTCGCGCCCGTGCGGCCGTAGTAAAGGGTGACATGACTCTCGGTCGGGATGACCATCATGAATGACGGAGAGACGAGGTAGGGGCCTTCAGCACCCTCGACGTGCCAGTTGGGGAAGTACGAGATCTTGATCCAGTGCGGCTGCCCGATCGCCGTCGTGTCGAAGGACAGACGCTCGTTCTCGAGGGTCTCGCTGATGACATGCCCATCGGTGGTAATCGGTACGGCGGGGGGAGTGGTAGCCTCGTCCGGCGTAATAGCAGTGAAGCCTTGGAGTGGCTGTTCTCCCTTGTCGAGGACCAGCGGTACGTCGAGATCATCGGGATTCAGGTACCAGTCCACGGCCATGTCGCGCCAATCCGCGATAGGCACACTCACTCGGACGGGCTGATTCCTCATTACTTCCACATACCCCATGGTTCCGGCAATACGGAAAATGTTGTAGTCCCCAAAGGTGGCCAGCAACTCGACGCGGGTATCGAGCAGCACCTGACCCGTCACTTCCTCCGAGAAGGTAAGCAGATAGGGGATATTCATCAACTGAAGATGCGTAATGCCGGCGGGCACGTTCAGACTCGGATACTTGACCCCAATGATCGCGTTGCTCGCCACTTCTGACAATTCCGCCTGATTGATGAAATGGAAGGGGGCCGTGAAGGAGGCTTCCATCAGAGTCCCCTCCATGGTGTCAAGCTTCGTCCAGTAGGGGATGATCTCAAAGGCTCGGGGCGTACCGAACTCGTCGAGTTTATCGCCGTGCTCTACCATCACCCGGCCGGGCGACAACGTATCCAGAAAATCGTTCATCTCCTTGTACTGGGGCCACGTGCCCTTGCCCTCATAGCCCGAGTAATTCCACTTGATCCATCCCGCCGCGGTCGTGCTCGTGACGATGATGACCGCCCCCAGGACTATCGCCGTTACGGGGATGTAGATACGACGCGACATAGAGCCCCTCATGCGGAACAGGTCACGCATCATCACCGCGAAAGGCCGGAGCAGCCAAGCTGCGCCGTACGCCGCCCACAAATGGATAGAGAAGTAGAAGAACGGAAGGACGCGCGCATTCCACAGACGACCGTCCGGCAGGGCGTAGAAGAGCACCAAGGTGATGAAGGTGATCCAAGCGAGCGGCAGGAGTCGCTTCTCCTTGCGGGCAACGGCGTAGGCCATGCCCAGCAGGCCGAGCACCGCGGCGGGCAGGAGTTGCAGCGGAAGCAGGTCCTTGATCGAATCGAGCTGGGTCCAAGCCATGTGGGCTGTCCATTGCAGGTTGGCTGCGAATGGAAGCGACCAGAAGGCCGAAAGACAGAAGCCAACGGCCGCCACCGCAGCCGCGTAGCCAAAGGATCTCCAGCGCGGATTCACGAGGATCATTCCCGGCACGATGCATACGAGAACGAAAGTCGTCACGATGTGCGAGAGGACGAGGGCCATGAGAATCAAGCAGTTGAGCACAAAGAGCATGTTGATGCGCGGCTTCTCCATCCCGCGATACAACGTGCCGAGGAAGAGGAACACCAGCGCAAAACTCAGCATGTACCCGAACTCGCCCGCCAGAGTACTAAGGATGTTCCCCCCATAGATGGAGTAGCTCTCCATCAGGAGGAAGGCCACCGCGAACACGGCCGCCATCATCGGGAATGGGCGGCGCAACCTCCAAAGACGACCCATCGCGTAGGCGGTCGCGGGCAGCGCGAACACCCCGAGCACCGTGATGATCTTGAATGCCACAAGATAGGGAAGGATCCAATCGAGGAGGGCGATCATCAAGAAGGGGAACGGGAAGTAGAACGTAAGCATCGGCATGCCCGCGTACCAACCCGGGGCCCATCCCGTCAGCCGAAAATTAGGCAACAACTCCTGAATCAGGTACTGAGCCGGATAGTGATGTGCTCCGGTGTCGCCGCCTGCCGTGGTCGTCAGGCTGAACAGGAGATTGGGTCTAAAGAAGATGAAGAGAGTAGTGTAAATGGCAAGGAAGCCGATGAGCGTTGGGAGCCAATCCCAAATACTGCGCTTCTCCGGACTCATTTCGCGCTCAGACTCGCGCATTCCCCTCCTTCCACAGGATCATGCGCAAGCGCAGCAATCCCTTCACCGTCCGCGGTATGCGATGCAGTATAGAGGAGCGCGGAGCTCTCTTTTCTTCGCATCGCACAGGAAGAGCCTTCACGACAAGGCCGGCGCGACGGATGCGGATGATGAGCTCGGTGTCGAACAGATCCCGGGTCATAACCGTCTGGGGTGCAAAACGCTGCACCGCCTCGCGGGTGAGCACCTTCATGCCGTGTGTGTCGTCCATGTGAGGATCGAACAGCAGCCGGAGGATGGTCGTGAAGCCCTGCGAGACCAGATGCCTGGCAGGGTTGCGGCGATCTTCGGCGCCCTCCATCAATTTGCTGCCCACCACAGCGGCCGCCCCAGTCGTCTCGATCACCTCGCCCGCTCCGAGCATGAAGTCGACATCGTGAAAATCGATGTCGAAATTGACAACAAGCTCCCCCCCTGCGGCGAGCATGCCGGCTTTCATCGCCGCCCCGTAGTCGGGTATGTGCAGGTGCATCACCTCCACCCCGGGCTGCTCGACGCTGAGCCTGCGCGCCAGTTCGAGCGTCCCGTCTGCGCTGCCGTTCTCGGCAAGGATGAGCTCGTAGCCCACCTCGCGCGCCTCCAATTCCTGGACCAGCTCGTTAACCTCCGCGGCAAGGCATTCCACCTCGTTGTGGATGGGGATGACGATCGAGAAGTGTGCTTGACCTTGCCGCTGTTCGACCACGCCCTCAGACCTCACTACGGTCTCCAAGCGTGGTGTGCCTGAAGGCCAAGTAGCGGCTGCCGAGGAAGTTCCAAGCAACCGACACGACCGCGGCCGCGAAGGCCTTAGTCATTCGAATCCAGAAGCCCCCGGAGTCCATCCAGATTCCCAGAACGGTGAACACGACAACGTTGACGAGCAGCGGAGGAATATTGACCCCGAAAAACACTGCGAATTCGCGCTTTCCACGCGCCGATCTACCGGCGGCGAAAGTCCAATACTTGTTCCAAACGAAGCTGTTGCAGATGCCAAGCACATACGAGATACCCTTGGCTGCGATGTCCGGCATCCCGGGTATCAGGCTGAGAAGGTAGAAGGCAGCCAAATCAACGACCGTGTTTATCAGCCCAACCAGTACGAAGCGCACCGCCTGACCTGCGATCCGGTCGCGACGAAGCGCACTAGGAACAAGCGCGGAGACTGAGCTCACAGATTCCCCTCATCATAGTCAAGCCTGCCGGTGGCAGGCAGCGTATATGCTAACATCCCTGAGCCTTTAATGTGGCCACTAGCAGGACGATTACGAATCGGGACGGCGCTCTGGGTCATGCCTACCTCGGACATCGATTACGCCCCACACGCCGGCCGCCGAGTCGCTTTTCGCACAATCGGCTGCAAACTCAACCACTGTGAGACAGCCCAGATGCAGGAATCGTTCCAAAAGGACGGTTTTCGACTGGTCGACTGGGATGAGGCTGCCGACGTACGGGTCATAAACACCTGTACCGTCACAGCCAAGAGTGACCGGACCTGCAGGCGCGAAATCCGCGCGGCGAAACGGCTCGATCCCGCCTGCATTGTTGCCGTCACCGGCTGTTATGCTGAGCTGGATCCCGCAGCTGTGGCTTCTATTCCTGGGGTCGACCTGGTAGTCGGCAACAAGGATAAACTCAGCCTCCACAGATGTTTCGCGACTCCTTACAGTGGCCGTTTGGACGATGAGGTAGACGTCGACTCGGAGTTCATCAGTCACTTTCACGGCTACACTCGTGCCTTTCTGAAGATTCAAAACGGCTGCGATTCCCGATGCTCCTATTGCATCATCCCGACCGTGAGAGGTCCGGCGCGCAGCATGCCGGCAACCACCGTACTGGAGCAGATCCGTCTGCTCGCCGAGCGTGGTTATCGCGAAGTCGTCCTCACGGGAATCAATCTGGGTAGCTGGGGACGCGACTCGGGTGAAGGCTGTCTCGCGGAGTTGCTCGAGTCACTTCTCGAAGAAACGACTGTGGGGCGATACCGGCTAAGTTCTATAGAGCCGCTCGAGACCAGAGGCCCATTGCTCGACGTCATCGAGGCCGCGGGCGAAAGGGTGGCAAGGCACTTTCACCTGCCTCTGCAGAGCGGCTGTGACTCGGTTCTCCGGCGCATGAATCGTCCGTACACAAGCAGTGAGTATCTCGGCGTAGTGCACGATCTGATCGGTCGTTTTCCCGACGCCGCATTGGGCGGCGATGTGATAGTGGGCTTTCCTGGGGAGACGGAGGACGATTTCGAGGCAACCCGCTCGTTTGTTGAGGCCACCCCGTTCACCTACCTGCGTATTCAGTCCTTCAGGTAAAGTATCCAGCCACTCTCCGTCGCCAATTTGATAAGCTAACTTGTTGAT
>ENA-ORXD01002383-ORXD01002383.1-sediment-metagenome-genome-assembly--contig:-NODE-2383-length-12667-cov-3.042573_pt1 | contig 12667 bp, 12 predicted proteins | sample MGYA00237862_ERZ511471 | MGnify/ENA metagenome assembly ERZ511471 | reverse complement strand
GCCTCGACGCCGATCAGCCGTTCGATTCTCCTTGTGACGCCCACGTTCTTGGCGATGCCTCCGGTAATAAAAAAGTCCCCCTCGACCTGCAGCCGTTCTATGAGCCCGGCTACTCGCTGTGCCATCGCGCCGCAATAAGCCGCAAGCACCCGGTTGACGCTCCAGCCGGCGCGGAGGAGAGAGGTGGCTTCAGACTTGGCGAAAACCGTGCAGACGTTGCTCACCGGCGGCGGCTCTTCGTCGATCTCAAAAGAGCGCGTCCCAATCTCCTCAATCGGTACCGAGAGAACGTCGGCGATCACTTCCATACCCCTGCCCGTTCCGGCCGCGCATTTGTCGTTCATGATGAAATTGAGGACCTTGCCGCGTTCGTCGCAGCGGATCACCTTGCAGTCCTGCCCTCCCATGTCAAGAATCGTTCGGATAAGAGGGCCACCCATGTAGTTGGCCCCCCGAGCATGGCATGCAATCTCGGTTATGGTCCGGTTGGCGAAGGGAACGTTGACACGCCCATAGCCCGTGCCCACCGCGTAGCTCACCTCGTCCAGGGTGATGCCGATGGGGTCAGCCGCCCCTTTGAACGCACGGAGGGCGCTGTCGGGGCTGGACGAGCCCGTGCGGGTGGAACAGAACGATAAGAGCCTGCCATCCGCCAGGAGCACGGCCTGCGAACTCACCGAGCCGACATCAATGCCGACCGTAATCGAAGACGCCAAGCGCCAGTCCGTGTCCGTCGCCTGCCAACTCTTCTCGCTCCATCGCCAGAACTCTCGCGCGTCTGTCATCCTTGAGCGGCCTCCTGCTCCTTCCACTCAGACCCGAGGTGATGAGCCGACGACCTCGTCCCAGGCGCTGAGAGCGGCACCTCTTGCCCCGATGAACTCGGCTTCGACTGGGACGTAGATATCCACCCCCCCGAGCGCTTGCGAGAGGGATTTGACAAAGCCGACATTGAGCGCTGTCCCACCGCCCAAGACAACGGGGTCCTCGATACCGACGCGCCTGACGAGGCCGGAGACCCGGCTGGCCATGGCGTCGTGCACTGCACGCGCGATGTCGGCGGGCGCGGTGTTGGCGTGGATAAGGCTTACCACTTCAGACTCCGCAAACACGGTGCACTGCGCATTCATCGGGATGGTCTCTGTGGATTCCAAGGATGCCTTGGCAAAGTCCTCAAGGGCCATTTCGAGAGCGCGGCTCATTGCCTCGACGAAAGCCCCCGCTCCCGCCGCGCATTTCTCGTTGATGGCGAAGTCCATGACCTTGCCGCCGTCCTTGAGACGGATTGCCCTGGCCTCGTCAGCGCCCACGTCGATGACCGTGCGGACAGTGGGGAAGAGATCGTAGGCACCACGCGCGTCGGCGGCAATCTCGGTGGGCAGCGTCGCCGCCGAGGGAAGCGCCTTACGTCCGGCCCCGGTGGCCGCTATCAGATCGATGTCGGCGCGACTCAGACCGGCCAGGGCCAGAGCTGTTCTGAGGCCGCGCTCGGCCGATTCCAGGTGGTCAAATCCGGAGGGAACACTCGCCTGCGCGACAAACTCGCCGTCACGCAGAAGAGCGGTGTGGGTGTTCTTCGCACCGATGTCGATCCCGGCCACGATCATGAGCACTCCTTGGTCTACAGCCCCTGGGGTGCACGTGAGGCCGCAGGCTGATTTTAGCATTCACATGTGCACCGGCAGAGCTTCATGCTAAATTCCAGGAGAAGACTATTCCGGTCGGCACAACGGCCGCCAAAACGCTGTGAGCCACATTGATGAAGCAGGAAGGTACAACATGCCGGAAAGTGTGAAATTCACCATTGAGGGAGTCACCTACCAACTTCCCGTGTTTGTCGGTACCGAGGGCGAGCACGCCATAGACATCACGGGTCTCCGAGACAAATCCGGGCACATCACCCTCGACGAGGGCTATCTCAATACCGGCTCGTGCAAATCGGCCATCACCTTCATCGATGGAGAGAAGGGGATACTGCGCTATCGCGGCATACCCATCGAGGAGTTGGCTGCACGGAGCACATTTGTCGAGACAGCCTGGCTTCTCATCTACGGGGAGCTCCCGACGCGCGATCAGCTGACCGCTTGGAGCAAATTGTTCACTAGATACGAGATGATCCACGAGGGGCTTTACCACCACTTTGACGGTTTTCCCTCCACGGGGCATCCCATGGCGATTCTCTCGGCCATGATCAACGCCATGAGCTGCTACGAGCCGGACGTCATGGAGATGGAGAGTGCGAGCACCTTTCAGGTCGCTGCTGCCCGCCTGATCAGCAAGTTGCGAACCATTGCCGCGGCCAGTTACAAGGCCTCCATCGGACAGCCGATCGTCTATCCGAAGCCTCACCTGGACTACTGCACGAACTTCCTGCACATGATGTTCTCGCTTCCCTTCGGGGATTATGAGCCCGACCCGGACGAAGTCGCGGCCCTACAACTCATCTTGATTCTTCACGCCGATCACGAGCAAAACTGCTCGTCCAGCACCGTCCGGATGGTTGCCTCCTCGGGAGCCAACATGTTCGCCAGCTGCGCAGCCGGTGTTTGCGCCCTCTGGGGACCGCTGCACGGCGGCGCGAACGCGGCGGTAGTAGAGATGCTGCAGACCCTGCACTCGAGCAATGTCGACTTGAACGACTACATAGCCCGGGTGAAGGACAAGAGCTCCCCGCTTCGGCTGATGGGGTTTGGCCACCGCGTTTACAAGAACTACGACCCGCGGGCCATGATCCTCAAGAAGATGGCCGACAAGCTGCTATCGAGGGCCAGTGGAGCAGATCCGCTTCTCGAGATCGCCAAGAGGCTCGAGGATATCGCGCTGAACGACGCCTATTTCGTTGATAGACGACTCTACCCAAACGTGGACTTCTACTCCGGGGTGATCCTTCATGCCATGGGGATTCCCGTGAACATGTTCACCGTAATGTTTGCGATGGGTCGAATGCCCGGCTGGATCGCAAACTGGAAAGAAGTGCGAGATACCAACAGCCTGCTATATCGCCCGCGCCAAGTCTATACGGGCGAGCAACAGCGTGAGTATGTCCCAATCGAGGCGCGGGGCGACGGGGGTTGTCTTGTGCCCCAAAGCCCGGAGTGCGAGGAAGCCAACAAAGTCTCTCAGTAGGAGGCAGAGCCCGTTGACTGCTGGGTGAGATTGTCCCTCAGATACGGCAGTCGATTGAGGACGTAGCTTTTCGGCTCAACGCGGACCGTGACCTCATAGTGATGGCTGCTCTTGCGGTGCACCACGCCGACCAAGTCTACTCGGGCTGCGTCCGTGATGCCCTGCACGAGCTGTTTCGCGGCGGCCTCGTTCCCTCTGGTGGCGCCGAGAACTCTGACGGCTTCCTCAGCCGCTCCTTGAGCTACTTCTTCGGCCGTGCGGTGGGCGACATACATGCCGACACCCTCCACCGCAAGCAAGCCAATGATCGCGAGGGCGACCAGAATGGAGACGAATATCCTCACCACGCTAGGATACACCGAGCCCGCCGAATGGCCCACCAGCCCGGCTATTTCTGTGACAGGACGCGGCGACGAAGCAGAAACACCAGGCAACCGGCCCCGCCGATCAAGACTACCCCAGCACCGATCCACGGTAGCAGACGAGCGAGTGGGGACGACTTCGAAACGATCAGGGTCCCCGTCACCTGGTCGAGAACACGCCCTCCTACCGAAAGCCGCGCTGTAACCGAGCGCGAAGTGTCTCCTTCGAGACCAACTCTCAGACCGAAGGTGGATTTGCCCGGCGCGAGCACTAGCGACGTTTGCGCTCCGCCCGGAAACACGAGACCCGCGCCTTCAAGCGAAACGTCGGCTCTAAGCGGATAACCGGTCGCGTTGTCGGCAGTGAGCGTGACGGTCAACTCCAGTCCAGAGCCCTCGCTTGACAACTCGCCGATCGTCACCTTATCGAATTCTGCATTCGCGAGAGTCTGGGCCTGTTCTGCGTAGGCAAGCCCGATGTTGGCGATATCAGGGCTCGCCTCCGAACGGAACCACCACCTGCTCTCCGCTGTGTAGAGTAACCGAACCGCATTTTCCACAGCGTCGGGCGAACCGAGAGCCGCGGAGCTGAGCGCGGAGACTGCTTGGTGGGCGCTACGGAGAGATTCCAACAGACCTTGCTGGATGTAGCCTTGTCTCGGTGAAGCTTCGTGGTCCAGGAGGATCGCACGGGTCCCAGCCGGGTGGGCATCCAACAATTCATCAACGGTCACCGTCTTGATCGAACGGATATCGCCGAGCGCTTTGCCGAGATCCTCCAGGTACTCAGCTGGCGGCGACTGGTAGTCGGCCGCCGGAGTAATTACCAGGGCCTCCCACTCGCCCGATGCAAGCTCTGACGCGATTCCAGCGAGAGTCAGCGATGCGTCCCAAGGAGAAGCTGTGAAGCGCCGCAGACGATCATTAGCGAAGATGAGGGTCAACCGTTGGCTCTCTTTCGTTCGTATTCGCGCGGTCACGGAACCCAGCGGTGGTTCTTCGTCGAGCTCTTCACCGACGGTACTGGGAACGATTACGTGGTCTATGAATGCGCGTCCGTAGGTGGCGACCGCTTTAGACGAGAGTTCTGGGTCGACCAGGAGCGCTCCCACCAGCGACCGATCAGTTCCCAGGCCTCGGGCGAGCTCCTGCTTACCGAGCTGGAGTTGCTCTACTCCATCCCACCAGCCCTCCGACAGCAGCGGATCCAGGGAGGCTCCGGCATAAGTACCGGCCAACACGCCGATTGAGTCAATAGATCCAAGACCTTTCAACTCTTCCAATGCCTGAGCCGCGGCAACCGCCTCCTGAGCTGATGACGGGACAGAGACGAGTTGCCCATGCAAGTCATACTTGCTGAAGCCGTCGGCCATGTCCGCCAGTTGCGAGAGAAGAATGGGTTCCACATCAAGGGTGAAGTGCCAGGTGGGTGCGCGTTCCGCCAGGCGCACGAGCGGCCAAATCCCCCCTTCCTCAGATTCCGACCTTAGGGCTTCTTCCAACCTGCTGTCGATGAAGACACCTGAACTATCCCGGTGAATCCCGAGCCCGAGCGACCACACGAAGGCGACCTCGGATGGCCGATCACGCTCGACCATCCGCCCGAACCACGCGGTTCCGGCCGCGGTTGTCCGGCCTCCGGAACGCAGCTCCACCACCGCCAAGTAGGCTCCGGGATGGGGAAGGCGCTCTGCCCCCAAGGCGATACGCACGCCCTCCTCCGACGCGTTCCAACCCGTGAGAACCTCTTGACTCGCGACAGCCGCCTCCGCCGAGGCCCGTTCGACATCCCCGACGGACACCGCGTTCACCGGGCCCAGCACGCGAACGAGGAGTTCCTCGCCCTCCGCGGCAGACTCCAGAGCGCCGACGGTCAAGCTTACAGAATCGTCGAGAAGGCTTAACGGGGCGGCTGCTTCAACCAGAAGTGGAAGGGAAGCACCGTCGACGGGAGGCGGAGACGGTCCCAGACCGAGCCACAGCCCGGCGGCAAGGAGCACAGCGGCCACGCCGGCGAGGACTCGGACCAGCCTCACTCGGATGGTTCTGGGGACTCGCCCACTCGTTTCACCAGACGGAGCACGGGGCCCTGACCCTCGGTGATCGTCTCTTCCACCGAGTCGAGAAGGGCACGCATTATTGTCAATCCCAGACCGGCTTCACCCTCAGGCCGGCAGATCCCGCCGCGGCGCGCAAAGACTCGAGAGCAGGCGCTGCTGACTCTGATAACCCAGATCTCAGGTGTGACTTCGAAGTCGAGTTGGAGGAACGCCGGGTCGGAAGATTCGCCAAAAGCCACGCTCTCAGCAATCGGCCCAAGAAAGCAGTTGCAGGCCTCGGTCACGGCGACCTTAATGTCGGCGACCACCTCTTCATCCAGCCCCTCGGCACCGCCCAGCGCGCCCACTACGAGGCGGCAGAGAGACACATACTCCGGCTTGCAGGGGATGACCAGAGATACCGCTTGGTCCGGAGAAGAGGGCTTGTCTGCTATCTGTACGATTGACGGCTCCATGATCGCTCCACAACAAACTTCAGCCACTTTACTGGTCAATACCCGTTGGTGGCAAGGGTGACACTTTCCTGGGAACGGAGGCCCCCACTTAGTCCCATGCCTGGATGACGCCCAAGTTCTCCCCGCAGGTCGCGCAAAGGCCTCCTTTCACCCACAGTCTCTCGACCTTGGGCCCCTCGCGCTCTATGACCGTCCGGCCACAGGAGGGACAGACCGTGTTACGACCCGCGTGACCTTGAACGTTTCCTACATAGATGAAGCGCAGTCCCACCCTCTTCCCGATGGCGACAGCTCGCTCCAGAGTCTTTATGGGGGTAGGGACCAGATAGGAGAGTTCAAAGTCGGGAATAAACCTGGTGACGTGCCACGGGGTGGATGCACCAAGATGATCGCGCACCCATTCGGCCATCGCCTCGAGACTCGAGGCATCGTCATTCAGGCCGGGAACGATGTTCGACACCACCTCCACGTGGTGGCCATGCATCTTCTTGGCGCGTATCGCAGCGGCAAATGCCGGAGAAGGATCTTTCACTTTGGTTAAACGAGCCCATCCCTCGGCATTCGGAGCCTTCAGGTCGAACTTGAACGCATCGATTACCGGAGCCAGGTAGTCCAGCGCTTCGGCCGTGATGTATCCCGCCGTGATGAATGCGGTATAGAGCCCAGCCTCTTTGAAGACTCCCGAGACCTCGTGGACGTACTCGATCCAAATCACGGGATCGTTGTAGGTGAAAGCTACACCCGCCAGCTTGTGACGACGCGCCATGTCGACTGCGTCTTTGGGAGATAGGAACGGGAGGCGCGTGGTCTCCGCTCGTGCATTCGCGTGGGAGATCTGCCAGTTTTGACATCCCGAACACAGCACGTTACACCCGTAGCAGCCCAGTGAGAGCGCGCGCGTGCCTGGATAGAAGTGAAAAAGCGGCTTCTTCTCAATCTCGTCGCTGATTATAGTTGCCGGACGAGCGTAAGTGAGCGCAAGCAAGCGGCCGCCACGCACTCCTCGGGCCTTGCACAAGCCTTCCTCGTTCTCACCGATAGTGCACAGGTGAGGACAGAGCGTGCACCGGACTTTGCCGTTCGATATCTCCTCCCAGAAGAGAGCCTCGTGGCCGTCCTCGGCCACGCTACTCGACGGGTCCAGACGGGTATGGGCCATCTATGTCTCCTCGGACTCGGGAACCGAGCGGTTCCCTCGGGCACGTCGGCGCCGCCAACGGAGAAATCCCCATACGACCAGAGCCACGAACGCCACGCCGATTACGATGTAGAAGATATGGTTGTAGCGGCTGAACTGTTCTTGGAGATTTCCCCAGGCGTCCTCGCCCGCAGCCTTGCCGGCTCCGTAACCCAGGTAAGCAAGAGCCGCGTTCCAGGGGATCGAGCCAAGAAGGGAGTAGAACAAGAACTTGCCCAGTCTCATCTTGGCGATGCCGGCAGGGAGAGAAATGAACGTCCGTACACCAGGCATCATCCGAGTGAAGAAGACGGTCAGTTCTCCTCGACGCGCAAACCAAGCGTCGGCCTTGTCCAGATGATGGGCTGAAACCAGGACATAACGCCCATACTTCAGAAAAAGAGCGCGTCCCCCGAAGCGACCCACACCATAGGCGACGATGGAACCCACCAGGTTTGCGGCCGTCGCGACACCGATCACCATCCAGACATGCGTGTGCCCCTGCGCCGCCAGAAAGCCACCGTACGGCACCACGATCTCACTGGGGATGGGGATACATGCGCTCTCGGCCACCATGGTTAGAAAGACGATGAGAAGCCCGTGATGCTCGAGCAGTGGTACGAGCCAGTTTTGAAAGAATTCCATGATGTGCGGGCCTACAGGAGTTCGCCGAGATCGGCGCTGACTCTCTGCTTGATGTCGGGGTCGTCGATGTTGGCGATCTGGCCGCGGAGATCCGCGGCAGCGGGAGTCGTGAGCCAGTGAATCAACGCGGCCGGCTGTTCAGGCGGGCGAAGTTGGCCGCGCTCGTGGTAGCGACGGAACCTCTCGACCGAGGGAAACTGTTCCTCAGACATTGCCCGGATGGTGTCCTGCATGTAGGTGTCTACGATCCCCGGGTACAGCCCATGCACGCGCACCGGCGCCTGGGCGGCATCCAATTCAGCCTGCAGATTGGCCGCGAGATGGTTGAGCCCGGCCTTCGCAGCGGCGTAGGCGCCCCAACCAGGCGACGCATGGCCGGCGGCGCCGCTCGAGACAAGCACGATGACTCTGTCGTCCTGTGTCGTCGAATCGGACAGCATCGCCGGTACAAAAGCCCGGATCGCATTGAAGGCTCCAACCAGGTTGACACCAATGTTGTAGGCAAAGCCTTCCGGCGGCAACTCCCAGATGCGGCCGACCGGCTCGAGAACGCCCGCCGAGACCACCACAACATCGGGAACGCCGGCGAGCCCAACTGCCTCTTTGGCCGCTGCTTCCAGCGCACCCCAGTCGGCAACGTCCGCTGCCACGGCAAAAGCCTTCCCGCCCTGCCGCTCGATATTCTCGGCCGCCGCCCGGCACTCAGACCCGCCGCGGGCGATGAGCACCACGGTTCCTCCGGCGGATGCAAAGCGGTGTCCGGCGGCAAGACCGATCCCGCGGCTACCGCCCGTAACGACGACCGTCTTGCCGGCCATGGGTTGAGTGGTCGAGATTGAGTGGGTCACGCTGATCCCTCCTCAGATGGGACGACCTCGTCGGCGGAATGGGGCGGGGGAGGCATGAGCACCCTCGAAAGGCCATATTCGAAGCACTCCCGAAGCCGGTCTTCAACTCCATCGATGTCTGATACGACGGTCTTACCCCTTCCTCTGCGCAGATCTTGCTCCACTTCGCCGGCCATCAGAGTCGTTTCGTCGTCGAGACGCCGCATAAACTCAACAGACCCGAGTTGCTCGAATAGGGCCGCCAGATAAGCGTGGCACGCCTCGAAGGCCTCCGTCGGGTCGGCTATGGCCGGTGATTGGAGTCTCACGTAGTAGGCGGCAAAAGAGCGTTTGAGCACCAGCCGTAGGGCTTGGACCGGCTGGGCCATCAGCGGGTGTAAGCCACCTCGCGCCAAGAGGGATGGGGCGGTGGCCCTATCCGTCGCGACCTGTGGCCGGTCGGATAGTAGACGAACGAGCCCGACTCCTCATCAAAGAACACCTCCAGTTGGCCCTCGATCAGCCTCAGGTCGAGCCAAGCGCTCCGAAATACCAGCTCTCGCAGCCAGTACACGAGGCACTCTCCGCGGAGGGTGAGAACCTCGTCGGGACGCTGGAGGAGATATTCGCCGAGGGGGCTGACGGGAAAGTCAATGGCTCCGCCGGCCACGAGTTGCACGAGGTCGGCGCACTCATCTTGCTGCAGCATTCCGGGTTCGACCAAGCCGAGCTCAACCGCCGCCATCTCCACTCTTTGGGCGAAGTCGACGCTGTTAAACCCATAGCGAAAACTGCGGAACTCAAGAATGTAGTCTCCGCCGGAGGAGTAATTGGGATGGGCGTGGCGATTTTCGGGCGTCATGGACATCCCCCAAGCGCTTCACAACTGCTGCGGTTCATTGTACCAGGAGTGACGCAGCCCTAGTCCTTTTGGAGCGGTCACGCAACTGCACGTTCAGCTCCAGCTTGTGCGAGCCGTGATCAAGGACTCATAATAGCGGCATGAGATCAAGGAATATTTGGCTGACCATGCTCACCGCGGTAGTCGGGATTGTGATGCTCCTCGGGCTCACCGCCTGCGGCTCCGATCAGGAGAGTATCGATCCTCGGGAGGTCCTTTCGCGATCCTCGGCCAGGATGAAGGAGATCAAAGGGTTTCATTTCGTGTACGAAGTTCACAAGCCCTCGTCGGCAACCGTGGGACAGGGTCTCGAGATCGCCCGGATTACCGGGGACGTGAATTCCGAGGGCCATATGAAGGCGGAAGTCGACGTCACCTTCGCGGGCACTCCCTTCAAGCTCGGTTTCGTGGCAATCGGCGCCACTCACTACCTCCAGGATCCGCTTTCGGGCAAATGGGAATCCTCCCCCGCCGATGAGAGTCCCGTCGGCAGTTTGAGCCTCAGTGCAGGCACAATCCGGATTCTCGACCAGATTAAGGATCCCGTCTATGAGGGAAAGGAGGAGAAAGGGGGCACACAGACCTACCACATCTCCGGCAGGGCAGCCGCCGAGGACGTTGACGCCATCGCCGGGTCGGTCAGCACCGAGGAAGATTTCCCCACCGACCTTTTCATAGGGATAGAGGATCACTACGTGTATGAAGTGGACATAGCCGGGCCTGCTACCCTCAGCGAGGACCCGGGCATCTCCCGCAGCATCGAGCTATCCAATCTCGACACCTTTGTGGACATCAAGGCGCCGCAGTAGTCGTGCACGAGCCGCTCCCGACCCGGAGAGCCCACAAATGAAAATCCCCCGCCGGGCGATTTGGGCCATGGTTTCACTCTGCGCGGCAGTTTTTGTAGCCGCGCTGGACCAGACGATGGTACTCACCGTCATGCCGTCGATCATGCGTTCGCTCTACATCGACGTGCGCAACATCGACGACGCGGGTTGGATCATCACCGGCTATCTGCTGGGATACACGATGGCCATGCCGCTCTTCGGCCGCCTGGCCGACGTGTGGGGCAGGCGTTCGATGGCCGTAGTCGCGCTCCTTCTCTTCATGGTGGGAAGCGCGCTGTGTGTCTTTCTGGCGCGTCTTGATCTTTTCGTTGCCGCGCGGGTGGTACAGGCGGCGGGCGGCGGCGCTTTGGTGCCGATTGCCATGGCCGCATCGGTCGCCATGTTCCCCCGCGAAAGACGAGCCCTTATTTTGGGGATAATCGGAGGAGCCGCCGAGGCCGGCGGGGTTCTCGGCCCTATTTATGGGGCGGCCTTAGCAGGGCTCTGGAGCTGGCGTCTCATCTTCCTCGTCAACGTGCCGCTATGCATCCTCCTGATCGCAGTCTGCTGGCGCGTCCTCCTCCCGCACCGCTTGGAGCCTCTCAGCGAGGAGGCTGCCGAGGAGTTGGCCCCGGCAGTCGCGGCTTCAGCGCGGCCCCGGTGGTGGTGGCAACGGACCCAGGTGGACTACTTGGGAGCGCTCCTCATGGCACTCGCGCTCGCGGGCATCACGATCGGCCTCGGTACCGGCACTCAGACGATCGGCTCCGATGCAGGCACGTCTTCGGGTATGCGCTGGCCTTGGCTTGTTCTGAGCGGAGTTGCCTTCGTCGCTTTCGTTCTCTTTGAGCGTCGACAGACGCGGCCGCTGGTCAGACTGGACTTCTTCAAGAGGACCCCCTTTGCGGCCGCGAACCTGGCCCACGTCATGTTGGGAGCCGCGCTCATCATCGGGATGGTGGAGATCCCGCTCTACGCTTACACGCTATTCGGACTTTCCGAGATTGAGGGGGGGCTTCTCCTCATCCGATTGACCTTGATGATCCCAGTGGGTGCCGTCGTGGGGGGTTGGCTCGCGGATTATGCCGGTTACAGAATCACGGCCGTTCTTGGATTTCTGGTTGCCGCCTCAGGCTATTTTCTCGTGAGCCGATGGCCGCTCGATCCCAGCGGCTTGATGATGACACGCGACCTGATGATAAGCGGTCTGGGCTTCGGCCTCGTGATCGGGCCGATTGGGGCGAGCGTGGTTTCTTCAGTGGGGAAGCAGTGGATGGCCACCGGATCGGCTCTAGTCACAGTCTCGCGCATGGTGGGAATGGTGGTGGGTCTTTCGGCACTCACCGCGTGGGGAGTGCGCCGCTTCAACGGCCTGGCGGCGGGCATCGAGACGCCCATCATTCGTCCCCCCGGATTAACGGACGCCCAGTGGCAGGCAATGATCGATGCTGCTACCGGGGCCACAAAGACGGCGCTGCACACCGTCTTCAGCGAGTTCTTTCTCATCGCCGCCATAGTCATGGGCGCAGCCGCGATCCCCGCGATCTTCTTCTACAGGAAACGGGGCGGGCGGGCGGGCAGTCTGCCATTTCTGCCTCACTGACACTGTCCGGACACTAGGATAGAATTGCCCGATGATTGTGAGAGTACGCCGATGAACGAAGGCCAACTTGATCTCGGAAGCGCGGGCCGCCGCTCCCAAGATGACCCAGCATCCCGAGTGGCGGTATGTGAGCTCGTCCCAGGCATGCAGCTTGAGGGCGTTTATCTGCTTACGTCGAAAGAGACCCGCCATACCAAGGCCGGCAAACCCTTCTACAAGCTTAAGATCAGCGATCGCACCGGAACGGTCGACTGCACGGTGTGGGAAGTTGACCAGTTGGCCCAAGGTATCGGCGCGGGTCAGCTCGTGTTGCTCAAGGCGAGGGTGTCCGAGTACATGGGCCAGCCGCAGCTCGAAGCTCTTGCGGTCGCACATGCTCCCGCCGGCAGCGCCGAACCACGAGACTTTCTGCCCTGCACCTATCGGGACATTGACGAGCTGGCCGGCTTTCTGAGGTTCCATCTGGACTCCGTGCACGACGCCGACTACACGGCGTTGCTCGATGCGATATTCGGCAACGAGGCGTTCTTCCACACCTTTATTACGGCGCCGGCAGCCAAGCTCTACCACCATGCATATCTTGGAGGATTGGTGGAGCACACCGTGGCGGTCGCGGAGATGTGCGACTTCGTTTCGCAGCAGTATGGTCGGGTCAATCGTGATCTGTTGATGACGGCCGCCCTG
>ENA-ORXD01002382-ORXD01002382.1-sediment-metagenome-genome-assembly--contig:-NODE-2382-length-12667-cov-3.253058_pt1 | contig 12667 bp, 12 predicted proteins | sample MGYA00237862_ERZ511471 | MGnify/ENA metagenome assembly ERZ511471 | reverse complement strand
CCACCTTTTTTGTGGAAGGCTGGTAGAGGTGTTTGAGTTCTTTTTTGAAATCAACCTTTTCCATTATCATTTCCTCCAGTTTGTGAATTAATTGATCCAGCCAGACCATTTCGGCCGCAGCGATCTGTGTAGTGTGGTCAAAAATCGCGGATACGAAATAAGGCAGCGGCTCCTGGCGATCCCGGGCGGCCCGCATCTCAGTGTTGCGGCTCTCAAGAGCTGCACGGTACTGCCGCAAGGCGTCTGCCGCCTCGGCGGTGGAGACCACCGGCAGCCCGCTCAAACCCATATAAATGGAAGGATACCCGCAGTGCGGGGTGGACAGCGCCGCCAGCACCGCGTCCTGATAGGCCTGGATGCCTGCCGGTGTGGTGTGATAGATCCGGCGGGTCTTGCCCTGCGCCTGTTCAACGCAGACGGTGACATAGCCCGATCTTTCTAGTTTTTTGAGCAGGTAATAAATCGAGGAGAAGCCGATCTCCGTCCAGTTGCGCATCCCACGCTCCTCGATCACCTGTTCGATCTGGTAGCCGTGCCGAGGCTGTTCGACGATCAATCCCAATACAGCCAGTTCTGCGTTTGTCATTCGTCCCTCTTGCTTTTTCAATATTATATTATTCTAGTACTAGAATAATAAAGTTTTTATGGTTTGTCAAGTATTTTCCAATCCAAACAGCGCTTATGGTAATCCGCTGTCACCGATTCGACGCCCGCCCCCCCCATGTCATTTCGACGACCGTAGGGAGGAGAAATCTTCACGCCCCTTCCCGGTAGGCCATGCCTGACTCGCCAAATACCGCTGCCCGGTTTACCAAAGATGCATGACATTCTAATTACTCGGATTTTTATACCGCATAATCCCCCCTTTGCGAGCCGGACGCACATAAAACATCCAACGCGCGTCCGGGTTCAAAACAACTCCCCACGCCGGGTTACACCCTTCTTTGCTGTCATCGATCCGACGACCGCCCCCTCACGTCCTTCGACGACCATATTTTTAAGGTGTTCCATTTGTGCTCTGGCGGGGGTATACTGGAGATACCACTGTACGGATGAGGAGAAACAATGGCGATGAAAGTTGACATCAAAGCAGTTCCCGCGGTGCGGGTGGCATCGATTTCGGAGAAGGTGACAGATTACGGTGCGCAAGAGGGGTTGTGGCGTGAGTTATCGGTATACCTACGAGCGCACGCAGCGCACGCCTGCGGGCCGCTGGTGGGTTTGGATCATTCAGAGGGCAGCATCGAGGATGGTGTCCGTCTGGAAGTGACCGCGCCGGTCGACAGGGACCTGCCAGAGAGCGACCGGGTGCGGGTTTACGACCTGCCCGCGCTGGAACTGGCTGCCAGCGCCCTGCACACCGGCGATCCGGATGGGTTGGGCGGGACCTACCGGATGCTGATGTTCTGGCTGCGTGACAACGGGTACCGCATCACCGGTCCCAGTCGGGAAATTTACCTGAACTACCCCGCGGGTAACGCGGATGATCCGCTGACTTACCTGAGCCAGGCACCCATCGCGCCGGCCGGTTTTGTGGTGGAAGTCCTCTTCCCGGTGGCAAAGATCTGGCCGCAGCAACGGATCGGTTACGCGCCGGAGCCTGAAGAACCAGCCTGATTGTTTTTTGGGTCAGCTTGTTTTTGGAGAGTGGATTGGGATTAGAGTCTATCTCCGGAGTATCACCATCTCCGGAGGATTTTTTTATTTACGGCACCAGCGCGCGGCCGTTGGCTTTGAGCCACTTCTGGCGCTGCCGGTAGTCCGGCAGAATGCTTTCCACCAGACTCCAGAACGCTTTGGAGTGGTTATGCTGGCGCAGGTGACAGAGCTCGTGTACCACCACGTACTCCACCACAGCCGGAGGCGCCATCATCAGCCGCCAGGAGAAGTTGAGAGTGCCTTTTGAACCGCATGAGCCCCAGCGGGTTCGGGCACCGGTAATGCGGATCGCTTTGTATTGAAAGCCGTGAAGCTTTGCGAAATGTGCCACCTTCAGGGGAATCATCTGGCGGGCCTGAGCCCGGTACCAGGCTTCGAAGACCGCGGGGGCATTCTCCAATCGGTCGCGGCGCAGGTGGAAACTGCCGTTGAGCGTCAGGGCTTCGCGCTGGCGGTCAACAATTTCGAGCGGGTAGAGCTGTCCCAGAAACGGGAAACGCTCTCCGGGTTGGTATAATTTGGGCTGGGGCTGGTGCTGCCGCATTTCGGCCCGTTTCTTCTCGATCCAGCCTTGTTTCTCGGAAAGAATGCGGGCGATCTCTAGGTCTGTGGCGCGCAGGGGCGCGCGCACCACCAGAGAGCCGTCGGGTTTGAGGATCAGGGCATAAGTCTTGCGCCGGGTGCGGATGATCTGGTCGGGATGCATGGCCTCTATTGTATCCTGAATCGTATGGCAGGTGAAATACTGCCAGTAATTGATACAGCATCAACGATTTGGACAGGCTGTCCGATTGAAAGTTACTGTGAAAGGGGTTATTGGGATGAGTTCAACGGTTCTGGTGGTATTCTTTGCGCTGATGGCTGGTCTGGCGGTTCAGGTACAGTCGCCGCTTTCCAGTATGCTGGCCCAGCTCTCGTTCAGCGTTGTAGTGGATCGTTTTGGTTTACCGGGTACTTCGGTTCGCCCTTTAGAGCCGGCCCGGCGTTTGGGATGGCGGTGCTGCTGTTGGGAGTGTGGCGGTAACCCGCTGACCGGCTGATGAACCAGTGTGTTTGCCACATCACCGGATGGATATTTGAGAAAAAGGACTTCTTTTTGATGAAGAGGACAGGATGATTAGAAAAAACATGTGGTTGTGGGTTGTGCTGGCGGTAGTCGTTTTACTGCTGCCGGCCTGCAGGTCGAATGGGGCGCCTGCGCCGGAGACGGCCCGGACGCTCGCGCTGGAGCCGTGCTGGCTTTCGCACCCTTCCGTTTCCAGGCAATATGAGGCGCGCTGCGGCACCCTGGAAGTCTATGAAGACAACACCTCCAATAGCGGGAAGAAAATCTCCCTGCGGGTGGCAGTCATCCCGGCGGGGAGCAGCAACCCCGAGGCAGACCCGCTGTTCCTGCTGGCCGGCGGGCCCGGGCAGGCCGCCAGCACCGATTTTGTGCCACTGCTGTCGGGCCTGAGCCGGGCTAACTTCAAACGCGATCTGGTGATGGTAGACCAGCGCGGGACTGGCGGGTCGAACCCGCTGGTCTGTCCATCGTTGGATGTGCCCGAAGACCCACTGTACGGCGCCCCATCTGATGAAGCCGAAACCCTGGAATGGTCGGAAACCTGCGCGGCCGCGCTGGACGCGGATCCACGCTTTTATACCACCGAACACGCCGCCCGCGATCTGGACGCAGTCCGCCAGGCGCTGGGCTATGGACAGGTCAACCTGCTCGGGGTATCATACGGCACCCGCATGGCCCAGGTTTACCAGCGCATGTACCCTGAACAGGTGCGCGCGATGGTCCTGGATGGGGTGGTGCCGTTGGATTGGGCGCTTGGCGAACAGGTCGCGAAGGACGCCCAACGCGCGCTGGACCTGCTGTTCGCGCGCTGCCAGTCCGAGCCTGGCTGCCGGGAGGCTTTCCCCGCGCTGCCCGAGGAGTTTGACGGATTGCTCGACCGGCTGGATGAGGAACCGGTTGAGGTCGTGCTGGCACACCCGCTGACCGGCGAGGATATCCGGGTTCTGCTCTCGCGTGAGACTGTTGGGAGCGCAGTGCGCCTGTTGAGCTATGACAGCACCACAGCAGCCCTGCTGCCGCTGCTGATCCACCAGGCTTCGGTTGAAGAAAAATACCAGCCGCTGGCCGCCCAGTATGTGATGGTCTCCGAGTCGCTGAGCACTTCGATCAGCTACGGCATGTATTACTCCGTGCTGTGCGCGGAAGATGTCCCTTACTATCCCGATATCATGGAGGAGACCGGAACGTATCTGGTGTATGACCAGGAGCTTGTGCGCTCCATCTGCGCGCGCTGGCCCCATGAGGCAATGCCGGATGCTTTTCACCAGCCGCTCCGCGCGGAGGTGCCCACCCTGCTGGTATCCGGCGAGGCGGACCCGGTTACCCCGCCCGCTTATGCCGGGAGGGTGGCGGCTGGCCTGCCCAACAGTCTGAACGTGGTGGTGCCGCAGATGGGCCACGGCAACCTGCACCAGGGCTGCCTGCCGCTGCTGATCCGGGATTTCCTGGAAGCCGGTTCCGTCGAGGGGCTGGACGCGGAATGTGTGGGTAAAGTGAGGGCGCTGCCTTTCTTTGTCAGTCCGGTAGGGCCAAAGCCGTAAGCGGGAGGTGAAGCGATGATTGAAGTACGTGATTTAAAAAAATCTTTTGGCGCGATTCAGGCCCTGCGCGGGGTGTCTTTCCGAGCCGAAGATGGGCAGATAACTGGCCTGCTGGGGCCCAATGGTGCGGGCAAAACCACCACCCTGCGGGTGCTGTACACCATCCTGCGCCCCGAGTCCGGGCAAGCATTTGTGGACGGTCTGGATGTGCGCGCCCGGGCGCTGGCGGTTCAGGCCCGGGTGGGCGTTCTGCCCGAAAGCCAGGGCTTGTACCCCCGGCTCACGGCACGGGAGAACATCCGCTATTACGGCGAGCTGCACGGGTTGGAAGGTCAGGGCCTGGAACAACGCGTGGACCGGCTGCTGGACCTGCTGGAAATGGGGGATATCGCCGACCGCCGCACGGAAGGGTTCTCGACCGGCGAACGGGTTAAAGTTGCCATCGCCCGCGCCCTGGTGCATGACCCGCAGAATGTCCTGCTGGACGAACCGACCGCCGGGCTGGATGTGATGAGCACCCGCGCGATGCGGCGCTTTATCCGCCAGCTTCGGGATGAAGGGCGCTGCGTGCTGCTTTCGAGCCATATCATGCAGGAAGTGGCCGCGCTGTGCGACCGGATTGTAGTCGTCACCAAAGGGGTAGTCATTGCCAGCGGCACGCCGGAAGAACTGCGGGCGCAAACCGGCCAACAGGATCTGGAAGACGCCTTTGTGGCGTTGATCGGGTCTGAGGAGGGATTGGAGCGATGAAATCGATCTGGATAGTGTTCAAAAAAGAAGTGCTGGATAACCTGCGCGACCGCCGGTCCGTTTCCAGCGCGCTGTTGACGCCGCTCTTCACGCCGGTGTTCCTGGTGGCATTCATTATCATCCTGGGCAAGTCGCTGTTCGGCGATCCAATTGAGACCGTCCTGCGCCTGCCGGTGAGCGGCGCGGAGAATGCCCCCGGGCTGGTGGCCTTTCTGGAGCAGAACAATGTCGAACTGGTGCCGGCACCGGAAGACCCCGAAGGCGCTGTGCGGGAAGGGGATGTGGAAGCTGTGTTGATCATCCCCGAGGATTATGGGGAGGCATTTCAAAGCGGTAAACCGGCTCCGGTGCAGCTCGTGGTAGACAGCTCCCGCCAGTCTTCCCTCGATTTTATCCAGCGCGCCCGCGAACTGCTGTACACCTACGGCCAGACGGTTGGCGCGGTGCGCCTGCTGGCGCGGGGAGTGAACCCGGCGGTGCTGAACGCGGTTTCAGTAGGCCAGATGGATGTATCCACCCCGCAGAGCCAGACCCTCATCTTTTTGAGCATGATGCCCTTCATGTTGATCGTGACCATTTGCGTGGGCGGGATGTATGTCATCATCGACACCACCGCTGGGGAGCGGGAGCGGGCCTCGCTGGAGCCGCTGTTGATCAACCCGGTGCGCCGCAGGGATTTTGTGCTTGGCAAGCTGCTGGCCTCAGTGCCCTTCGCCATCCTGACCCTGGTGCTGACAATGGTCATCTTTGGCGCCATGTTCAACCTGATCCCGCTGGAAGAGTACACTGGGATCCCCATGCGGATCGAAGTGCAGGCTCTGTGGCGGGTGTTCTGGCTGCTGCTGCCGCTGATGCTGCTGGCTCTGGCTATCCAGATGGTGGTGGCGACCTACACCAAAAGCTTTAAGGAAGCCCAGACCTATCTGGGGCTGGTCCCGCTGGTGCTGGCCTCACCGGGTGCCTTTGTGGGGTTTCTCTCCACCAAAGCTACTCCAGGGATGATGCTGATCCCATCCTATTCGCAGTCGGTTCTGATCAACGCGGTGCTGCGCAGTGAGACGTTGCAGCCCAACCTGGTGTGGATTTCGGTCGCGGCTACCCTGGTTGTGACCGCGGCGCTGACCCTGCTGGCGATCCGCCTGTTTGAGCGCGAGCAGGTGCTGTACGGGCGGTAGAGGGCGGCATCATTTTAATGATTTCGCTGATTTCGCAGGGGAGAGGCACGCCTCTCCCCTGCTTTTGTTCGGGAATCTGTATCGTGTTTTGGGGTTTGGAATGTTGATTCCTGGCCGGTGAATCTGTTATGATGCGGTCAGGAGTGACCGGGCATGAACTCTATTTTTTGGCAAAATCTGTTTGGCGCTGCGGCTTATCTGAGCGCCGTCTTTACCATCCTGACCTTTGTGACCGGGATCCTGTTCTTCACCGTTGGCAAACCCTTTGGCAAGATCAACGACATCTCCAGCGTGTTCCAGGTGGTGTTGATGCTGCCCCTGGCCTTCTTATTCCTCCCGGTAACTCCCCCTGGGCTCTGGGGATTGGGCCTGGCAGCGGCCTTGATTGGGCTGGCCGGGATGCTGGTCTCGGCTTATGGCCAGGGGCTGCTGGTTTTCGAACGGATCGACTTTGAAACCTCGCAAAAATTCTTCCCGGCGGGCGGGCTGATTGGGGTGTGGCTGGCTCTGGTCAACGCGCTGGCGTTAACGATGAACGCGCTTCCGGCTGTTCTGGCATGGATTGGGATGTTCGCTGGGATAGGCTATATCGTCACTGTGGTTGGTTTCCTGCGGGGAGGTCAGAATAATCCCCTGTTTTACAGCGGTAGTTTGGTGCTGGCGGTCAGCTATCCGGTATGGGCCATCTGGCTGGGGCGCTTGATCTTTGCCGGACTGGTTGGATTAGGATAGCCTCGCCAGGCCAGACATTCTTTTAAATTACACAAATAGTTAAGCGCAGGGGGAATGGTGTATGCGTGTTGGATATTCGGCAAGATGAAAGAAATCAGTTCTTGTCCAGAAAATCCAGGATCAAAGTGTTGACTTCACCCGGATTTGAACGGTGCGGGTAGTGTCCGGCATGGATGGCCTTAAAAGCAGCATTGGGCAGTTTGCGGATCAGTTCTTCGTATTTTGCCACAGACAGGGTATGATCTTGCTTCCCCCAGATCAACAAGATGGGCATCGCCAGTTTCTCATAATCCATCCACCTGTCATTTACGGTTCGGGGGAAATAGACAACATTGGGGGAACACCTTTTGTAATCCCTCGCCATGCTGACCAATTCCTCATGCGATAGTGAAGAGCGAATACCGTTTCCTCCCGCTGTGAGGCTCCCTGCCCAAACAGCGAACTTGACCAGGCATAAGGGCGTGATCCTCAATAACGCAGCCAGAAGAGCTGGATAGGAAAGCAGAAATTTTTGAAGCCAAAAAATGTCGTCAAACGATAAAAAAGGGTCGATGAGAATGAGAGAGCGGATTCTTTCGGGGTGATCCTGGACGTATCTGGTGGATAAATATCCCCCAAAAGAATGTCCGATCAGGATAAATGGGGTATCGAGCCGCAAAGAATCAATCCAGTTACAGAAAAAATCATAGGCGATATCCGCTGTATAGCAATCGCGATCTTCCGGTTTATGGCTGTCACCGTGCCCTAATAAGTCAACCGCGATTGGGCGATAGCCACAAAATGTCAGTTTCGAATAAAGATGACTCCATTCATTAAGGGATGAAGGCAGCCCGTGGACCAGAATCACCGGTACCCCGTCAGTCTTTGCGGAAACGGAATTCACGCGCTTATTGTGGGTACAGGATGTATTCATGTTCTTTCCAGACCTGTTTGGCAGCAGGAAAAATCAGTTTTGTGGGGTATAAGCCCGGTTATCCGGGCTGGAATAGCCAAGGATGAAGCAGCAGTTTTACCTGCCTATGATTGCCCGAAGTCCGGTCAATGGGGTTGCTGTTCCAGAACATGGATCATGTTGAGCACAGCCTGGTTGACGGGGGTAGGGATGCCGTACTGCCTGCCCAACGCGGCCATCTTCCCGGCGAACAGCTCCACTTCGGTCTTGCGCCCGGCTTCGATATCCTGCAGCATGGAGGTCTTGCCGTCCGGGGAGAGAGAATTGAGAAAACCGTACCAGTCGGTCAGGTCCTGCTCGGTCAGGTTGACCCCTGCGGCCTGCGCCACCTGAATCACCTCGCGCATCAGCGCTTCCATCACAGCCTGGGCATCCGGCGAAGTCTGGAAGACGCGGTAAGGCGCGCGCAGGACAGCCGAAGCCTGGTTGACGCCGACATTGACCATGAACTTCCACCACATCCAGCGGACCATATCGTTGGGGGTGTGGTGAGCGATCCCGGCGCGGTCAAAGGCAGCCTGCACCCGGCGGACGCGCGCGCTGAGGGTGGTGTTGTCGGCTTCGCCGAAGTACACCGTCCCCGGTTTGGAGTACACCACCCGGTTGCCTTCGCGCACCGCGTCGATCCCGACCGACATCGCCAGCAGCACCTTTTCCACCCCATACGCCGCGCTGAGGGTTTCTTCACTGTCCAGCCCGTTCATCACCGACAGCAGGAGGGTGCCGGGGCCGACAAAGCCGTCCAGGTCCCGGATGGCGCCGGAGAGGTGGTGGTGCTTGAGCGCCACCAGGATCAGGTCGGCGGGCGCGGCGGCTTCTTCCGGGCGGCTGACAGGGATGGCGTAATGCCTGCCGTTGACGACCAGCCCGTCCCGCTGAAGGCGTTCAGCGCGTTCACCGCCCGCGATGAGGGCGGTGGAAAATCCGGGGGATTCAAAAAAACGAGCGGCGTAATGGGCACCCATGGCGCCCGCGCCGAGGATGGCGACATTTTTTATCTCTGGCATGATGGTTTCCTGTCCGATTGTCCGGTTGTGAATCTGTAAAGCCGTGCAGGCCTCTCAAAAATTTTGAGTATTATACCCTGTCATCGCGGGGTGTTTGAGGTGAATTGGCAAATGGCTTTCGAGAATATCCCTGGCGCGGGTCTTCGCGAGGCCCCGCAACAGCCGCGGCATCCGCCAACCGGTAATCTGATGGGGAGGACGGCTGAAGTCGTCACTACAAATCATGCTGTGTTTTTATAGTAACCACTTCAGTGTTTATCTTGCTATGTTTATGAGATATCATTTACATACGTAGGTTGGGTTGAGGGGCAGCACACCATACCTTCCGAGGATAACAAGCTGCCCCGAAACCCAACAACACCTGGCTGATATTGTTGGGTTTCGCTTAGATCCTTGCCCGAGTTGGGCCAGCCACGCGTCGCTCAACCCAACCTACAAAATTCAACGATTTAGCTACGAATCTTTCTGTATTTTTGTAGTAACCACTTCAGTGGTTATTTTGCGTTCGCGATAAACAAAAATTCCCGCGCCGGCTGAATTCCTTTATAATTGGAACAGAAAACAACTTATTAAGCCCGGGCAGATCGACAGCCCGATAACCAGGAGAAATCTATGTGGCATCTGATTTTTGGCCCGCCCAAAATTGAAAAACTCAAAGCGCAGCGCAACATCAAAGGACTGGCGAGGGCGCTGTTTTACAACCACCACTTTGGGATCAGCTACGCCGCCGCCGAGGCGCTGGAAGCGGTGGGGGATGAGACCGCGGTAGCGCCGCTGGTCAGCGCTTTGCAGCTTCCGGATGTGCACCTGCGGGTGCTGGTGGCCCGCGCGCTGGGACGGATCGGCGACAAAGCGGCAGTAGGGCCGCTGATCGATGCCCTGACCAGCCCCCACCGCCGGATGCTGGCCGAGCGCATCGCGGAGATCCAGGCCGGCGAGCGGCCAACCGCCGACCTGCTGGAAGCGGTGGTGCCCGACCTGCAGGCCAACCCGGCCCTGCGCCTGGCCGCCACCGAGACCTTCATGCAGGATGATGAGCGCCAGAACGATGACGCCGCCCGCCGCGAAGCGGCCGGGATGTTCCTGAACAGCCTGGTCAAAGAGCGCCCGAACATCCGCAAGCACGCTGCCGGGCTGCTGCGCGCTATGGTCAAGGATATGGAGGAAGAAGCCCTGCGCCAGCGGGCTGTGCTGCGCCACGAGGCTGCCATCCAGGAAGAGAACGCGGCGGTGCGGGCGGCAGCCCGCGCCCTGGGCGAGCTGGGAGACCCCCGCGCCCGCCAGCCGCTGCAGGCGCTGCTGGCCGACCCCGACGAACAGGTGGTGCGCGACGCGGCTTACGCCCTGAACCAGCTCAGCCGGTAAAACCAAATAATGTAGGGGAGAGGCATGCTGTAAACAGCAACATGGGTAACAGGTTGTCTGTCATTTCGGGCGCAGCGAGAAATCTTGCGGTAACCGGGAAGGGACTGCTGCCGGGAAGTTCCGTGAAGATTTCTACCCTTCGGGCACGCTCAGTCGCTGCGCTACTTTGAAATGACATGGCGGGAGCTGCCTCGCCCAAAGCCGTGGAACCACAGAAAGATTTTTCTTTGCGTGCCTGGCGTCTTGGCGTGAGGTAAGCATTTAACGTGCAAAGGGTACCGGCTTATCCTGTTGGGTTTTGCTTTGATCCAGGCCAATGTTTGACCAGTTGGGCATCGCTCACCCAACAAAAATCACCTGCTTTTGGTATGGGGCGGCGTGCCCGTCCCAGCCCATCATCAATCCCATAACCTTTACCCGTTTCTTGCGCCGTTGGCTGTGAATCTTTAAACTTAATCTATTCAGGTCATTTTATGGGTAAAGGAGTTCAATCATGAAATGGAAACAAATCGCAGCCCGCGTCCTGCTGGGCGCGGTTGCCCTGGTGGTGCTGGCCGCGCTGGGGGTGGCGGGAGTGATCGCGTATGATACGGTGAACCCGGCTCAGGTGGTGGCCGATTTCACCAATACCACCTTCGCGGGTCCGGATGGGATAACCCTGAACGCCTATCTGGCGCGGCAAACCGCCCCCGGCCCGCACCCTGCTGTACTGTTAATTCATGAGTTTTACGGCATCAACGAGGATATCATCCGCAAAGCAGACCTGCTGGCAGAGCAGGGCTACACCGTCCTGGCGGTGGATGCTTACCGCGGCAAGACCACCCGGCTGGTGCCGCGGGCCATCTTCCTGGTGCTAACCACCCCACAGGATCAGATCACGGCAGACATGCGGTCGGCCGCGGAGTACCTTTCCGGTCTGGAGGGGGTCGATCCGGAACGGGTTGGCGCGGTGGGCTTTTGCTTTGGCGGCACGCAGGTCATGCAGCTTGGCGCGGTATACCCCGGCCTGCGCGCCAGCGTGATCTTCTACGGCAGCGGGCTGATCACCGACCCGGCCATGCTGGGCAGCCTGGGTCAGAACGGCCCGGTGCTGGGTATCTTTGGAGAGGAGGACGGCAGCATCCCGCTGGAGGAGGTGCGCGGTTTTGGCGCGGCGATGGACACCCGCGGGATCACCAGCACCATCACGGTTTACCCCGGGGTGGGGCACGCCTTTGTGAGCACGGAGTCTATCCGCTCGCCAGGCCCCGCGCGGCAGGCCTGGGATGAGATGCTGGATTTTCTGGCGACCCAATTAAAATAAAAAAGAACATCCCCCGGGGCGGTAAAACGCCCGGGCGATGCCTCTTTTAACTGAAAATCCCCCAACCTCTTCGTGGAAGGGGAATTTATTTATGTGGAAAGCGGCAGCGCATGCGCTGCCAGCCTGTTCTCCCAGAACCCAAACCTGAAACAGGGTTTTGGAGAGACTATCCCTCCAGAGAGCGGAGGGCGGCGGCCAGCCGGTCGTAGGCCTCTTCGGCCACCTGTAACAGGACTTCATTCCCGGCAAACTGCTCCAACCCCATCAACACCCTGGGGTTGGCCGCCGATACCAGGCAGCCGTCCGGGTCCTGTTCAACAACCACGTTGCAGGGCAGCATTAAGCCGGATTTGGGGTCCGATTCCAGCGCGCGATAGGCCAGGGGAGGATTACAGGCGCCCAGGATGGTGTAAGGCCGGAAATCCCTGGATAATTTATCCTGGAATTTCGCTTTGAGATCAAGCTCAGCGACAACGCCAAAGCCCTGTTTTTGGAGCGCGGTGGTAACGGCTTCAAGCGCCTGTTGGAAATTATCCGTCTTGAGTTTAACTTGAATTGCAATGGGTTCGATCATGATCACCTCCAATAGAATAATTTATTCTATCCGGTAAAGCTGCGCCTGTCGCGAAACTGTGCAATCTTTTAGCGGCGTGAGGTGAGACGCCGCCGCCCGCCAACCCGGGCAATGACGGGGACAGCCCATCAGCACGGGTTGGTGCTGCCAGCAGGTCAATGGGAGGGAAGCAGCGGAGCGTCCCGCGATCACTCGCGGCGAATGCGGATCAGGAGGAGGATGCCGGCGGCGACGAAGACCAGCCCGAGCAAGATCCCGGCGATAGCCACGAAGACCGCGCCGTTGATGACCACCTGTTGAGAGATGCCCTGGAACAATGGCATGGGGCGCAGAGCCAGGTTGGTGAGGGGGAAACAAAGTATGAGGATGAGCCGGACGGCTGGATGGAAAGGATGTTTGCCAGACATATTCTTTTTCTCTTGTGCAGCTGTGCTATAGCGGTATTGTAGCACCCTTCCCACGCCAGCCAGCTTGCACCTACCTTACAGCAATCTTCCATTTTACCCTTGACCCTGACGTTACGTCAGGGTGTATAAATAAGTG
>ENA-ORXD01002379-ORXD01002379.1-sediment-metagenome-genome-assembly--contig:-NODE-2379-length-12674-cov-3.399540_pt1 | contig 12674 bp, 10 predicted proteins | sample MGYA00237862_ERZ511471 | MGnify/ENA metagenome assembly ERZ511471 | reverse complement strand
CCTCGCCGGGCTGCAGATCATCGTAGTCATAGTAATGTTGATCAGCCTTGTTTCACTCATTATCCCGGTCATCCCCGGCATCACGTTTATCTGGCTGGCAGCGCTTGTCTACGGGCTGGTGGTTGGTTTTGATAAAACATCCGGCATCTTTATGGGCATCATCAGCGTCTTCATGCTGATCGGGAACGTGGTTGATAATATCCTCATGGGCGCCGGCGCACGTAAAGGCGGCGCACCCTGGCTGACCACCCTGATCACCGTTCTGGCAGCTGTGATCGGCAGCGTTGCCTTTCCTCCATTCGGAGGGGTGATCGCAGCCGCCGTGGTTTTATTCTCTCTGGAAATCCTTCGTCTGAAAAATACAGATACCGCCCTGAAATCAACAGGGGAACTGCTGAAAGGATTCGGTTGTTCTTTTGTTGTTCGCTTTCTAATCGGGGTCATTATGATCGGTTTATGGATCGGATGGATAGTGGAAACCGGTCAATGGCTGTTATAAGCTCTTTCTGCGCTGATCCTGCACAACATATAAAGCAATAGATCCTGCCGTGGCAGCATTCAGGGAATCTACTTTCCCCTGCCGCGGCAGACTGACCAGCTGGTCACATTTTTTGCGCACCAGTGTGCGCAATCCACTGCCCTCTGAGCCTACCACCATACCTGTTCCCCCATGAAAATCCACCTGCTCGATCGGAGTCGCTTCCTGCGAATATTCCAAACCATAAATCCAGGTATTCTCTTCTTTTAAAGTATCGATTGCCTGAACTATATTCATCTGCACAATCAAGATATGTTCACAGGCGCCGGAAGAAGCATGTACCACCGCCGGTGTCACTTCCGCTGCCCGGCTGGAGGGGATGATCACCCCATGCACGCCAAATGCTTCTGCACTGCGCAGCAGAGTTCCCAGGTTCTGCGGATCCTGGATCAGATCCAGCAGTAATATGAAGGGGTTGGTTTGCTGCTTTTTTGCCAATGCCAGCATTTCAGGCAGGCTGGCATATCGGTAGCCGCCCACCTGCAGCGCAACGCCTTGATGACTGAGAGAAATTTCAGAGAGTTTTCTGCGCGGAACGCGCTTTATAGAAAGCTTCTTCTGCTGTGCGAGTTTTACCAGATCTTTCAGATGTCCGCTCTGCTCAAGATCACCCTCTGCCAGCCACAATTGAAAAAGCTCACGCCGGTCCGCGCGCAGTGCTTCAAAAACGGGATTCCGTCCCGTGATCCATTCTTTCATTTCCAATGCCAGGTGCTGCCGCCGGCTGAATCTTCCACGATCACACCCTGCTCCTCCAACCCATCTCTGATGCGGTCAGAAAGCGCCCATTCTTTCTTTGTGCGCAGGTCACTGCGCAGTGCGACCAGCAGATCGATAAAGACATCAGCGCTGTGCCCCTGCTGCGATTCTTGCAAGCTCAACCCAAATACGCCGCTCAGATCTAATAATTCTTTCTGAGCGATCTGCATTTCCTCGTCGGTAGCTCCATCTGCACGCACCTGATTGATGCTGCGCACCAGTTCGAATAGATTACCCAGAGCACCAGCAGAATTGAAATCATCATCCATGCAGGTTTCAAAGCCTTCACGGGTTGCCTGCACCTGTTTTGCCAGGGCTTCCAGACTACCAGCGGGAGCTCCTTCAGCACCGGGTAATGCCCCTTTCAAACCCGACTGCAGCCGCTCCAGCCCTTTTTGCGCCTGGTCGATCACTTCGTCATTGAATGTCAGGGGATTACGATAACCTGAATTCAGAACCATCATGCGCAGTACATCCCCGGGGTGATTTTCAAGAAAATATTCAATAGTAACAAGATTTCCCAGCGACTTTGACATTTTTTGTCCGCTGAACTGCATCATGCCATTATGCACCCAATAGGTCGCGAAAGGACGTTCTGTTATTGCTTCAGATTGAGCGATCTCATTTTCATGATGCGGGAATATCAAATCATTACCGCCTCCGTGAATATCGATCTGCTCACCGAGATGAGCCATGCTCATTGCCGAGCATTCAATATGCCAGCCGGGGCGTCCGAATCCCCAGGGGCTTTCCCAGCTCGGTTCACCGGGTTTGGCTTTTTTCCAGAGAGCAAAATCCAGCGGATCTTCTTTCCGTTCATCCACACTGATGCGGGCTCCGGAACGCATCTCATCCACATTACGATGAGAAAGTTTTCCGTATAGTGGAAACTTGCGGACCCGATAATAAACATCTCCATCGACCGCATAGGCAAACCCTTTTTTAATAAGAGCTTCCACGAACTTAATAATATTCTGCATTTCAGCAGTGGCACGGGGTTTATAGGTAGCAGGTAAAATGTTCAGATCACGTAAATTCTCATCGAATTTATAAATATATCCTTGAGCTAATTCCAGCGGATCTTCTCCGAGCGCTGCGGCACGTTGAATGATCTTGTCATCCACATCCGTGTAATTCATTACGTGCCGCACCTCAAATCCCCGGTATTCCAAATAGCGGCGAATGATATCGAAAACCAGAGTCGACATGGCATGCCCCACATGTGCATTGGAATACACGGTGGGACCGCAGACATACATACGTACTTTTTTCTCTTCGATCGTACGGAAGGGTTCTTTCTTTCTGCTCAGAGTGTTATAAATACGAATTCCCATTACACTTAATCCTTATTATTATTCCCATTTGCAGCCCCAGGTTTTGAAAAGATCATACGCCCTGCTGCGGTTTGCAGCACTTTTGTAACCGTGACGATTATCTCACTATCTAGAAAATCTCGCCCGTTCTCCACCACAACCATGGTGCCGTCATCCAGATACGCAACACCCTGATCCTGCTCTTTTCCTTCCTGAATGACTTTCACGCTCAGTTCTTCACCCGGCAGCAGAATTGATTTCACCGCATTTGCCAGTTCATTGATGTTCAATACCTGCACACCCTGCAGTTCCGCCACACGGTTCAGGTTGTAATCATTGGTAAGAATAGGTGCTTTCATCTGGCGAGCCAGTACCACCAATTTTTCATCCACCTCACGGACATTTTCCACATCCATTTCGGATAAAACTACGTTGATATTCTTGTCTTTCTGTAATTCAGAAAGTACCTCCATACCGCGGCGTCCGCGCTGACGGCGCAGACTCTCTGCCGAATCGGCTATGTACTGCAGTTCATTCAAAACGAAATGGGGAATAATCAACGTTCCGGGTAAGAAACCGGTTTTCGCAATATCAGCCACTCTTCCATCAATGATCACACTGGTATCTACAAGAATAGGACATTCTTTGTTCCAACCAGTTGTGGAAGACTTTTTTGAAGAACTGCCCTTTTTTTCTCGCCTTACTAATGAAAATAGATCACGGATCTCATCCTGCTTTGATACGCTGATCGTAATACCAAGATACGCGAATAGAGCCATCGCAATAATGATCAAGATACTATCTAATGGAGCCGGCAATATACTGATAGGGATCGAGATCAATGCAGCAATGATCAATCCAATGATCAATCCAACCATGGCAATCAATAAAGTTTGCCCGGGAGTTTCTTCAAGCTGTTTACGAATGGCTTGAATTGGAAAGATTGTGATATAGGGGAAGAGAAAAAATCCCAAGACTCCCAGAACAATACCGCCGCCAATCTGAACATAGCGTAAGTTTAGATCCTGAAAGCCAAAGTTTTCAACAAAATAATTTCCCAAATAAATGCCTAATAATGCAAATAAGATCAGTCCGGAAAACCGGAGAATAAGTACAAGTCCTTTTTGAGTTCTCATATAAATTACCTTTCGTGGTTGTTAAAGTTCAGGAAAACGGTGGCGGATAAATCCTATTGACATGGTAACATAGCCTACAATTGAAGTCAATTACAGAGAAAAAAATCTGATAGTATTCTTATACAGTTCCCCAGTACTCATCTACTTTGGTCGCCAGAGAGCGCCATTCCATCTATTTTTCCCTTTTTGCTTTAAATGAATAGAAGTCAAAAAACTTGATGCTCTACTTAATTTATGTTAGAATATTCTTTGCTAGTATCAATATCGCTTGACATACCGGAAAGTGGGCAACCCCCACTTTTCTTCGTATTATTAGAGTAATCAAAATGGAGAAGAAGAATCATGAAGAATGAAATCATTCTAGCATTCAATGAAGTGCTTGAAGAAAAAGGACTTCCAAAAGAAGTTATTTATCATGCGCTTGAGTCTGCGATGGTTTCGGCATATCGAAAATCAGTAAATGCATCCAGTGCTCAGCAGGTTGTTGCGAAAATTGATCTGGAAAAAGGTGAATTTCGTATCTTTGCAGAAAAAGAAGTAGTAGACAGCGTTCAGGACGACCGGACTGAGGTTCTTCTTAATGAAGCAAGAAAATATGATCCCGATACAAACCTTGGGGATATGGCTCTTGTTGAAAGCACACCCGATAATTTCGGTCGTGTTGCAGCCCAAACAGCTCGACAGGTCATTCAGCAAAAGATCCGTGAAGCAGAACGGCAGATGCAGTTTGATTACTATACCAAGCAGGTTGGTGAGATCATCAGCGGCGTAGTGCAGGCTACCGGATCACACGGGTTGACCATCGGTCTGGAAATGAAGGCAGAAGGCACCATGCCCCGTAAAGAAATGATCACGTATGAACGTTTTCGCATTCATGATCGCGTACGCGCTCTGGTCGCGGAGGTAAAAGATACCCCTCGCGGTCCGCAGATCATCCTCTCCAGAACCCATCGCGATTTCTTACGGCGACTGCTGGAGAATGAAGTACCAGAGATTTTTCATGGAATCGTGGAGATCCGATCCATCTCAAGAGAACCCGGTCAGCGTGCCAAAGTGGCTGTTTCAGCCACGCAGCAGGGCATTGACCCGGTAGGCGCATGCGTTGGACAGCGCGGTGTGCGTATTCAAGCCATCGTACGTGAACTTCACGATGAAAAGATCGATGTGATCGAATGGAATAAAGATCCCCGCATCTTCATCGCCAAAGCACTCAGCCCCGCTCGTGTCAATGGAGTATATCTTAATGAGGCAAATATTGAATCCAAAGCTGCCCTGGTTGTAGTACCAGAAGACCAGTTATCTCTCGCAATTGGGCGGGATGGACAAAATGCCCGTCTGGCAGCCCGATTAACAGGCTGGAAGATCGACATCAAGAGTCTCGCCGAAGCGGTATCAGATTGGCTGTTTACGTTGAAAAACAACGAAAAATTCGCGGAAAAAGCTGATCTCTTCCAGGATGAAATATCCAAAGTAGAAGAAATCGCAGCAAGAAAAATCGAGGGTCGTATCCTCAACATGGAAGACTACGATACTCTGGCAAAGTTTATTGACACGATGGAAAAGAGTCTATACGTTGAAAGGCAGGAAGTCATTGCTGAACGCGAGAAGGTAGTTCAGGAAGCGCTGCAGACTATTCCCAAGAGCGCTTTCCAGGTTGAACTTAATGAAGAGATCCTTTCTCCCAGCATCCTCTCTATTCTTACAGACAGCGGCATTAAAAACCTGGGTGATCTGGTGCTGGAATATAAAACCAATCCCGATTCCATCCTTGGCTTACCAGGTATTGGACCAAAGAGTTTGGAAAAGATCGAAGAGGTCGTAAATAACCTCACCACCCTTATTCCACCCGAGCCAGAGCCAGAACCCGAAGAGATAGAGATAGAGATCGAACAGCCTGAAGAAGAAGCAGTAGAACCCGCTGCTGAAGTTGAAGAGGTTATCGCTGAACCGGAAGAAGTCACTGCCGAACCATCTGCTGTCTCAAGCGAAATAGAAGAACCCGAAACCGCAGAGGAAGAGGAAAAGTCAGAAGAATCAGAATTATCTTTTGAAGAAATGTTCAAATTGGAATCACAAAAAGTCCATGAAAAGAACTTCGAAGAAGAAGAATTTGAAGATAAATCTGATAAAGATGAAAAGAAAAAGAAAAAACGGAAATTTCAGGAAATCGAGTATGATCCTGATCTCGATATGACCCTTGTCAAGCGGAAGCACAAACGTGGAGACGATGACTGGGACATAAATGACGTAAGTTAGAAATAGAGAACGGTGGTGAAAACACAAAAACTACCCAAGAAACACATTCCACAACGGACCTGCGTTGGCTGTCGAGAAGTTCTCGCAAAGAAAGAGATGATTCGTATCGTGCGTACGTCCGAAGGGATATTGGTTGATCCGACAGGAAAGATCAATGGACGGGGAGCATATATCCATCTTAAAAAGGAATGTTGGGAAAAAGCGCTGAAGGGAAGCCTATCAAAGGCATTAAAAACAGTGCTTGGTGAGCAAGACAAAGAATATTTAGAAGCATATATGATGAACCTGCCGGAGAGCATTTCGAAGTTGCAAGATTAAAAACAGTCTTCCATTCGATCACCATCGCTCACCGGGAAACATGAATCTACAGGTTTAATGAAAGCAGCGACAACGGAGGTTAATATGAGCGAAAATGGGAAAAAGACTGTGGAACTACCCACCAGTATAACGATCAGAGATCTGGGAGAAAGAATTGGCTCAAGCCCAATTCAGATCATCAAGATCTTAATGTCAAATGGCGTGATGGCAAATATCAATCAGGTGATTGATTTTGATACTGCAGCTATTGTATGTGCGGAATTAGATATCGATGCCACGCTTGAGGTACAGGAAGTAAATGAAGAAGAGTCGGGCGAGATCCCCCTCTGGAGAAAACTGATTGAGAATGAAGATACATCCAATCTGGTCAAACGACCTCCGGTCATCACCATTCTCGGTCACGTTGATCATGGAAAAACAACTCTGCTGGATGCCATTCGGCACACCGATGTGGCAGGAGAAGAATCAGGCGGGATCACCCAGCATATTGGCGCCTATCAAATCATTCATAAAAATCAAAAAATAACTTTTCTGGATACACCCGGTCACGCTGCTTTCACTGCCATGCGCGCAAGAGGTGCTCAAGGAGCGGATATCGTGATCCTTGTGGTGGCTGCCAATGACGGCGTCATGCCGCAGACCAAAGAAGCGATCGCGCACGCCAAGGCAGCCCGCGTTCCTATTATCGTAGCTTTAAACAAAATAGACCGCGATGATGCCAACCCTGATCTGGTAAAGAAACAGCTTGCCGATGTGGGACTCATCCCCGATGATTGGGAAGGAGACACCATCGTTGTTCCCGTTTCTGCGAAAAACAAACAAGGTCTTGATGATCTGCTTGAAGCAATCTCACTGGTTGCTGATTCCTGCAAGATCATGGCAAATCCAAAAGGTAAAGTGATCGGGACTGTCATTGAAGCGAAAGTTGACAAAGCGCGCGGGGTAATCGCAACCCTGCTGATTCAAAATGGGACTCTTTATCAAGGCGATTCGATCGTGGTAGGTCTGGCTCACGGCAAGATCAAAGCCATGTACGATTTCCACGGAGAGAAAATCGAAGAAGCCGGTCCATCTACACCGATTCAGATCATGGGTTTGAATGAAGTTCCACAAGCAGGAGATATTTTCCAGGTTGTTCCTTCTGATAAAGATGCGCGGTTGATCGTAGCAGATCGAAAAGTAAAAATCAGTGAAGAAAAGATGAACAAGAAACAAGCCAGCCTTGAAGATCTCTTCAACCGCTTTCAGGCAGGCGAGCTGCGCGAACTGAAGCTGATCGTGAAAGCAGATGTACAGGGTTCTCTTGCCCCCATCACATCAACACTCAATGAGATCGATCAGAAAGAAATCAAGATCAATATTTTACATTCGGAAACGGGAAATATCAGTGAAAGTGATGTCATGCTTGCCTCCGCTTCAAATGCCATTATTGTAGGTTTCAATGTGGAAGCGGAACCAGCTGCAGGTAAATTAGCTGAAACAGAAGGCATTTCTATTCGCTTCTACGATATCATCTACCGCCTCACGGAAGATATTGAAAAAGCCTTGAAAGGGATGCTTGAACCTGAAAAACAGGAAATTATTTTGGGAAAAGCTCAAATATTGGCTGTATTTTCTTTCTCAAAAGTTGGTAAAATTGCAGGCTGTAAGGTTACTGAAGGGATCATCCGCCGCAACGCAAACATGCGCGTAATTCGTGATGAAGAAGTGATCGCCGATAACGAGGTTGCTTCACTGCGAAGAGAAAAAGAAAATGTGCGTGAAGTTCGCGAAGGATATGAGTGTGGAATTCGTGTGAAAGGATTCAACGATTTCGCCGAGGGAGATACGCTGGTCTGCTATAACTTCGAAGAAAAACCAGCAGCTTAAGGATTACAAAAGAAGAAATGCCATCTGTTACTAGATTAAAAAGGATTGCCGATCGTATGCAGCAAGACCTTTCTGAAATGTTGATTCGCGGTGATATCCATGACCCACGACTTGCGGGAATTTTTATCACCGATGTTCACGTTGATCGAGAACTTGCCTATGCCAATGTCTTCGTTTCTGCTCTTGAAGGAAAAGAGCGGGAAGAAGAAATCTTAAGCGGGTTAGATCACGCGAAAGGTTTTTTGCGTAAACAGCTAGCCGCCCGTATTCAACTGCGTACCTTTCCGGAACTGCGATTTTTCTGGGATCCTACACCGGAACACGCTGAACGAATCGAGAAGCTGATCGATACCATCCAGGCTGAAAGGGAAAAGAAAGAATCTGGGAATGAACAAGAACACATCGATTAGCCAGAATATCAGGCAAAGGATCGATGCAGCAGAAAAGGTCACTCTGGTGGCTCACATTCGCCCTGATGGTGATGCTGTTGGATCAGTAATTGGCTTTGCTGAAGCGCTGCGTGGTATTCAAAAGACTGTTGAAATTGCATTTGAAGAAACCCTCCCTGAGCGTTTTCGTATTCTGAAAGAAGAAAGCAAAGGGAAAAAGACTCCTTCGAAGGAGGGAATCATCATTGCCCTGGACAGCGCAGACCTTCACCGTTTACCCAAGGCTTTTGCCGATAAAATTATTGACATCAATATCGATCACCATGCCACCAATACTAATTTTGGCAGCCTGAATTATGTAAAGGCAGAAGCCGCAGCAACAGCAGAGATCATCACCGACCTCCTTCTTGATTGGGATCTGGAAATTTCATCTTCCGCTGCAAATGCACTCTTAATGGGAATCATCACGGATACCATTGGTTTTCGTACACAGAACACAACCCCACACACGCTGCGCACGGCAGCCCTGCTTGTTGAAAGAGGTGCAAACCTGACCCATATCTATCAGCAATCTTTGATCGATATAACCTGGGAAGCAAGTCTGTTATGGGGCATGGCTTTAAGCAAACTTCAAAAAGAAGGGGAAATCATTTATACTGTAATTACCTCTGAAGATCGTAAAAAATCCGGGTTCACAGGTAGAGATGATGCAGATCTCACGAACTTCCTTAGCAGTATCCAAGATGCAGAAATATCGATACTATTCAATCAACAAAGTGAAACATCAGTTAAAGTAAGCTGGCGTTCTCGATCCAACGTGAATGTCGCTAATATTGCAGCACAGTTTGGTGGAGGAGGTCACCCAGCTGCTGCAGGAGCTGAAATCGAACTATCATTACAACAAACTCAGCAAAAAGTCTTAGAAATAACAAAATCTTATTTAATACGGAACGAAAATTAGGAGTGAATGAATGGATGATAGAAGAACTCAACTCAAAGATACAGTATCAGGGGTTTTAGTAGTCGATAAACCAATCGGAATGACTTCGCATGATGTTGTGCAGATCGTCCGCAATGGGACAAGGATCAAACGAGCCGGTCATACCGGAACACTCGATCCACGCGCTTCAGGTGTTCTTGTGGTTTTATTAGGTCCAGCTGTACGATTGAGTGAGTATGTCTCTGCTGAAGATAAGCGGTACCATGCCGTTATCCAGCTTGGAAAGAAAACAGATACTTTTGACGAAGAAGGTTCTATCACCGGCACCTCCCCGGTCGATATTACCGCAGAGCAATTTGAAGAAGCGTTAAAAGGATTTGTTGGAGAAATCGAGCAGGTACCACCGCCGTATTCAGCTGTTAAAGTTAACGGTCGTAAAGCATATGAATTGGCAAGAAAAGGAGAAGAGGTTGAGCTGGAACCACGCATTATTCATGTACACAGCCTCGAACTTCTCGAATGGGATCCCCCACAGGCACTGGTAGATGTCCACTGCTCTTCAGGGACCTATGTACGTTCTCTCGCAAATGACCTTGGAGAAAAGCTCAAGTGTGGAGCCATGCTCGCCGGACTCCGCCGGACAAAAAGCGGAAAATTCACATTGAATGATGCTATTCCATTAAGAAAATTAACCGAAGCTTTTCAGGATGGAACCTGGTATAAGTACCTTATCCCCGCGGCAGATGCACTGGGCGAATGGCCTACTATAAACCTCACTGACGAAGAAGTTGATCTTGTGCGCCATGGTCACCGTGTCAAACGGGATGGAAATATCGGCGAGATGGCTAGAGCCATCACCGAACAGGGTGAACTGGTGGCATTAATGCAGTTTGACGAAGAAAGCGAAGAATACCAACCGAAAAAAGTATTTTTCTCATAAACGTGTGTAACAAAAACCATTCATCACTTTCACGTATTACCATAGGATCGTTTGATGGCTTGCATATCGGTCATCAAACGATCATTCATCGTCTGGTCGAAGATGCCCATCAGTACGGGCAAAAAGCAGTTGTGGTCACCTTTTTCCCCAATCCTGCGGTCTTTTTCAAAAAGATCGATAACCCCTTTTATTTAACGACCAATCTGGAGAAGATGACCCTGCTGGAACAGCTTGGCATCGACCAAACCATTACCTATCCTTTTGATACTCATTTTGCCCAATCCAGCGCTGAGTCTTTTATTCAGGATCTTTATGAGAAGGTACCCTTCGATACAATTTACATTGGCTATGATTTCCATTTTGGAAAAAATCGCGAGGGAGACGAAAAAAAGCTGACAGAACTCGGTCAAAAATACGGTTTTCAAGTTATTGTTCAAAAACCTATCGATTTCAATTCTCTCCCCGTTTCTTCCAGCACTATTCGTGATTATGTTGCAGAAGGAAAAGTTGATATTCTTCATCCATTCCTAAACCGCTGGTATTCCCTGATGGGAAAAGTGATCCACGGTGACGGGAGAGGAAAAGAATTAGGGGTTCCCACTGCCAACATCGAATACGAATCCCAAAAGCTGCTCCCACCCAATGGTATTTATGCCGCACGCATACGCATCGATAACGAGATTCATCCCGCCGCAACGAATATTGGTTTCCGCCCAACTTTTTATAACACCCCTTCCACCAAAACCGTGGAAGCATATATTCTGAATTGGAGCAGGGATATTTACAAAAAAACCGTCACGCTTGAATTCGTGCGTAAACTGCGGGATGAGATACAATACAAAGATAGACAGGCTCTTATCGAGCAAATGCAGAAAGATATCAAGGCAACAAGGGAAATAATCGACCATGAATGAAAAACGGCGCGTTTATCTTCTTGACACCAAGAAATTAAGCCCTGAAACGATCGCCGTTACTTTTGCAAAGACCTCCCGCTCCCCCGAATCTTTTGACCAAATAGCCCAAGAATTATCTGATGAAAAAAGCGCCCAATTCCATGAACGCTGGGTGGTGGGATACGGTCATTCCTCGGTAGCAGAACACGCTGTACTGCACATCGCCATTGAAAATATCTCACGACTGGCTGTGGAATGTCTTGAATCCAACCGGCTGGCGTCTTATACTGAAAAATCATCACGCTATCAGGTGTGGGATGAAGACTGCTTTTTCATTCCTAACGAAGTAAAAGATTCTCCGCTGGAGGATATTTACTGCAGCACGGTCAGCACCCTGTTCAAGAAATATAAAGCATCCCTTCCTGCTGTGCAGGCAGCTGTTCAAAAACAGCTTTCAGATGAAAACCAATCTCTTTCCGAGCGGGAAATCCACGCGCGCTGCATGGATGTGTGCCGCTACTATCTGCCCGCGGCTGCCACAGCCAATGTAGGGATGACCATCAATGCACGTTCTCTGGAACACGCCCTGCGCAAGATGCTCTCCCATCCATTGGATGAGGTTCGCCAGATCGGACAGGAGATCAAGCAGGTTGCCATCACGCACCTGCCTACCCTGGTGAAATACGTTGATGAAGTGGCATATCTGAAGCAGGCAGAAGAAAGAACCAGCATGTTGAATCGATCCCTGCCAGAGACTTCGGAAAACAGCGACTGGTGTATTCTGATCGATCATGATAAGAACTTTGAAACACATATCCTTTCTGCCCTGCTGCTGCGCTACGGACACTGCAGCTACCAGGAAGTGGAAAATAATCTGCTCTCCTTTACCGATTCTCAGAAGAAAACCCTGCTGGACATCCTCTTTGGAAGAGTGGAAACCCATGATATTCCCCTGCGTGAACTGGAATACAGCAGATTCATCTTCGAGCTGCTAATGGATCAGGGAGCGTATTTTGAATTCAAGCGCCACCGCATGATGACACAGACTACGCCATCCCTTTCCCCATTGTACGGCTATGCAATCCCGAAACAAATAAGTACAGCCGGACTGGAAGCTGATTTCAATGAAGCCATGCTTCTGGCGAAAAAAGCATATAAAGATATCGTGCTTTTACAACCGGCTGCTGCCTCATACGTGATCCCCAATGCCTACAACCGGCGCGTTCTCGCCAGCTTCAACCTACGCAGCGCCATTCACTTTACCAACCTGCGCACCGCACCCAACGCGCATTTCGCCATCCGCCGGGCAGCCAGCCGCATGGC
>ENA-ORXD01002378-ORXD01002378.1-sediment-metagenome-genome-assembly--contig:-NODE-2378-length-12675-cov-3.265598_pt1 | contig 12675 bp, 12 predicted proteins | sample MGYA00237862_ERZ511471 | MGnify/ENA metagenome assembly ERZ511471 | reverse complement strand
TATTAATATCCTCGTCCTGGACACAGGCTTGTATTCGAATACCGGTGGTCAATCTTCAAAAGCCACTCCGCGTGCAGCAGTAGCAAAATTTGCGGCGAATGGAAAAGATTTGCCCCGCAAAGATCTGGGATTGATCGCAATGACCTATGGCTTTATCTATGTAGCACAGGTAGCTATGGGTTACAGTGATCTGCAGACCCTGCGAGCACTGCGTGAGGCAGATGCGTATGATGGTCCTTCTCTGGTCATTGCCTATTCACACTGCATCAATCATGGTTATGACTTGCGCAATGGTATGAACCAGCAGAAACTGGCAGTCAATTCAGGTGTATGGCCGATCTACCGCTATAACCCGGATTTGAAGGCACAGGGCGAGAATCCTCTCAAACTGGATTACAAAGAACCGTCGATCCCCGTGAAAGACTTTGCATATAACGAAACGCGTTTCAAGATGCTGGTGCAGAGCAATGAAGAACGAGCAGAAAAGCTTATGGAGCATGCTCAACACGATGCAACAGAAAGATGGAAATATTACAGTCAGCTTGCAGCTATGGATTACAGTGAGCCTTCGGCTGAATAAGTAAAGAAGATGAAGCGTACGGTAACGTACGCTTCTTTTTTTATTAATAAATTTGGAGGCGGTATGAATACCAATACGACCTATCTTGGAATTCAATTGAAAAACCCTCTGGTTGCTTCTGCATCGGTTCTCTCAAAACAGCTCAGCAATATCAAGAAACTGGAAGATGCCGGGGTAAGTGCTGTTGTGCTCTACTCTCTCTTTGAAGAACAAATTACCCAGGAAAGCCTGGCATTGAATTATTTTCTAGAACGCGGTTCTGAATCGAATCCGGAGGCGATCACATATTTCCCTGAACTGCCGTCTTATAATCTGGGACCTGAAAAATATCTGGATCACATCCAGAAAGCGAAAGAAGCTGTTGATATTCCCATCATAGCCAGCTTGAATGGTGTCTCGCTGAACAACTGGATACGATATGCGAAATTGATCGAAGAGGCGGGCGCGGATGCGCTTGAATTGAATATCTATTATTTACCAACCAGCCTGTATGTTGACGCCGAGTCTCTGGAAACTATGTATTTCGAACTGGTGAAGACGGTTGCAGATTCTATTGATATTCCGCTGGCGGTGAAACTGAATCCTTTCATAACCAGCCTGCCAAATTTCGCAAAGGAATTGAATGAGCGGGGTGCCAGGGGTTTGATATTTTTCAATCGCTTTTACCAGCCCGACCTGGATATTGAGAAAATGGATGTTGTCCCAACACTTGATCTCAGCACCTCAAAAGATCTGCGCCTTCCATTACGGTGGACAGCTATTCTTTTCAGCAGGATCAAAGCGGATATTGCGTTAAGCGGAGGAGTTCACAGCGGGGTTGATATGGTAAAAGCGATCATGGCAGGAGCAGCGGTTGCCATGACTGCCTCAGAACTGGTGCATGAGGGAATTCAACGGGCATCAAGTATGCTGCAGGAACTGCTGACATGGATGCAAACGCATGATTATGAAACAGTTGAACAGATGCGCGGAAGCATGAGTCAGAAAAACATTGCTGAGCCGGCTGCTTTTGAGCGGGCAAATTATATGAAAGCACTGCAGCTTTTTGATGAAGATTTCAGATATTAATTATTTTTCGAGTGAACTGCACCCCAGGCAATGAAACCCAACCCGATCGAAGCAGTAATACCGCTGATGAGGGTAAGCAGGCTGCTGATCTTTTCTATGATCAAAAAATACAGGCTCTGCAAAGAAACTCCGGTCATAGAGAATAGATTAGACAGGTCGCGATAACTATTTTGTCCTATTCTGAATTCCAGTAGATCCCACACAAAATTCTGTTTGAGGACAATGCCTGAAATGAGGATCAGTATAGAAGGAATGAACAGTGTCCATCCCAGCCATAAAAGACGTTCTTTCCCATTGTCTCCTGCCATCCAGGCGATCAGGAACCAGAGCAGAACTGTGATCGCAGCCAGAACAAGGATCGCAGTTTTCAATCCTGATAAAGTGAGATAGGGCTGGAAAAAAGTCGGTATGCCATGGATCAGATCATTTCGACTGATTGGTTCTAAGATAGTCATTTTTTCTGGCATGAATGCCAGCAGGAGGGGGAGATTGGGCTTGAGGAAAGATTCAATATAATCCTCGTCGCTGACGGTAGCGGGTTTACATAGAATGATTCCTGAATCCTGTGTCATTTGGGCATCCAGACAGATCGGGAGGATTTTTACAAGCTCTTCTAGCAATTCCTGCTGATTTGGACCGTTAAAAGCATCTTTGATCTCACTCAAATCGATCTGTAAAGATAAAGAATCACTATCTCCTTCTAAAAAGTCGAAAACCTGATTGACGATGGCGGCTATCTGATCTTGATAATATTGTTTTGAAATTAAACTTTGAACCAGTGATTTAAATGCATCCTGATCCGCACCTCCCAGATCGCCAAAGCTTTCTGAAAACATCATTTCGATATTCTTATCGGAGAAGAGTATAGCTTGTATTTCATCGGAACTGAAAGTGTCAATGTAAAAATCGCGATCCAATATCAGAGTTGTGAGGGGATAGATCACAAGAGAAGAAAGAATGAGCGGGAAAACCAAGAGGATTGTCAGGATTACGCAAAGAAATTTTTTCATTTTTGACCAGCCTTAATCTTGCCTTTATTAATAATATCCTGTATTTCTAATGATATGCAAGAAGGAATCAGGGTTTCTATTCTTCCTGTTCCTTACTATACAACCAAATAATAGAAAAATACGTATAAATAACATATACTAGAAGAAGTTAATGGGAGATAAATATGTCTGAATTAAAGAAAGAAACCAGAGAATTAGGCGAGTTCCATGCGATCACCGTCAAGGGTGTTGGCAGGATTGAAATAAAGCAGGGTGATACACAGCAAATGACGGTGGAAGCCGATGAGCATATTATGAATAGGATCAGAACGGATGTGATCGACGGCGTTTTGGTCATTGATATTGGTCGTGATTGGCTTGAAAAAATATCGGCGGGCTTTGACTTCCTTTCGACGCACAGCATCAACTTCTATATCACCATGAAGCAGCTGGACGCGATGAATGTGACTGGCAGCTGCAAAGTATACGCATCGGGGTTCAAAGGGAAGACATTGAACCTGAATCTAAGCGGCGCTTCGGATGTGGAATTTGGAGATCTTCAATTTGAAAGTATTCAATCCAACTTACCCGGTGCAGGCAAGATTGTTTTGCAGGGGAAAGCAAAGGAGCAATCCATCAGCCTGACCGGCGCAGGCAGTTATGTTGCAGATGACCTTGAATGCGAAAAGGTAAAGGTCAGCCTTACCGGAGTGGGAAGTGCACGGCTGTGGGCGACAAAAGAATTGGATGTGTCTATCACCGGCGTTGGATCGGTTGATTATTATGGAGAACCCGAGATAAAGCAAAGCATTGCAATGATGGGTTCGATCAAGAGTTTAGGGAAAAAATAACTGTTTTTGATCAAAAGAGAGCTTATTTTTCAATAATAAGCTCTTTTTTATTAAGCCTGACCAATTTCTTGACCATGCCTCAAACAGGGTGTACACTAGATAAGCATCAAGTAAAAGAAAGTAAAGGAAAAATGCAAGAAGAAAAATCGCACGATCTGGATCCTGACCCTAGACGTAGCTTAACACGATTTTCCTGCGGAATAGTCAACACAGGAGGTGCGTTGCTTTAAAAAGCATCCACATCCCTTGATTGCTTTGTCTGTATAGATCAAGCTCTCAGACTATCTCGCAAGAGGAAGTTGAGAGCTTTTTTCTTTGGATCGGGAAAATTAAGAATGGAGGTAACCGATGATCACGATTCTGCAGACACAAAACGAAAGGCTTGTCCCAATCGAGAAGATTGTGGAAGGCGCATGGATTAATGTTGTCAACCCGGACGAAAGGGAAATAGAAAAACTGCTTTCGCTGGGGATCCCTAAAGACTTCATAACCTATCCGTTGGATATAGATGAACGGTCAAGAACTGAAAAAGACGATGGCTATACACTCGTCTTGCTTCGCATACCATATTTCCGCAGTTGGGAAGAAGATATCCCCTACATTGCTATCCCACTCGGGATCATTTTCAACGATCAAAATATCATTACCATCTGCCGCTATGAAAACGATTTGATCAACAGTATTCTGACAAAAAATGGGAAGTATTTCTCAACGGTCAAACGAAATCGCTTTATTCTTCAAATCATGCTTGCAAATGCAACGCATTATTTGAGTTATCTGCGCAGCCTTCAAAGAAAGATTGACACAATTGAAGATGAACTGCAGCGCTCGATTCGTAATAAAGAAGTGCTGGAGCTTTTGAAATATCAGAAAAGTTTGGAATACTTTTCTACTGCATTGCGCTCTAATGAGCTGATGTTTGAGCGGCTGCAGCGCAACAAGTTCTTTACCATCTTCCCGGATGATTCGGATCTTCTGGAAGATGTCATCATCGAAAACCAGCAGGCAATTGAAATGACCGGCATCGCCGGAAATTTGTTGGGTCAGATGATGGATGCCTACGCATCGATCATTCAAAACAACCAGAACATCATTTTCAAGATCATGACAGCCTGGACGATCATCTTGAGTTTGCCAACGATCGTATCCAGCTTTTTCGGTATGAATGTCAGCCTGCCTTTCGAGGCTGATCCCAATGCTTTCCTTATCATTGGCGGGATTTCCGTGGGGATCATACTGGTTGTTGTCATGTTCTTTAAACGTATAAACTGGCTATAGACGAAAGCATTCTTGGGAGAAGTAAGGAGAATCAGGTGTATGCCGGATTTTGCTTACTTCTCACAGAATCACGACCAATTCAATTCTGCTAGAAACGTATCCCGTTTGCGAAGAACATCTCGAAATCGGGATATGTGTTTAATTCCAGATGTTCAATTCTTGTGGATAATTCTTCAGCTTTCTGGCGCATCTCATCAGAAAGCAGCATCAGGCGCGCACCGGCTCCGGCGGCATTCCCCACGGCATTGATGCGGGTCAGATCAACAGGGGGGAGCATCCCAATTTGGATGGCATGATATGGATTGAGATAAGTTCCGAAAGCGCCCGCGATGAGTACTTCATCGATCTCCTGCGGTTCTACGTTGAGATGATCCATGAGTATGGCAATACCACTGCGGATGGCACCTTTTGCCAGCAGGATCTGGTCGATGTCTTTTTGAGAAAGGGTGATCTCGCGTTGTGTATCAGTCCCCGGAAGTAAACGGTAATAACGAATTTTATCTTCATCGATAGAAACCAGCGGGTTCTCAAGATCAAGGCGTCCCCGTTGATTCAATATTCCCACTTTTTTCATTTCGGCAATGGCATCCAGAATACCGGATCCGCAAATCCCAATTGCTTCGCCGCCCCCAATGACCTTGCATTTGACGGTTCCTTTTGCATTAATGGATACATGCTCGATTGCTCCGGTGGAAGCGCGCATGCCGAAGCGGATATGTGCTCCTTCAAAAGCCGGACCCGAAGCGGTGGAACAGCTTACGATCCTGTTCCCTTTTTGAAGGGCAATTTCTGTGTTGGTGCCGATATCGATACCTAATTTGATCGAATCATTATTCCCAAAACCGGATGCCAGCAGGAATGCCAGGTGATCAGAGCCGACAAATCCTGCGATCGGACCCGGAACGAAGACTCGACTTCCATCCATTCCACGCAGCCCAACTTTTGTGCCATGAATATTCATCTCCCTCTTGATCACGGGAGTAAAGGGAGAAGCTGCCAGATAATGGGTGGGCAGGTTAAGAAAGAAATGATGCATGGCAGTGTTCCCAACTACACAGTAATCGGTAATATCCCGGATCGATACCGAAGCGCTTTCTGTCAGGATCTTTATTGCCTGATTTATCGTATCGATGATGACGCTATGCATCTGGTTTTCCTGTTTTTCTCCCTGCATGGCGTAGCTCAGGCGGGCGATGATATCTTCGCCGTAAGCAATTTGAGGGTTGGGCATCCCTTTCACTGCCAGCGTATCACCGGTGGTAAGGTCCAGCAGGTAGCAGGCGATCTTGGTAGACCCGATATCTACCGCGATCCCTAAAAGCTTTTCCGGCTCTTTAAAAGTAATGTTTAGAATTTCATCATGATTGCAAACTGCATATGCTTTCCAATTTGATTCTCGCATTTTGACCGGGAGTTGGCGTATCATTTCCAGTGATTGTTCATCATCTGGAAAATGGATGCCTCCCCCCGCAGTGAGGATATTCTCAAGATCGGCAATAGGGGCTTCAAGTGTGGGTTGTCTCAATTCAAGCAGTTTAACGCGAATAGGTGATTGGACAGCAGTTTTTTGAAGGCTGCCTTCGGTTTGTAGAACCTGTGCTGCGCTGAATGAGGCTGTTGGAATGAGGATTTTTGTATCTCCGGATACGATAGCCTCGCATGCAAGCCGTTCGTTCTCCTGCAGCATCCCGCCCTTGCGGAATATTTCCTCATTGCGTGTAAGCGGGCTGGCGTTTCCGGTGATGATCTGAATGGCGCATTTTCCGCAGGAGCCCTTTCCTCCGCAATCACTGCGCAGAGAGATCCCCGCCTGCCGGGCTGCATCCAGGATGGTAATGGGTTCTGAATAAACCAATCGAATACCAACAGGCTGGAATTCGATTGAAAAATTATGCTCTTTCATTGAAGATTTAATTGAAGGATGGTTATTTATAAAATACTAGATTTCTATCTCGCTTACCGAATTTACAATATGGTTTGGTCGGTAGGCAAAATTCTCGATTTCTTTTGGGGTGGTTAACCCGGATAGGACCAAAATTGTTTCCATACCACTCTGCAAGCCGGCAACGATATCCGTATCCATCCGGTCGCCGATCATGATCGTATTCTCAGAGTGAACACCAAGATAATTGAGCGCAGATCGCATCATGAACGGATTGGGTTTTCCACAGAAAAATGGGCTTTTCCCACTGGCTTTCTCGATCAGGCTTGCCATTGAGCCGCAGGCAGGCACGATTCCTTCCTCACTCGGTCCGGTGGGATCTGGATTGGTAGCGAGAAAATGCGCCCCAGCCATGATCAGGCGAATGGCTTTGGTAACCTGGCGGAAGTTGTAGTCGAAGGTTTCTCCTAAAACCACAAAATTGGCGTTTTCGGGTGTGAGGATGAAACCTGCTTCATGGATCGCTAAGTTCAATCCACTTTCACCGATCACGAAAGCATTCCCTCCCTTTTTCTGGGTTTTCATAAAATTCGCGGTTGCCATTGCGGAGGTATAGATCTCATTTTCACCTACTTCGATACCTGATATCTGAAGCCGGTGAGCCAGATCTATGGGAGTATAAATGCTGTTGTTTGTTAAGATCAAAAATTTATGATTCTTATCTCGCAGCGTTTGAATAAACTTATCAGCCCCGGGGATCTTCTTTTTCCCCCGGACCAGTACGCCATCCATATCAATTAAATAACTTTTCTTTTCCATATATATCCTACCTTTGATGGGTGGTTCTTTTTAAAATTTTATCATCGAAAAAGGGACGCATTCCTGTTGAAATGGTGTATGCGTCCCTTTTATTTTATAAAAGATCCTTGATCAATTTATTTGCTTACTAATTTTCGTACCTCGTCCAATTGACCGGCGCTTCCCAATTTTTCATTTTTCGCTGCGATGAATTTTGCATATTCATCCATGAACACTTTTCCAGGTTTGCGGAAGTCAAAGACTTCTGGATGTTCGAGTAAATATTCGCGGTGAACTCGCGTCCACACCAGTCGCCCGTCGGTATCGATGTTGATCTTGGTAACACCTAATTCTGCGGCGCGTTTGAACTGGTTCGCGTCCACACCTTTGGCACCCAGCAGTTTTCCGCCAGCTTTATTGATGCGCTCGACTTCTTCTTGCGGAACGGAGCTGCTGCCGTGCATGACCAGCGGGAATCCGGGGAGCTGCTTCTGGATCTCTGCGAGGACATCGAAATGCAGAGATTGGCTGCCGGAGAACTTGAAAGCGCCGTGGCTTGTTCCGATGGCAACTGCCAGAGAATCACAGCCTGTTCGATCGACGAATTCTTTTGCTGTTGAAGGATCGGTCAGCCTGGCATCGCTTTCACTCACCTGCACATGTTCTTCAACACCACCCAGTTGACCGAGTTCCGCTTCGACTACCAGCCCTTTTGCATGAGCTGCATCTACAACGCGCTTGGTGATGGCAATATTGTTATCGAAGCTTTCGCTGCTCGCATCGATCATGACGGAACTGTAAAAGTCGCTATTAATGCAGTCGTAACAGGTTTCTTCATCTCCATGATCGAGATGAACGGCAAAAACTGCTTCCGGGAAGATCTTGTCTGCAGCGGTGATGAGTGCCTGCATCATCTCTTTATCAGTGTAATCTCGTGATCCCTTGCTGATTTGAATGATAAATGGGGCATTGCTCATTAAATTACCTCGAAACAAGCCCATGGTTTGTTCGAGGTTGTTGATATTATAGGCGCCAATGGCATATTTCCCATAAGCGGCTTCAAATAGTTTTTTGGTAGTAACAATCATCGTACTCTCCCTGTTACAGATATAATTTTGGTCCGAAAACCAATGTATTATATCGTTAATTCAAATTTGTGAATTTAACAGAGAGGTTAATGTTTTCTTAAGTTTTCTTTGTCTATTTTTTCCACTTCTTTCGATCTTCTCGGTCAAGCAGTTTTGCTTCCTTATATACGGTGACAAAAAAGATAATGAAAATCAGTGTTACGACAGTTCCAACCACAAGATTGTACAACCCTACTTCTCCAAGAATGGGCAGATGCATTACCGGATTGCCAATGAAAAAGATGAGTGTATTGAGAATGATCGCTATGGCTCTGATTTCGGTAGGTCCTAATTTGGCATAAGAGATCTGGAAAATACCACGCAGATTGGTCGTGATATATACCTGGATGGTCATACACAGATACCCGATCAAACCTAAAACGGCGATATTGAAATCAACATACTGTGACAATCCAAGACCCAGGAAAATGACGATTTCGCTGATCGTGTCGATAATATGGTCAATATAGAAACCATATTTTGGGCGTTCAGCTTTTCTATATCGAGCTAAATTTCCGTCCAGGCTGTCTCCGAACCAGTTGAGGAAAAAGCCAAAGCTTGCCAGCCACAGAAAGTTGGGATTGAATTTGGTTGCCCAGTAGCTGGCTCCGATCAAGAATGCGGCAAATAAACCAAGGAAAGTTAAATGATCGGATGTTACCCATGTAGGCATATGTCGTACCAGCCAATCAATGGCTGGTCGTTCCAGAAATCCAAGCAATATATCATTTACTCGTTTGTGCTCTGTTAAATCGTGCTCAGGTTTTGATTCACTCATAAAAATCCTTTCATTATTAAAAATGCTCGTTATTGGGGCATTTCGTCCAGCGCAGAAGGCCAAACCGGATAAAACATAGACCATTGACTGGCATGTGCGCGGATATATACTTCTGCATGTTTTAACACTTTTTCAGCGTTTCGTTCCATTTCTTCTACAGGATCTTTGTATTTATCCATGCGAATGAGGTCCGTTGATTCGATAGTATAGCTTCCATCTTGATTCCCAATGCAGGCTACTATCGCAATAGGAGAATTAGTTTGAAGGGCAAGCTTTACATAGGTAACAGGAACCATGGAGGGATACCCGAAAAATTTCGGGTGGTATTTGCTTGCATCAAGTGGGCGATCCAGTCCTGTGAGAATGGGCTTTCCTTCTAACAGGCGTTGTTTTCCAAGGCGCAGCGATTCGACCGACATAGGCATTACTTCAATTAAGCCTTCCCTGCGCATTTTGTTTTGCATGCGGTAGCCCTTATTAGGGTTGGGGTAAGAAAGGACGAGAATTTTATATCCACTATATGTGACTGCGCGTCCTGCCAGATCAAAATTACTCAGGTGAGGCGCCAGGTAGATGGTACCCTCTTTCTTTTCATCTTGTTGTTTGAGGGTGTCTGTGAATTTTTTACTGATCGTGATCTTTTTTAATAATGCTTCTGGATTATCCATGTTATGGTACAGATCATAAATGCAGTAGGCGGTTTGATCGAAAACTTCTTCAACCCGCTGGTCAAGTTCTTCGCTTGAGAGCTGCTTCCCGCTTACGATCCATTGGTTCGCCCTGGTATAGCGCACCAGCTTGGAATTTTTTCTATGACTGATTATTTTACCGATTCTATTCGCCAGTCGGAAACCCACTTTTTCTGGCAGACACTTAGCCAGATTTTTGGCAAAACTTACCCCTAATTCACCGTTTATTAGATCTTGAATGGACATAGTATGTTAAATCTAACATAATTTTATAAGATTGAGATATGAGAAAGCGGCAAATTGTGATCTTTTTCTAGGATTTATTTACTAAAGTTATCCATTTTGGAAGCATAACTCTTCGTATAGGCTCATTTGTTTTGAACGAATTATGGCAACTTTCGATGAGTCAACCGGGCTGTATGAATTATTTGGCGTACGTACTCCTCTGCCTATCTGGAGATTCAAAATATTAGTACTTCCTACTATTTTTTCTAAGTTAGTTTCTGAAATTCCGCCGGTTAATAAGAGCTCTATTCTATTGTTTACGATATTTTTAATTTGGAATAAATTGTTGATGGTTTTTGAATTGTCATTTTGAGTTAATGCGTTAAGTGCCCCATTACCACTGGTGCGCATGGAAAGAAAACCCAATTGAATGGTGGTCTCAATGGTTTTCTCAATGTCTCTTGAAAATTCCCATAGAATTCTGCTGTGTAAACGAATGTCATCAAATTCGGTTTTGATTTTTTCAATTACCGGTTTATTTATATTATTCGATTGATCGATATAGCCTATCAAGAAATCACTGATTCCCAATTTTCTGAATGCTTCAATATCATATAAGCTTGTCATCAGGTCTTCATCAGTTGGTATATAGCTGCGTGTATGAGGGCAGATCAATACCAGCACGGGAATCTTTACTTGTTCTCGGATTCTTGCAACTGTACCGTAAGATGGTGTTATCCCTGTGCTGGGATAATGCGAAAGGATGGATATTTGTGTAGCGCCGCCTTTTTCTGCGGCGATCGCATCTTCCACCGTGTCAACAATGATCTCTAAGCAAGGCATACCTGTCTCCCTGAGTCCTGGTATCTCTGTTCTAGGTTGTAGAAATTGTCGATTTTATGAAAAGCTTCCCACCATGACTGATTTTATATTATCTATATTTTTCTGGTCTTGTCAAATAATGATAACAATTTTCATGTATTTTATTCGGTATAATGCATAGGTTCAAATTTCATTATGGATGGTTCTAATACAAAGATGGAAAATTCACTAAAGTTTCGTGCCTGTATCTTTGATTTCGATGGGATTCTGGTTAATTCTGAAATTATTCTGGTCAAGTTATGGGTGAAAGCCGCTGATGAATGCGGCTATTCATTTCAGGAAGAATTATTCAATAACTGCCTCGGACGAACATGGCAGGATATTAAAAAGATACAGATTGACCATTTTGGCAAAGATTACCCATTCGATACGGTTTATAAAAAGGTTCAGGAATATTTCAAACAGGAAATCAACAAAAATGGGTTACCGCTGGTACCGGGTGTTCTGGATGTAAGACAGTTTTTGGAAGATTCACATATCGACATGGCTGTAGCCAGTTCCACTTTTCGAGATGAGGTTCTTTACCGGATGAAAAGGGCAGGGCTTGATCATCTGTTTAACACCGTGCTGGGCGGTAATGATATAAAAAATCCAAAACCGGCGCCGGATATTTTCTTGAAAGCCGCAGAGGCTTTACAGGCATCCCCCGCTGACTGTCTGGTCATTGAAGATTCAGAAAGCGGTGTGCTGGCTGCCAAAGCGGCAGGAATGAAAGTGGTAATGGTACAAAATTTAAGCCCAATCACGGATACTATGCGAGAGAACGCAAATGGAATATTCCATTCTCATGCAGAACTTCTCCAGTTCTTGAAAAAGAATTCATCCTTGGCTGTTGGTAATTAATTTTTCCATCAGGTGCGGCAGTTTTATGATTTCAAGAGCATTTTTCTATAATGCTCTGTTCAATTTATAGATACGCTTTGCCGACAGCAACCTTATCGGTTCCTCCGCGGGCAGAATCGCTCCACAGAATAGAAGACCGCCAGTTCAGCATATCAACGTTCAAAGAATACGCGATGATTTTCCCGACATATTTAATGAATATGTGAGCCTGGTCGTAATCCAAATTGAATGGAGTGAGATCACATTCAAACGTTGGAATTGTCCCAATCGGTCCCTCTTCTTTTAATGCCAATTCCAACTCTTTTGGAGATCCATCTCCTTTTGACACCTTCGCAAGAACAATGAACACATCGTAATCATTTTCTGGATCAGGAGGTGTGATCCATTTCCCCTGGTTATAGATATCTTGAAAGTAGTCTGTCATTCTTTCTGGAAAATCTACGGGCAACAAGGCTTTCAATTGATTTTTTGTTATCTTATTTTTAGAGTTTTCCCAAAACCAACTCATTTTCCACTCCTATCATTTTCGCAGCTTATGATTCCTGCATTGATATATAAGTTGAAGTAATTATTATGGATATCATCGCAAAATTCCAGTCAACGAGTGTAATCATGTTGTACCAAATCAGTTACACCTATCTTAAATTTCCGCTTGGGAGATATAAGCAGACCGTGTTCCCGGTCT
>ENA-ORXD01002377-ORXD01002377.1-sediment-metagenome-genome-assembly--contig:-NODE-2377-length-12683-cov-4.762891_pt1 | contig 12683 bp, 8 predicted proteins | sample MGYA00237862_ERZ511471 | MGnify/ENA metagenome assembly ERZ511471 | reverse complement strand
GGGAGATCCAGGGAATGAAGGCGTCCGTTTTTAACAGAATCTTCATCAGAATTTAACAAAAAAGGATTCTCCTGCATCAAGTACTTCAATCTGGTAAACGAGCCTAACGGTTACTGGTCGTCGACTGATGGTAAATACCCGTTGTGGAAAAACGCCGTTGAGTATTTCTATCAGGAAATGAAAAAATATAACCTGACCGATAAAGTACAGATCGTTGGTCCGGATATTGCCATTTGGACAACCAAAGAAACCTGGTGGATAGACAGCTGTAAAACCGATTTGAAGGACATTATCGGTCTTTATGATATTCATACCTACCCTTCTAAATCGACTATGAACAGCGGAGATTACTCAAATATCATCCGTGCATATAAAAAACAGGTCCCTGTCGGGAAAAAGATTGTGTTAGGCGAATTGGGATTCAAATACATCACTAAACAAGACTCTCTGCTCAAAAAAGAAAATATTCAACGGGCCAAGAAAAAGCCATACGCTTCAATAGACGATTCCAACATGTTTGTTTACGATTTCTTTTATGGAATCGATATGGCCGATGCAACCATGCAACTGGTCAATAATGGCTATGCAGGCATGATTGCGTGGATGCTCGACGACGCTATGCACTCAAAAGAGGGACCATACAAATTAAAGGTTTGGGGATTCTGGAACATCCTGGGTGACGAATTTTTCGGTTCACAGGAAGAAAACATGCGCCCTTGGTATTACTCCTGGTCCATTATTTCACGTTACATGCAAACAGACGCCAATGTGATGAGAGTAGATCTGCCTGCAACCGAAGGCATCAATGCCATTGCGGTGGAAAAAGATGGCCATTACATGGTAGCGCTTCTCAACAAATCTCATGAAGCACATCAGGTTCTGCTTCGGTTCGACAATGGAATGGTATTGAAAAATGCCAAAACTTATGTTTACGCGGATAAAACCAGACCTGTCGACAAAAACGGTTTCCCGGTTCCCGTCAGCCAAAATCAAACTATCGATACGGGTAAAGGCTACTCCGTTTCGATAGGCCCTGAAGAATTGCAGGTCATCACCGACTTCCCCTATTAACTAACAAAGAGTATGAATCGCTTTGTTACAATAACAACGAGAGAAACAGACAGATGATGAAAAAAATATGGATATATCTCTTCCTTGCAGGATTAATTGTTCTAAACGCGTGTAGTAAAAATAGCGGGACAACTCCCAATCCATCTCCACAATCTACGGCAAGCGATCTGGTCGTTCAGACCGGAACCATCATAAACAGCGATTATATCGGCAATGGCGCCCAGTGGGACGCTTATCCCAACGCTTATCTGAACTGGAACACACCGCTTACCGACAACGACTGGAACCGGATTTATCAACGACTCGATTATATGAAACCCCGTTTAATGCGGGTTACCATTGCGGCCGGTTGGAAATACGCCCGAAACGGAGACTATGATCCGCAGCTCCAGCTCGAGCCTCTTTCCAAAATATTACAATACTGCACCGATAACAATATAACCGTGCTGTTTGGCGACTGGGGAGGCGGGATGGTCGATCCTTCGAGCTATACAATCAACAAGCAGAATCTAACAAATGCGGCTCTTTATGTTGACTACCTGATCAATCAACAAGGCTTTTCGTGCATCAAGTATTACAATATGATTAATGAGCCCAACGGGGACTGGTCGTCGACAAAAGGAGGTTATGACTTATGGAAAAATGCGGTCTCCTATTTCTATTCACGGCTTGACTCTTTAGGACTTACAAACAAATTATCCATCGTCGGTCCGGACATTGCAGTTTGGTCGACCCAATACACCAACTGGTTTACCAAAACAACTTCTGATTTGGGCAATGCAATCGGCTTATATGATATTCACTACTACCCGGGACAAACATTCGTCCGAAGCAGCGATTTTGCAACGTTGGCTAAAACATATCAAGGCGTTGTGCCCGACGGTAAAAAGATTGTCGTTGGCGAAATGGGCTTTAAGTACGATTCGAATACCGATGCCGATCTGTACAACGAAAATATTTCCCGGGCAAAGGCAGACCAGTATGCTGCTGATGGTGATTGTAACATGTTCGTTTACGACTTTTTCTACGGTATCGATATGTCGGATGCCCTTATTCAGCTGACCAACGCAGGCTATTCAGGCATGGTAGCCTGGATGCTAGACGATGCCATGCATAATTCGGATGGTGGAAGTGGAAAAGCACTGAAAGTTTGGGGATTTTGGAATATTCTGGGCCGATATTTTAACGGACAACAGGATGAAGAAATGCGCCCCTGGTTCTATTCTTCAGCTTTGCTTTCACGCTATATGCAGACCGGCTCAACGATTTACCAGGTCGATATTCCCGCCAAGAAAGGTCTGAAAGCCATGGCTGTTGAAAAAGATGGCAAATACATGATTGCCATTCTCAACAGTGGCTACCCGACATATGACATCAATCTCAAATTTGACAAAGACATTACGCTGGATGGAGTCAAGGAGTTCATTTATGCTGAAGACAATCGTCCTGTCGACAGCAATGGATTCCCCGTGCCTTTAAAAACCAACCTGACATTGGATATGAAAGCTGGATATCCCATTGAAATTGCGGGCCAAACATTAATCGTACTAACCAATTTCGATTACTAATCATTTGAAATATTCTTTTGAATCGAAAGAAGGGCTCCATGAATTTTCGATGGAAGTCCAACATGAAAATCAAATCCCAAAAACATCAATAACAATACTTTAGAAATGAAATTAAGCAAATCTGATAAGAACCCTATTTTAAGACCCGAACCAACGAACGAATGGGAAAATCTGGTGGTATGTAATCCCGGCGCATGGTACGAAAATGGCAAATTCTACTTGTTATACCGTGCAGCCGGTGACGATGAGGAGCATATGATTCGGTTCGGTCTGGCAACAAGCGAGGATGGCGAACATTTTGAACGGGTAGGAAACAAACCCGTTTTTGCTCCAAGCATTGATGGTCCCGATCAGGGCGGCGTGGAAGATCCCAGGATTGTAAAATTTGGCGACGAATTTTTTATAACCTATGCCTATCGGCCGTATGCTCCCGGCCGTTACTGGACATTTGAACACGACGTTGTCCGCCTTCCCGAAACCGGCAAAGACTCCCCTGCCGTTTTCCGTAAGAATATTGCCAATACCGGTTTGGCCACAACACGTGATTTCAAATCATGGCGACGACTGGGACGTATGACACAATCGAACCTCGATGATAGAGATGTGATTCTTTTTCCTGAGAAAATTAACGGCAAATTTGCACTTTTACATCGCCCCAAAGAATGGATTGGTAAGGAATATGGAACCAACTTCCCTGCTGTCTGGATCACGTTTTCTGACGATTTGATGGTATGGAACGAAACGAGTTATCTCCTGCTTGAAGGCCGCACAGGAACCTGGGAGGAGAAGGTGGGTGGTAGTACTCCACCGGTCAAAACCGATGAAGGTTGGCTCATTCTTTATCACGGAGTTGAAAATGGCGGATGCGGCCATTACCGCGTCGGGGCTGCTCTCCTCGATTTGAACGACCCAACCCGTGTAATTGCCCGAATTCCTTATCCAATTATGGAACCTGAACACGACTATGAATTGGAAGGATTTTACAACGGCTGCGTTTTCCCTACCGGGAATGTAGTCGTTGATGATAAGCTCTATGTTTATTATGGCGGAGCAGATAAATACTGTTGTCTGGCAACGTGTAATCTTGAAGAATTATTAAGTGAACTGAAAAACCATAAAATCTGACATGATGTACAAAACAATCAGATGGTTTGTTGTGGGTATTCTGCTTTTGGGAGGATGTAAAAATCAACAGCAGACCATTATTACGGTCGACAGCCAAAAAGTTATTTCCAATAACTTCATTGGGAATGGGGTGCAATGGGATGCTTATCCACACGCCGACGCGGATGATGCGGAATGGGGACATTTGATGACCGACGCCAAATGGGACATGGTTTTTCATCGTCTCGATTTTATGAAACCACAACTTGTTCGGGTGATGGATCAGGCACAGTGGCGTTATTTGAAAGGTTTTGATAAGGACGGAAAGCCAATCCTCGACTTCCGGACACAAGAAGTGCAATCACTGGAAAAACTACTGGATTACTGTCAAAAAAATAACATCACGGTTGTTTTTGGTGAATGGGGTTGCCCTTACCATGTTCATGATCAAGGCAAATTCACCAAATACCTCACAGGAGCCAACGATCCAAAGTGGATTGGCATGATTACCGAATACCTGAAATACCTGATTGTTCAGAAAAACTACACTTGCCTGAAATATTATGTCCTGGTAAATGAGCCCAACGGATACTGGGCCTCCACAGACGGAGACTGGAATCAATGGAAAGAAGGTGTTGAGATGCTGCATGATTCCCTGGTGAAAAATGGGCTGGCCGATAAAATTTCCATCGCCGGTCCCGATGCGGTCCCGGGATATGATAATCCAAAATCTCAATATACGGGTTACCAATGGGTCACAGAATCCATCAAACAGTTGAATCCTATCATCGGATGTTATGATATTCATGGCTATCCCGGTAAAGATTTTGTTCGCTCCGGTAAATTCTCATCCTATTATGCTCCACTCAGCAAACTATCAGCACAAGTCGGCAAGCCAATTATTTTTGGCGAAATCGGATTTGATAAATCAACCGAAGCAAATCAAAAAAGGGTAGCTGCCGATCCGAATGCCAGTCCCGACAGTCAGATGTCGGTTTACGACTACGACTACGGTATTGACATGGCTGACGTGGTCATCCAAAGTATGAATATCGGTTTCGATGGAGCAGCAGCCTGGGATTTGGATGACGCGATGCACACCAACAACGACGCCGGCGACAAGTCACAGCTGAAGCGCTGGGGAATGTGGAACTCGCTGGGGACCGAGCTCTGCCATAATCCTGCCGATGAAAATATACGCCCCTGGTTTTATACCTGGTCACTAATGTGTCGTTATTTCCCGCACGGAACGAAAATAGTAGAAACTGATTGTTCAAAGGCCAAAGGAATCCGTGCCGTAACCGGAATAAATGGAAATGAGCTGACAACGGCCATGATTAACCGGTCTGATTCGACACAAACTATCACGATTCGAGTTCCTGACATGCAACAGAAAGTGGTGGCGAAAGAGTACAAGTATACCGAAAAGGTCCGGAAGGTAAATGATGATGGTTTTCCTGTTCCCGTCAGGGAATTCAATACCCGCCCATCGGATGGCATTACGGTTACTTTGCCGGCACAGGGATTCATTTTAGTCACGACACTGAAAGACTAATATTCAAACTGCAATAATTATTGCTTTAAATTATCTGAACCTATGGATTCAATCAACTTGAGTGGCATCGATATTGCAATTCTGGTCGTATATGTGATTGCCATTATTTGGTGGGGACTCCGGCATGGACAAAGCAAAGATTCGACATCGTACTTTCTGGCCGGACGAAATATGACATGGCCGGTAATCGGTCTGTCACTCTTCGCGGCAAGTATATCCAGCTCTACACTTATTGGTCAATCAGGAGATGCCTATTCCACAGGAATCGCGGTTTTCAACTACAACCTGATTTCCGTAATCGTGATGATCTTCTTCGCTATATTTTTTCTGCCTTTCTACATCAAATCAGGCATTTTTACGATGCCTGAATTTTTGGAACGAAGGTTTGATGCGCGATCAAGGTATTACTTTTCCTTTATCACCATTATCGGTAACGTTTTCCTCGATGCTGCAGCCGCATTGTATGCTGCTGCTTTGATCATCAAACTGATAATTCCGGAAGCTGACCTGCAAATCATCATCATCATATTTGCCATTTTCGTGGCCTCATATACCATTCCCGGAGGCTTATCATCGGCTATTAATGTCGAACTGGTGCAGGCTGTCATTCTCATTATTGGTTCAATTATTCTGACATGGTTGATTTCCATACATGGTGGACTGGAGCATTTGAAGGAGCTTTTTGCCAATCATGATATGATGGTGCGCCTGGTTCGTCCCATTAGCGATCCCTCAGTGCCCTGGTTAGGACTTATTGTCGGTATTCCGGTGCTTGGATTTTATTTCTGGTGTAACAACCAGACACTGGTCCAGCGCGTACTTAGTGCGCGTTCAGTTGATGAAGGCCGCAAAGGAGTTCTTTTTGTCGGTTTTCTTACCGTCCTGACGCTGTTTTTCATTGTCATGCCAGGCATTATGGCCCAGAAATTATTTCCAGGTCTTCCCAAACCCGATATGGTTTATCCGAAAATGGTCCTCAATCTGATGCCTGTTGGTCTGCTTGGAATCATGGTATCTGCCTTAATAGCAGCGCTCACTTCAACATTGAGTGCTATATTGAACTCAGCATCCACGTTAGTCACTATGGACTTTTATGCCAAATTTAAACCGCAAGCCAGTTCTCATCACCTGGTAACCGTTGGAAGGATAACTTCGGTGATTATTCTTGTTATAGCGGTGCTGTGGGCTCCTCAAATCGGCAAATTCGGATCACTGGTTAAGTACTACCAACAAATGTTGTCATACATTGCTCCGCCGATTGTGACTGTATTTTTTATCGGATTATTCTGGAAACGTGCGAATAGCAACGGCGCCTTCTGGGGACTTATCTTCGGATTCCTTGTGGCCATTTTCATGCTCTTTTTCAAAGAAGATATCTTCGGAAATATGCACTTCCTTTTAGTCGTACCGTTCCTCGTAGCTGTAAGTCTGGTGATGATGATTATCATTAGTCTGATAACTCAAAAACCAACCCTTGAAAAAGTGAAAGATTATACCTGGACACCTTCATTGTTTATTCAGGAAACCATAGAGATGAAAGGTATGAAATGGTTTGTCAACTATCGGTTTTGGGCCGGACTTTTATTTCTTTTTTGCCTAAGTATGCTATTCTTATTCAGATGACGAATGAACTTTTTGTAACTTTGACAAGAATCATAAAAATTGTTAGAGGTTTCGTGATGCAGATCTGCGTCGATGCCTTTTTCCTAACATCAATCACAATTAAATCATGGGAAAATCAAAACCATTAATGCTTGTTTTGCTACTTCCACTTTTGCTTACCGGTAATTTATTTGCACAGCCTGGAAGTATAAAGCAAACACAAATCACCAATTTTCAACTTCAGTCGTCAGCCGTGATCGACGCTTCCGGTGAAACGTTATCAACCCCATCTTATCAGGCCAATGTGTACTGGTTTCCGGTGAAAGTGCCGTCGACAGTACTTACCGGATTGGTGGCCAACAACATTTATCCCGATCCATACCAAGGGATGAACAACATGTATATTCCTGATGCTTCCGACAGTTTCAACAAGGAATATAACCTGGAACAGTACAGTTTCCTGCCCAACAATCCCAATCCATGGAAAAAGCCATACTGGTATCGCACGTCATTTAAAGTACCGGAGAAGGATAATGGACGTCATTTCCAATTGATTTTTAAAGGCATTAACTACCGTGCTGCCGTTTGGTTAAATGGCAAACAGATTGCCGATTCGACTGATATGGCGGGTATGTTTGCCGAATACAGCCTCGATGTCAGCAAAAAAATTAAAGCCGGTGCGAAGAACTACCTGGCGGTGAAAATTTATCCGCTCGATTTCCCGGGGACACCGGCACAGGAACAGTTAAAAGCAATGGGGCCTTTCTTCGCCAATGGTGGTCCAACCGGCGATATTGGTAAAAACGTAACAATGCTCTGTTCGGTAGGTTGGGACTGGATGCCACCTACCCGCGACCGTAACATGGGAATCTGGCAGCCGGTTTATCTACGTACAACCGGGGCTGTGACCATCAGTCGTCCACATCTGGTTACTACTTTACCAAGTCTTCCCGACACGACCGTGGCTGAAATTTCATTGAAACTACATCTGGCCAACCACGGCAGTTCAAGTGAGAACGGAAAATTGAATGTCACCATCACTCCGGAAAACTTCAGTGGCTCTTCCATCGAATTCTCGAAAGATGTTACGCTGAGTGGTAATTCTTCCACGAAAGTGGATCTCAATCCGGAAAACGAAAAGAGTTTACATATTTCCAATCCCCATCTGTGGTGGCCAAATGGTCACGGGGCTCCTAATCTTTATCGTATCAGGTTGCAATACCTTGCCGGGAATACGGTTTCCGACGATACCACTTTTATTTTCGGTATTCGGACCGTGAGCTCGAAAGCGACCGAAGTAAAAGGCAAATTCCTGCGTCGTGATTTCTATGTGAATGGAAGACGCGTTAATCTGGTCGGTGGAGCCTGGGTTCCTGACATGATGGTTAACCGGGACTCTTTGCGCTACGACAACGAACTTCAGCTTTGTCGGAACGCAAATATCAACCTCGTTCGCATCTGGGGTGGCGGAATTACCCCTCCCGATGACTTTTTCAATGCTGCCGACCGTTATGGATTGCTGGTATGGTCCGATTTCTGGGTAACCGGAGATACGCAGGGAGAATTTAAAGGTTCGCCTGACTGGCCGCTCCAAGGCAATGTGTTTATCAAAAACATGACCAGTACCGTTCTTCGCATCCGGAACCATCCGAGCTTGTTATTGTGGACCGGTGGAAACGAGGGGCATGCGCGTAAAGAGCTTTACTACGCCATGCGCGACAGTGTCATAAAACTTGACGGAACACGTCCGTTTATTCCGAGTTCCTCTGGCTTTGCCAAATTGCCGGCTGACTGGCAGGCTTCATGGCCCGATAACAAACAATCAGGTGTTTACAGCGGCGGTCCGTATGCATGGCAGACTCCGAAACAATATTACAACCTGGCCAATAATGCCAAAGACTGGGTTTTCAAAGACGAAACCGGCATTCCGTCACAACCACCGTACAATATTCTTTCGAAGATTATTCCTGATTTAGTTTGGGATAAGACGCTTCCATTCCCACTGAATAATACATGGGGTTACCACGATGCGGCTTCCGGTAACGGGAAATACGATGTTTACTATAAGGACATGGTCAAACGTTTCGGTGAACCGAAATCGATGAAAGGATTTTCGGAAAAAATGCAGTTGATGAATGCCATGGGTTACCAGGGAATTTTCGAAGCAGCCGGAAGTAAACTGAAAGACAACGGTGGTGTGATGCTTTGGAAATTAAATGCAGCCCTGCCTAGTGTGATCTGGCAAGTGTATGACTGGTATTTGATGCCCAATGCAGGCTATTATTTCATGCAAAGTGCCGTCGAACCTGTCCATGTACAGTACGACCAGGATAATGCCTCCGTGACCGTTGTAAATCGTTCCTACAGCCCGGAAAAGAATCTGGTTGCTGAAGCCGATGTGTACAATATTCATTCGAAACTCATTCACAGCGAATCGAAGAAGGTAAGCATGGATGCTGAGTCCGTCAAAAAAGTATACTCACTGTCAAAAGTATTGGCGAAAGCTGAGAGGGTTTCATTCGTTATTTTACGATTGAAAGATGAGAGTGGAAAAGTGATTTCGTACAATTCATATTGGCTCTCTGCCAATGACGATTTTACTTCGATGAACTCGATGGATAAAGCGCAGGTTGAGTTGAAGGTCGTTAATAAGAACAAAGAAGGTTCGCATACAAAATGGACAATTGAATTAACCAACCCATCCGATAAACTGGCCTTCTTTGTGCGTCCAATGCTGATGAACAAAGGCGAGGAAGTTTTACCGAGTATGTGGTCGTCTAGTTATTTCACATTGAAGCCCGGAGAGTCAAGAATTGTAACGGTTAACACACCTGCTCAAAATCTTGACAAATCAGGTTTCCGCGTAGAGGGTTGGAACCTCGAGCCGATATGCCGACCCAATAAATAGTCACACTAACTAACACCATGCATAACTTTTGTAAAGTGCGTCACCCGGGGGTAACGCACTTTTTTTTGTTTCGCTTTTTCTGAATGAAAAACCAGGCCCGCACATAAAAGATATAGTCCTTCCCAATAGCTACCATAGCTGCAAAATCGAATCATGTTTGTAACTGATTGTTAACTGAAGCTTTTCATTGTTTAATAATAAACTAACAACAACAGAGCCTGAGCCTTCCTACATTTAGCCCCAGCAATTTTTAATTTATTCTAAATAAACTATGGAAACAAGAAGGTCCTTTTTAAAGAAAGCATCTCTTTTAGCAGGTTCTACAGCCCTATCGGGTATCATGCCCAACTCGGTACTTCGGGCGATGTCTATCAATGCAGATCCCGGAACCTCTTATCTGGATGCCGAACACATCGTATTTTTAATGCAGGAAAACCGTTCTTTTGACCATTGCTATGGCAGTCTGAAAGGTGTTCGGGGTTTTAACGACCCCCGTGCAATTGAATTGCCTACCGGACTTCCTGTTTGGTTCCAAAGAAACTCGAAAGGACAGACCTTCCCTCCGTTCCGTTTAGATATTAAAAACACCAAATCCACATGGATGGGTTCTTTACCTCATGGTTGGCACGACATGGTGGAAGCACGCAATCATGGTAAAATGAATAAATGGTTGGATGCTAAAAAATCTGGCAATCCGGATTATCAGGAATTACCATTGACAATGGGGTATTACAACCGTGAAGACATTCCATTTTATTACGCACTGGCCGATGCATTCACGGTTTGCGACCAGAATTTCAGTTCGACCTTGACGGGTACTAGCCCTAACCGTTGTTATTTCTGGGCAGGTACCGTTCGCGAAGAACCCCACAATCCAAAAGCGACAGCTCATGTCAACAACGGGCAAATCGATTTTAAAGACGTGAGTTGGAGAACCTATCCGGAGCGTTTGGAAGAAGCAGGCATTTCGTGGGGCGTTTATCAAAACGAATTGAGCATTCCAACAGGGCTTTCAGAAGATGAAGACTATTGGTTGGCCAATTTTACTGATAATGATCTGGAATTCAACAAACAATATCATGTTCGTTTTCATCCCTTGCACCGAAGGTTTATGCAATCTGAGTTGGAGAGATTGACGCAATTGGAAAAATCCGGACAACTGAAGAACGATGAATTAGAAAAAACCCGGACAAGCATTGAAAGATTAAAGGGAGATTTGGAAACTTATAGCGAAAAGAACTTTCAAAACCTCAGTGAGCAAGAAAAAGCCATTCATCGTAAAGCTTTTATCACCAATACAAACGATCCTTTTTATCGTGAACTAGAATCGCTCGAATTCGATGGTAAAAAAGTTGGCGTTCCAAAGGGTGATATTTTTCACCAGTTCCGTGAAGATGTGGACGAAGGCAAACTGCCGATGGTTTCCTGGTTGGTAGCTCCCTGTGCTTTTTCTGACCATCCCGGCTCACCGTGGTTTGGGGCCTGGTATGTGTCCGAAGCCCTCGACATTTTAACAAAAAACCCCGAAGTCTGGAAGAAAACCATATTCATTTTGACTTATGATGAGAATGATGGCTATTTCGACCATTTTTCTCCTTTCGTTGCTCCTCTCCAGGGAGAAGCGAAAGATGGTGCAACCACACAAATTGCAACTGAAGAGGAATTCGTTGATGGAAAGGACAACCTGGGGCTTGGCTTCCGCGTACCAATGGTGATTGCCTCGCCCTGGTCGAAAGGTGGTTTTGTGAACAGTGAAGTTTTTGACCATACTTCTTCCCTTCAATTTTTAGAACATTTTTTAGAAAAGAAAACCGGTAAAAAAGTCATTGAAGAAAATATTGGCGTATGGCGAAGAGCCGTTTGTGGCGATTTAACATCGATATTCCGGAAAGCAGATGACTCGCCTGCATCACAGAAGTTATCAGTGAACCGAGACAAATATATCGAGCAAATTTATGCGGCCAAAGACAAAGAGGTACCGGGTGATTTTAAAGAACTGAATGACCAAATCATTCATACGCTTCAATTAAATAACAAGCTCGAACAATCCTTATCCAAACAGGAACCCGGAACCAAACCGGCTTGCGCCATTCCTTACAATTTATCTTTAGACACCAGAATTCAGCAGGATGAGAAGGTATTGACCTTCACGCTTGGTTGCCAGTCGGGACTATCCAAGACCAAAACGATTTCGGCACCCTTTCAACTTTACGATTTGACAGCGCTGAAAAACAACCAGGAGCAGTCGTGTTACAATTTTGCCGTCACCGAAGGCCAAAAGCTGGACTATCCCGTACCACAAACAGCTGATAAATACCATTTCAAAGGACATGGTCCTAACGGGTTTTACAGGGAATTCAAAGGAATATTCAGCAATTCACCGGAGATTCATGTTCAAGTAAACCATCTGTCCAACTCCGGTCAGTTGCAAGTCGTCATTCAAAATCAGGAACGCAAAAAATTGAATCTGCAATTAGTAGACCGTTCTTACCAACGAGGAACAAAAACATTCAAACTGGATAACACGTCTACAGAAATCCAATTGAATTTGTCTTCCAGTTCCGGTTGGTATGACTATAGTATGGAGGTAGAAGGTTATCCAGATTTTGAACAACGTTTTGCTGGCCATGTGGAAACTGGAAAAACGAGCATAACCGATCCTCTAATGGGAAATGTAGTATGAAAAAAGGCAGCCCTCCGGCTACCTTCACACACAATCACTCTCATCCGGTCCCGTGCTTAAGCGGGACCCTTTTTCTCACCTATCATTCACTCCGAGCGTACAATATCTTTTCCCTGTCTGAAAACTATTTAATGCACAAAAAAGCCCGGCTCTTTTTCAAGAACCGGGCTCTGAGTAAAATAAGCAGCGACC
>ENA-ORXD01002376-ORXD01002376.1-sediment-metagenome-genome-assembly--contig:-NODE-2376-length-12689-cov-3.725341_pt1 | contig 12689 bp, 12 predicted proteins | sample MGYA00237862_ERZ511471 | MGnify/ENA metagenome assembly ERZ511471 | reverse complement strand
TTCAATTGTCGATCCTCCTGTAGTTGAATAGCTTAGTTTTGCTCCGGGTGGTTGTCTTGTTCGCCGGCTTCTTTGCCGTATAATTCGGCCACCAGCTTGCTCATTACCAGCGAAAGATAACCCACCAGGGCAATGGCTTTGTCATAGTGCATACGGGTAGGCCCGAAAACCCCGATCGTTCCGGTGAACTGGTCGGCTACACCGTAACGGCTGAGCACCAGGCTGAAATCACGGGCATCCCGGGACTCGTTTTCCTGGCCGATTACCACGTTTACCCGGTAACCCGGGGTGCCGCTTAAATTCATCAACCCGGCCAGGCGTTTTTGCTCGACCAGGCTTAAAATTGTACCCAGGTTATCCCCCCGGCTGAACTCAGGCTGGCTCAGCAGGTAAGGCAGGCCGTCTATATATGACTCCTGCTGGTTTTTACTGGTTTCGGAACGCATAAGCCGGGTAATGGCTTCTATTACCGATTTTTCCAGCCCTTCCTGAGTTTCAGCTTCGGCTTCTACCTGGTTAATGTTTTTGCCCTTCAAACGTTCGGTCAGTTTGCCTGAAGCCACCGACAACTCCTGCTGGAGCATCGGGGTTTCCAGGTTGACCAGCTGTTGCTTTACCCTGGCTCCTTCCAGAACCATTACCAGCAGGGCCAGGTTGGGCTGCAGGGATATAAGCTCAAGATGCTTGAATCTGGCTGCCGGGGCGGCAGGGCGGGTAACCAGCGCCAGGCTTTTTACCTGCTGGGCCAGCAGCGAGCCGGCCAGCTCCATCCATTCTTCGATTTCGTCTTCAACCTGGTGAAACAGGTGATTGATAAGCATCTGTTCCACCGTCGGCAGGCCGATATGAGCCAGGCTGCCTACATAATAACGGTAGCCTTTGTCCAGCGGCACACTGCCGGCGGCATGGTGCGGACGGCTGATGTAGCCTTCATCTTCGAGCAGCGCCATTTCGTTGCGGATAGTAGCCGAACACACATTCAGGCCGATCTCGCTGAGCACTGCCGATGACGACACCGGCTGTGCCGTTTCGATGTAGCGGCGCACTATCGAATTGAGCACGCTGGACGTTCTTGGCCGTAACATTTAACTGCCTTCAAACAAATTAGCAATCTAAGCAATAGATTGCTAATTAAAATTTAACATTCTGGCCATTGCTTGTCAAGGTGTTTTTCATGCTTTGACAGCTTGACGGCTGCCTTGATTATGGATAGACTTGCTGCGGAAAAACCGATGAAAGTGATAGGCCTTACCGGGGGAATCGGCAGCGGCAAAACTACCGCAGCATCAATCCTGGCCAAACTGGGCGCCGTGGTAATAGATGCCGACCTCACCGGCCACCAGGTGCTGGACGAAGACCGGGAGGTAAGCCCTGCCCTCGTAAACCATTTCGGCCCGTCGATACTTGATTCCAGTGGGCACATCGACCGGCGGGCGCTGGCCGGCAGGGTGTTCGGCAATCCTCGAGAATTAGCTTTTCTCAACAGCGTTGTCCACCCGGTGATCCGGCGCAGGGTTGAAAGCATGATACGGGAAAAAAACCTGCAGGGCTGTGAAGTACTGGTAATCGAAGCCCCCCTGTTAATAGAGGCCGGCTGGTCTGATATGGTGGATGCAATATGGGTTGTTACGGCGCCAATCGAAACTGTATTGAAGCGGTTGGCACAAAAAGGTATGGCCCGCGAGCAGGCACTTGAGCGTATGCAGGCTCAGCTGACCGATACTCAGCGCCGGGTGTATGCGACCGCAATAATTGCCAACAACGCAACCCTGGCCGGACTCGAAAAGAAAATATCCAGACTGTTTCGAAACTATATGTGTCAATAATGTTGACATTGGCAGGGCCGGATGGTTACAATGCCAAATTAAAATTTAAAATGGCCATCTTCCGGGTATCTGGTTTCATGGCATGAATATTAACACCCATTGTGTTGTTATTCTTTAAAAAAGGGGGTGTGGAGTATAACCGATAATCAGATATAGTTACCCAGGCTTGGTACCTCTTTAAAAAATTTCTTTGTTCGGAAGGAGGAATAACTTGGCAGAAGTAACTCGCGAAAGATGGACCAGTAGAACCACCTTTCTTTTTGCCGCCATCGGCTCGGCTATCGGCCTGGGCAATGTATGGCGGTTTCCTTATATGGCCTATGACAACGGCGGCGGGGCATTCCTGGTTGCCTGGATTATAGGCCTTCTCGTTATGGGTATTCCGTGGCTTATCATGGAATTCGGCCTGGGCCGCATGTTCCAGAGGGGAGCTCCCGGCGCTTTTGCCGGAATCGGCAGAAAATGGGAATGGCTCGGCTGGTGGCCGGTTTTTGTAGCCTTTCTGATTGTAGCCTACTATGCCGTGGTAATTGCCTGGGCTCTACGTTACGCCTTGAGCGCTGTAACCATGGCATGGGGGACCGGTCAGGCGGCGGCCACCGAGACCGCCGGGTTCTATTACAACGACATTCTCCAGCTGTCATCCGGCCCTACCGATTTCGGCGGCATCGTCTGGCTCACCCTGCTGATGCTGGCCATAATCTGGGTAGTGCTGTTCTTTGTCATGTACAAGGGCGCCGGGGTCATCGGCAAGGTAGCCGTATGGACGGTAAGCATACCCTGGCTGCTGCTGGTAGTACTGGTAATACGCGGCCTTACCCTGCCGGGCGCCATAGACGGTCTGAACTATTACCTCAATCCTGACTGGAGCGCCCTGCTGACGGGTAAAATATGGTTTGCCGCCTTCTCCCAGATTGCCTTTACCCTTTCGGTGGGCATGGCCGGCATGTATGCCTACGGCAGTTTCGTAGCCAAGAAGGGCGACATCAACAACAACGCCATGATTACCAGTTTCTCCAACAACGCTACCAGTTTCTTCGCCGGCTTTGCCGTTTTCAGCACCGTCGGCTTCCTGATGAGCGCCCTTTCCATCCCGGTGGGAGAGGTCAGCGCTTCAGGTTTGGGGCTGGCTTTCGTCACCTTCCCGGCGGCAATCTCCATGATGCCGGGAGCCAACGCTCTTATCGGTGTACTTTTCTTCCTGTGTCTTTTCTTCCTGGGTATAGATTCGGCGTTTTTCCTGGCTCACGGCGGTGTGACCGCTCCCCTGCGGGATAAATTCGGCGGCAGCCTGGCCAAGTGGGTAGGCATCGTATGCGTGGCTGCCTTCGGGTTTGGCGTATTATTCACCACCGAAGCCGGGTTGTACTGGCTGGATATGGTAGACAGGGCGGTATCCTTCTACGGGCTGCTGATCACCGGCGCCCTGTCCTGTATAGTTGTCGGCTGGTTCTGGAAACCCAAGAGCTTGCGTGATCACGTCAATGCCACCTCGGATATCAAAATAGGTGCCTGGTGGGACTGGATGATCAAACTGATTGTTCCCGCCGGTTTGATTTTTGTAGTGGTCTACGGCGGGTTCATGACCGATATACCCAACGCCTACGGGGATTACCAGGTCGGCCCGTTCAACGGTTCACATATCATCTGGCTTATCCTGGGCGTTACTCTGATACTGAGTTTTGTCCTTAACAAGGTCAGAACCCGGGGGGAGGAAGACTAGCATGGAAACTGGATCGATCATTATGATTATTGTCTTCTCGCTTATTTTTATCTGTGGCCTTACCTACTTCTTTATGCAGGTAGGTAAAGGCGGCAAGTGGGAAGACTAAGCTAAAGTATCAGCTTGCAAGTGAATGAGGCCGCTGCCGGAAAGCAGCGGCCTCATGGTTTTATAAAGCTAAAACTGCAGCCTTTTCAACTCGGTTTCAAGTTTTCCGAGCCTTTCCCGGCGGCTGGCCAGGTTTTCTTTTTCCCTGTCGACAACCGCCTCCGGCGCCCGGGTCAGGAATTTTTCGTCCTGGAGGCGGAGCCTCAACCGTTCGATATCTGCCTTGAGGCCGGCTATCTCCCTGGCAAGGCGTTCCTTTTCCCGGTCCACATCCACCAGGCTCTTCAATGGAACGGCGATGTCGGCCCGGTCCAGAACGCTGATAATGTCATCCGGGCCGGTGTTGCCTTCACGGGTTTGGAAAAATTCAGCTTTTGCCCGGGCTAAGAATTCCACCGTCCCGGTATAGGCCTTGAGCGCCTGGATATTTGAGCCGGCAAATACTTTTACTTCGACTATATGGGACAGCTCCACGTTATGCTCGGCTCTCAAGTTGCGGATGGCCCGTATGATATCGATTAAGGTGCCCATAAGTTGTTCGGCTTCCTCGTCCAGGGCAGCTGCATCTGCCTGCGGGTACGGACTGACCATTATCGAATCCGCTTCACCCGCTGTGCGGCCTGCGGTTTTGCCAAGCTGCTGCCAGAGCTCTTCGGTTATAAACGGCATAAACGGGTGCAGCAGCCGCAGGGATTTTTCCAGGACCGCTACCAGGACCGGAGCCGGCGAGGGGGCGTCCGGGTTCTTCAGGCGGATCTTGGAGATTTCGAGGTACCAGTCGCAGTATTCGCTCCACAGGAAGTCATGGATCTCGCGAAGCGCTTCGCCGAACTGAAATTCTGTCATCAGCCGGTCTGTGATGGCAATAACCCGGTTCAGGCGGCTGATAATCCATCGGTCCTCGGGCGGCAGGGATCCAAGCGATCCGGTTTCAGTACCGGGAGACGCTTCCAGGCTGCGCAGTACAAAGCGGGTGGCGTTCCAGAGCTTGTTGGCGAAGTTTCTGCCCGCTTCGAGTTTATTGGCCGAAAGCTTGGTATCGTTACCCGGAGCGGTACCCGTGGAAACGGCGAAGCGGAGGGCGCAGGCGCCGTATTCTTCCACCACCTTGAGCGGGTCTATGGAGTTGCCCCTGGTTTTACTCATTTTTTCGCCTTTGTCATCCCGTATAAGGCCGTGCAGATAAACTGTCCTGAAGGGAATTTCACCGGTATTTTTCAGCCCCATCATTATCATTCTGGCCACCCAGAAAAAAAGGATGTCATAGGCTGTTTCCATGACGGACGTGGGGTAAAAATATTTCAAGTCAGCGCTTTCTTCCGGCCATCCCAGTGTGGAATGAGGCCAGAGGGCCGATGAGAACCAGGTATCCAGGACGTCCGGGTCCTGTTCCAGCAACCTTGACGCACATTCAGGGCAGGCGGTGGCATCTTCTATGCTTACGATGACCTGGCCGCAATCCCGGCAGTACCACACCGGTACGCGGTGCCCCCACCAGAGCTGGCGGCTGATGCACCAGTCCCGGATGTTTTCCATCCAGTTCAGGTATACCTTGTTGAAACGCTGGGGAATAATGGTGATACGGCCATCTTTGACCGCTTCGATGGCCGGTATGGCCAGCGGTTCCATTTTAACGAACCACTGCCTGGAAACCACCGGTTCGACTACGGTGGAACACCTCTGGCAGTGGCCCACGGAATGGCTGTAGGGTTCGGTTTTGACCAGCAAACCAGCGTTTTCCAGTTCCTCCACCACTCTTTTTCGAGCGTTAACGCCGCTCATACCGGCAAAACGGCCGGCATTTTCGTTCAGCGTTCCGTCCAGGTTCAGTATGTTTATTACTGCCAGTTTATGTCTCTGGCCGATTTCGAAATCCACCGGGTCATGGGCCGGGGTTACCTTGACAGCGCCGGTGCCGAAGTCAACGGCTACGGCTTCATCGGCTACCACCGGGATGAGGCGGCCGGTAAGGGGCAGTATCAGCTGCTTGCCGGTGAAGCGCCCGAAACGCTCGTCATCCGGGTTTACGGCTACGGCGCTGTCGCCCAGCATGGTTTCCGGCCGGGTGGTTGCTACGGTAAGTGAAAGTGTATCGTCGCCGTATACCGGGTAACGGATGTAATACAGGCTCCCGCCAAGGTCGCGGTGGTTTACTTCCAGGTCGGACAGAGCGGTGGCACAGCGGGGACACCAGTTGGTAATCCGTTCACCCCGATAGATGAGGCCTTCGGTGTAAAGGTTGAAAAAGGTGGTTCTGACAGCCTTTGAAGGCCCCGGATCTAGAGTGAAGACTTCTCGTGACCAGTCACAGGAAACACCCAGGCGGGTATGCTGGTTGGCAATTACCGAGCGGTACCGCCCTACCCATTCCCAGGTGCGCCTCAGAAACTCGTCGCGCCCGATTTCGTGCCGGCTCAGGCCTTCTTTTGCCAGCAGTTTTTCCACCATCACCTGGGTGGCAATACCGGCGTGGTCTACCCCGGGCAGCCAGAGGGTGGGATCGCCTTTCATACGGTGCCAGCGGATCATTATATCCTGCAGGGTGGCGGTAAGGGCGTGGCCTACATGCAGCTCGCCGGTAACATTGGGCGGTGGCATTATTATGGTAAAGGGCTGCTTGTCCGGGTTGACTACGGGTTTAAAGAAACCGTTGTCCTGCCAGAACCGGTACCATTGGTTTTCACTATCGTTCGGGTTGTAGGCTTTGGGCATTTCGGTTTGTTCAGTCATTGCAAGCATCCTTAAGCGGCATTAATATTTATTTAAGGTATTATTTTACATTCTTGGGGCCGGAGTTTGCACCTCCCGGATTAATAACCGGGCGGGAGTGGCGCCGGCATGGATACCGTTTCATTTTCAGGCAGCGCCGGCTGTCGGTATCAGCGCTCGGGCTTGATAAGGCCGGCAACCGCTTTCAATATGACGCCGGCCAGTTCGGTTTTGGCCATAACGGGCAGCCTGTCGCTTGAACCGTCCCGGTAAATGAGGGTCGCCTGGTTATAATCAGAGCCGAAACCGGTGGTTTTACCGGAAACGTCGTTGGCTACGATCATGTCCAGCTGTTTTGCCCTGAGCTTGGCAGCAGCGTTGGATTCGATATTTTCAGTTTCAGCCGCAAAACCGATGCGTATGAAACTCCCCTTTAATTCATCGAGAATATCCCGGTTGGGAACCAGTTCAAGAGTGAAAGGCGCCGGTGCCTTTTTAATTTTTTGCTCCCTGGGATTTTGAGGCCTGTAGTCGGCAACGGCGGCGGCCATTATCAGGCAATCGGCGTCAGCCACAGCGATTTTCAAGGCGGCATACATTTCTTCGGCGGTGCTTACTACGGTGGTGGTAATGCCGGCGGCTTCAGCCGGGGGTTCGGTGGTGCTAACCAGTTCCACGGTGGCGCCCAAGTCCCTGGCAGTCTGTGCCAGCGCATGGCCGGTTTTTCCGGATGAGTTATTGCCCAGGTATCTGACCGGGTCGAGCGGTTCCCGCGTTCCTCCGGCGGTAATAACTATTTTCTTGCCGGCAAGCACGCCGCTGCGGCCGGCAACCCACTTCACAGTGCCGGTGATGAAATCCGTATCCCTGAGCCGCCCCCTGCCGTAGCCGCCCGAAGCCAGCCGGCCTTCGCCGGGTTCGATAAAGATAAAGCCGCGCTGTTTAAGCAATTGGATATTGCTCTGGGTAACCGGGTTTTCATACATCGCGGTATGCATGGCGGGAGCGAGAATAACCGGCGCCCTGGTTGCCAGCACCACGCAGGAGAGCATGTCATCGGCCAGCCCCCCGGCCAGTTTGGCGATGGTGTTGGCAGTAGCCGGGGCGATCAGAACTATATCGGCTTTTTCGGCCAGGGTTATATGGTTGACGCCTGTTTTTTCATGCCACAGGCTGGTAAATGCTTCGTTGCCGGTGATGCTTTCAAATGTCAGTGGTGAAATGAACCTGGTAGCCGAACTGGTCAGAACCGCGGTGACAATCCCGCCTGCCTGGCTCAGCCTGGAGGCAATGTCGGCTGCCTTGTAGGCAGCGATACTGCCGGTCACCCCCAGTATTATCTTTTTACCTTCAAGCATTTATCACTCCAGGTTCAATTTGTGTAACAGCTTCAGGCCGGTGAGCGTCAGGTCCGGCTTAACATCGTCGATTGATTTAACTTCCCCGGCAATAATATTGGCCAGTCCCCCGGTAGCTACCACGCTGGCCTGCTGCCCCAGTTCGGTCTTGATACGTTTCAGCAGGCCTTCGATGAGGCCCGCGTAACCAAATATTAAACCCGAGCGCATGGCGGCAACCGTGTTGGTGCCTATGGCTTTTTCAGGCCTGGCCAGGTCGATGCGGGGCAGCATGGCGGTATGTGCATACAGGGATTCGATACTGGTTTTCAATCCGGGTGCGATGGCCCCGCCGAGGTAATCGCCGTCAGCAGAGATGGTATCGAAGGTGGTGGCGGTTCCCATGTCAATTATGATAACCGCCCCGCTGTAGATGTGATGGGCAGCCACGGCGTTAACGATACGGTCCGCTCCGACTTCCCGCGGGTTGTCCATTCGTATCCTGATACCCGTTTTGATACCGGCGCCTACCACCAGGGGTTTTACCGCCAGCGTACCGCCCAGTAGTTCCTCGAAGATGCCGGTGAGCGGCGGCACCACGCTGCACATGACGGCACGGGTGATATCGCCCCTGGAAAAACCCTGTTCAGCCAGCAGGCTGGAGAGCAGTACGCGGTATTCATCCGCCGTACGCCCGATTACGGTGGAGGTATTCCAGCGGGCTGTCAGCCGGTCGCCTTCGAAAACCCCCCAGGACGTGTCGGTATTGCCTACATCAACTGCTATCAACATTGCAGTTACTCATTGTACCTTATTTTGCTTCAGGTTTTTAATTACCCTGGGTATTAATTCCAGCAGGTCGCCTGCCAGTACTCCGGCATCACCCATTTCTCCGGCGGCCATTTTCCCGGCACCGGCGTGTAGAAACACCCCCAGCCAGGCTGAATCGAACGCATCGAGGCCCTGTGCCATCAGCGCAGAAATCATTCCGGAAAGCACATCCCCCGTGCCCGCCGTAGCCAGGGCCGGGCTGGAAAAAGGGTTCACCCGGACGTTGCCTTCAGGAGAGGCGATAACGGTATAAGCCCCCTTCAGGACCACCACCGTTCCCCACTCCATGGCAGCCCTGGCGGCGATGTTTAACCGGTCGGACTGAACTTCGGCTGCAGACAAGCCGCACAGGCGGCCCATTTCTCCCGGGTGGGGAGTAAGAACCGTACTGCTTGAGAGCTTTTCCGGCCAGAGTGGAGTGCGGGCAAGGATGGTCAAGGCATCGGCATCGATAACCAGCGGAGGCAGGTTCAGCCCGGCATCGAACAACAAATCCTTTACCAGTTTGTCAGCTTCCGGGCTTCGGCCCAGGCCGCAACCAAGCAGCAGCACCGTATACTCAGGCAGGGCGGCCGCGATGATTTCGGCCGCACGGGGAGTTGTGCCGGAACTTCTTTCGGGGAGGGGTAAAAAAGTGGCTTCGGCCAGCCGGCTGCTGACGGCAGACTGCAGGCTTTCGGGTACCGCCAGGGTAACCATGCCGGCGCCGGTTCGCATGGCTCCGCCCGCAGCCAGGAAGGCCGCCCCCGTATAATTTTTAGAACCGGTTACCATGAGTATTTTACCGAAAGTACCCTTGTGGGCCCAGCGCGGCCTTTCGGGAAGTTTCGCCGCTGCCCGGTCCGGTTCGATTGTTTCTACCTGAGTTTCGACCCCCATACTCGCCGGAAGGCCGATGTCCAGCACCCGGATTTCCCCGCCGGCGGCAATGGCGGCCACGCTGTTATATAACCCGGTCTTCGCCTGTCCCAGGGTAAGGGTACAGTCAGCTTCTAGAGTAGAAGGGTCGATAATCCCGGTATCGCCGTCAAGACCGGAAGGGACGTCCAGGGCGATTACCAGAAGCCCGGGCATGGCCGGTTTGGCAGCTTTCAATCCCTGGAGTATTGTTTTATAATCTCCCTCGATTTGACGGCTGCAGCCGGTCCCGAAAAAGGCATCGACAAGTATCTCCGTTCTCCCCAACCAGTCCTTGATATCGGTCGGAGAGCCTGCTTTTCGCGCTCCTGCCTGCAGAGCCATTTCAAGGTTTTGGCTGTTTGCCGGTTTTTCTACCGGAATGACCAGGTTCACCATCGCTCCCCATCCGGCAAGGTGCCTGGCGGCTACCAGTCCGTCCCCGCCGTTATTGCCGGGCCCGATGAGGAAGGTGACGCCTTTGCCCTGGATATTTCCGGCGATTTGCCTGATGCCGGCTGCCACCTCCCGGCCGGCATTCTCCATCAATCGTTCAACGGATATGCCCTGCCGGACAGCTTCCTGTTCCATAGCAATCATTTGCGTGGTGGTTACCAGTAACATTAAAACCCCTTTTTTAACATAGAGTTTATCTTTAAGCCGGAGCGGGGTCAATATGTGCCGGTAAGGCCTGGAGAATTTCAATTGACTCGCTCTGGCAGGGCGGGTTAAAGTAATGCAGTTTTAACCCCGAAGGAGCGCTCAATTGAAGGGAGTATTGAACGGAGCACAGATACGCGACCTGGTTACCGGCAGCCCGCCCCTGGTGTCGGAATGGATTAGCCTGCAGGAACAGCTTCAGCCTTCAGGGATTGACCTCACCGTAAGGGAAGTGGCAGCCTATACCTCCGGTGGCGTAATAACCCGTGACAACCGCGAGCGAAGCATTTCCGGTATACGGGTGCTGGAGTTTGGCGAACGGAACCGCATACACCTTCCAGCCGGGGCATACCTTCTAACTTATAATGAAATCGTGAACCTGCCGCTGGGTCTGATGGCCCTGGCGCTGCCGCGTTCCAGCCTGCTAAGAAGCGGCGCCGCGGTCCATACTGCAGTCTGGGACCCCGGATACTGCGGGCGGGCGCAGTCAATGCTCAGCGTTTACAACCCGGCGGGATTTACCCTGGAGAAGGATGCTAGGGTGGTCCAGCTGGTGTTTTTTACCCTGGAAGAAACCGGTGAAGGTTACCGGGGGGTCTACCAGGGTGAGAATATCGTCTGATCAGGATCTAACAGGCTACCGCCAGGGCTTGCGGCAGAAGCCTGAAGACCACCGGGCCCTCACCCAGCAGTTCACCATCGGCGCTGACCGGCATGCGCTCGACCGGCTCGACCTCTACAACAGAGGCGGTTGCCAGGCTCACCTTGGGGTGCGTTATGTGGGTGCCCTTGTATATCCTCGGAAAGGCTTTCAACAGTTCCAGTTTGCCGATATCGTTCACGGTGATAACGTCCAGTTTGCCGTCGCTCAGTTCGGCCATCGGGGCGACTTTCATGCCGCCGCCGAAAAAGCGTCCGTTGGCCACGATTACGCTTAAAAACCGCCCCTGGCGGCTCTTGCCATCCACGGTTAGTTTCAAATCGCGGTTGCGGTACCGTACCAGTGTAAGCACCAGTGCGATAACGTAAGGAACGGTATTGGAAATGAAACGGCTTTTGGGCATGCGGTTGGTAGTTTCGGCTGTTTCGGAATCAAACCCGGTGCCGGCGTAATTGATGAAATAACGGCTGTCCTTTTTGCCGTCCTTGAAATATTCCACCAGCCCGACGTCAATGAGAAATCTGTTCTGCCTGCCCAGAAAATTGCAGGCTTCAAGCGGATCCTTCGGTGAACCCAGCGTGCGGATGAAATCGCTTCCGGTGCCGGTATTTATCACCCCGAACGTTGTTTTTTTACAGTTCGGTGATTTCAGGATGCCGTTGGCAACTTCGTTAACCGTTCCGTCTCCGCCCACGGCAATAATAAAACTGTAGCCTGCATTGGCGGCAGAGTAGGCCAGCTCGATGCCGTGGCCCTTGCAGGAGGTAAATTCAAAATCGTATGCCAGCCCGTCCCGGGTAAGTTTTTCCTTGAGTTGAGGCCATTTCCGGCCTGTCTTGCCGCCTCCGGCAACCGGGTTTACGATTACTTTTGCGTAGTTTTTCGGCAAATTACCCTCTCTGTCCCGGTTTAATCGAGGAAACTTATTGCATCCGGGGGCCTGTCGGCCGTGCGGTACTCGATTCCGGCCGCATTGAAAAGCTGTACGAAAGTGTCGTCGTTGTAGCCGCCGAAACTGACGTAGCACTTTATGCGGGCATTGACCAGCATTTTGGCACACAGAACGCAGGGGGAGTGGGTGGCATATATGGTAGCTCCTTCAAGGCTTATCCCGTGCAGGGCGGCCTGGATGATAACGTTCTGTTCGGCATGAATAGCCCGGCAAATTTCATGGCGCTGGCCGGAGGGTATGTTGTTCTCATCCCTCAGGCAGCCCAGTTCCAGGCAGTCTACGGCACCCGCAGGAGCGCCGTTGTAACCGGTAACCAGTATATGCTTGTCGCGCACGGCCACCGCGCCTACATGGCGCCTCAAACAGGTAGAGCGTTCGGCAACTACCGCAGCCAGCTTCAGAAAATATTCGTCGATCCCCGGACGCTTCAAGATAAAATCTCCAGGTTGCAGATCGCAGTTTTTACCTGCCTGGACAAATCAGCCAGAGACGCCTCGTTTATTATATTGAAATCGGCCATGGCTATGGGGCCGCCCTTATTCAGATTTTCGATTTCGGCGTTGTCCCGGCTCATGGCTTCCAGGCTGTTCAGGGGCCGGATTCTTCTTGTGCCCAGGCGATGGTGGCGTGTTGCCGGGGAAGCCAGAACGGCGACGATGGAAAGCTTTTTACCGTAGTATTCCTTCAGGCTCTTGTACTCCTCCCAGGAATAAAGGCCGTCGATAACAACGGAAGAGCCGGCGAGCGCCTCATCGATCCGGGGGCGGTTTAAAACGGTATAAGCGGCCATGCCGTGCTCCTGGCGGAGGGCTTCCCGGGTAATACGCTCGTTTTCTTCGTTTAAGGCCAGTCCCCGTTTTTGAACTTCGTTATCGGTTATATCACCAAAGCGGATTCTTTTAAACCCGCTCTCTTCGAAAATGCGTGCCGCTTCCGACTTTCCGGCACCGGCCATACCTACAATGGCAACTAATCTCAAAACTCA
>ENA-ORXD01002375-ORXD01002375.1-sediment-metagenome-genome-assembly--contig:-NODE-2375-length-12692-cov-3.191280_pt1 | contig 12692 bp, 8 predicted proteins | sample MGYA00237862_ERZ511471 | MGnify/ENA metagenome assembly ERZ511471 | reverse complement strand
AATTAGGCCGAATTCCGGATGTAACTCTATCATCTTGAGCGTCATAATATTTAAAATTATTAAAGCCCAATTCACGGAGCTTTTCTTTCAAAAAATTGGCTTTCAGCAACTCACCGTCACCGCCATTATCCGGGCCGACTGCCGGAATTGCGCAAAGTCCCTTTTGTAATTCAATCATTTCATTTCGGTATGAATCAATTCTGGCGGATATTCGTTTAAATATATTTTCGTCTATCATGCCTGCTAATCCTCTGGTGTTAAAAATATGGGATGTTCAGTTCCGGTTGATGGAATTTGAGGACTGTCAAATTTATTTACATTTCCTAAGATTAATACGATTCTGTTTTTATCATAGAGATACCTTAAGGCGGTTTTATTTATATCGCCAATTTTAACATCCTCAATCTTATGGAGGTATGTAGCCAAAAAATCGTTGGGCAAACCGTCAAAATCAATTTTCATTTGTTGCCAGGCAATTTGTTCAGGCGATGTAAAAGAAAAAACAAAACTGTTCTTAATCGATTTTTTTGCCCAGTTTGTTTCATTTGCAGTGATCATATTTGTTGACTGTGTATTGCTGAGAATTGAATTGATTAAAGAAAAAGTTTTAAAAGTAGTTTCAGTTTTAGTAAAGGCATAGGCGGTAAAAATTCCATGATCAGGGCGGGCACGATAAAAACTCCCGGCGCTGTAAGCAAGACCTTCATTATTGCGCACAGCGTTAAAAATACGCGAGGAGAAACCCCCGCTGCCGATAATAAAATCAAGAATGGTAAAAGCATAATAATCAGGATCTTTTTTGCCGGGAGCCATCAGACCGAGAATCAAAGTAGATTGAGAAATTTCCTTGTTTATGTAGAAAAGGCCGGTCGGAGAAATTTTCGGTGGCACTGGGATGCGCAAAAAAGAACCTTCGGAGTTCCAATTGCCAAAATAACGTTTAATTTTGCTAATGGCGTCTTTTTTTGAAATATTTCCGGTAACAGCAAACATGGTATTATGGGGCTGAAAAAAATTCTTATGAAATTCAAGCAAGTCATTTCTTTTGATATTATTTACTGATTTTATTGTCACAATTTTGCTGCGGGGATTAGTACCATAGATAAGACGGTTAAATTGGCGAAAGGCAAGTTTTTGTGGGTCATCTTTCAGTCGGCGCAGCTCTTCAAGTTTTAATCCTTTTGCCAGATCAATCTTATTTTGCTCGAAGGTTGGCTCGATCATGATTTGTGCTAATAAATCAAGGCTTTGATCGATATCCTTATCTAATATGGATAAACTCACCTGCGCGGAATCGATTCCGGTAGAAACGGAGGGAGATGCTGCTAGAAAATCAAATTTTTGATCAACATCATCGCTGCTTAGTTTTTTTGTTCCGCCTATTTTCATTAGGTAAAGAGTCAATTCGGCAACGCCTTCTTTTCTCGCCGGATCATACATTGATCCGGTGTTTATTAAGACATTGATATTAATTAGCGGGAGTTGATTATCTTCGAGGTAATAAACCACAATGCCATTTTCCAACACGATACGTTCAGCATTGGGCAGGGTAAAATTCATTGGCGGAAAAACAAGTTTATCCGGTGCAGAAAAATCTGCTACAGCAAGGCAAGGAGATGTAGATAATGCGGAATAAAGACAAAAGAAAAATAAAAATTTTGATAATGGATGTGAAATTCGCTTCATAAAAATTACTCTTCCTTTTGTACGAGTAAAGCAACAGTACGGTTTTCTTTATTTAAATAGGTGTTGCACACATTTTGTATATCAGTAGAGGAAACCATTTCAATCATTTCTAAATATTTGGCAAAGTATTGATAATTGCCCAGCAGCACTTCGTAATAAGACAATATAGAAGCTATTTTGGAATTGGAGTCCATGCTTTTAATGAATTCCATACGTAAATGATTCTTGGCTTTCACCAGCTCTTCTGGCGCAACTGGTTGCTTTTTTAATTTTTCTATCTCCTGTATAATAGCATCTTCAAGCTGACTATTATTATGAGGTAAACGTGGCTCTGCATCTATGACAAACAGATTGGGATATCTTGCTCCCGGAAAACCATTGAATGCGATTACATTTTTGGCAATTCTCTTCTCCGTTACCAACGTATTATAAAGACGACTGGTCCTTCCTCGCGTAAGAATTGCTTCCAAGACATCGAAAACATAATCAGTATGGTCCGGCACAGCAGGTTTATGGTAGCCAATAAGCAATTTTGGATTGGCGTCAAATGTTACGATGATCCTTCGTTCCGCCACTTGCGCAGGTTCAGCGGAAATTAAGGCAGATTTTTCATGAACGGCAGGCAGACGACCAAAATATTTTTCAATTAAATTTAATGTAGGGGCAGGATTTATGTTGCCGACCACCGCAATCACTATATTTTCCGGCTTTTTGTAATTTTTATAAATTCTTTTTAAAGATGCGGGGCTTAAATTTTCGAGATCACCTTTCCAACCAATGATCGGTCGGCGATAATGATGGACTTGATAAGCAGTTCGCAAAAACTCCTCATATAATTTTCCGTCTGGATCGGTTTCCACACGTTGCCGTCTTTCTTCAAGAACAACATCACGTTCTGTATAAAATTCTCTAAAAACCGGATTCATAAGACGATCAGATTCGATCCTCGCCCACAGCTCGATTTTATTGGATGGAAGACTTACATGGTAGGTTGTTATATCCTGTCCAGTGGACGCATTCATATCCAACCCACCATTTTCCGTATATAAACGGTCAATTTCGTTGGCAATAAAATATTTTTTATGTTCTGTTTGCAGCTTTTTCAAGGATGCCATAAGCATTTTTATTTTCTGCGGATCAGCTTTTTCTCCTTTTGATTTTTCCTTATCCAGTTTGTTGCCGGTGTCTTCAATAGCGTCCAGTATTGACTTTTCTGCCTTAAATTGTTTTGCCCCGATTGTAGTTGTACCTTTGAACATCATGTGTTCCAGTAGGTGCGCTGCGCCGGTTTCTCCGTCCAATTCATCAACGGCACCGACACGATATCGGATATAAAGGGAAACTGTCGGGCTTATATTCCTTTCCAGCAATAAAACAGTCACGCCATTTTTCAGCCTGGTTTTGCTGACTGTTTTTTCCAGGTCAAAGCTATGGGCGTTTCCGGTAAAGATGGTTAAAAAAGCGATATAAAAAAATATTTTTATAATTTTATTTTGTTCTATCATCTGTAGTCTCTTTTTCATTATTTTTATTAAAAAGCCAAAAAAACAAATAAACAAAACCGGCAAGACAAACCAGAATTATTAATGATGCCGAAAAAAAGTACATAACAAATTCCACGGGGTTTTTTAGCTGATAGGAACCGACTAATGTATTAATACCGATTATCAGAAAAAAAACGCACAGAATTAATATGGCAATATTTTTAATCCAGATCAAAGCTGTTAACATGATTGCTATATAACCTGACCTTATTACTTCCGCAATAAGATTTTTAATTCCTGATAATCATTAAAACTTAAATCTCTATTTTGGCAGGGAAGTAACGTGTTATTGTGAAATAATGGTTCGTTCTGAATATCAAAGGGGGATAAATCTACTGCCTTTTCCCACATTTTTGTGCCTGGTATGGGTGAATATTCGGCCAAAAAAGGTCTGGCACCACATTTCCAAACAAACTCAATGCTTCGTCGGACTTCTTGGGCGCTCTGACCTGGCAAACCGCATAGCAGATACACACCAATGTCGTATGTTTTATAGCCGGCATTTTTCAGATGACGCACCGCCTGCTCCAATTCTTTGTTCTTTACTTTTCCTCCAGTTGCCATTTGGCGCTCATAGTCGGATGTTTCAAAGCCGAAACGAATTGTTTTAAATCCGGATTTGTAAAGAAGCCGACTTAATTCTGCATTTATTTCTCTTAAATGCAACCCATTGGGGCAATGGAAATTACAAGATAATCCTCTTTTTTCGATTTCCTTAAGAATTAATACAATCATTTTCTCGGGCTCTACGAGAAGTGCGTCATCATAAAAAGCATAATTTCTTATACCGAAATTCTTATTCCAGTATTCTATTTCATCAACGACAGCAATGGGATCACGCCGGGAAAAATTAGGTTCAAAAATATGTGAGGCGCAGTAGCTGCATTTATAGGGACAGCCCCTGGAAGTTAAAATCGGAATATATTCTATTTTTTGGATTAAATCGAAAGCGGGGTAGGGAAGAAAAGCGAGGTTAGACTCATCAGGCGTAAAAGATGCTTTTTCTCCTAATAAATTTTGAATTATATTTAAAACCTGATTTTCTCCTGCCCCACATACAACATAATCTGCACCCGAGTATTTTTGAGCATGCTCAAAGCATAAAGTAGCATATTTGCCGCCAAGAATAATTGGAACAGAAGGCATAATGTCTTTGATGATTTTGATGACATCAAATACTCCAGGATACCAATAAGTCATCATGGAGGTGATTAAAACAAGATCAGTGTTTTTATATTGACTCAGCTCTTTTCTGAATATTTCCGGCAATATTCCATAACGGCAGTAATTTCTCGATATTGTTTTCAGACATTCAGGCTTCGCAATCACCTGTCGAAAAAATTTGCCGTTGCCGTAAGCATGACGTTTGGGAATTTTACCTATATTTTGCATGGCGGGATGATAAGGATCGAGGCAGTCAATAAAATTTATTTGGTGATTATTCTGGCGCAACAATCCGCCTAAATACAGAAGTCCAAAAGGTTTTATCCATAAATCATAAGCTGCAAAGTCATAAATCCAGGGATTAATCAAAAGAATGTTTTTGCTCATGGGAAATTATCGCTACAGATACAGGTTAATTATACATTATAAATAATGGCCATTAAATCAATAAAATAGAGTGTTTAAATTATTTTTAGGGAAAAGAGGGCAATAATATTTTGTAAATCATAACTACCGCTAAATAAAATTCTGACATTATTAATTGTTGAAGGAATTCGCTATTTCTTTAAAATGTTATTGTCCTGGCTACCGTTTTCCAATTGATCATACTGAGCAATGAGATCTTTCAAATCAAGATCATGATCCTCCGTTATTACATACAGTTGTTCATCCTCATCTTTAGTGATAATTTTTGGTGTCGTCGGGGCATAGGCATCTTCGACTGACGCCATATAGACAATGTCTTGCACAGCATTAGGATCAATCAGGGAAGAAATGTAATCAGGCTCCTTGGATGAATCTGCTCCCACTCCAAAACTTTTATAGGGATGATTAAAGTTTGGCTGATTGTCGATAAACTCTTTTTGATATTGAGCTGCTGTAAACATACCTTCATTTCTACTGGTGAGCATGATTGTTTCCAACTGTGTCAGTTTATTTTCACGGATGCAGCTTTTCACGGATGTAGAACCCCGAGTGATTGATAAAACAGGTACGCGGAAACTGACTCTTTCGATAAACATCAATTGCTGAATAATCAGCCAAGAAAGCGTGGAGGCAAATTGATAACGAATGACATCCTGATTATCACCAGAGACAGAATTGTTGATGCGATAAATGGCATCTTCAGCATCTGTTGCATGAAGCGTCGCGAAGACGAGATGTCCGGATTCTGCGGCGTTAAGGGTAAGTCTGATAGTTTCCGGTTCCCTTAATTCCCCGACAAAGATAACGTCAGGGTTTTCCCGCAGGACATCGAGCAATCCCTGATTGAAAGAGGGTACGTGAATTCCTACTTCTCGTTGTTCAATGAACGCTTTTTTTGGTTTGAAACGGTATTCTATAGGATTTTCAATGGTGATAATGTGGACGGGTTTGGCTCGGTTTATTTCTTCAATGATGGCGGCGACAGTGGTTGATTTGCCAGATCCTGTGCTTCCACAAACAAGAACTAAACCGGAACGAAGGTCACTAATCTGATGAAGCGAATTGTGCAAATTGAGCAGAGCAATGTCGGGAATAGTTTCCGGCAGTAGCCGAATGGCAAGGCTTAAACCGCGGGTAGTATAAAAAGCGTTGATTCGCACCCGCACTTGATTGAAAGACATGGCAAAATCAACGGACCATCTTTTTCTGAGCGTGAATAACTGGCGCTCGCTCAGCATTTCCTTGACCATGGTGTCGATTTCGGTGTGTGACCATTTGACGTTTTTATCATAATGAATGATCCCGTCGCTGCGAAAAATTAAAGGGAAACCGCCGGTGATGTGGAGGTCGGATATCCTTTGCTTAATTGCCGCATAAATCAAATCAGTAAAACGTTTATTCATATTTATTTCCTGCGTCCTTCTGATCTAAACTATTTTCTCTTGGTGATAAGATCTATTATAATGGATTGTTTCTACAAGGTATTTCCTTAAAAAATATTCATCCGCAAAGAACCAAAGCTAACGAATTCCAATTGGCAATAGTATAAATTATAATACTCTCAGCCGCTACATTTGTCTAAGATTATTTTTGAACGGATATCGAATTGATTTACTACCTAAAGGCTGGCTAATATAAAACAAAAACATGACCTTCTGGAAACTTAACAACGTCCGATCAAATTATTTGTAAAGACAGAATAAACAAATAATACATTTTTAGAGAAATGACTTGAAGAGCGTCCAATTTGTTGCTAACATAAATTAAATTAAGCGAGAAAATTCATGCGTGCCGTTATTCAGAGAGTCGACAGAGCTAGTGTCAGGACTAACAACCATCAAATATCATCAATAAATAAAGGTATCCTCGTGTTCTTAGGAGTGGCAAAGGATGATGACAAGTCTGATGCAGATTTTATCTTAGATAAAGCCGTTAATCTGCGGATATTTGAAGATGATCATGGTAAAATGAATTTATCGTTGCTCAATATTAATGGGGAAATGATGGTAGTTTCTCAGTTTACTTTATTGGGGGATTGCAACAAAGGCCGCCGGCCTTCCTTTTTTTATGCTGCGGAGCAAAAAAGAGCCAATGAATTGTATGAATATTTTGTTCAAACAGGAAAATCCAAGGTTAAAAAGCTTTCCACGGGGATCTTTCGGGAAATGATGAAAATTGAACTGGTAAATGATGGGCCTGTCACTATATTGCTGGACAGTAAAATTCGTTAAATATTTTTGACGGCATTATCATATGATTAAATTAGAAGAGATCCATTTCTTCAGGTAGGGTTTCGGTAAAAATAGCCATTAAAATGGATAGCTGCGATATTAAAATAGACAAAGACGGAATTTGGTATTACTGCGGGGCAGAGATGTTCCGCAAAGAAATACTAGCTATTTTTTTTGAAAATCTAAAAATAGATGAAAACGGCAGATATTTGATTGAATTTGGGAATGAGCGCTGCTATCTCGATGTTGAAGATACGGCCTTTGTTGTCCAATCAGCATCGAAAAGAAGAAAATTAAATGAAAACAATGAACAAATAGATATCGTATTGACGGATGAGACTTGTGAAAGGCTGGATTTAAACACTTTACAAGTAGGCGATGATAACGTTCTTTATTGCTTGGTAAAAAATGGTAAATTCAGCGCAAGATTTTCCAGAAAAAGCTATTATCAGCTTGCTGAGTTTATTGAAGAGGAAGAAAAAGAAGAATCTTTTTTCATATGTTTGAATAATGAAAAATACTATATCAAAAAAGATGCAGTTGTAAAAAACGGAGGTAGTAATGCTTGATGAAGTAGTAAAAGATGCTTTGACTTTTGATGATCTTCTTTTGTTGCCGGCAGCTTCCGATATCTTACCGCGGGACGTGGATACATCAACCATATTAACAAGAAGAATCACGCTAAATATTCCCATTATTTCCGCTGCTATGGATACGGTTACAGAATCGCGCACGGCGATCTGTATGGCTCAGGAAGGAGGTATCGGCATAATTCATCGCAATATGAGCATCGAACGCCAAGCAATCGAAGTGGATCGTGTTAAAAAATCCGAAAGCGGGATGATTGTCGATCCGATTACTATTGAACCGGATCGTAAGGTCAGTGATGCCTTGGCTTTAATGAGCAAATATTCGATATCTGGCGTTCCTGTCGTCAAGAGAGGTAAGCTAGTCGGCATTCTCACCAATCGTGACTTAAGGTTTGAAGAAAATGTAGATCAACTTGTTTCCAATGTTATGACCAAGGAAAATCTAATTACTGTTTCTTCCAGTATATCTCTTGAGGAGTCTAAAAAATTACTGCACAAGCATCGCATTGAAAAACTGCTAGTCGTAGACGACGAATACAGATTAAAAGGCCTTATTACAATTAAAGACATTGAAAAAATCCGCAAATACCCTAATGCTTGTAAAGATTCTTATGGTCGCTTGCGCGTCGGGGCTGCTGTTGGTGTTATCGACCGGGAAAAAAGAATAGAAGCACTCTTGGCTACAGGTGCAGATGTGATCTGTATTGATACATCCCACGGTCACTCCACCGGAGTCTTAAAAGCCATTCGAGCGACAAAAGCCGCTTTTCCCAAGTGTGAATTAATCGCAGGAAATATTGCAACGGGCGAAGGTGCTAAAGCATTAATAGATGCAGGTGTTGATGCAGTAAAAGTCGGTGTCGGGCCTGGCTCCATTTGCACGACCCGCATCGTTGCCGGAGTCGGTGTACCTCAAATGTCGGCAATACGTGATGTATATAAAGTAGCGTCCCGGCACGGCATCCCTGTCATTGCTGATGGAGGGGTTAAATATTCCGGCGATATAGTGAAAGCAATTGGCTGTGGCGCGAACAGCATTATGATCGGTGGTTTGTTTGCCGGTACTGAAGAAAGTCCAGGTGAAACTATTTTATTTCAGGGCAGAAGCTACAAAGTTTACCGGGGTATGGGCTCACTGGAAGCGATGAAGATGGGCAGTGCTGACCGTTATTACCAGGACGATTTAGAAGAGGAAACACTTAAACTCGTGCCGGAAGGAATCGAGGGTAGGGTCCCCTTCCGCGGATCGCTTTCCGCGAGCATTCAGCAGCTCATTGGCGGATTGAAAGCCGGTATGGGTTACGTCGGATGTAAAACAATAACAGAGCTGATAGAAAAAGCACGGTTTGTCCGGATTACATCCGCCGGTTTAAGAGAAAGCCATGTTCATGATGTAATTATCACTAAAGAAGCGCCAAATTATTGGATTGATTAGAAGTGTTATGTATCTGTTGGCGAAAATTCATGATTATTTTCATGAAGTGAAAAATATATTTTATCTTTTTTAATCCGAAATATCGGATATCTATCAATTTAGTTAAACATTAGATTATAATACTCAAATTTTGATCATATATTATATTTAATCAATTATGAAACATTCAGATTTTGTCCATCTTCATGTCCATACTCAATATAGCCTGCTTGACGGAATGATCCGCCTCGAGGAACTGTGCAAAAAAGCTCGTGAGCTTAAGATGCCAGCAATGTCAATTACGGACCACGGAAACATGTTCGGTGCTATTGATTTTTATCAGCATGCTTACAAACAGGGCATAAAACCTATCATTGGCTGTGAGCTATATGTAGCTCCCGGCAGTCGTTTTGATAAAACACCAGCTGGAACGGGTGAGTCGTCTCGACACTTGATTGTGCTGGTTAAAAACATGCTTGGCTATAAAAACCTGATGAAGCTCACTACTGCTGGTTATCTGGAAGGTTTCTATTATCGGCCACGGGTGGATAAAGAAATATTAAAGGAATGCCATGACGGATTAATTGCTTCCAGTGCCTGCCTGCATGGAGAAATTGCCGATCAAATTGTTCGTGGTAATATGGAAGAAGCTAAAAAAGTAGCTCGATTTTACCAGTCCATGTTTGGTGAGGATAATTTTTATTTGGAAATAATGGAAAATGGCATTCCTGAACAAAAAATTGCTAATGCCGGCCTCATCGAGATCAGCAAAGAGCTATCCATTCCTTTAATAGCAACAAATGACTGCCATTATTTGGATCGAAATCACGCCGAAGCACATGAAACATTGCTTTGTATTCAAACGGGTAAAACGATTGATGATAAAGACAGAATGCGCCTGGGAACAGATCAATTTTATTTACGCTCCCCGGAGGAAATGCAGGAATTATTTTCTTCCACCCCGGACGCACTGACAAATACAATCAATATAGCCGAAAAATGTAATCTGGAGTTGGAATTCAATAAATTCTATTTGCCTAATTTTATTGTAAAAAATCCTGAAGAAACATTGAATGATTATTTGGAACGCAAGGCAAAAGAGGGATTAGAAAAACTAATGCCTGGAATTTTAAAGGATCACCATCAAAACCAGGCGCAGATACGGGAAAATTACGAAAAACGTTTGCAGGAAGAGCTGGAAATTATTAAAAAAATGGGATTTGCGGGCTATTTTTTAATAGTTTCTGATTTTGTCAAGCATGCTAAACACAATAATATTCCGGTCGGTCCGGGGCGTGGTTCAGCTGCCGGTAGTCTTGTGGCTTATGCCATTCGCATTACAAATATCGATCCTATCCGTTACGGATTGTTTTTTGAAAGATTCCTAAATCCTAATCGCATAAGTATGCCGGACATCGATATAGATTTTTGCCAGGAAGGTCGCGATGAAATTATTCGCTATGTCACTGAAAAATACGGTAAGGACAAAGTATCTCAAATTATAACTTTCGGAAAAATGCAGGCCAAAGCAGTTATCCGCGATGTCGGCCGGGCGATGAATCTTTCGTATGGTGATGTGGACAAAATTGCCAAGCTTGTTCCTAATGTATTGAATATTACCCTTGATGATGCTGTTAAAATGGAGCCACGCCTTGCACAGGAAGAAAAAAACAATCCTCAGGTTGCAAAGCTCTTATCTTTGTCCAGAATTCTGGAAGGCCTAAATCGTCATGCATCAACTCATGCTGCCGGAGTTGTTATTTCTGACGTACCGTTAGTCGAGAGAGTGCCTCTTTGCTCGCCAAAGGATGACATTGTTACGCAATATTCGATGAATGATATTCAATCCGTTGGTTTAACAAAGTTCGATTTTCTGGGATTAAAAACACTTACAGTTATTAAAAATGCCATTAATTTTATTAGAGAATCAAAAGGAATAGATATTGATATCGATAATCTACCGCTTGACGATAAAGAGACATACAAATTGTTGATGAAAGGGGAAACCGATGGTGTCTTTCAGCTGGAAAGTTCCGGAATGAAGGATATTATGGTCAATATGAAGCCGGACTGCATTGAAGATGTCATCGCCCTCATCGCCTTGTATCGTCCTGGCCCAATGAAAATGGTTCCTGAATATATCGCACGCAAACAGGGAAAAACCAAAATTGTTTATGAACTTCCCCAATTGGAGCCGATTCTGAAAGAAACTTATGGCATCATCCTGTATCAGGAACAGGTTATGCAAATTGCCAATGTTATATCTGGTTATACAATGGCAGAAGCCGACACATTGCGTAAAGTGATGGGTAAAAAAATGGTTTCAGCAATGGAAAAAGAGAAGCCCAAGTTTCTTGATGGTGCAAAAAGGCAAAAAATAAACGAAAGCAAAGCAAAAATTATCTGGGAACAAATGGAAAGATTTGCCGAATATGGTTTTAATAAGTCACACAGCACCGCTTATGCAATGATTTCCTACCAGACTGCGTATCTTAAATCGCATTATCCTATATGTTTTATGGCTTCACTGCTCACAAGTGAAAAAGATAATCGTGACAAAATAATCAAGCACATGACTACATGTAAAGAAATGGGCATAAATATTTTGCCCCCGGACATTAATGAGTCGATGAGAGATTTTAGCGTCTCAGGAGAAAACATCCGTTTTGGGCTGGCGGCGGTTAAAAATATCGGTGTCGCAGCGATTGATTCTATCATATCTGCTCGAGTGGACGCTAAATTTGTTTCATTTATTGATTTTTTAAGCCGTGTCGACTTACGTAAAGTAAATAAAAGGGTAATCGAAAGCTTGATTAAATGCGGGGCATTTGATTCTCTTGGTTATAAGCGTAAGCAACTTATGCACTATTATGATCAGGCAATAGATGAGGTTCAGCGCAAACAAAAACAAATTTTAAGCAGCCAATCAAGTTTTTTTGATGAGTTTGAAAAATCTGAAGCAAAAGAAAATAATTTTGATTCAGCAAAAGAATTTATCTTCTCGGATGTACCAGAATGGGAACATAAAGAATTGTTAGCACTCGAAAAGGAAACATTAGGATTCTATATAACGGGCCATCCTTTATCCCGCTTTGCCGAGTATTTGCATTTAGTCACTAATGCCAATTCCGGTAATTTATCCAGCAAGCGTGATAAAGAAGTAATTGCAATTGCCGGGGTAGTGAGCAACATTAATGAAAAACCGACGAAAAAGAAAGATATAATGTGTTATCTTACCCTGGAGGATTTACATGGCTCTGTAAACGTGATCTTTTTTAGTGATACTTATAAGAAGTTTTATTCTTTGTTGCATGAAGAAGAGGCCATTGTTGTTAAGGGCACGATTGATACTGGAGATGAAACACCGAAAATTATTGCTCAAGAGGTGATTTCTCTTAACCAAGCAATGGAAAATCCTTTTAAGCAAATTCGCTTTGTGATTAATGCCGAAAAAATTTTGCCGGACATGATTTCGTCCCTTTCTACTGCAATTAAAAAATACATAGGCAAATACGATAGTTATATTCATATTGTTAATGATAAAAGTGAAACAATTATTTACTTGGGAGAAAATTTACGGCTTGATATAAACGACAGCTTAAAACAAGAAGCCGATAGTATTTTAGGGAAGGGGGCT
>ENA-ORXD01002374-ORXD01002374.1-sediment-metagenome-genome-assembly--contig:-NODE-2374-length-12693-cov-4.009274_pt1 | contig 12693 bp, 12 predicted proteins | sample MGYA00237862_ERZ511471 | MGnify/ENA metagenome assembly ERZ511471 | reverse complement strand
TGAAGGACGAGCGTCTCGGCCCGCTCTGGCACCTGATCGCCCTGACCGGCATGAGAAGAGGCGAGGCGCTCGGCCTGCGCTGGAGCGACGTCGACCTGGAGATGGGCCGGCTCGCCGTGCGCAGAGCCTTGATCCCGACCAACAGAGAGGTGGTCGTTTCCGAGCCGAAGACGGCCCGGGGCAGGCGCATGATCGCCCTGGACCCGCTCACCGTCGAGGTGCTCAAAGGCCAAGCCGCGCGGCAGCTTGCGGAGCAACACGAGCGCGGCGAAGCCTGGAGGGACTCAGGGCTCGTCTTCACCAAGGAGAGCGGCGAGGCCTTAGACCCGGAGACCGTGACGCGCTGGTTCAAGATCGCCGTCAGGAGGGCCATGCTGCCGATGATCCGCCTGCACGACCTGCGTCACACGCACGCCACGCTCGCCCTGCAGGCCGGCATCCACCCCAAGGTGGTCTCAGAGCGGCTGGGGCACGCCACCGTCTCGATCACGCTCGATACCTACTCGCACGCCATCCCGGCCATGCAGGAAGAGGCGGCGGAGAGGATCGCGGGGCTGGTGTTCGCGGGGCGGTAGCGGGCGAGAACGCGGTCGACGGCAATCGTTCGTCCGACCCCCGCGGCAGCTCGCGCGTCTCTTCGACGGCGTCTGCGCCAGCGGGAGGGCGAGTCGTCAGCGCGCAAGCTCCTCGACACGCCGCAGGTACGCCTCCTCAATTGGCCGCAGTGTGACGTTCTCCTTGAGCGCTTCGAACCTCAAAGCGGACGCCCAGTCGTCGAGGCAACGCTTCTGCCTCTTGAATGCTGCCTTGCTCCACTTCTCCCACTCGAGGAAGGCGGCATCCTGGGCGTGTCCTGTCTCGCCAAGAACGGAGGTGTCGAAATAGCGCCAGCGACGTGCCTCGATGCGCACCGCCTCAAGGAGCATAGCGTGTTCGCTGCTCAAGGCTGCAGGCGCCTCGATGACTGCAAAGTTGTGGCTCTCGTTCTCGAAACCCCTGGCCATTCTTCTGACCTCCTTGCGACTGGCGAGCCACCGCTTCGGGCCGTCTGACCGGTATTCGACTGCGACTCGTGGTCCGAACAGAGTCCCGCGATGAGATCGTCCATCGCCCCACTCCCAACGCACGCCGGCAGATATATTCAAGAGCTCGCTGACGATCTCTGAGCAGTACGTGTGCAGCAGGTCGGCATCACTGAACGACGCAGACGGGGTCGGCGAGACAACGAGAGCAATCTGCTCCGGTTCGACTGAGGCTTCTCCAAGAAGAGAAAGGACAGCGTAGGCGCCGACCGCGCCGATCCCGACGAGCAGCAGCGCTGCCAGGATGAGGGCGGGGGCCGAGAGACAACGCGACCGGCGCGGAGACGGGGCCAGCTCCGGAGGAGATGGCGGTGCGCTTGGCGTGGCAACAGCCTCCGGAGGCATGACCACGTCGGATGTTGTTTCCGCACCTCCTTCCGACGAGGCTGCGAAAGCAGTGTCCGCAGCCCCCGTCGGCACGCCAGACTGGGGTGCGACGACCGGTCCGGGCCCTGGAGCCTCTATCCGCTCGCCAGACTCCTGGCTGCCCGGCGTGTCGCGTTCCGCCACTCTTTTGGCAGAAGATCGGAAGAGACGAGGCAGTCGAGCCACCGCGAGCACTGCGACAACGAGCGCCACGCCATACACCGGCAAGAGGTATCCCGGACTGCGAGTGATCGACAGGCCGGACTCGACGCCCGCAACGTCGAACACCACCCCGGTGATCAGCAGGTCCAGGACGAAGCCGACAACGAAGAAGACGCCCAGGAAGAGGACGACGTAGCCAATCACCCTCAAGACTCGCATGGATCCCCCCATCCGACGTAGGCGTAGCGCAGTGCATCTCGTCCCGATGCGCCGCATGTTTCCTAGAGCACGCCTCACCAACCCGGCCAGACGAAGCTACCATTAGGCGGTGACGGGAAGGAACGTTTCGACACGCCTGACACTCGCACGCCATTCCGGCGATGCAGGAAGAGGCGGCCGCCCTGATCGCGGGGCTGGTGTTCGCCGGGCGCTGAGGACGCCTCTGCCCTAGCCTTGCGGCGACTCAGCAATCTTGGCCTCGAGCCGGGCGAGCTCGGCCTCGATCTCCTCAAGCGGCACCTCGGAGAGCGGCCGCGGCTCGGGGGGCTGCTGCAGGGCGGCCAGCCGGTCCAGGGTGCGCCGCGCGCCCGTCAAGTCGCCGCCGGATAGCTGGCGGCGGTAGATGAGCTCGTAGCTCGCTCGGATGGTACCGGCCTCGAGCGCCGGGTCGTTGCGCGCCAGCTCGCGCAGGCGCGCCTGGGCGTCGGCGAAGTAGCCCGCCGCGGCGCGCTCGCCGACGCCCCACTTCTTGCGCGCGTAGGCGATCACCGTGCTGCGCGGCGGGCGCGCCGCGAGCAGCTCGCTGATCTCCGCCAGGCGCCGCTCCCGCTCGGCCTTCGTGGTGCGCCTAGCCATGCCACTGCCCTCCTTGCCTGCAGGCCGGCCGGGGCTCGCCGCTGCGCACCCCGCCGAGGGCGTCTTCGCTCTTGTCGACCTTCTCGCTCTTCATCGCTCCGCTCCTTCTTCATCGACGCGGTCATCTGGCCTGGCGGTGCGGCGTGACCAGCCCGAGCCTCATCGACGAGCGCTTGCCTGAGGCTCTGGGCGGGCGCCTTGCGCATCTCGCCACACAGCTATCGTGACGGCTGTCAAGGCTGCGTCGGAGGGCAGTTTCGAGCCTGGGGTGGAGGTCAAAGGGCTGACGCCTCAGGGGAGCCTTCCTCCGCCTGCGTCTGGCGGCAGCAGCAGCCGCTCCTCTTGAGGTCGCTCGCGCCGGCGGCCTGCCAGCTCGTGCGCCCTGCTTCGCTTGAGCAGGGCGGCGAGGAAGCGAGCCAGCGCTTGGGGATCCGGATGCTCATCCTCCTCGGGCAGGGGCGGTAGCGCCGCGGCGCGCTCGCGGCACTCGCCGATCAGGGCGACGACGTCGATGCCCGCCTTGCCCGCTCGGCAGGTGCGCGCCACGCTGCTCTTGGAGCGCTCGAGCTGCCGGGCGATCCTGCGGTAGGAGAGGCCGTAGCGGCGCAGGCGCAGAGTCCAGAGGCGCTCCTCCTCGGGAGCCAGGGGGAGCTCACCGGCCAGCTGCGCAGCGACAGCCTCGGGCAAGCGGGCACGGCGCGGCCGGCGCGGGTTGGGCAGGGCGGCGGCGGGCAGGCGGGCCAGCTCGCCAAGGACAGGGCCGGCCAGGGCGAGCAGCTCATCGAGCTCCGCCGCCGCGTCCGAGGGGCGGTAGACCACATCCGAGCAGCAGCGGCAGGCGAAGACCTGCCGTCCCGGCGGCGCGTAGAGGTCGCGCACCATGCGCCCGCAGCTCGGGCAGCGTGCCGTGGTACGCCGCCCGGCGCTGCTTACGAGCTCGATGCGTCCTTGGCTCGGGCTGCCCTCGCCGGAGGGCCAGTAGCGGTAGAGGAGCGCCTCCCCCGACGCAGCGGGCTCGATCGTGTAGCTCAGGCGGCCGCGCAGCTCACCGGCGCAGCGCCACTCAAGCTCACCATAGGGCTGCCGCGCACGGCGGCCGCCGTCGCAGAGCTCAGCGAGCGCCAGGCGGCGGCACTGCCAAACGCTCAGCTTGACGGGCCTACGGCCGCTGCCGGCGCCGCCCATGGGCTGCTCCTTTCCTTCACTGACTCAGCGTCTGACGCACCTGCACAAACGAGTGCGGTTGGCGGTCCGTCGCGCGTCGTTGGCGGTCCGCGACGTGTCCATCGGGTGCAGCAGAGCGCACGTTCGCTGCAGTCTAGCGCACCTCTGGGACAGTTCTGGCGGCCCTCAGGACGTCTCGATGCCTGCCTTTTGCCTGCTTGGCGCCGTAGCGCCTGCGGGAGCACGCCGCCGGCAGGCTCGAACGAACGGCGAAAACGAGGCCTTTCTCGCCCAATCATGCACGAACGAGCGCTCGGCGTGGTCGGCCAGATGTCGGCGGAGAGGCGCGAATCGGGAGCGGGGAGGCGCGGCGTGCCGGCGCGGGAGCGCCCTGTGCGGCAAGAACGTGGTGCCCCCGGCTGGAATCGAACCAGCGACACCAGGTTTAGGAAGAATGTCTCGCGCCGCAAACGGCCGTCTTGTGAGCCTATGTGAGCCGAATGCAGTCCCGCGTGGCTCTAGGAAGGAGCCCTGTGCAGCACTTTCTTGCCTCTTGAAGGGTCACAAAGGCCCGATCGCGGTTCACATAACGGGGGGTTTGCGCCGCGAAAGCACCGCTTGAGGCCCACAGAACTGCCCTGTCGGCACCGTGTCGGCGAAACGTCGGCGCATCACGGACTCCGAGTCCGCCCACTCTCACGGCCGGCATGGCGCGAGCGGCCGCGCGCTCGACGACGACCACCGCGAACCGGCTAGGAGGTCACCTCGTGATCGACATCGGGCTCGATCGTGAAATCCGCACCGTCCACATCGGCCGACTCCGCGGGCGGGTCAAGGATCATGGCGACCTCCCCATCCGGGAGTTGCTCGACTGAGCGAAGCTTGCGCTCCATCGCGCGTGTCCGACGACCGGTCTCGTCAATGGTCCTGCTCGCCGTGTCCAGCTGCCGTTTCACCTTTGCGAGCACGTCTTCGAACTTGGCGAACTCCGACTTGACAGCTGCGAGCACCCTCCACACCTCGACCGCCTGCTGTTCGATGGCCAGTGTCTGGAAGCCCATCCTGAGGCTGCTCAGGAGGGCCGCCAGAGTCGTCGGGCCAGCTGGGCTCACCCGATAGGTAGACTGGAGCTCCTCGACAAGTGCCGGCTGCCGAAGGACCTCGGAGTAGAGGCCCTCCGTGGCCAGGAACATGATGGCGAAATCTGTCGTGTAGGGCGGCTTGATGTACTTGGCATGAATCTCCTTGGCCGCCAGTCTGACGGCACGCGCGAGTGCATTGCACGCTTGTTGCTCAGCCTCGGAGTCGCACGCATCAGCAGCATCCTGGATGCGCACGTAGTCCTCTTGGGGCAGCTTTGAGTCGATCGGTAGCCACACACACGAATCCGGCTCGTCCTTCGCGCCCGGCAGTTTCACCGCGTACTCCACCATCTCTGCCGAGCCTGCTTCCACATGGACGTTCTTCTCGTACTGCCCCGGCGCCAGGATCTCATCGAGCAGCGCCCCGAGCTGGACCTCAGCCCAGGTGCCACGAGCCTTGACGTTCGTAAGGACACGCTTCAGGTCCCCGACTCCGCTGGCGAGATTCTGCATCTCCCCCAGACCCTTCTGCACCGACTCGAGCTGGTCGCTCACCAGCTTGAACGACTCACCGAGGCGCTTCTCAAGGGTGGTGTGCAACTTCTCGTCGACCGTCTTGCGCATCTCTTCGAGCTTCTTCTCGTTGCCGTCCTGCAGTTCCCTGACACGCGTGTCCATCGTGGTGCGGATCGTGCTCAGTGACGTCTGGTTGGACTCCACCATCTCTCGAAGGCTCTTGGAGACGCCGTCGAGCTGGGCGCGCTGGACCTCGCCCATGCTGTGAAGCGTGGTGGCGAGTGTCTCCTGCGAAGCAGCGAGTCCCTTCGACATCTCCTCGCGCGTCTCTCTCGCCGCCCTCGAGGCCTCCTCGCGTCCTGCGCGCAACTCGTCGGCCACAAGGGAATCAGCTCTTCTCGAGCCGCGAGAGAGCAGGATGACCAGCAACACTACGGCGGCGGCGGCGGCGGCAAGGCCCAGCGCCAGCCACTGCACGGCGTCGCTCACAGCAGGTCCCCCTTTCGAAGACGTCGTCTCGCAGGGATCATCGTACCCCGACCTGGACTTGTTCGTGCCCCGCCTCCATGGTCTGCGGCCGTCACTGCAATCGGGTGCCAGCGTAGCTGAGCGATGGCTCAGGAGCTCCGCAAGGCCGGCACGATCAACGCGGGACTACATCCCCCCTTCTTCTGGCCTCGCTCACGGCCAGGCGCTCTGCCACGGTCTGCTCTCAACGATGGAAAACGGGAGGGCCGAGGCCATCATCTAGGCTCCTTCGGGGGCGCTGGTGGGCCGGTGCACCGCACGTTGAACGAACGCCGCCGCAAGACCGTCGAGCAATCCCGCCTCAACCGACCGGGCGTGCACATCGAGGCCGATGAACGTACGCTCCTGCATGACGACGCCCCTCGCGATTGCGGCCGGCCCTCGCGCGGCTCGCAACGGCGACCCCGCGCCTGAGACTACGCTCCGGAGCGCCGACTGTTCCATATGGGCTAGACGGCCAGCCGTCGATCGGCATGCGCCGCTGCGCCGCACAGCCTCAGAGGTCCGACCCCGCGAAGTTGAAGGACCGGCCAATCGCAGGCATCGCCCCCCCGCACCCACCGCTCTTTGGCCAAATGGAGGTCTCGAGATCAGCATACCTGCGCATGGTGCCGAAGCAACATACGCACATGAGCCGCGCTTCCGACCAGCATCCGGGATTGCCATGCCGAACTAGTTCCAACCGATCCCAAGCGCCAGCCTGACCATGTCATCGAGCTCTCGCTGGTCGAGACGTCCCGACCAGGGATCGGCGTGATGCGCTGACGCGCCGAACTCGTTGAGCTTCTCGAGATCACCGATCTCGTCCTTTATTACTTCCAGCGGCGTTCCCTCTGGTGCGTTGCGAATGCGCGCTATCATGTCACCGAATCTCTCCGACGAGCCCAACTCCAAGGGAAAGCGGTGACGGAGGTTCTCCTCCAGGTAGGGCCGGATAGCCTCAGCGACGACGGACAGTTGCTCTGTCCGAGCTCCCTCGTCGCGGTACGCGAGGAGCGTGCGATACCTGCGGGCGTACATGCTTTCGCAGATGGCATCGATGTCGCAGTCATCGATAACGCAGTTGGCTCCCCGGGGCCGTATCTGCAGAATCTGGCCAAAGCCGCGCTCGCGCAGCACTCGGACGAAGTCGGGGTTGTGCGACAGAACGATGACCTGCCCTGCGCGCTCGGTCAGCGCCATAACGATGCCGGCAACCCTGTCCTCACGTATCGGATCGAAGCTACAGACCGGATCGTCCAGGACCACGATGCGCTCCTTGAGCTCGTCGTCGAGATCGAGCCGGGCTAGGAAGAACGCGAAGGCCAGTAGCCGCTTGTCGCCCTCGCTCAACGTTGTACCGAAATGGGGGCCAGCATCACCCCGATCGAGCGGCACACGAGCTCCCCGGAGCTGCAGAGCATATGCGGCTCGCGGCGTCCCATCACCGGCATCGCTGCGTGCGAAACCGACGATACTGAAGTCGGCGCCCATCTCGTTCAGGCGCTCGTTGACAGCTTCGCCGTATTTGCCGATCAGGGTCTCAGAGGAAGTCCTCAATTCCTCCCTCAGGCCCTGCTTCTCGGCCTCCAAGTCAGCGCGTTGCTTCCTCGCAGAGAGGACCTGATCGCAGAGCTCCGCTGAGCCCGCTCGCCGCTGTTGCGCAAGCAGGCGCTCGTACCGTTGGCCGAGATCAGCGGCGTTCGCACTTCCGACGTCGAGTTTGACCTCGTCAATCAGCCGCGCGATCTCGACGACACGCCGGTTGTAGGCAGCGACCTCTGCGGCGAGCGTGTCGACCATCCGCGTCGCACCATCGACGGCCTCTCCAGGCGCGAGCCGTGCCAGCGGGGCGGCCGCCTTGGCGGCGAAGATCTCCATGATTGCTGTGCGTAGGTCGCGCAGTGCTGCTCCCAGCCCTTCGGGGGCGGCGGGGAAGCTCGGCATCTTCCAGTCTGCCCATTCGAGGGCGATCTCGGCGTTCGTAGTCGCCACTGCTGTGGACGCCTCGATGGTCGCGTCGCTCAGCTCCTCATTGACAGACCGTCTCGCCGTCTCGATGCGTCCGCACAGCTCCCGGTAGGCGGCATCGAAGTAGCTGCGATAGGCAGCAACGAGAGCGACGTCGACCGTGGATTGATTACAGTACGGACAACGATCGCCTCTGGCATACTCACTGCCTTGGCGTAGCCAGTCTTCGCCCTTCTCGTCAAGATGCTCCCGAATGTGTTCGTGGACCGCCGCCTCTGCCTCAATACCCAGGGAGTCGAGCGACTCGGCCAGCAGTGTCTCGACGGAGCCTATGTCGGTCGACGGAAGCGCGAGGCTCAGGGGTGATCGGCGAGCGCTGATGCTGGCTGCATCCTTGCTCGCCGTCCACCGCTCCTCCGCCTGCAGCAACGCCTCCGGGGACGGTGCCTCTTCAGGTAGACCCAGGAACTCCTCGAGTCCCAACGGCTTCGCCTGCTGCATCAGCAGAGTCCGCGCGGGGCGGATGTCGTTGTCCAGCTGCTTGATTGTGTTCTTGACGTCGGCGATTCGTCTCGCCATACGGGCATTCTCCAGACCGAGGGCGAACTCAAGCAGCCCTTGCCGCTGGGACGCCTCGATGTGATTGCCGGCAAACACGCTGCCGTCCACGAAGTGGTTGTCGAAGACGACGATGTCCTCGGCCGCGTCCGAACATCCTGAACCAGTGATCGAGTAGAGCCGACTGCCGATGAGCAGTTCCGCCAATGGGTCGCGACTACCGGCGATCGTCTCGCGCGCCCGCAGCTCATCGGGCTCGGCACTGCACAGAGAACGAAGCACACTGCAGAGCGTCGACTTGCCGCGACCGTTGTCCGAGTAGATGGCCACGGTCTTCTCAAGAGCCTGAGCTCCTCTCGGCAGTGGCTCGTGCAGGATGCCGATCCCCTGCAGTCTGACGATCTTCTCAATCACCATCACTCAGCCCCCGGTCTCGACGGGCATCGTGGAACCCACTTGTTCCTGCGCAAGCGAACAGCCAGCGTGCCAGCACTGATGCTAGCACGCGACGCTACGGGGAGTGGCCGATAGTTCGGGAATCACCCGGCCACACGGTTCCGGGAGGAGCGCGCGCATGAGGACTCGCGCTGCAGGCCCACTCCGACGTCTAGTAAGGCGAGAGGCGGTAGTCGTCCTCGTACACGAACAGGTACTCCCTCTCGCGCGGCGGCGGCTCCCAGAACGCCTGGATGACGGCGTCGGCGTGATCGGTCGAGCGTCCCAGTCGGCTTCGCATCTGCTCCTTCGACTCGATCTGGATGCGGCCGGCGCTGGTCGCCCGCCAGCTCGGGGCCGTGAGCTCACCGGTGAGCTCATCATGGGGCGGCAGGGCGATCTCGCAACCACTGCCGGGAGCGAGCAGCTCGCGCAAACGCCACCAGGCGGCGGCCCGGCAGTTGGCGAAGCCGAGCTCCCCGGAGCTGTCCGTGAGCGGCGTCGCCTCGGCGGCGTTGAAGGCAACGACCGGCCGGCCCTGCTCGCGCAGGCGGTCGACGACCCCGGCGCCGATACCGATCACATCGACGACCGCCGCACCACCGGCGCGCAACAGTCCGGCGATGTGTCCCGTGACCGCCATCGTGTCGGCACCGGGAAGCTCGCGCAGCTCACTGATGAGCGCCCCGTGGCGCAGGGCGCAGATCGTCTTGTCGGCCCCGCCGCGAGCGACATCCACGCCCACACGAGAGAGCGCTCCAGGATCAGTGCCGCTCGCCCGCCAGCCGAGCCAGCGCTCGTTGGCGGCCTCGACCCAGGCCAGCGGGATGACGCTGTCCTGGGCACTGGCGGCGAACTCACCGAGCACCCGGTTGGCGTAGACGGGGCTCGTCGTGCCCCACTGCTTGGCACGCTGTGCCGCCCACTCCCGTGAAACCCGTCCGGCGGCCAGGGCTCGCTCCAAAGAGACACGGGTCACGTGCCAGTCCTCGGTGCCGGCGCGACGGGCGCAGATCTCATAGAACCGCCCCGCGGGCGCCCCCGGGGTGGAGATGGCAAGCGCGTAACAGCTACCGGCAGCGAAGGCGCCCTCGATCGCGTCGAAGGTCTGTGGGGCGATCGACTTGGCCTCATCGAGGATGTAGAGGAGCTCGTCGGCGTGGGCTCCCTCGAGCGCCTCGGGACGGTCGGAGGCGACCGCCGAGGCCTGGCCGCTGGCCAGCTACAGGTTGCGCACCAGAAGCTCCTCGGTCCGGTAGGGTTGCCGACCGATCACCTCCCAGCGTAGACGGCGGGCCCACTTGTGGATCTCCGGCCAGAGGTAGACGGTGAGCTGGCGCCAGACGCTCGCCGTCGTCAGGATCTTCCAGTCGGTGCCGTCGCGGGTCAGGGCGAACCAGTGCACGCAGATCGCCGCCAGCGCGGTCTTGCCGAGACCGTGCGGGCCGCGCACCGCCTCGCGGCGATGGAGCGCCAGGTTGGCGAGGATCTCCTCCTGGTAGTCGGCGAGCGACTCCCCTTGCGGCCAGGCGATGCACTCCCGGGCGAAGGCCTGCGGGTCGTCGGCGTAGCGGCGCACCGGGGCGCTCGCCGCGAGACGTCGCTGCGTCTCAGCGAAACGCGCGCGGGCGGCCTTCAGCGCCGCCAGTCGTTCACTGTCGGGCGTGGCGCTCATTGCGGGCGATCTCGGCCTCCATCTCGCTGATCGCCGTCTCGATGCGCTCGATGCTGATGAGGGCGTCACTGCGCGTCGGTGCGTTTAGGCCGAGCAGCTCGGCGAGCTGCTTGCTGGCGCAGAGGTAGTTGCGCAGGTCGCCCTTGGCGGAGGCCCGCGCCATGGTCCGCTCGAGGCGCAGTTTGGCGGCGCCGACCTCCTTCTCACGGTCGATGCGGGCGGCCTCGCGATGGCGCGCGCGGACGCTCTTCAGGTAGCGCTTCAACTGGGAGTCTGAGATCTGCGCCCCCCACGTGCTGCTCGTCGCCAAGTAGTGGCGGATCTCACGCAGACCGAGACCGTCGAGGAGAAGCGCTGAGAGCTCCTCGAGGCGCCGTTCGCGTTCGGCCTTCGTCGACCTAGGCATGGCGGACCGTCTCCTGGCCGGTGAAACGCCGCCAGCGGGCAAGGGCTACATCACAGAACTGCGGTGAGATCTCCAGGGCGCAACAGCTGCGTCCCGTCATCTCGGCGGCGATGAGCGCCGTGCCCGAGCCGCAGAAGGGCTCGTAGAGGAGCTCGCCGGGCAGCGTGTGGTAGGAGAGCGGACGCGTGACCGTCTCGACCGGCTTGATCGTGGGATGCACCGCTTGGCGAGCATCGTCGATCGTCGAGGCGATCTCCCAGACCGCCTTGGCGTCGGCCGGCGGCCTTCGCGCCGGCCGGCTGCCCGCAACCCAGCCATAGAGGCAGGGCTCGTAGTCCCACATGAAGTCGGAGCGCGTCAAGACGGCGCGCGTCTTGCGCCAGATCAGCTGCTGATGCGGCAGCAGCCCGGCGGCCCGCCAGGCGGAGAGGACGAGCTCGACCCGGGCCGTGGCAAACCACTGATAGATGGCCGGCTTCTGAGTTAGGGCGTACTGGCGGGCGCAGGTGAGGAAGGCACTGTAGAAGTCGATCGAGGTCTCGGGATCGACGTAGGTGTCCCAGTGCCTCTCGAAGGCGCGCCCGGCCTTGCCGCCGTTACCCTCGGTGGGTGGATGCGTGCCGCCCGCGTAGTTGACAAGGTAGGGTGGATCGGTGGCCATCAGCGCGGCGCGTTTGCCGTCCATCAGCCGCGCCACGTCCTGCGCCTCAGTGGCATCACCGCAGAGCAGACGGTGCCGCCCGAGCAGCCAGAGGTCCCCGGGCTTGCTCAGCGGCTCAACGGCCAGCTCGGTAAGGTCGTCGGGATCGCTACGACCGGTCTGCGGTTGAAGCAGCGCATCGAGCTCACCGGCATCGAAACCGAGCGGCGCCAGGTCGTGGTCGAGGTCGAGCAGGCCGGCGAGCTCGCCGGAGAGGAGATCGAAGTCCCAGGTGGTCTCTTGCGCCGTTCTGTTGTCGGCGATCCTCAGAGCTTTGACCTGGGCCGGCGCAAGATCGCCGGCCACGATCACGGGAACCTCCCTCAGGTCAAGCTTCCCAGCGGCGAGAAGGCGCGTATGGCCGGCGATCACCTCGCCCTTCTCATCGACGATGATCGGCTGACGAAAGCCGAACTCGGCGATCGAGGCCGCCACCTTCTCCACCGCCGCCCGGGGACAGTGACGGGGGTTGTGCTCATAGGGTCTGACCCTCTCGAGCGGCCAGAGCTCGATCGATCTACTGTCCTTCATGTCGCCTCTCTTCCCGCCCATGATCGGTTACCGTCAACTGCAGCACTCCCAGACCGTACGGGCAGATTAGAGCAGACCTCTTTCTAACCGTCAAGCTCTGCTCGCCCAGACGGACACGTGTGCTACAGTTGACGCCTACAGGCATACTCGCCCGGAAGCGACGAGAGAGGAGCGCAAGGACACCCATGAAGCTCACACTCTGGATCTACAGCGGCGGCTGGCTCTTCTGCCCGCAGAAGGACGAGTCGCTCGAGGTGCGCCTGCGGGTCGAGCCGCGCGAGAGCGGCCGCCTTGAGGTCGTCGATCTCTGGCTCAGCCGCGAGGGCGGCATCAGCGTCTCGGCCGTACGCTCGGTGCCGCTGGCTAAGATCGAGGCCTTCGTGAACACGCCGCACGTACGAGACCAAATCCTGGCCAAGATGGAGCAGCCCTGGACGCTACCCAAGAAGGAGATGGTCAAGCTCCTGCGCGAGATCGACACGGGCACCTATCTGGAATCGGATCGCGTGACAGTGGCTCAGTATCTCCAGCACTGGCTTGCGGATTACGCGAAGCCGAAGGTGGCTCCAAGAACGTACGAGCGGTACGAGGAGATCGTTCGACTGCATCTGACGCCCGAACTGGGTCACATCAAGCTGGCGAAGCTTCGACCCGCCCATATCAGTGGCTACTACGCCAAGGCG
>ENA-ORXD01002373-ORXD01002373.1-sediment-metagenome-genome-assembly--contig:-NODE-2373-length-12712-cov-3.243213_pt1 | contig 12712 bp, 12 predicted proteins | sample MGYA00237862_ERZ511471 | MGnify/ENA metagenome assembly ERZ511471 | reverse complement strand
TACACGGCATCAACGGATTCATGTTCGAGTGGTATGGACTGTTCATGCACCTCTTCGCCCACGGAAATTAAGGCTGGGGTTCGATGATGGACATGGAAGAATTCTTCAAGCAGGCGGCTGAATTGAATTTTGGTTACCTGGCAGAGAAGGTTTTGCATGTTATGAAAAAAATGGTTACCATCCATGAGAGTCAAATTCCGCTTTATTCCACCCCGTTCCCATTCCAAAAGAACAAGATGACCCATGAGGATATACCCGCGATCATGGCAGCCAAAGAAAATCACCCGCACTTGATGAAAGTCATTGATGAACTGCGCGAACGGGCAACCGATGACCAAAAACTGCGACATTGGCTGCCGCATTTTGATAAATGGGATAATGCCGAACGCCGTAATGCAGTGATCTACGACCTGGTATTGGCGGCAATCCGCTACGAAGAAGAAACCGATCCCGATCGCAAAGACAAGATCCTTGATGAAGTCCTCTGGTTCAATGAGAGGGATTTTGATATCGCCAAGGAAATGTTCTTCGATATCAATCCGGTTTCCCTGACAGGTGTGAAGAGCTGTATGTTCCCCTATCACGAAATCAAACGCCTGATCCACAATATACGGCACCCGGAATCCCCGGACAATGACATCATCTGTTCAGGCATAGAAGCTCTAGGCTGGTTGTGGCTATAGGAGAGGAGGGATGGAGAACATACCTACAGTAAAAGTCGATGAAGCAGGTGAGGTTGCATTGATAGAGAGACGACCTCTGATTGAGGTGAAAAATTGCACGATGGAATTTCCTGGTGTGAGAGCGCTTGATAAGGTGAGCTTCAGCCTGTTATCCGGTGAATGTCATGGTTTGGTGGGAGAAAATGGCGCTGGCAAATCCACATTGGCGAAATGCATTATCGGCGAGAACCGCATGACCAGCGGAGAGCTTTGTGTGGATGGCAAGCAGATCAACCTGCATTCCTATTCCATTCGAGAATCCCAAGCGCTGGGCATCGCCATCGTACACCAGGAATTCCAGCTAATGAATGAAATCAGCGGCTTGGAAAACATTTTTGTCGGGCACTATGAGAACAAAGGTCCTTTCATCGATTGGAAAGCTATGCGCCAACGAGCTGACAAGATCCTCGAATTTTTACAATGCGACGTGAATCTGAACATCCCCGTAAAACATCTCAGGACGGCTGAACGCCAGATCGTGCAGCTTGCCAAGGCTGTGTTGAATGAATCTAAAGTACTGATCCTGGATGAGCTAACGGCTGTTCTACAGGAAAAAGATATCGAAAATATTTTTCGCATTATCGGTATCTTAAAAGAAAGAGGGATGGGCATCATCTATATTTCGCATCGCCTGGGAGAAATTTTAGATTGCTGTGACACATATACCGTATTGTGCGACGGCAAACATATCCAGAGCGGAGAGGTCAAGGATATTGACAAGCCAAAGCTGATCAAGATGATCATCGGTCGTGAGCTGAAACAGGTGTATTTGCCTATCAACCAAGAGTTCGGTGAAGTGCTGCTGGAAGTGAAAGGGTTAACAGGACCAAACGCCTTCCGCAATATCGATCTGATGGTACGGCGTGGTGAAGTGATCGGCATCGCCGGTCTGCTAGGCGCCTATAAAACCGAACTGATCCATGCCATTTTCGGAAACCATAAGATCTCAAATGGTCAAGTCTTCATCAATGGCCAGGAGGTCAGGATTAAAAGCCCTGAGCATGCCATCAAACTTGGCCTCGGACTTGTACCGGACGAACGCAGGTCGCTGGGTTTAGACATGCTTTTTGATATCAAAGATAATACAACGCTGCCATCCATTGATCGATTTAAAAAATGGAGAGTCTTTCAGGATCACAAGGCGGAAGCCAAAGCAGCCTATGATCATAGCGAGAAGATGGACCTTTCATATTACTCGCTCTGGCAAAATGTTAAAAAACTATCAGGCGGCAACCAGCAGAAGATCGTGATCGCGAAATGGATGCTGCGGGATTCTGAGGTATTTTTGATGGATGAACCGACCCGTGGTATTGACGTTGGCGCAAAATTCGAGATCTATAAATTGATCAACGAATTGACCAGACAAGGGAAAGCGATCGTGCTGGTCTCGCCTGAACTGGAAGAATTGATCGGACTCTGCAACAGAGTGTACATCATGTTCGAAGGGGCGATCATGGATGTTGTTGAAGGGGAAAGAAAAACACAGGACGTCATCATAAACAGCTTATTAGGAATAGATAAAGATGGAACAAATTAGTGATTTTAAAACCAAAGCAAAGCGTTACAGCGGCGGATGGGCAGCATTTTTTCAGGATTGGATGATCCTAATCCTTTTTGTGTTCATGGTCGTGCTCTTCAGCATTTCCAGCAGCACATTCAGGACGACCAGCAACATTATGAATGTTTTGCGCCAGGCTTCTTTCATCGCGATTATTTCGATGGGAGAGTTTTTTGTTATCTTGACAGCAAACATGGATATGTCGATATCATCCATCATCGGCATGGTCTCGATTTTCTTCGCGGGATTCGCGGTTACTATGGGGCTGCCGGTATGGGCGGCAATTGTGCTGGTCATGCTGATGTCGGTGGTGGCTGGCATTGCAAACGGCGTGCTGGTGGTGTATGGCAAAATGCCATCCTTCATTGGCACATTGGTCACCATGAATGTGATCAAAGGGTTGTACTTCATCTACTCAGGCGGTTTGCCGATTTCCGGTTTACCTGAATCCTTTAATTTCCTAGGCGCAGGTTATATCGGTTTGGTGCCATTCCCGGTTATTCTCATGGCAGTTATTGCGGTGATACTCAACATCGTTACCCAGCATACTGCCTTAGGCCGCTCGTTCTATGCGGTCGGAGGGAATATCGAAGCATCCAAACTCTCTGGCATCAACGTGAAATTCGTGGGGGTATTCGCTTTCGTGCTGTGCGCGGTCCTGACCGCAATCGGTGCGCTTGGGCTCACGGCTAAGACGCTTTCTGGCAACGTGATGTTGGGTGAAAACCTTTTGTTCGATGTAATGACCATTGTCGTTCTGGGAGGAACGTCGCTTTCGGGCGGGCGCGGACGCATCATCGGGGTGGTGATTGGAGCTCTGTTCCTGCAGGTCATCAGCAACATGATGGTTTTGGTTGGAGTCAATACCTACTGGCAATGGGTTGTCAAAGGCGTCATTCTGGTTGCAGTGGTATTGATTGACGCGAACACGAAACGAGATTAGTTTACAGAAAGCCAAAAATGTCTTGATTAAGGAAGAAAAAAAATGAATGGAAAAAAAGTCTGGTTCTTTCCGGATGGAGACCGCCCGCCTTTCGGCGACAGCGACCTAAAAGGTCATGAATCCTACATTGTTCTGAATCCTCATAATCAGGAGGCGCATTTAACCTTTACCATTTTTTTTGAAGATCGTGAGCCAGTGCGCGACATCAAAATGACGGTCGGCGCGGAACGTGTGAAATGCTTTCAGACACACAACCCCAATCATTTCGGCGAGCATGTGCTCCCACTCACCACCCAATATGCCATGAAGATTGAAAGTGACATACCCATCATTGCCCAATACGGACGCCTGGACGCGCGGCAGATCAATCTGGCTTACTATACCACCATGGGTTTTCCGGGAGAATGAATCTGATGCGCAGGTTTGGCCAGCACGCAAACTTGAAACCAGAATGCGTGGAGCAGTATAAGCAACTGCATGCTGCCGTCTGGCCGGATGTGCTTGCTACCATAACCAAGTGCAATCTGCGCAATTATTCGATATATATCAGAGGAACGGAACTGTTTGCGTATTTTGAGTACATCGGTGATGATTTCGAGGCTGATATGGCACTCATGGAAGCCGACCCGATCACGCAGGAATGGTGGACGCATACCAAGCCATGTTTCGAACAGCATGAAGAAAAGATTTATTACACCGACCTTGAGGAAATTTTTCATATTGACTAAATAAGAATAAGGAGATGTAGATCATGCATGGAGATATTTGTATACCAAAACACGAATATAAACAGCGGGCTGAAAAAGCCGCGGGGATTCTGCACAGAGAAAAATTAGATGCGTTGATCGTGAATGGCAATGAGGCGGATTACGCTAATCCGCGATATTTTTCGGGCTTTTGGCCGCTGTTCGAACGCAGCGGTGTTGCCATCAGCGCCAACGGCGATGCGGCATTGATGGTGGGACCAGAAAGCGGGGAGTTTGCAGCCGACCGATCGAAGATTGAAAAGATCTTTATATTAAAAGAATACCGCGAAGGTGCTGACCCAGCTTACCCTGAATTAAAAGCACAAACCTTCAACGATGCATTCGCGGCGATTGGCGTTACGGGTAAGAAGCTGCGCATCGGGGTGGCAAGCTGGCTGGATACTTCTGTTGTTCATTTAGAGGGCATTCGTGCCGCTTTTCCCGACGCGGAAATCGTACGCGCAGATTCCATCATGGTCGAACTGCGTTCTATAAAATCCGCAGCCGAAATCGCCTGCCTGCGCGAGGGCTATCGCATCGCAGAAGTTGCTAGCCAACAGGTGATTAAAGAGATAAAACCCGGCGTGACAGAATTGCAGATGGTGGGCGTGGCGCAGCGCGTGATCTATGAAGAGGGCGCAGAATATGAAGGACTGCCGATGTACGTGTTTTCCGAAGCTTCTACGCGGCATGCTATCTCCCGTTCCAGCTATCGGCGATTTGAAACGGGCGATATTGTCCAATTAAATTTGTCCGCCAAAATTGACGGCTATTCGGCATCCATTGGCTACCCGGTGGTGCTCGGCAAACTGGAAGGCAAACGGCGGGATATCGTGCTTTTCGGCAGAGACGCCCATTTCTGGACGCAGCAGCAATTGAAAGCGGGAGTACTTGCGGCGGATGTGGCCAAGCGTTTTTATAAATACTACGAGGATAACGGTTACGCTGAAAATTTCGTTTACGGCCCAATGCATGGAACCGGCTTGATCGAAGTAGAAGCCCCATGGGTAGAAACAATATCCAACTATGCCTTCAAACCCAATATGTGCTTCCAAATAGACACTTTCATCTCAACCGATACTTTTGGGGTACGCTGGGAAAAGGGCATTGCTATCACAGAACAAGGATGTGACGTGCTCAGCCCAGAAATAGGTGAACTGTACGAGTTAGAGTTTTAATGGTTTTAAGGATCGCAAACAGGAAAGCAGGTGCGAGATGAAACCGATTTATGTGTTATTTGGCGTGGATATGGAGACGGATGTGGGCAGCTTCACCCCATTTTACGAGGGGGCAAAGCACGGCACGCCGCTGCTGCTGGATCTCTTTGTCCAAAAGGGAGTGAAGGCAACCTTCTTTTTCACCGGGGATTGCGCTAAAGAAAATCCGGAGGTTGCGAAGATGGTCGCGGCGAGCGGCAATGAAGTCGGCTGTCATTCGCTTTACCATGAAACATTGGGAGATGAACTATTCCCCATCCCGGGCATCAAGCCGCTGCTGCCATTTGAAGTGAAGCCGCGTTTAGAGATCTGCAAGCAATGGGTTGAAGATGCATCCGGCGTCAGTGCGACTTCTTTCCGCTGCCCGCGTCTGTGGGGTTCTACGACTGTGGTGAATGCCTTGGAGGAACTTGGATTCACTTGCGATGTCAGCTACCCGATGTATTTTTACCGCGAACGATTCGAGCCATACCATCCATCTCGCTCGGATTGGACAAAAAAGGGCGACAGCACGGTTTTGGAAGTGCCCAACTTTGCGGATATGACCATGGAAAGCAAAGATCCCCCGCTGGAAAGGGACCGTGACCAGTGGCCGCTTTTCCGCACGGAAGGCGGGGAATATTTACTGGAACGCAGCCAATCCTTCTTGGATTTCTGTGATGATAAAGAGGTGGCGCGGGTGCTGGCTTACTATATCCATCCGTGGGAATTCTGGCCGATGGAAAAAAGTTATAATTTTGGCGAGGCAACGGTCATCCCGGAAGATTTCATTACAAAGAACTGCGGAGAAAACGCTCTCAAAGAACTCGGCAAGTTAATTGACGGGTTGGCAGCCCTGGATGCGCAGTTTGTGACAGCCAAAGCATTAACCGGAATTTTTTAACTGAGGGAGATGCTATGAAAAAAATAAAAGTCGAAAAATTGACCGAAGAAGCATTCGCGCCTTTTGGCAGCGTGCTGATGACCGAAGGGCGAGAGTTCGGCGGTGAGGAAGGCACGTACAAGTGGTACGAAAAGCAAGCCAGCGTGGAAGGCGCGCAAAGCGTATCGGTTAACCTGTTAACAGCCATTGAGCGAGAATTCGTGTGCAAGAAATTCGAAACCCACCAGCGCACCACCGAAACGATTCTGCCGCTTACGGGCGGGCTGATCGTGGCTGGCATCCCTGAAGGCGAAGTTGCTTTTGAACGGCTGCGCGCTTTCTACGTGCCGGTGGGAATGGGTGTGGCCTGGGCGCCCGGCGCCTGGCATTACGCCCCCTATCCGATCGGAGGAGACGCCACTTGCGCCATCATCTTCCGGCACGGTACTGGAGGGGATGATGCCGCCTTCGCAGAATTGCCCGAGGATGTGGGTTTTGAACTATAGCCAAAGAAGACTCACTCTAAAAATTAAAATGGTTTTTATGGATGGTTTGTTTTTGATGAAAAGGATTGCTTTCAATAGCAGTCTTTTTTTTTATAAAGTAGCGCTCAGCGAAGATTTTCTTTCATAGAAAAAAAGAGCATCTTGGCAGGAGGTTGTGTATGTCAGCTGAAAAGAACTATCTAGCCCTGGATTTGGGAGCTGAGAGCGGGCGCGGCATACTGGGCACGCTGTCAGACGGGATCCTGAAATTAACAGAAATCCACCGCTTTGAAACCGGACCTGTCAACCTACCTACAAAATATCTCAGCCGTCAAATAGAGAAATCGGATAACAGCCTAGTTTGGGACTTTCTCCGTTTTTGGCAGGAGATAAAGAATTGCATTCAGCTATCCAGCCGAAAATCAACCCTATCCTCTATTGGAGTAGATACCTGGGGAGTGGATTTTGCCCTGCTTGACCAAAGCGGTCAATTGATCGCTTTCCCTTATCATTACCGCGACAGCCGCACGAATGGGGTCATGGAATTGGCATTTGAAAGGATGCCGCGTGCAAAGATCTATGAGATCACAGGCAACCAGTTCATGCAGCTTAACACCCTATTTCAATTATATTCTCTGGTGGTCAACGATGCGCCCCAGCTGAAGATTACGGATAAGCTGCTGATGGTTCCCGATCTGGTCAATTACTGGCTGACCGGGCGGGCTGTGGCTGAATTCACCGAAGCCACCACATCGCAAATCCTTGATGCGCGCAAAAGCCAGTGGTCGCCTGAGATCATCTCAGCCATGGGTTTCCCGGCTCATATCTTTCCAGAAATCGTTCAGCCGGGCACAATCCTCGACCCACTGCGGCCTTGTTTGGTGGAGGAACTGGGCTGCAATCCGCAGGTGGTGGCGCCGCCCACGCATGATACCGGTTCAGCGGTGGCGGCAGTGCCGGCAGGAGTGGAGGATTACATTTGGATCAGCTCAGGCACCTGGTCGATCGTGGGCATGAACTCCCAAAAGCCGGTCATTAACCAACAGAGCTATGAAGGCAATTTTACCAATGAGGGCGGCGCAAACGGCATCTTCCAGTTTTCACGCAACGTGATGGGATTGTGGATTGTCCAGCAGTGCCGCCAGCAGTGGCAGAAGCAAGGCAACGATTATTCGTACAATGACCTGACAGAAATGGCAAAAAAAGCGCCGCATCTCAAGACCATCATCGATCCGGATTTCAGCGCATTTCTGCAGGCGGGCGGCATGATAGAAAAAATACAGGATTATTGCCGTCTGACCAACCAGCCGCTGCCTGAAAATGAGGGCGAGACGATCCGCGCCGTGCTGCAGGGCTTGGCATTGCGCTACCGTTTTATTATCGAACAGATCGAGCATATCACCGGCAAAAAAGCTGCCTGCATCCATATCGTCGGCGGCGGCACCCAGAACCAGCTCTTGAACCAGTTTACCGCGGATGCAAGCGGACGCGAAGTGATCACAGGACCGATTGAAGCGACCGCGATCGGCAACATCATCGTTCAGGCAGTTGCGCTGGGCGGTGTTTCTGGCTGGGAGGAGGGCCGGGAAGTCATCCGGAATTCCTTCGACATTCAAAACTATCAAGCGGGTGAGCGCACAGAATGGGATCAGGCGTTTGAATTGTTCAAGCGGAATCTGCAAAAGACCACCCTTGCCTTTTAAGGATATTTTGACTTGAGCTATAGAGAGTGGAGGATGCGAGTATGGCAACGCAAAGCATGCTGACCGAACTTGAACAAGGACTGGATGATTTCGATCAGAATATCCGCCAAGAAAGCCTGGCGTCTCTCCTGGAATATGCACATAAAGGCGAGATAGAGTTGCCCCATGAAAAAGAAATCGCCAATCTGCACTGCCACTCTTTCTTTTCCTTCAATGGCTATGGTTATTCCACCACGCATCTGGCCTGGATCGGAAAGAAGATCGGTCTGCAATTCATGGGCATCGTGGACTTCGATGTCTTGGATGGCGTGGATGAATTCCTTGACGCCTGCGAGAAAATCGGGCTGCGCGGTTCAGCCGGGATTGAAACGCGGGTGTATGTGCCGCAGTTCGCGGAACGGGAGATCAACTCTCCCGGCGAGCCGGGCATCTTCTACGATATGGGTATTGGCTTTACTTCTAAAAATGAGCCAGAAGAAAGCAAGAGCATCCTCGCGGACATGCGCAGCCGGGCTGCACGGCGTAACTGCGAGATATTGGAAAAAGTCAACGCTTTCCTGCAGCCGCTGCTGGTGGATTACGAACGAGACGTTCTGCCCTTGACACCTTCCGGAAACGCAACCGAACGCCACATGGTGGCTGTGATCGTGGCGAAATCCTTTAAACAATTCGAAGACCCAGCCCAGTTCTGGAGCGATAAACTGAAAATTCCAGCGCCGGAAATCAGCGCAGTATTGAACGAACGCGAAGCATTTCAAGACCTGGTGCGCAAGAAACTGATGAAACGCGGCGGGGTGGGCTACGTCCAACCGGCATCGGATTCTTTTCCTGTGGTTGATGAATTCCATACGCTGATCAAATCCTGCCGAGCGATCCCATGCGCAGCCTGGCTGGATGGCACCTCGGCTGGGGAGCAGGATATGGAAGAATTGCTGGCTCTGCTGATCGAGAAGGGCGCGGCTGCCATCAATATCGTTCCGGAGCGTAACTGGAATATATCCGATCCGCAGGAGAAAAAAACAAAGCTGGCGCATTTATATAACATCGTCGCACTGGCAAAGAAGCTCAATTTGCCCATCATGGTCGGCACCGAAATGAACAGTTTTGGACAGAAGCTGGTAGATGATTTTGAAGCACCGGAACTGCAGCCGCTCAAAGCTTCTTTTCTGGAGGGCGCCTGGTTCATTTACGGGCACACCTGGATGCAGAAGCGCTGGGGCATGGGTTTTCTGAGCGACTGGGCTGCGGAATATTTGCCTGAACGCAAAAACCGCAATGAATTCTATATTTCTGCCGGAAGACTGCTGCCTGCCACCATCACAAAGCCAGAGCTGAGCGCCGCAGTAAATCAGCAGCAAAACCCCGATCAAGTGCTTGTTAATCTGAGACGAGTGCAAGCAACGCAGAGTGGAATGTAAATAAAGAATTCCGTGCAAATTAAAGGATTTTTAACCAATTTAAAAAGCATTTTTAGGAATTAATGATAAAACAACAATTTGGCACAATTCGTTTATTCTCAAGGATACTAAAAAAATCTTTTAAGGAGTGGATAAATACTAATGCCCGATTGAAGGATGACCAATGGATTTTTAAAGAAAAACTGCAGCAATTGCGAAAACAAAAAGAGCTAACGCAGGAACAGCTTGCCGAACAACTGTTTGTTTCCAGAACCGCTATCTCAAAATGGGAAAGCGGCAAAGGATATCCCAATTTAGATTCACTCAAAACGATCTCGAAACTTTTTTCGGTGTCAATTGACGATTTGTTGTCGAGTGAAGAACTGATTTCTTTAGCCGAAATTGAAAACCGTTCTAATATGCACAAGATTTTTGGTTTGATCTACGGGATGCTGGATATCATGACGCTGATGTTTATTTTTTTCCCATTTTATGGGCAGCCCGATGGTGAAGAAATCCGTTCGGTTTCTTTATTCGCTTATCAAGATATTTCTGATATCACTCGTTTCATCTATTTTTCAATTCTTATATCCCTGGCTCTGTTGGGAGCAGCGGAGTTGGTTGTGCAAAATATTGGAACTGAACGATGGATGAAATTCTGCAAAACCGGCTCTATTGTTTTCCAGGTGGCTGCAATACTCATTTTCACGCTCACACGACAGCCGTATGTAACCTCACTGTTGTTTATGTTCTTTGTGTTCAAGGTTGTTTTATTGATAAATAAGAGCCAGTAAAAACAAGAAAAATTCATAATTTTGCTAAAAACCCTCTGACACGAAAAGTGTCAGTTTTTTTTGCATTGTGACGAATAGTTTCTTGATTGTTCCGTGGGGCGGTTTGATAATAAAGCGCAGCTGGCTCAATAACGCCATCCGTAATCATCACAGAAAGGAAAAAAGCATGAACGATTTTTTTGAATATCGGGCTGAAGAAAAAGCACGGCAAAAGGCTCATGTTGGGATTTTTCCTCTCATGACCCCCAGGGAAAGTCTTCCCGTTTGTTTATTCAAAAGAGGAGATGTCAGATAACCAATGAATTTCGTTGAATTATTAAAGGTAGTTTTTCTTGGAACCGTGGAAGGAATTACTGAATGGCTTCCCATCAGCAGCACAGGACATATGCTGCTTGTGGATGAGTTTATGACATTAGAAGTGTGTGAAGCATATAAAGAAATGTTTTTTGTCGTAATCCAACTCGGGTCAATTTTCGCGGTTATCTTTCAATATTGGAATAAAATATTTCCATTTCATTTTAAGAAACGACCCGTTGTTCGAGAAGGCGTTGTCTGTTTATGGCTGAAGGTAGCCATCGCATGTGTTCCAACGGGCATACTCGGTTTCTTATTTGACGAATATGTAGAAAAGCATTTCGGAACTGCCATTTCCATTGCCGCGATGCTGATTCTCTATGGTATTGCCTTTATCGCTATTGAAAAAGGGAATCAAAAGCGAATAGCAAAAATCAACACGATAGGTGACACAAACTATAAAACAGCTATCCTGATCGGTTTGTTTCAATCGCTCGCCTTAATACCAGGCACTTCCCGTTCAGGAGCGACGATTGCAGGCGCGCTGCTTATCGGCGTATCCAGAAAAGCGGCAGCAGAGTTTTCGTTCTTTCTGGCTATACCGACGATGTTCGGTGCGAGCCTGTTCAAACTGGTCAAGTTCGGCTTCGTCTTTTCATGTGCAGAATTGGCAATGCTTATGATAGGTATGGCGGTTTCATTTACAATATCCATGCTGACCATACGTTTCCTCATTAACTATATAAACCAACATGATTTTCAAGTGTTCGGTTGGTACCGAATTCTGATTGGATTCTTCGTGTTGTCTCAACAGGTTTTGAAATAAAGCTTAAAAATCCCTAAGGGTAAAAACTAGCATAACATGGAGAAAATGTCTCGCTCAAATTGTGACAGACAGAGTGAGTTTTATTCTTCCCAGTATCAAACTAGAAGGAGAGTTACATTTCGGAATTTGCACCATAGGCAGAGTCATCGTAATCTGGCTGTTAGAACACGGGCATAACGCCGCGACGATGTAATCCTAGTTGGCGATGAAATGCGCAGGCTTGAGGAAAATGAAAATAGATCAAAATGTTGGATTTGACCATTTACACCGCAGAGCAGACCCAGGGATTCATGCAGCAGGCGGGATTTCTAAATATTGAGATCCATGAAAATGAGAACGGTCAATGGGTTTATGTAATCGGGGAAAAAGCTAACTGACTTTAAATATTTTTAATGATACGAAAACCGCAGCTGCAAGAAGTGCTTCTGCGCCGAATGTGTTTGGCAAATATTGAAAAACCTTGATGACTAAAATTGAAAATGCTATCCTAATTGGACTGGCGATTAGGGATTCTTGCGATTTTCCTCCTTTTGATACAAACTGGGTGGTTCTCCGAGTTTTAGACAGAGTATGAGACTAAGAACCATAAACGCGATAAGTAAATTGAGAGAAGGGGTCATCGAACCCGTCAATGGGGATTTGAAGCTATCCATGCCAAAAATGAAAATGATCCCAGAGATTTGCCCCATGAGCAGCAGTAAACCATTGGAGGTACCCTCCGGTGTGGGATTGGTAATCTCAGCGCCATATTGAAACCCGATCGGTCCAGCGCTTAAGAGGAAGAAGCCAAGGATGAAAGCAGCGATAAGCAAAAGAGCATAGCTGGAAGCATAGGTGATGCCTGCCAGCCCCAGGATTGCGCCAAGGATGGCGAGGGTAATGAATATGGTTCTTCTTCGGTAGCGGTCGGAGAGGGATGGCATAATCAAAGCGCCAATAATACCGCCAGCAATCATCAAACCACCTGTCATGCCAGCCTGAGTGATTGAAAATCCGCGCGGCCTCAAGATGTCTTCAATCCAGGTTGTTACCGCATTAAATGTTCCCAAACCCACAAAGAAGATCATTAAAAGAAGCAAAAAGTCTTTTTTGCGGAAAATATCTTTTATGCCATCCAGCACCAATGAACGGACTTCCAGTTCAGGCGGGCATGGTGGAGTAGCGG
>ENA-ORXD01002372-ORXD01002372.1-sediment-metagenome-genome-assembly--contig:-NODE-2372-length-12713-cov-3.247072_pt1 | contig 12713 bp, 12 predicted proteins | sample MGYA00237862_ERZ511471 | MGnify/ENA metagenome assembly ERZ511471 | reverse complement strand
TTTATTGATTAAAAAAGGAATTTCTCAGATTTATGTTGCATATAGCGCTTTTGTGATATTTGTTATTATCTCATGGACGGGTTGGATTCATTGACGGAAACCAGAACATTGGAACTGAAAAATAAATTGGGTATGCATGCGCGGGCCGCGGCGTCTTTTGTAAAAGTGGCTCAACAGTTTGATGCGAAAATTTATATTGAACGCAATGGGCAAACCGTTGATGGAAACAGTATCCTGGATATCCTTACGCTCGCATGTCCATACGGCGGAAAACTGACCATTAGAGCCGAAGGCGCCGACGAGACCATGGCAATAGAAGAACTGGGAAAGCTAATCGAAAATAAATTTGGAGAAGAATGAAAAAAATATGAGCACTGATCAGACAACAAAAACATTTGTTCTCAAGGGGATTGGTGTTTCTCCGGGAATTGCCATAGGCCGTTGTTACCGTTTTGATCCGTTGGACAGTCAGATATCATTCTATAAGCTCAAAGATGAAGCCTTGATTCCGAAAGAAGTCCAGCGTTTTAAAAAGGCACTGAGGGATTCGGAAACGCAACTGCTGGAGATTCAGAATAAATTAAAAAAAACAAAGATTACAGAACCCGTTTATATCATCGATGTTCATATTCTTCTTTTAAGAGATAAAATATTTACGAATCGCACCGTCAAATATATACGCGAACAGAGCGTTAATGCCGAGTGGGCGCTGCGCATGACCTTGGATCATTATAAACAAATATTCGAGGGCGTGGAAGACGATTATATCAGCAGCCGTGTGAGTGACGTACAGTATGTTGTGCAAAGGATTCTGCGCAATTTGTCCGGTGAAAAACATGAAATCATCTGGGAGACAGGGAATAACGGTGTGATTGTTGTTTCCCACGATATATCTCCGGCTGATACGGCTCAGATGAAATTGGATAAAATTCTCGGTTTTGCCACGGACAGCGGAGGCCGTACCTCGCATACGGCCATTGTGGCCCGTTCCCTGGAATTGCCGGCTGTTGTCGGGTTGGACGATATCACGCGTTTTGTTCACACGGACGATCAGGTCATTGTTGACGGAACAGCGGGTATGGTGGTGATCAATCCCTATCCCGACATGCTTAAAAGATATGAAGAAAAGAAGCGCCATCATGACGCCGCGAATGACGAATATCTTAAATTCGGCAAGCTGCCTGCCCGGACACTTGATCATTATCAAGTTCAGGTCGGATGTAACATTGAATTTATCGAGGAAATTCCCTCGGCCATAGCTCACGGCGCGGAAAATATAGGTTTGTACCGGACGGAGTTCCTTTATATTTACCGGGAGGATTTGCCGACGGAAGACGATCATTTTAATAATTATCGTCAGGTGGTTACCGACAAAAATTTATCGTGGTCAACCATCCGGACGTTTGATTTGGGAGGCGATAAGTTTTCCAATTATCAGAAACAAACCAAGGAAATGAATCCGCAGATGGGCATGCGGGCGATTCGTTTTTGTCTGAAGGAAGTGGATATATTCAAAACGCAGTTAAGAGCCATCTGGCGTGCCAGCGCTCTGGGAAAAGTAAAAATCCTTTTCCCGATGATTTCCAGCGTGGAAGAAATCCGGGAAGCCAAAAAAGTGCTGGAAGAAGCGCGTCTGGAACTGGTTGAAGAAGGAATGGAGATTCCCGCTAAAATCGAAATTGGCGCGATGATTGAAGTGCCGTCCGCTGTTGTTATTGCAGACAAACTGGCGCGTGAAGTTGATTTTTTCAGCATCGGCACCAATGATTTGATTCAATATTCCCTGGCGATTGACCGGTCGAACGAGCGTCTGAGCTATATGTATGAACCGTTGCATCCGGCTGTTTTACGGCTGATAAAAAATGTGGTGGACGCGGCGCATCAAGCGAAAATACACGTGGCCATGTGCGGCGAGATGGCCGGGGATCCTCTCTGCGTGCTGATTCTTCTGGGAATGGAACTTGATGAATTAAGCATGAATCATCTGGCCATTCCACGCATCAAAAAAATAATCCGGGAGTCTACGCTGGAAGAATCAAAAACAGTATTAAAAAAAGCTCTCTCCTTCAATACAGCGTCGGAAGTGCGAGCTTATGTTAATGATTATATGCTCAAAAGGTTTCAGGACGAATTCATCCTGGAGGAATAAGCTTCATCGTCGCATCGCTCAGTGATCTTAATGCGGAGAAAATCGCCAATGAACGAAAACAATGATTCGGCAAAATTCCAGTTGGAAAAAGAATATTATTCCGGACATCTTTATGATGAACAGAATTTCCTGCAATTCAGATTGGCCAAGACATTTCTCTCCCGCGTTTCGATGGCGGATGAATATATCGAGCCCTTAAAGAAACTTGCTGCCGAGGGTGTGGTTGTTTATGCGTTAAATCAAAGAAGCGAGTTGAACAGTCTGATCCTCTATGAACTGTTTAAACGCGAAGAAATCCCCATTCCCGTTTATTGTCATGGCATGAACATGTCATTCTGGCATCCTCTGCCGCAGATGCTGAAATTCTTCTGGTCATCTTTTTTACGTCGGTTGGGAAGGGAAAATAAAGCCTGGCAGGGCAAACTGGCGTATATCAAAAAAACGGTTCAGGAAAAGCAGAGCATCGTTATTCATCTGGGAGAATCGGAATTCATAGAGAACAAATCCGCGGAAAGCGCGATGACCACCCTGCTGGATGTTCAGCAAGAAGTTGATTTTCCGATTTTTGTGGTTCCCGTCCTGGTTTCTTACGGGCGCAGACGTGAGAAAGAGGAGGAAAGCATTGTTAATATTTTGTTTGGACAGACGGAACATACGGGCCCTTTAAGGCGGTTTATTACTTTTGCGCGCTATTCCAGCAATGCTTTCGTCATTCCCGCAGAACCGGTCAACTTATCCGAATATTTACAAACGACAAAAAGCCTTTCTCCGGAATCTATGGTTCATGAATTGCGCGGGGAATTGATTGATCGTATTGATAAGGAAAAGACGGCCATCGTAGGACCGGCTTTAAAATCGAGGGAAGAGCACATCGGGATGGTTCTGAGCGATGAATCGATAAAAAAATTTATTACCGAATACGCCGAAAAGGAAAAAAAAGACAAAATAAAAATAAAAAAAGAAGCGCGTCGTTATCTTTATGAGATTGCCGCTGATTACAGCGATACCTTCATCGCCATATGGAAAAAAGTTCTCAGTTGGCTGTGGAACGATATTTATGACGGATTATCGATTGACAAAGAAGGTTTGACCCGGATAAGAAATATATCCAAAACCATGCCTTTTGTGATTATTCCCTGTCATCGAAGCCACATTGATTACCTGTTAATTCATTATGTTTTTTACACCAATAATATTCAATTGCCGTTCATCGCTGCCGGAAGTAATTTGTCGTTCTTCCCGATGGGTTATATTTTCCGTAAATCCGGCGCGTTTTTTCTGCGGAGAAGTTTCAGAGGGAATAAAGTTTATTCCGAAGTATTCGGCAAATATTTAGCGACCCTGTTAAAAGAAGGATTGCCCCTGGAATTCTTTATTGAAGGAGGACGCAGCCGGACGGGTAAAATGGTAGTGCCGAAATATGGTCTTCTGTCCATGGTTATCCAGGCGTATCAGGAAAAATATTGCGATAATTTCTCCGCCATTCCGGTTTACATCGGATATGACCGTGTCATTGAGGAGAAATCGTATTTGAAAGAACTGGCCGGGGAATCCAAAACACCGGAAAACACGGCGGAGATCATCAAGACCAGTAAAGTCTTAACCAAGAGATATGGGCGTGTTTATGTCAATATCGGTGAGCCCATCGCGATGAAAGACTACCTGGACTCCCAGGAAAAACCGATAGAGCAAATGTCGCTGGAAGAAAGACAAAGCTTGTATCGAAAAATAGGCTATGAATTGGTGCTTGAAATTAATAAAGTTGCTGTTGTCACTCCTTTTTCGTTAGTTGCCGCCGTTATCCTGAGTCACGATCGAAGGGGCATGTCCCACAATGAGTTACTGGAGATTTTGAATGAATTTTATGAATACCTGTCCATGAAGAAAGTAAAATTTGCAGAAACGTTTGCTCATCGGGAAAAAGCAATAAACGACGCCGTCAATATGTTTGTCCAGCAGGGATTTATTTCAAAAATTGAGGCGGAAGAGGACGAAGACGAAGAAATGCAGGAAGTGGTTTATTCTCTAAAAGAAGAAAGAAGACTCAATCTGGAATATTACAAAAATAATATTCTGCATTTCTTTATTCCTTTATGTTTTGTCGCCACGTCCATGATTAAAAGTAATGAAGATTTAATATCCCTGCAACGCATCATGGGAGATTTTAATTTTCTCAAAAAACTTCTGTGGAATGAATTTATCTTTGATGAACATCGGGATGACACTGACGAAGTGAATGAAGCAATCACCTATCTGTACGAAAGAAAAATGATCACCTTTCTGGAAAAGGATGATCAGGTGTTTATTGAAATAAAAGGCAAAGGCACTAAAAAACTGAAACCGTTTGCTGATCTGATTCACAATTATCTGGAGTCCTCCTGGATTGTCATCAGGAGTTGCCTGTATTTGAAGAAAAATCCATTGAACAAGAGGGATTGGCTGAAAAAAATTATGGCCTCGGGTGACAGAATGTACCGGAAGGGCGAAGTGTTAAGAAAAGAAGCACTTTCCCAGGCGAATTACAGCAATGTAATTTTATTCCTCGAAGACGCTGACCTTATCACGACGATAAAAGATGAAAAAACAGAAAAGAAAGAAAGATCTTATACCCTAACCGGAAACAGAGCGGAAATGGAAGTGCTGCGACGCCGTCTCTTCAGACTGCTATAAATCTCTGATTCGAATTTCACTTTTAAAAATGAATGAAATTACAAAAGACAGCAACACCAAACTTTTTCTGCATATGAAAAAATGGCTCGAAAAAGCCGTGCTGGATTACATGATGATCGAAAAGGGCGACCGCCTGTTGATCGGCGTCTCCGGCGGTGCGGACAGTCTGGCTCTGCTGGACCTGCTCGACTCGCCGATGCTTTTCATTCCCGATTTTTCTTTCGTAGCCGTTAATATTGACATGGGGTTCGATCCCACCTATAAAAAATATGACAGACTGGAAAAGTACTTTCAGAAAAATCATTATCCGTACGTGATGGAAAAGACCGATATCGGCACTGTGGCGCATTCCGAAGTGAATAAAAAGAACCCCTGTTTTCTGTGTTCCCGGTTAAGACGAAAAAGAATATTCGAGATAGCCGATGCCGAAGGCTGCAATAAAATCGCCTTTGCGCATCACCGCGACGATATCATCGAAACCCTGCTGATCAATATGTTTTACGGGCGTGAAATCAGCACCATGATGCCCAATCAGAGCATCTTCGGCGGAAAACTGCACATCATCCGGCCACTGGTTTATCTTAGAGAAGAACTGGTCAAAAAATACAGCAAGGAAAGGCGCTTTCCCGTTTTAAAAAACGATTGCCCGACCAGCAAAGTATCAAAACGAATCTATATCAAAAAACTTTTGGATAAACTCGATCGGGATAACAAGGAGATACGTGACAACATCTACAAGGCCATGAGCCATGTTAAACCGGATTATTTGCTGCCAAAAATAGTTGATGGTGAATAGTGGATAGTGAATAGAAAAAAATATAGCAATACTTGTTATTTCATGTAAAATTAAATCATGGCAAAAGAGAAAAAAGCACAAAAACTGATCGCGTCCAATAAAATCGCGCGTGTGAATTATGAAATCGGCGATATATACGAAGCGGGTCTGGTACTGACCGGAACCGAAGTCAAGGCACTGCGCGCCGGCAAGGCCAATCTCAAGGACAGTTATGCCGTCGTCAAGGACAATGAAGTCTTTATCAAGGAAATGCATATCAGTCCCTACGATTTCGGAAACCGTTCCAATCATAATCCGCTCAGGACCCGCAAGCTTCTTTTGCACAAACGCGAAATCAAAAAGCTCTACGGAAAATCACGTGAAAAAGGATTATCACTTGTTCCACTTAAACTCTATTTTAAAAACAGCAAGGTCAAAGTGGAAATCGGCATCGGCAAGGGCAAGAAGCTTTATGACCGCCGTCAGGATATCAAACAGCGCGAAGAAAGACGTTCACTCTCCCGCGATTTCAAATCCAGGCAGATAAAAGTCTAGTGATTAAGAATCCATAAGGCATGGATTAAGGTAAAATTTGACAAAACACATCTAAGTGTTTATATTATAAACAAAATAAATATTAAGGGGGCGTCACGGTTTCGACGGGGACATTTGAAGTTGTAGAAGCGTGCCGAGGTTCCTACAGGCCTCGTTAAACAGGTAGGAAACATATAATCGCAGACAACTACGATTACGCTTTAGCCGCTTAAGACGGCTAACGTTCCACCCGGTTTTCCTGTTGGCCGGACTGGAACGTCATTCAGACAGGATAGCCAAACTTTTTTCCTGGGGAAGGGCGGCGAACTCTTACAGGATAGCGCGGAAAGATCCGGCCTTGGGGAGCAATCCAGCGTGAAGGTTCTAAAACAAAGGCTACGCACGTAGAAGCTCCAGCGGAAGGTTTTCGGACGCGGGTTCGACTCCCGCCGCCTCCACCAGTAAAGTATAATAATATTAATAAGTTATGTGTTATAAATTTGACCAGTATATGACCAGTAAATTTTTTTATGACGGAAAATTGAACTTACGGCGGGTATTTCTCTTGATCTCTTTTACTACAGGTTCAGGGTCTTGTTTGGCTTTAGGTAACATTTCTTTTCTTCTTTCCTGGAAATTTATTATACCCTAAAACCGTCTCTTATTTTAATCCCTTATTTGTCCACTTTCCTTTGAAACGCTACGTACAATTCCAAACGCAACGGCAAGAATCGCGTCAGCCTGAGCCTAAAGTGAATCTCCCCGCGGCTTGACACGGGGAGAAAAATAAAACATTGAAATATAAATATAATATTAATAACATATTAAATAAGGGTGATGGCTCGACTTGAATGATCACCTGTGGTGCTTCGAAGCGAAAGTCAAATTGTTCGAAGAGTGAAACGCCGTGGGACACAGACTTAACAGAAGTGGACGGGGGTGTTTATTGAAAACGCAGCGTCGTGGTACATTCAATCCGGAAGAACGTTCGCACATTCGTTTTTTGGAAAAAGCGATATGCGTAAAATTTATCGTTTGCACCTTGCTTGTTTTATCCTTGCTTGTCTCTTGCTCCAGTTTAAATCATGCTGCCAAATTAAAATCAAATGAGGCCGTCGCCTCGTACAATAGGGGGATTGCTAATTCAAAACTCCTCCAGTATGATCGTGCTATTCAGGATTATAATACCGCCATTCGCCTGAAACCGGATTTTGCAAATGCCTACTATAACAGGGGAAGCGCGTACTATAAACTTGGCCAGATGCAGCGCTCTATTCAGGATTACAATGAAGCCATCCGTCTGAAGCCGGATTATGCCGATGCTTATAACAATCGTGGCATTATTTATTTTCTTCAGGGCAACAAAGAACAGGGGTGCCGCGATGCCCGAAAAGCGTGTGATCTTGGACTATGCAAATTATTAGAATGGTTTCAGAGCAAGGGGTATTGCCGTTGACATTTTTAGGAGGATTCCAATGTATCAACTTCGCGCACACCGTTCTTTTGTCAGCTATATCGATCGCAGCCGAGAATTTTATGCCGCTCAAGGGTATAGCAAGCCCTATGAGTGGCCGCATTATCATGATGTTCCATTTGCGCCTCTGAAGAAGCCGCTTTCAGAATCACGCGTTGGGTTGGTCACAACGGCGGAAAAGCCAAAACCTCCGGGAGTGGTGTCGTTGGAAATGTTGATCCAGCGGGAGATATATGCCGAACCGTCCAATTCAATCCCGCAAAGCTTTTTTACAGATATTCTATCCTGGGATAAGGAAGCAACACACACGAAGGATGTGAACAGCTTTTTGCCCATAAACCAGTTGAATGAGTATGTGTCTTCGGGTCGTGTCGGCTCAGTATCGGCCCGTTTTTATGGCGTTCCCACGGATTACAGCAAGAGCAAAACATTGAATCTTTATGCCCCGCAGCTTCTTCAGTGGTGTCGCGAGGACGGTGTTGATGCCGTCATCTTGTCAGCGCTTTGACCGGTATGCCACCAGACCGTGAGTCTGGTTGCCCGGTATCTCGAGGAAAACGATCTATCCACCGTTATTATCGGCAGCGCACGGGATATTGTCGAAGAATGCGGCGTTCCGCGATTTATTTTCAGCGATTTCCCGCTGGGGAATCCATGCGGTAAACCCTGGGATGTGACCATGCAACACTCCATCATGGGAATGGCCTTGGACCTGCTGGAACGCGGCTGGATGCCCCGCACGACAATGCAGACTCCTTTCCAGTGGGACAATCAAGAATGGCGTGAAAGATTTATGCGGGTCGATGAAAGTAATCTGGAAGCCCTTGCGAAGGAAGGCGAGCTGCGGCGGCAAATTCAGACCGATATCAAAAAAGAACGTTGATATCGTTATCAATGACGTTTTTATACCAAAGCGGATAATGTTCTTTGTGGAATCCGCACCTTTCATGTTTCTTCATATATTCCTCGATTTTTTTTAAAAATTTATGCTAGTGTTAACCTGCCATGGATACCATTAAACAAGCGGCTAAAATCATTTCTTCTGCATGTCGAGGCGTGGAGTTTACGGGCGCCGGCATTTCCGCTGCCAGTGGCATATCGACCTACCGGGATACGGGTGGATTGTGGGATCGTTACGGATCAGAGGGAATTCTCAATGTCCTGACCAAATATCCGGATAAGGCGCATGAGATTTTGGGCGATTTCTTCTCCAGGCTGGAAAAAGCGCGGCCGAATCCGGCGCACCTGGCGTTGGCGCAACTCGAAAAAATGGGCCACCTTGCGGCTGTCATTACCCAGAATGTGGATAACCTTCATCGCGAAGCCGGCAACAAATCCGTCTACGAATTGCACGGGAACATGTATCGGCTTTGCTGCATGGTTTGCGGGAAAAAACAGGGCCTGAAGCGGGGGGATTTATGGGAAATGGTTCAACCGGTGCTGAAGAGCAGTGATACATTTTCACTGGAAGCCTTGATCAAGGCCTTTCGACCGTGCGAATGCAGCGGAATGACCCGTCCCGACTTTGTCAGCTTCGGGGAAGCCGTTCAGGATTTATCAGGGGCGAAAAACGCCGCTAAAACCTGCGATGTGATGCTGGTTGTAGGCACTTCCGGCGTTGTTTATCCGGCGGCAGCTCTGCCCGCAATCGCTAAAACTTCCGGCGCATGCCTGATTGAGATAAACTGGAAGGCATCGGAACTAACTTCCTTGTGCGATCTATCCATTCGCGCTCAGGCGGTTGATGCCTTGCCCCAAATTCTCCAATGCCTGAAGCCCGCAAAAAATACCTGATGAGTCTCGCCGGGTTCTTTTTGACGGAGCCCCTCTCTGGAAAATGATCGTTGGTTCAATACCCCCTGATTCCGCTCCGCTTGCGGGGCGGTTATCTTAACGTCCTTCTTTGAAAAAAAAGGATAAGAGGCTAATTTTAAATTGCAATTCTATGCAGCATGCTGCATAGTCACCCGTTAGATCTCTCACCCTCGATGGGGGAGATTAGGTGGGGGTGGAGGATATTTATGCATCTATTTGATAAGGACATACAGCTTACCGATCTGGGGAACTCACGATTTCTCGGCATAGTTACCGACAACTGGTCTGTCAACGACAATCCCAACGGAGGATATCTTATGGCGATGATCGCCAATGCCATGCTTCAGAAAAGCGACAAGAACAATACACCTATTGTCACCGCAAATTACCTGTCCCGATGTGTTCCCGGCGAAGTGGAAATCCATGTTTCGGAAATCGTCCGTTCACGGCAATTCACCCGTTTTGAAGCAAGACTCCTCCAGAAGGGAGAGGAAAAAATCCGGGCGTTCGGAACATTCGTTTCAGAGACTAATGGCTGTGGCGTCGACCGGTATGAAACACTGTCTCCGGAGCTTGCCCCGTCAGAAGAATGTATCCAGATGCCGATCATGCCCCAATATACGCTTTTTCACAACCTGGACCTGCGGCTCGATCCAGGCTGTGCCGGATGGATGTTCGGGAAAATGGCGGATACATCGCTGCACAAGGGATATTTCAGTTTCTTCGACGGCCGTCCCATTGATCTTCTCTCTCTTTTTCTGATTATCGATTCCATGCCTCCCGCCGTTATGGTCACACAAGGAATGACCGCCTGGGTGCCAACCATAGAGCTTTCCGTCAATATCAGAAAACTTCCCAGGACCAAACGGCTCAAGTGCAGCCTGAGAACCCGTCACATTACCTGCGGAATCCTTGAGGCTGACGGGGAAGTATGGGATGAAGAAGGAAACCTTGCGGCCATCTCACGCCAGATAGCCCAGTTTCGGAAGGAATAATACGTTAACTTTCTTGATATCAGGTTTCCTTTAGCCACGTATCTCTGATGGGATTGAACGTAACCCACTTTCTGGCAAGGTCTATATCGGAAAACCTTTCCACAGGTACACCGGCATTTTTTAACGCAATTGCAAAAGAAGTTTTTTCCTGAAGATCCACCACAGCGGTTTTCACCCCGTGAATAAAGAAATCATGCTTCCTGGTAAAATTATAAATGGTTGCAGAATCTATATGTTCCTCAAAGGAACGGATATCGATGACGACTTCCCTTGCGTTATTGGCTTCCAGGATAGCGTCCAGTTCAAACATCATCTTTTCAAATTCCTTATCCCTTGCAGTGCCCGTTAATACAACTTCCAGAACGCTTTCATACATATACAAATCGATTTGATATGTTACCGATTCTTCCATAAAAAGCTCCTTCGTCTCTTTAGTCGTTACGATTCAAAAATATTTTTCAATATACTTATAGCACTATTCATGATTTTTAAAAGAGGGAAATACAACCCGTGTTCCGCTTCCGGGATTTAGAGGAGGCGCCGCCGCTTTCATGTTTTATGACCCCGACCGCTTTTCCATTAATAAGACCCAAAATTTAATGACACTCTCTGAAAGCGAATCAAGTGAAGCTTGAAGAGCAAATGGAATCATCCCGCATGCAAAGCAATGCGGAACAGAAACTATTTGCTGGACGATTATCGCGGGAACGAATATCCTAAATACCCAAAGGGCACCATGGGGGCACTATAGGCGACGTAGGACACTATTCACCCTTCGCCTTTCACCTCTCTCTTTTCACTGTTCTTGGAAGAAATAAGTTCAGAGTTCAAAGTAAAATCCCCCTCAATCGCAGGTTATGCGTTCAAGATTCGCTTGACAGACCGGACAGTGTTTTTTTATAATCTTACTCGAAAGTAGAAAGTTCTTATCAAATCAACTTTATCACCAACAAAGCATCATACGTCATCTATTACAGAGTTATTGAGATATGGAAAAGATGTAATAAGACGGTCACTATTCAACAAACATGGAACCTTTTGGACAAGGGGGTAACCCATGGTCCATGAAAACGAGTTGATCATGATAGTCATCGGGATGACGTTATTAATTTTCGTCCTCCTGAATTATCATCAACTGAAGCAGACTCCCTCTTTTAAACTAATTTTTATCAGCTTTTTTCTAAGCGCGATAGGTTGGATTTCGACTGTCCTGGAAGGTTTGTTCTGGGAACCGTATCTCAATTTATTGGAACATTTCTGCTACGCAGCCAGCGCAATTCTGCTGGCGATATGGTGTTGGATTATACCCGGGAAAACAAGGGAAAAGGCATGATTAATTTTGTGGCCATTCTCGATATCGTCATGGTGCTGGCAGTTTTGGCTGCTGTCGCCGGATTAGTCAAACGTACCCATGATTATTTTTTGTTGAGCACCCGTTTATTGCTGGTGTGTCTGTTGTTTTTTATGTTGTTGTACGGCACGTGTCTGGCCATTGAATGGATCGGGATTACTAAACAGTTGGACACCTTTGAAGATTATATCGGCGCATTGCTTCCGATGTGGTGGGCTTTTGTTTTTTATGCCTTTTTGCATCAAACAGACCTGCAGGATATCAAGGTATTAAACAGGGAGTTGGAGAAGCGTGTTGTATCTCTTCAAGAGGCTGAATTACGGTTCAGAACCATATTCCATTCAGCATCAGACGAAATTCTCATAGCCCATGCCGATGGGAAACACTTTTTTTCTGCCAACGATAAAATGTGTGAGATGCTGGGATATACCAAAGAAGAAATATTAAGTATGAATGTCTCGGATATTCACCCGAAAGAATCCGTTCCCTATGTGTACCGGCAATTTGCAAGAATAGTGGCAAAGGAAGTTCCTGTTGTACAAAACATCCCTCTCTTGAAAAAGGATCAGACTGTATTTTTTGCGGACGTAAGTGGTTCGGAAATGACTTTTGACAAAGAGGATTATCTTATTGGCATATTCAGGGACATTACCGAACGTAAGCAGGCGGAGGAAAAACTCCGCAAGAGCGAAGAGAATCTGAAGGCCGCCCAGACACAGACTCATATCGGAAGCTGGGAAGTCGATATTGCCGGTTGGAAAGATTTCTGGTCGAATGAAATGTGCCGCATCTTTGAAATCGATCACGAATCGGGACAACGTTCTTTTGACGATATTCTCAATAAGATTCATCCGGATGATCGTGAACGGATCGACAGTGGTTTTAAACAAGCCCTTGACGGGCAAAAACCTTTACATGACGAATTCCGTATTGTTCTATCCGGTGGCCGT
>ENA-ORXD01002371-ORXD01002371.1-sediment-metagenome-genome-assembly--contig:-NODE-2371-length-12725-cov-26.272612_pt1 | contig 12725 bp, 8 predicted proteins | sample MGYA00237862_ERZ511471 | MGnify/ENA metagenome assembly ERZ511471 | reverse complement strand
TGACGGAGCAGAAAGGTATAACCTACCTGCTTCAAGCCATGCCGGAGATTATCAAAGCTGTCCCGGATGTTACCCTTGTCATTGCCGGAGACGGGACCTTGAAAAATAAATTGCGCCATGAAGCAGAGACGCTGGGCATCAAAGAGCATATTCTTTTCCTTGGGTCCCGGTTGGATGTCCCGCAACTATTGAAATTATTTGATATTTACGTGCTGCCGTCATTGTGGGAAGGGTTACCAATGGTGTTGCTGGAAGCCATGGCCGCTCGTTGCCCCATTGTGGCTACGGATGTTGGTGGAAATGCACAGGTGATTACGGATGGATATAACGGCATGTTAATAGAACCACGTAATCCTCAAAAAATAGCGGAAGCAGTTATAACTTTATTAACTAAGATAGATTTGCGTAATAGTTATATTAATAATGCTCTTCAGGTTTTTACGAATAGGTTCAGTGCTGATATCATGACTAAAAAATATGAAAATATTTACTTGAGGCTAAAAATTTAATAAACTTAAATTCCATAATATTATATTGACTGTGTATTGCTTTTTTAACAAATAAATGAATGGATTTCTGTGAAAAAAATTCGAATTTTATATATTGAATCTAATAGAGATGGAACAGTTGGTGGTTCATATTATAGTCTTTTTTACTTGATAGAAGGTCTTGATAAACATGTTTATGAACCTATCGTGATGTTTTATGAAGATAATCCTTTAATCAGCATGTTTCAACAAGTAGCGCAAAAAGTAATAATATTTGATCATTATTCACCTTCTGATAATTATATTAATAGCATTGGAGATTTAATAAAATTCGTTCCAAGAATTGTGAGGGATATCCTGTGGGGTCATTTTGAAGTATTGAAAAAAATAGATGAAATTAAACCTGACATCGTACACTTCAATGATTCTTACGCGACAAATCATGATTGGGCGTTAGCCTGCAAACGTCGAGGGATTAAACTTGTAGCTCATGACCGCGGGACAAGACCACCTGCAAGCCTCCAAACAAAATTTTTTGTTAAATACATGGATGCTGTTATTTGTGTCAGCGATTCATATCTGAAATATGTTATAGGACAAAATCTTAAACCTAAAAAAGCTTACAGAGTATACAATGGGTTAGATGTCGAAAAATTTGAAGGATTGTACTCTCCTGAACAAAGGGAAATCATCAGACAAGAGTTTAAGGTTGACAAAGAAAAATTTTTCATTGGCATGGTAGGAAATATTGACTATTGGAAAGGTCAACTTATTTTAGTTAAAGCAATCCATCTGATAACAAAAAAATTCAATAATATTAAAGTTGTATTAGTAGGTAAAACGGCTATTGGCGCAGATAAATATGAAAATGATATTAGAACATATATTTCAGATAATGGTTTAAAGGATATTATATTATTAACTGGATACCGAAGTGATATTCCTGCTTTATTAAATGCTTTTGATATATTTGTTCATGCATCAGTTGAGCCAGAACCTTTTGGGCGTGTTATTCTCGAAGCAATGGCAATGAAAAAACCCATTGTTGCCACAAACTCAGGTGGTACAGCTGAACAACTTGTAAACGGCGAATCCGGTCTTCTTGTCCCTATGGGTGATGAGCATGCCATGGCCCATGCGATATCAACATATCTAGTTGATATGAAGCACGCAGAGCAAATTGGCTTTAATGGATGGTTACGCTTGAAAGAAAATTTTTCTATTCAAAGAATGGTGGAAGGCGTTGAGGCAGTCTACAAAGAAGTGTTAACTCGGTAGCAGGCAAGGGCATTTGCTCAGCCAGTCACTTGAACAATACCACCCTAAAAAAAGCAGTCCAGTTAATTGGAAAATAAAGCCAATGACAAAATTATTGATAAAAATCTATACTTAAAACAATCCCAATAACTAGTTACTGGACTTTTATTCCTTATCAGATATAAGATGCGACAAATAAATTAATATGAAAAATAAACAAATTAACACATCAAAAAAAAACCAACATGTGGATGGGATATGGGTTACATGGGAGTTGCAAAGACGTAACATTGGAATTAGCAATTCACTTGGATTTCCTCTTTATGAGATAAATATTTCTTCATGTAAATTGCTGAGATACTTAAAATGTATAATTAACACTTTCAACGCAATTAATAGTTCAAGCCCTGTCGTTGTTGTAGCACAAAACCCATCTATAATTTTATCATTTTTTGTAATATTATACAGCAAAATAAAAAAATATTACCCAATAATAGACTCCCATAACAGTGGCATTTATCCACTTGAAGGAAAGTCAAAGATATTGATGTTTTTCTCTCGTTGGATACAACGGAATGCTACATTAACAATAGTAACAAATAAGCCGTTAGGAAATATAGTTACGAAGAATGGTGGAAAATATTTTATACTTCCAGACGCAATACCGCAAATGCCAAAAAATTTGAAACAAAAAAAACTTGAAGGAAACATAAATATCACATGTATATGTACATTCAAAGAGGACGAACCTTATATTGAAATTCTAAAAGCTGCGTATCAATTGCCAGATGAGATTCATATTTACTTTACTGGTAGATTTGAAGGAAAAATTGACCCTGATCATCATCAGGATAATATACATTTTACAGGTTTTATCCCAGATCATGACTATTTAGAACTATTAAATTCTTCAGATATCATTATCGATCTCACCTTGCGTGATAACTGCCTAGTATGTGGTGCTTATGAAGCATTAGCTCTCAATAAACCTATTGTTCTATCCAACACTATTGTATTAAAAAACTATTTTTCAAAAGGTTGCGTTTACACAAATCCAAATCATACAGATATCAATCAAGCAATCATGGAAGCAATCCGTAATATTGTAAATTTAAAAAAAGATATTAAAATTTTAAAAATAGAAATTGAAACGCAGTGGAAAGAAAAAATTTCCGAACTAAAATGTATATTAACACAAATAGCAAATAACAATTAAATTATAATTATTGATATATTTTTCTGCAAAAACCTGTAATGTCTATCGAAAGAAAAGCAATAAAAGGAGCTACATGGTTGGCTCTGTTTAAATTTTCTGGACAAGCTGTGTCATGGATTGCCACTGTTATTGTTGCTCGAATCCTTGTCCCAGATGATTATGGATTAATGGAAATGGCTACAGTTATAACAGGGTATGCGTTTATTTTTAACGATTTAGGACTTGGACAGGCTATCATACAAAATCCTAATGTAACTAAAAAACAACTCTCATCAGTCTTCTGGTTTTCAATCTTATTGAGCTTTTTCTTTGCGGTTTTTGCCATAGCAATTGCTTATCCAACCTCATTAATATTTCATGAGAATCGTGTTATACCATTGACTCAGGCTACTTCAATCCTTTTTATTTTTTCAGGCTTGCAAATTGTTCCTCAATCGATACTTTTGAAGAACATGCAATTCCGTAGTACAGGTTATATTGACATGATCGGAGTCCTGGTATCGTCTATATCAATGGTCATCATGGCCAAATTGGGAGTGGGCGTGTGGACTCTTCTTGGAGGTCATATTATCAGGAGTTTAGTCCGTCTAATGCTCTTATTCTATGTTACAAAATGGAAACCAATGTTATTTTTTAACTTTAAGGAGGCAAAGCAATTCATACAATTTGGATTTATATTTGCATTAGGAAAGTCATTATTCTATATACATGAAAGGTCTGATAGGTTTTTTGCAGGAAGGTCTTGGTCCCCTCAAATGCTCGGTTATTACACATTTGCAATGGTTCTAGCTGTTATACCAACAGAAAAAATTGTTACAATCATCAATCAAGTTTCATATTCAGCTTTAGCAGCAATTCAACACGATAAAAAAAGATTCAATCAATTCTATTTAAATGTATCTAAAATAACTGCCACCCTGATATTTCCTATTTTTTTAGGAGGTTATATATTGGGCGAAGATTTAATCAAAGTCCTATTGACAGAGCAATGGTATCCTATGATTCCTTTGTTTCGATATTTGTGCATTGTTCAGATTTTTGTTTCCCTATGTGCGCTAAATGGATTTGTGCATTCAGCTCTAGGAAAACCTGGGAGAAATTTAATTATAAATATTGCGTTGGCTTTGTTTATGCCGCTGTCGTTTTATTTTGCAGTTCAATATAGCCTAAACACTATTCTTATACCATGGTTTACGACATATTTAATAATTAATGTAGCATGGATGCTATATACTTTAAACATTATCGGTATTCCTGTCTCTTCATATTTAGAATCTATCAGGTCGCCATTTATTGCTAGTTTCATCATGGGAATAGTTGTATTTATTTCATATCAATTTTTAGATAAACATACTTTAAATATAACAAAATATTGGCAATTATTAATTAATATTACTTTAGGAGCGACTGCATATATATTATATATTTATATATTTGATAATAATTTTTTTAAAAAAACAAAATCATTAATAAGAAATAAAAATATAAGCTAATATGAATAAAAAGAGGTTACTTTTTATTGGTGGTGGCCCACTGATGCCATTGTCGCAACCAATGGAAACGCTCAAATACAAACACTTAAGTACCCATTTCAGTGGTGATATAATTACGCCTATTGCGCACCCAAAACACAAAAAAGTAAAAAAGATAAACCAGTTTAGATATTATCCAATTGTTCTTACTGGAAATATTTTGTTTAAAAATTTAAAATTTATAATTAATTGTTTTTATATATATTTACAATGTATTCGTAATAACGGAAAATATGACGCAATTATATCGAGCAATCCATTGCTTACTGGGTTGGTCGCTTTAGTTATAGGTAAATTCTCTGGAACACCAGTAATTATTGAAGTAAATGGTAATTTTGAATCAGCCTTCAAGTATGATAATATTTTAAAAAAACAACAGTCTTTTACCGGTTTGCTCAAAGAAAAATTTTCTATATTAACAATTCCTTTTGTATTAAAAAGATCATATTTCGTTAAATTGCTTGCAAAAAATCAACTTGATATTTTTAAAATTCCTTCAAATAAAATACATACATTCTATTTTCCTGACTTTGTTCCAATAGGAAGATTCATTATATTTCCCAGAAAAGACATGAAATATATTTTATTGCTTGGGTACCCATGGTATTTAAAAGGTGTTGATATTTTAATCAAAGCTTTTAATGAGATATCAAATGATTTCCCAGAATACCGTCTAAAAATTTTTGGTTGGTGCCCTGAAGGGCGTGAATATTTTAAGTATTTAACTGAAAATAATCATAAAATAGAACTTAATGAAGCAGTATATTATGAAGATGTTATTCCAATTATGGCAAATTGCTCGTTATATGTTTTAGCCTCCCGAACAGAAGCTATGGGCCGTGTTTTGATTGAAGCTATGGCTTGTAAAAAACCTATAATTGCTTCAAAAGTTGGAGGGGTGCATTCTATTATCAAAAATAATTATAATGGCTTGTTCTTTGAAAGTGAAAACGTTCATGATTTGGCAAATAAAATTAGATATGTACTTTCAAATCCTGAAATTTCCCAAAAATTATCCGAAAATGGATTTCAATATGCCGTTAAAAATCTTTCCGAAGAAAATTACATTAATAATTTTTTAAATATGATACACGAAGTTTTACGCATGAAAAAAATACAATCATAAAATATTATTACTAATGAAATTTTCATTATACCGTAAGATTTTCTCAGAAATCAGTATAAACCCAACTAACACCAGATCTATTCGGAAATTATCACTAAAAAGTGATTTCAAATGAAAGATAGCCAATCAAACACAAATACTAATAATGTTTGGTACTTTTTTTTAATTGTATATCTGTTTTTCGATTACGCTAGGCTACATAAAACATTTCATATAGAATTCGCTAGGCCATTGATGATACTTACAATTTTTTTTATTTTTATGATAATTAAAAATGGTAAATTTTTCTTTTTCAGATATCATCAAATAAAATATTTATCGTTTTTTATTTTTCTCCTTTTTTTATATATTCCTTTTGCCTACAATAATTATTGGGCATTCAATGCTACCAAGACAATGGTACTATATATGCCATTTATAATTTCTACGATAATTTGTGTAAACACAATGAATAGATTAAAAAATTTTATTTTTTTTAATGTATTAATAATGGCATATATTTCATTATATGCTATTACACATGGAGGACACGGACCAGGTAATTATTTGTTCGACGAAAATGACCTTGCTCTTTATATTAATATTTGGATTGCTATTTGTTATTTTCTTTATTGGGTCGAATCAATATTTTCAAAAAAAGTTATATATGCTGCAGCATTAATCATTGGCTTAATAGCTATTATTTCCTCATTTTCAAGGGGTGGCTTCTTAGGATTAGTTTCAGTATTCATTGTTATATGGTTATTCAGTCAAAAAAAAATCATTTCTTTGATATCTCTAACAATCATCGCTCTATTATTCTTTCTTTTTACTGATTCAGATTACCGAGCAGAGATTGCTACGGTCACGGATACACAAGAGTCGACAGCGTCTAAAAGAATTGAGTCCTGGAAATCGGGTTGGCACATGTTCTTAGACAATCCTCTTGGAGTGGGTGGTCAAAACTTCCCTGTCAGATTCCCGGAATATCAAACTGATTTTTTTCAACGAGGAATGTGGGGAACAGTTGCCCATTCATTATGGATTACTTTGATTGCAGAATTGGGTATCGCAGGCGTCTTTATCTATATGATAATATTATATTATAACTTAAAGGATATCTTCTTTTTAAAAAATATTCCTCTTCAAAATAATAAAGATATCATTTACCTCAATAATCTAGGCAGGGCATTAATAGGAACAATGGCAGGATTTTTTGCTTCCGCTACATTCCTATCCGTTCTTTATTATGCTCATTACTGGTACTTGACAGGTTTGATTGTAGCTGCGGTTAAAATTGCAAATCAAGTTAAAGATGTTGAAATTGGGAATATTGCTCACTCTTCATGATTTATGTCCAATTTCAGCAAATTTTCTTTTCGCCTGAAGCAGAAAAAATTTTAAATATTTTATGACCATTCAGTTTAATTTAAAACCACTAGGCACATTAATCAAAATAGATTCTTCTGGGGGTTTATTCTCCCTGACATAATCAACTCCAACCAAAGAGACATCTGCCCCAATGTTCTTTCCATCGCTACCAGCACGATACCCTAACGATGTTGAAGTTAGGGCAAAGGCCTCGATCGAATCAAATGCTGTTGATACAAACGTGGGAGTTCCGCTTAAACTTCTCGAATCCTCACCGGACACCGTACGCCAGTTGGCAAGGGTATAATTGGAATTATCAACTCTGACTGCTGTACTTGCCTTGTACAGATTATAGTCAGCATCTATATTTCCATCACCAGATGCTCCATTTGTATAGGGATGTATGTTAAAAACTCTATCATAAACCAAGTTATTAGTGAATATGGCATTCTGGACACCATTCCCATCTTCATTGAAATGTACTCCACCAAGAAAGGTGTTATGATTAATAATACAATTATCACTACCAGCTACACCGTTATTCTCATTAAACTGTGCGCCGCCGGCGTCGCTTGAATCCCCGCTACTACCGCGTCCGTCAAAAATATTATTTTCGATTCTAGTGCAGTTAAAATTGTTGAAGAATGCCCTTCTCTCGTTTCTTCTTACCCAGTTGTTCTTGACTTCGGCATCATAAGTCGCACAGTTGTAGGTGTCATTGGTGCTTGCATGTTTCAGATAGATACCTATGGGAGGGCCAGTAATTATATTGTTATTAATTTTAAATGTCTTGTTTCCAAAGGCGATAATGCCAGAACTGTTCGTTAAACCGGTTCCTCCGGAATGGGTAATTACATTGTTGGTAATCTCTACCTGATTACACCCGCCGCTTTCCATCTTTAAATGCACCGACCCGTAATTATCACCACGGCTGTTCATTGAGAAGGTGGAATTTTTCACCCAGAAGCCATTAGCCCCTGTAGTGCTATAGCCGCACTGAAAGAAACCCCTGTCGCCGGACATTGACCCGGACGGTTCATGAACGAAATTTAGGTTGTCGAAATGCCAATGATCTCGACCTACACGAATTGTGACGTTCGTTTGTGTGCTGCGCCATGTGGCCAATTCATTGGGATAAGAGGTAAATAAAATTGGAGAGGTTGCTATCCCCGCACTAAACCCAGTAGTTATAGTTATACCTCCAGAGGGAATGTTATAGGTTCCTTGCCGAAAATATACTGTATCCCCAGCCTGTACCGTCTGCATCGCCTTTAAAATGCTTGCCCACGGATTATTAATGTTATTATCAGCATATGTAACCGAATCGTTTCCACCTATAGCGACGAACAGGTCTTTGGCGCAAGCAACATTTATTAAAAATATGCATCCAATAATAATCAAGATAAATGACAAACTGATTGACCTTTTTCCCATGGGTAATCTCTCATAATTTTTAAAATTTTTATAATCTTGGAGTTGATATTAAGGCTTTTTGAGCTTATTTAATTGTTATTTCTTAATTTAAGAAAAACAAGTAATTTTAAATAAGGACTTATACAAAACCTTTTCTACGACGAGCTAAATCCTTTACGGTAAACAAGCAGATTCCATGCCAGAAAAAAACTGCTTGACCAAACCGACCGGACTTCTTCCGTTTCTCGATTCCGGTTTTTAAGCTAAGTATATGTTATAACAGCAACAATTATGGTTACATAATAACACGAACCGCCTGAACGAAATCACGTAATCATTTTTCACAGCCCCCTTTGCCTTTAAACCTGAGCAAATCGAAGACGACAAATTCCGAGTCAATCATAAAATATCATAGATTTGTCATCAATGCGTGACACTAAAAAAATTCCTATTCAAAACAACATAAGAAAAATACGATACAATTTTGTCCTTTTTTTGCGACAAAAGTAACATGGGCAAAAATCAGTTAGTCCTGGTTTCATTGCAAGATATTTTCTTCGACCTATTGTATAATCTTTGAAGCATAATTTCTTGAAAAAGCAATAATATAATCAATGACTAAAACACATTTACAAAAATGTAATTCGTCTTTCTCGCCTAATCTCTATTTTATTCTGATAACTCTTTATCTTATAACGATATTTCTTCCTGCTTTTCTCAACCAAGGTCCTTTGCTTCAAACAGACCAGCCTCTTTGGACAGCTGTCTCCCACCTCATGAAAAATGAAATCTTCCCGGAGCAAAAATGGTTCTGGGGAGTTCTTGTAGACCGAGCCGGAGCAGGGCAAAAAATGGGGAGCATATATTCCATGAGCATTATTCTCCCTTGGCTCTTTTCGTTTTTGGTCTCTGCTGCAACGGCAGTTAAACTGGCAATGTTATTCAGCACCCTCTTCTTCATCATCGCCTTTTTTCATGTGGCGCGCATGTATATGGTTGATATTTTGGCCTTTATTGTCTCACTGGCGATCCTGACACCAATGTTCGATAATATTGTCTCAGGCATGTGGTATAATTATTTTGCCTTGGGCTGCGGTTTGATGTTCTGGGTATCATGCAGCAATTTTGTCCGGAAAAAACGCACAGGTTGTTTCATGAGTGCTATAGTCTTTTTTACCCTCGCCGTCTATTCCCATCCAGTCGGGGTCATGCTTTGTATTGCCGTGTTCATTGGCAGCCTCGTTCTCATCCTGGCCTCGCAGGGTGCAGATAAATGGAGGCTTTTCACTGCCGCCCTTTTTATTCCGTGCATCAGCATATTTCTGTCGTTCCCCCAATTGCAGACAATCCTGGGATTTGATGCAACATCAACAAGCATGATCCGCGAAGCGAGGGTCTATGAGTATCCTGTAACCAGCATCGTGGAAACCACGCGGAGACTGTTTTTTGTCCGGGTCTGGGGCGCAGCGGAGCCGTCCGCTCTCATGGCACTGAATATACTATCCGTCCTTGTGTTGTGTCTCTTCGGTTTCTATTCCCTGTCGTCAAAAAGAGATTACGAAAAACTCCTGCCGCTCGTATTCCTTTTTATGGTCACGGCTCTTCTCATTTCCAGGGTCTATAATTATTTCGAGATCGACTCATCCGCCTTACAGAGCCTGAGCGTTTTTTATGACAGGTTCCAACTCCTTTCCCAGATTTTTCTTCTTCTATTCGCGGGGTCGGGAGTGAATTTTCTGGCCCGCCTGCCAGCAGAAAAGGGGAAAAAATATATCTTTATACAATCGCTGGCAATTATTCTGCTTGTCAGCCTAATAGGAATAGCGCTCAGAACACCGAAGAAAATTTGGATCGATCAGAGCGGGCAGCTTCAGACTCTCCAGCAATCCACTATTCGGCCTCATGCAAATGCTCTGTGGAAATGGATCGATGCAAATATCCAGACGGAGGAGGAGCGGATATATTTTGAAGACACCTATGGAAAATTCGCCTGGAATGATGCTTCCAATCCCGAAAGCACCAAATCGCACCTGTTGGCCCTGACCAGCATATATACTGACGCCCGCCAAATAGGTGGATGGTGCGGGTTCACCACCAGGTTTGCCCAGCGATACGAACAGGGAACCGCCTTCGGGATGCCGGTAGGCGATCCGGCCTTCACGGACGCTTTCATCGCCGGGAAAATGAAAATGTTGAATACCAGGTATATTGTTGCCAATTCTGAAACATTGACAACGCGCCTGCAAAGAGTTCCGTTTTTGCAGGAAGTCGAACAATTCGGTGTTTTTCACATTTTTAAAAACCGATCCATGCAACCGGCCTGGGCTTATAACGTCCACACCGGCATTCCCGCTCAGTTGACAAGACACTCCTCGACCCATTTTGAAATAGTTGCCGAGGGAAAGAAAGGGCAAGATATTCACGTTTCCATGGCATATCATCCCAATTACATCGCCACGGCCGGCCGGGAAAAAATTCCGGTCAACAACCAGGCATCACTCATTTCCGTCAAGCTGCCCGCCGACGGGAAACAGGCATTTCAATTCCACTATACTTTTAAAAAACGGATGGCGCTCACGCCTGTCGTTGCCGGCTTGATCTTCTTCATCATAGCATCCCTTTCTTTGACTCGTCTTTTCCCTGCCGTCAAAAAGAGATATGCGCCCGTAGCCAGGAGGCTGAACCAATGAAAGGAATAATTCTAGCAGGGGGTTCCGGGACCCGCCTCTTCCCCAGCACGTTATCCATCAGCAAGCAAATGCTGCCCGTGTACGACAAGCCAATGATTTATTATCCCCTGTCGGTCCTGATGCTAGCGGGACTGCGGGAAATTTTGGTTATTTCCACACCGAGGGACCTACCCCATTTCCAAAATCTTCTCCGGGACGGTTCCCAGTGGGGCGTGACGTTTACGTTTATTGAGCAGCGCAAACCCGCCGGTCTCGCCCAGGCCTTTCTGCTGGGCAGGGATTTTATCGGTGATGACAGTGTCTGTCTGATCCTCGGCGACAACATTTTTTTCGGCCAGGGATTTCAACCTTTGCTCCTGCAAGCTGCTTCCCTTCAACACGGCGGCGTAATTTTCGGATACTGGGTCAAGGATCCGGAGCGCTACGGCATCGTGGAAATAGATAGCTCATGCAATATCCTGAGTATTACCGAAAAGCCGAGCCATCCGAAATCGAATTACGCCGTGCCGGGCCTCTATTTTTATGACAATGACGTCATTTCCATTGCCGAGAATCTTGAACCTTCCGACCGGGGCGAACTGGAAATTACCGATGTGAATAAAGAGTATCTGCGAAGGGGATCCCTGACCATCAAACTCCTGGGCAGAGGATTTGCCTGGCTGGACACCGGTACAACCGAATCATATCTTGACGCCTGCAATTACGTGGCGACCATTGAAAAGCGCCAGGGTCTGAAAATAGCCTGTGTCGAGGAAGTCGCCTATCGGATGGGTTTTATTGACGAGAAACAGGTGCGGAATCTGGCGGAGGGACAATTAAAAAGCGGGTACGGCCAGTATCTGATCAATATGCTGTCCTTTGAAATTCGCGGCAGTTTGAAAGCTGATCGTCTTTCCAAATGACAATGTGAAAAAAACCCGGCAAAGCATGCGGGTGAACATTGCCTTGCCGGGTTGATGGGCGCTGACGAGACTTGTGTTATCTCATGGACGGCGGCGGCTTGGTGAAGTCATAGTAGTCATACAAGCCGTAGGGCAGGCTGAACTCGTCCTCCTCGTAGTTCAAGGCGTTGAGGAAAGCCTTGATCTCGTCGTCCGAGTATCCTTCCAGGTACCGCCGGATGTATACTCCTTCCGGCCGCGGCTCCCTCGAGTTGCCATGGGTGAAGTGCACCACCCCCCGGTTGAACGGGTTCAGGAAGTATTTGCCGGTGAAGCAGGAGTTGTAGAAAAACCTGGAGTATTTCAACTCCTCGGACTTGAGGTTGATTTTGCTGGCGTCCTGGATCACTACGCCCACATCCCGACCGCGATAGGTCGAGTAATAATGCGGCTTGTACTCGAACGTATTGTCGACAATCAGCCAGGGGGTCATATTGTAGACATAGTCCTCCTTGACCCGGGTGTCGCTGCCCGACGGACCGGTCACCGTCAGGGTGACCGTGAAGGTCCCGGTCGACCGGAAGGCGTGCTGCGGATTCCGCTCCGCGCTGGTGACCCCGTCGCCGAAGTCCCAGTGCCAGGAGGTGATATCGCCCGAGCTCTGGTCCTGGAACCGGACCAGGGTCTTGGTGGAGCCGTAAAGGGTGTCCGCCATGAACTCGGCCTGCAGGGCGGGCGCAGTGTCAACGGCGATGAACTCTTCCTTGGTCTC
>ENA-ORXD01002370-ORXD01002370.1-sediment-metagenome-genome-assembly--contig:-NODE-2370-length-12728-cov-3.425026_pt1 | contig 12728 bp, 14 predicted proteins | sample MGYA00237862_ERZ511471 | MGnify/ENA metagenome assembly ERZ511471 | reverse complement strand
CCGGTAACGAAAGCCCGTGTCCGGCACGACCTGATTACCGGGGGCCTCTTTGGGATCTGACGGTTCAGGGCCCATACCTGGTACGAACTGCATCAGCAGGGAATTTACATGATGGGGCCGGGACAGGTTCCGGAGCCCTGGAAAAATCAGGTACATTGTATAACCACGCTGTGCAGCTACACGGAGTAATCTCCCGGCAGACCGGGTATCCCGGGAAGGTATCCGTCACTCACTGACGGGATCCCTGACCCGTTCCGGTGCCGTCAGGTTTTTTGGCGGGAGAGGGGATCAGAGTGCATCGTCGAGGAACCTGAGCGCCCGCTGGTATGCATCGGGTCCATGGTACCGTGCGAGGACAGATTCCCCATCGCTCACCGAGAATACCGGTTCACCCTGCTCGAGTGAGAAGATGATCTCGAAGAGGTCGAGCTCGGCAATGAGCACCCCCGCCCCCAGCGCCGAAGCAGGCTGGAGCATGAGACGTTCACGCTCGAGATCGCCTGGTTCTGTACGGTAGAAATAGAAGAAGACCTGGTATGCGTTCAGGAGGTCTGAAGTGAAGAGTTCATCCCGGATATCAGGTGAGAGAAAGGCGAGCTCGCGTGCGAGGACTGCCGGGTTGTCTTCACCGCGCTCAAGCAGGCGGTCCGCGATCCTCACCAGGTCGCGATAGGGCAGGCGATCCTCACCAGTCACGGTCAATGATATCGGCATGACCCTGCATAAAGTACCCTTCTTCCACCACCCCATGGCAAAAAGATATAACGGGGGATCCGCGGAATGTGTACAGGTGAAGAACGAGGATCGGGACTGGCAGGTCTACCACATCCTGGCGGATGCCCCCGACCAGGACGAGGAGACGCTCTCCGAGAAGGCAGGCTGTTCCCGGGACGCCGTGCAGGCATCGCTCTCCCGGCTCGAATCAGCCTTCCTGGCCGTGAGAGGCCCGGCAGGCTGGCGGGTCCTCTCCATCCAGGAGACGATCCTCTGCACCCATGCACGCTACGATACCAGCGCATCGTTCTCCATCGAGAACGGGGTTATCAGGATACGGAAAGGAAAGGAGTAAATGCCGGATATTGTTATCCTCCGCATCGGGCACCGGCCGCTCCGTGACCAGCGGGTGACCACTCACGTCGGGCTTGCAGCCCGGGCGCTGGGTGCACGCGGGATGTACCTCGCTGCCGATGATTCCGGTGTTGTCCGGAGCATCCGTGACGTGGTCGGGCGGTGGGGCGGGGACTTTTTCATCGAGGACAAGGTCCCGTGGAAGCGCTGCATCCGGGAGTGGAAAGCATCGGGGGGAACGATTGTCCACCTGACCATGTACGGTGAGCGTATCCAGGACAGGGAGGCAGAGCTCCGCAAGGCTGAGCGTATTCTCGTCGTGGTGGGAGCTGAGAAGGTCCCCGGCGAGATCTACGGGCTTGCTGATTACAATATCGCGGTGTCCGGCCAGCCGCACTCCGAGATATCGAGCCTTGCCGTGCTCCTGGACCATCTCTTCTCGGCGGCTGAACTCGGGATGGAATTTCCGGGCGCCCGGGTCCGGGTGATACCGAGCGCAATCGGCAAACACACCGAAGAACAATGAAGAGGACGGTCCTGGTTGCCGGGTTCGCCACGCGGCATGTTGCACAATCTGCCTACGGGGCCGGGTACGAGGTGTATGCGGTGGATCATTTCTGTGACCAGGACCTCTCGTTCTATACCCGGGATGCTCTGGCGTTTTCAGAGCTCGGCGAGCTGGAAGAGGCCGTGGAGGAGATGTGTACCCGGCACCCCCCGGACCTGTTCGTTGCAACCTCGGGGGCAGAAGCCCTCGCATCCCGGGAGTTCTGCGGCACTTCGCCGGCAACGGCCGACCGGTTCCTCGACAAGCTCGCGACCCACGGATTCTTTGAGGGGCTTGGCATTCCTGCCCCGCAGCTGCTCTCTGCCGGGACGTACCCGGTTATGCTCAAGCCGCGGCGAGGATCCGGTGGATGGCGAAACGCGGTTGTGAAGGGTGATGATGAATACCGGGCATGGATGGAAGAGTTCGCGGAGATCCCGTACATCGCTGAGGAAGTGGTCGAGGGGATGCCTGCATCGGTCTGCTGCCTCGCCACCGGGTCTTCGGCCGTTGCCGTCGCAGAGAACCTGCAGATTCTCCGGGGGGCGGGATCGGCACGGTTCGGTTTCTCCGGGTCCCTCACCCCGTTTCCGGGCGATGGAAGGGAAATGGTCAGGTATGCCGAGCAGATAGCGGCAAAGAGCGGGTGTTGTGGCACCATCGGGATCGACTTCATGACCGGGGCGTCTGTCCATGCCATCGAGGTCAATCCCCGGTTCCAGGCAACCCTTGATACGATCGAGCTCTCGAGTGGCATGAACCTCTTTGCTGCCCACGTTGCTGCATGCCGGGGCACGCTCCCGGAAAAAAAACCAGTCATCCGCCAGGTTGCGGTGCGGAGGATCCTGTTTGCGGAGCGGGATATGGAGGTCCGGGCCAACCTCGCCTGCCTGTCCCCGCTGATCGCCGATATACCCTGGCCAGGGACATTCTTTGAGGAAGGGCAGGCGGTCGTGAGCGTGTATGGCTGGGGGCAGGGGCAGGAGGATGCGCTGCAGATGCTGGATAAGCATATTAGACGAGTACAACAATATATGGATGGAAGGCTCTATGGATGAGGTCCTTGATAATCCGGCAGTACGAGCGTACCTGATGCGGCTGATTGGCGAGGAGGGGATGGCCCTCCTCGAAAAATTTCCCCCCGAGGGTGAATGGAGCGATGAACAGCTTGCAGCGCAGACCGGGATCAACCTGAATTCGGTCCGCCACACCCTCTACACCCTGTACGAGAAGCGACTTGCCGAATACCGGCGGATAAAGAACAACGAGACCGGGTGGCTGACATACCTGTGGCACCTGCGCATCGACCAGATCACTGATGTCATCCGTGAAGATCTCGACGCGATCCTCGAGAAGCTCAAGGCACGGGAGAAGTATGAAGAGGAGAATGATTTCTACACCTGCAGGTCATGCGGTATCATTGTCACCTTCAACCAGGCATTCGATGTCTCGTTCATCTGTCCACCCTGTGACCAGCAGCTCGAGCACTACGACAACGAGATGCTCCTCCGGGCCCTGAAGAAGCGGATCGCAGAGATACAAGAGACTCTCGGGCATGCGTGAGGACGACTCCCGCTGTGACCGGATGCTCAGAGAAGCCGGTTGCAGCCCGGGGGTGATCGCACACTGCCATGCTGTCCGCGATCTCGCCGAATCGTATGTCGACAGGTACGGGGTCATCGATTCAAGGCTGGTCACCAGGGGCGCGCTCCTCCACGATATCGGCAGGGGTATGACCCATTCCCTGGACCATGCCGGGCGGGGAGCAGCGTACTGCCGGGACCGCGGGGTGCCGGAAGATATTGTCCGGATCGTCCAGCGGCACGTCGGGGCGGGGCTTACGGCCGACGAGAGCACCCTCCTCCGCCTCCCTCCGGTTGACTGCATGCCCCGGACCCTGGAAGAGAAGATCGTTGCCAATGCGGACAACCTGGTGAAGGGGCGCCACGAGGTATCAATCTATAACCGCCTGGGATCATCTCACGCGCTCAAGCGGAGGATCAGGCAGCGGATCTACCGCTTATGGCTCCTCTGCGAGCAGGTCGCAAGTTCCTCCCGGTAACCTGGCTCAGGGTTTCATCATCATCCAACGCCAGCTCTTCACCCGATAGTATCTGCTATCGGCGCTGTGCTCGCCCGGTCAGGGAGCATTCCAGTTCCTGAAACACCCCCTGACCCGACCTGACCGGCGTTTCCGCGCTCCTGCAGGGGATGCACAGCAGCACCCCAGGGCTTGCTCGGTGAATCCGGGGTCTCGGTGCTCTTCCAGGGGATGCAGGCAGGCTTACAGGATGACCTGTCGAACCTGCGGGAGTTTTCGTATCGCTTCGATCACGCTTCCCGGGATATCGCCGTCAATGATGATGACCAGTTTCGGCTCGTCGGAGAGGACCGGATCGGTGACGAAGATCTGGCGGAGCGTGAGGCCATATCCGCAGACCACCGCAACCACTGCCCCGACGATGCCCTGCTCCCGTGCATCGCGGGGAAGCACGGTGATGACCGAGAGCCCGAGGGGTGCGGCGAGGAGCGAGAGGTCAGGAGTTGCCCGCATGCAGGTGAAGACGGACCGAAGGGACGCGCTCCCGAGGATGCGGTGGGCGGTCGCGTCAACGACCCTGCGATCGGTCCCGATTGCCTTTGCGAGCCGCGTCGCAGAGATCTCAATATCGTTGCACATGATCCTCCCCTCCGGGTTCACCCCGAACCCGTTCTCGAGCAGGAACTTTGCCACCCGGAGCTGGGAGGGGGAATCGGCAAACTCCTGGATGATATCCGACCACATGCAGGAGTGTTCCGGTCTGCTCCTTCTTATACATCACTGTTGATAATACAGCATCCCTGTATCATGCAGCACAGGAACTGCCTGCCGGTCCCGTTCAACCTGAAGATGAGACCATACCCTCGATATCAGGGATGCCCTACGATGTATGGATACCCTTTTTTAGATAAACGTTGTCTGTATTATGGTACGTGCGAGGGTTGCCGAGCCAGGTCAAAGGCGCGGGCTTGAGGGGTCCGTCTCGTAGGAGTTCTAGGGTTCAAATCCCTTCCCTCGCATTGGAACTTTATGTTCAACCTCTTTCTGCATCTTCTCTCTCTGTCCGATCTCCCCGCAATGTACAGAGATCTCATGCCTGTGTCGACTCATCCTGACGGATCCCCCGGATAAAGGTTCCAGGGAGATACTGCCTGTCCTGGCCGGCATTCACTGCTCTCTCCCCTCCAAGGTCTCCCATTGTTTCTCACCAGAATCGTGAAAGGCATGAGCAAGACATATCGCACTTGAGATCCGATTGGGGTAGCAACAGGTGACAGTTCCCATGACCCTTCCCGATCCGGACCGTCCACCCGGAGATCCCGGCGCCGAGATCGCGAGCCACCTCCAGATGATCGAGGCCCAGCACCCGGTCACCATCACGAACAAGGACCAGGTGACTGAATGAATCCTCAATACAACGCATCACCCGCGGGACATCCTCACCATTTTCCTCTCCCTGAACCACTGGGTTGCGGTGAACGGGATCACCGGTGAGGTGGCGATATCTGATCGGGTACTCGACCTGATCCTCGAACGGGTCCGGTAAAACCAGATGCTGCGAGTTCTCCTCCCGGACTTGAGCGTGACCACTATGAGTGGTGGACTGGCACCAACTATGACCCGACAGGAGCGACGGTTGCCTGAAGACCATCCGAAACGATGCCGGTGTCACCCCAGCGGAAAGGGGAGGGCTGAAGCGACCAGGCATCCAAGGTTTCACGGGTAACCATACCCGCATGGAGGTGGTCCTGCGAGAGATACCGCCGACCGTGTGGCTCCCGGAGGGAATCCCCATGGCATCAACAGACGAAACAGCCCTTGCAGAACAGAGATGGATTGTACGATGCCGGTCAAAGAGATTTCGGTATGTTCTTTTCCGGCCGCGCTGCCGCACGGCGGGCACCCTGTTCGCCAGGAAAGGAGAGCCAGATCGTATCCGGGTGATGGAATGCTGGAAAGCGGGCGCGGCAGAGGTGGTAGTGGCATTCCCACATGCCGGAATCACCAAGCGGCCGGATCAGGACCGAGCCGCAGCTGGGACACCTGCTCCCGGGGGTTTCCTCCATGATTGGTGGTTTCGCGGTCGGCATCACCTGACCGTGCCACAGGGAGGGTGAAAGTGACGCGTGTGGATCCCTGATCTGGCCGGATGCCCAAAAAAAGGTCCGAAGGGATCAGACGAGCGGTTCCGGGCCGGCATCTCCGGCATACGGGAGGCAGGCCCCGGTCACCAGGAACTGCCCGGCACCCGTCCTGACTTTTTCGAGGATCAGGTCCTTTGCCGGCTGTGTCATCGCGAATACCGGGACCGATGATCCCGCCTGCAGGAGCGCCCGGCTCCCCGCTACGTCCCGGACAGCCTGGGATGCGCACGCGGTGATGATATCAGAAAAATCTGCGAGTGTTGCGGCTTCCGTTCTGTTGATTCCCGTGGTATGTACGGCGATGATGAATGCCCCGGGATATGCTTCCCTGATCGCCCGGGAATCACGCGGATCGGCGATGGTGACGGCGATGCGGGAGAAGCCTGCGGCACGTGCTGCCGCCATACCCCGTACCTGGTCGATACCGGCGGTATCCGGGAATGGGACGATACCCCCGTTCTCCCTGATTGCGGTGATGACAGCGGGGTGGGGGGAGGTCTTCACGAGCCCGGACATCCTCCCCCCTATCCCCTGGACCAGCTCCGGGGTTGTCGCGATCACGGTCCCGGCACCGTCACAGGCGATCACTCCGGCATCGAAAACACCCGTGGCGAGACCAAAACTGATCAGCTCCGAAGCTCCGAACCCGACAAATTCGCCGGATGTCAGCACCTGGCGGTCCGCCGTGCACATGCCAAACGAACGTATACGGTGAAGGATATTCTCTGCCACTCCCTCAGCAGTTATCGCGTCAACCGGCACCGCGAACCGTCTCGCAAGCGGACACTCCCGGATGAGTGGTTCGGTCACCGAGACGACGTTCCCATCCCGGATGATGATCCTGCACCGCCCGATCGCTTCGATGATATGCTCATCAGGATGATCAGGCATCCCGTATCCCTCCGGATTCGGCGTGCAGGGCAACCGGCTTCACTGCTGTCCTCTCCGCCGCAGCATCATCAGGCCTGCCGCAAGAGCGAGGGCACCGCAGAGAGCGGGAGCGTTCAGGGGAGCTTCGGTCGGAGCAGGGGTGGGGATTGTGGTTTCCGGTGGAGGGACCGGTGTTGCGGGTATGGTGGTGGGCTCCGGTGTGGGGGCAACCTCCCGGAACGTGTAGAGCTGGATATTGTTGAGGTATCCTATTGCATTGTTGCCGATTACATAGTCGCCCTTGGTCGTGATTGCGAGCCGGTTCAGGTTATAGATATCGCGGGCAAGGGGAACATAGAAGCCCCAGCTCATGCCACCCGGTGTCGGATCGGTCACCCTGATATCGCATTGCCTGAGTTCCCGGTTGTACCTCATCACGACATGGTAGGTCGTGTTCTCTTCATACCGTTTCGTCTCGCACCCCGGCTGGCCGGCACAGTAGGAGCCAAAGAGGCTTGATACCTCGAACAGGTGGTTGTTCTGGTCAATGACCTGCAGCGACATCACCTTTCCTTCACGGCCGTTGCTGAAAATTCCAAGGATATTGACCCCTCTCGAGATATCCATCTCGGCACTGGTCACCCCGAACCGCACTGCCCCGTTGCGGCGGATGGATTCAATGGTTATATCGTACTCAAGGGTGAACGACGTATCACCGATCTCAAGGGGCACATAGGCATAGCCGTTTGTCCCTCCCTCGGTCTCAAACCGGTATCGTTCGGTCCCGACGTCCCAGAAGTATCGTGACGGGTTATTGGTGATAAAGCCCGGATCCTGCGTGAAATCCGATTCATAGATGATGACTTTCTCCTGGTATGCAGACACCGGGAGCATGATGAGCAGGACAGCGAGGATACATGTCAGATACCAGCATTCGGGAATTCGTCGCATAATCCACACTCAGGAAGAGTAATTGTCCGATCTTATGGGATAAATCCTTTCCCGTCTGACCCCGGAAGAACGGCGGTGGAGGGATGTGCCGCCTGCAGCAGGGTGGATGAAGGGTCCCCGGGACGCTGTATGCCCTCCCCTGGTGGCAGAATGAACGCATCCCACGGTGATCCATGGGATCTGGCAAACCGTTCTCGTCAGTCGGTGGGGTGGATGAACCAGGGGAAGGACGTCCCCAGGGACCACCTCACCGTCATCCCACGTTCAGCCCTGCAGCTCCGCCCCGGTACGTGAGATCCCCAATCTTCTGGGACAGGTACATGCTCCCTGCCAGGTCCGGGATGAGACCCGTGACGGTGATGGGGGCGAGGTCACGGTTATGGATCTTTGCACCGTCGGCAAAGAGGACGGTGTCTGCATCGCCTGCCGGCACATTGATCGTGAATGTCGACTGGACGCCGCTGATTCCGGCAATGCTGACATCAGATACGGTCCCGGTCCGCATCAGTTCTCCGTTCACGAACAACCTCACGTTCGAGAACGAGAACCTGGTGAGGCCCCGCTCATTCAGATCGATCTCACCGGTATTGACGTTGTCGGGGAAGAGCTGGACCAGGTCTCCCGTCCGGATCGGATACCCGCTTCCCCCGATCTTGATCGACCCGCCTGCCCCGGTCACCATGAACCGGAGGTACCCCCCCGGGAGGAGAGACCCGGTTCTGCTCCCGGAGAGGTACACCTCCGTCAGCGGCAGGCTCGTGATCCGGATGTAATTGCTCTGGATCCGGGTATTCGATCCGAACTGGCTGGATACGGTGAGCGATACGCTGTAATCGCCGGGTTCAAGGTACAGGTGGGAAGGGTTCTTCTCAGATGACCCGGTACCGTCACCGAAGTTCCAGGACCACTGCTCAGGGGACCCGCCTGAAAGGTCGGTGAACCTGACGGAGAGCGGTACTGGTCCTTCCCGCGGGACCGCTGAGAACCCTGCTACGGGTGTCAGCCCTGCAGCTATCGCACCTTCTTCCGATACCGTGTTCATTCCGTACGCGTTCCTGACCGTGAGGCTCACCGTGTAGACTCCCGGTGCCCGGTACACGTGGACCGGATGCTGGCTTGTCGATGACTCCCCGTCACCAAAACTCCAGAGCCATGATTCAGGGGATCCCGCAGAGGTATCCGTGAACCTGACCGTGAGGGGGACCGGCCCGTCAACCGGTTCTGCGGAATAGCGGGCGACGGGGGGTTGTGCCTCCGGGACCCCCGGGGTTTCCACCGGGGTCGTCACGGTGACCGTCACGGCAGGCGTGATAGTGGCGGTCGGGGTGTCACTGACCGGGGTGGGAGCCGGCGTCCCGGTAAAGCGGGAGGAGAACAGGACCACGGGAGCTGTCTCATCCAGGTACAGTATCTCGATTTGTTCGGGGGTCAGGGAAGCGGACTGGATCCTCACGGTCTCCCCGGTTGTCCACGGCCAGTCCTGGCCATGGAGGAACGTGACTGCATCAGGAGGGACTTCCCCGCCATTGACCCGGAAGACCGTCTTTGCTTTCACAAGAGCGTCGCCCCCATCATGGTACAGGTAGACGACCGAACCTGATCGCTCGATATTGACCTGGAATGATGGAATAGCAGCCGGTGCCGGAGGGAAGACGAAGAGAATGATGATAGCTGCAAGAACAATGATAACCACCGATAGTACCAGTGCAAAAATGATATTTCGTGAGAGTCCTGATTCGTTTTCCATCAGCGTCACCTGTAAGGATAACCCGGGCACGGGGATCCACGTGCCAAAACGGGCATTTTCGCCCGAATAATTTCACATCGCCCTGTGCTTATATCAATCTATCCTCGCCCCGCTCCCGTTTCGCCGGATTCGTGACAGCGGTGAACGTCGTTCAAAGAACCGGGAAATGATCGGTGCAGTGACGGATGACCAGCAGTCACTGCCCTGGCAGAGGTCCCAGTTCTTCTCCATGGACTGCCGTACATGCCTGCCGAGACCCACCGTGATGACCTCGGGAGATTTGAGGAGATCCGCTGCCCGGGTATAGCGCCGCCGAACCTCCACGATGTAGCGGCCGTTCTCGATATAGGGACCCCCGAGGACTGCAGGAGAGTTCCCGGAGGAATATTTCTCGAAGAAGCGGGTGGCGTTTGCCTGGTTCCAGAGCGGGGGACCGGTGTGCCTCCTGCTGCAGGGCACCCGATCGGAATCCAGTTCGAAGAGGAGGATACAGCTGGAATCAGACATCGCACAGTCCGCATGGTTGACAGAAAATCCGTTCCGCTCCAGAAGCCCCTTCAGGGATTCGAGGCTTCGCCGGAGTTGCGGGACCACGATGTCCGGGATGTACGGGGGTGTCTCAAGGGTGATCATGTACAGAAATGTTCCTTTCGTCGCAAGGACTGCTGCGAGATCCTCCCGTGAGAGGACAGGGCTCTCAGGGACGGAAAAGAAGGAGCGGGACGGCGATTCCTGGTAACCGCGGGCGAGTTCCACGAACTCAAACATCCGGTCGAGCGAGAGCGATGCGGCAACATTCCGGCAGGGATCCACGGGGTCAATAACGATGAGGGGATCCGAGAAGTCCTTTGCCTGGTGATGTTCCGGGTCAATGAGCGTACCGACTTTCCATCCGGCAGCAGCAGCGAGCAGCGCAGAGAACCCGCCATACGCGAGGACGAGGAGTTCACAGAGGTACCCGGAAAACCCCTGTGTCATCAGGTCCGAGCCGTATACCCCGCCGGATTTGGTGAACTGTTTGAGGAGGAGGACATCGTCTGCCAGGGCTGGTATCCGTGTCTCGATATACCGGGTGTGGAACGGGGTGCGGTCAACGGCCGACCTGATCGCTGCTGCAGATTCAACCCTGAAACAGGGCACGAGATCGACATCGAGCCCGTCAATGGTTGCATTGATGTACGGGTGCTCGGCATACTTCTCCCGGTACCCTGTTCCCAGGGATTCCGCGATACCCCGTGCCAGTTTCAGCCCCTCCTCCTCAAGCGTCTCACGCGAGAGGGACGGGTCAAACAGGAGAAAGATATCGAGATCCCGGTCACCGTGAATGAACGTGCCCCGTGCAACAGACCCGACGACCATGGGTTCGGCCCCGCCGATGTCCCGGGCAGCCCTGAGGATCACCATGACGACACGGCTGATATGTTCCCGTTCCTCAACCGTGGGCCTGATTGACGGGAGCACAGCTTCTTCGATGGCGTTCCTCATGGAGGAGGGACCTCCAGGAGCGTCTCGTAGCGCGGTCCCTGCGGGGTGAGTGTGCTCTTCTTGAGCCTGAATGCAGAAACCGGGATGACCCCATAGTCTTCTTCCGGGATGGTCTGTATCAGCCCGGGCAGGGACAGGTCCCCCTGTTTCACCCGGGCGAGCGTGGCGTGGGGTCTGAGCGGACGGGTATCCGCCGGGATCCCAAGGGGGAGGAGCGCCTCCTCGATCCTTGCATGGAGTACTGCTGTCTTTCCCTCGTCAGCGATATCACACCAGATGACCCGGGGCTGGCGCAGGCTGTTGGCTGAGATCCCGGTTATATGGAGACTATAGGGTTCAAACCGCAGGGGTGAGAGCGCAGCCCTGATCCGTTCCACCTCTTCTTCCCGCACTTCACCGATAAATTTCAGGGTTATGTGGATGTGTGAAGGGTCGACAAAGTTCAACCGTGCCTTTCCTGTTTTCAGATGCTCCTGGGGGCCACGCAGCCGTTCCCGGATCCGGGCAGGGAGATCTATCGCGATAAAGAGCCGGACCACGAATCATTCACTCCTTCTCAGACGGCAGGATCCAGGTGCGGTTCAGGCACATACCCGGACCGGACCCTCCCACTCTGGATCTATATGCTCTTCTCCATGGTATAAGCACGACAGATAGACAAATATTTTTTCACCCAGAACAAGTACTGGTCTGATACATGCCAGGGGGTGGAAGAACATGGCAGATACAACAGAGCTGATTGTTTATACGCTTGAATACTGTCCGAACTGCGAGATACTGAAGCGTTTCCTGGAGCGCACGAACATCCCGTATACTGAGAGAGATATGGCTACCGCAGCATCCCTGACCGAACTGAGGGTCCACGGGGTGTTCGTAAATGAAGCACCGGTACTCCGGGGGCCTGCAGGATTCCTCACCTCCCGCGATCTCTTCTCCGGAGATGCGCTCGTGGAGGAACGGGTGCGGGATCTCGCCGGGGTATCCTGATGGCGGGGCATAAGAGCCTCCAGACCACGCTCGAAGGGGTCTTTGTACCCCAGATGCCCCCGGTCCGGACATCCGACGGGCACATCGTGGACTGGGACCGGAGCCGGATCGTGAACCAGATCCTCGCGGAGACGAAGCTCGTCCAGACCTTCTACGGGTACGAGAGTGCAACCGAGGAGACCGCCCAGGAGATAGCACGGCTCGTTGAGCAGCGTATCTGCGCACTCGGCCTCCAGGCCCTCTCCGGCCCCCTGATCCGCGAGATAGTCAACATAACCCTCCTTGAACAGGGGATGGTGCAGTACAGGAACGTATGCACCCGGGTCGGGACTCCCGTCTATGACGCGCACCTGATCGATGTCGGGAGGGGTTTTGAAGCAAAGGACAATGCAAACCTGCAGGAGAATGCCGAGACATCCCATAAGAAGAAGGCGGACAAGATAAGCAAGGAGCAGTACCTCCTTCAGCTCCCCCCTCACCTTGCAGACCACCACCTATCCGGTGATATCCATATCCATGACCTCGAGTACTTCGGGACACGGCCGTTCTGCCAGGACTGGGATCTCCGGTATTTCCTCTACTATGGCCTGATGCCGGACGGGAACGGGACAAAAGCATCGGTCGCTGGTCCGGCCAGGCGGCCTGAAGTTGCCGTCCTGCATGCAGTCAAGGCGCTCGGGAGTGCCCAGACGAATTTTGCCGGAGGGCAGGGGTACTACAACTTCCTCACGTTCCTGGCCCCCTTCTTCGAGGGCATGCCCTATGAAGAGATACGCCAGCACATGCAGATGTTTGTCTACGAGATGACCCAGATGATGGTCGCGCGGGGGGGGCAGCTCGTCTTCTCGTCGGTCCAGCTCTCACCGGGAGTCCCGACGCTCTGGAAGG
>ENA-ORXD01002368-ORXD01002368.1-sediment-metagenome-genome-assembly--contig:-NODE-2368-length-12734-cov-2.949040_pt1 | contig 12734 bp, 9 predicted proteins | sample MGYA00237862_ERZ511471 | MGnify/ENA metagenome assembly ERZ511471 | reverse complement strand
TCGCCACGCGCATCCCCTGCCCTTCTTCCCCAAGAAGGCTTGCCGCAGGCACACGGGTGTCTTTGAAAATCATTTCACCGATATTGGTTTCGAAAATCAGTTTTTCTTCGCGAAACTCCCAAGGCGATTTCTCACGGTCCACGACAAACGCGGATATTCCTTTGGCTCCTGCTTCCGGATCCGTTTTGGCAAAGACAATGGACAGATCCGTATGGCCGGGATTGGATTGATAACGCTTTTTACCGTTCAGGATATAAAAATCTCCCTCCCGGCGGGCAGTGGAGCTAATGCCGGCTACATCAGAACCGGCGCCACGGTCGGTCAGCCCCAGATTGATATTTTTCTCCCCCCGCGTCAGAGCCGGCAGGTATTTTTCTTTTTGCTTTTCGTTGCCGAAACGCACAATGGGATAACTGCCCAAGCCCTGCATAATGAAAGTTTCGTCGAGGCGCGTGCATACTTTTGTGAACTCTTCCCGCAGAATGCAGAAATTGACGGACGAAATTCCCTTGCCTCCGTAAGCCGCGGGAGCAATATATCCAAAAAATCCCCCGGCCGCGAGTTTATCCTGCAGTTCGGCTGTAAATTCGTACGATGCGTCTATTTTATCGGCATGGGGGGCAATCTCCTTTTCGGCAAACTCTCGGGCTAGATTTCTCAGTTCAATCTGTTCAGGGGTAAATGTGAAATCCATTATCTTCCCCTCCTTTCTTAATAATTCTATAATTTGGGGGGATCTAAAATCCTTTGAAACCCATTGTCAGAAATGAAAATACGGCATGGCTCTTTTTCAAAAGCTATATTGGAAAAACTACCCGTCACAGTTCATAGGCCCCACGAAAACCTTCCCAGATGGCATCGATGATGTTACGGGACTGGAAGCAATCGCCGATCTTTATATAGGACACTTTTTTGTCGTTAAGCATTCCTTCGATATCCGTCACCGGCTGGTAGCCGACCGCCAGCACTAACGTATCCACGCCCTTCAGGGTCTCCTGCCGGGATTCTTTCTGGAGCAGGAGTTCACCGCTCGGCTTCACCTCTCGAAGCACCGTGTTAGTTGATAAAATCACACCCTTTTCCTTCAGACGCCGCATAAGCAGTCTTTTACCGGTCGGTTCCATATCTCGGGCTATACCCTTGAGCATCTCCACAACGGTCACCCTGGCTCCTCGGTCGGCCAAAAATTCCGCTGTTTCGCAGCCGACAGCACCGCCACCGATAATGACAATATTTTTCCCGAAGTGCGCGCCGGCAAGGATTTCCTCAGCCGTTTTCGCTTCCTTGCGGTTGAGCCCCGGGATATTGGGGATAATGGGACGAGAACCAGTAGCCATGATTACCACATCCGGCTGCAGCCGTCCGATGATTTCTTCATCCACCGCGCAGCCCGTTTGCACACAAACACCAAGTTTTTCGACTTGGGTAATCAGATAACTCCGGAGATCCTCAAAATCACTCCTGGCGGGAGAGAGAATGGCGTAGTTAAACAATCCCCCCAATTTTTCAGCTTTTTCATAGAGGAAGACTTCATGACCCCGCAACGCCGCAATCCGCGCTGCTTCCAGACCGCCCGGGCCGCCGCCGGCCACAAGAACCTTTTTTTTCTGCGGGGCTTTCTGGCTGAGGTCATACTGCCACTCCCTGCCGGTCATAGCATTTCCCAGGCAGGCAATATCCTTGCCGCTATTAAGCCGGCCTACACAGCCCTGATTACAGAGGATGCACTTGCGGATATCCGCCAGTTTCCCTGCCCGAATCTTAGCGGGAAGAGCCTCATCCGCCAACAGGCCCCGTCCTATCGCAATCATGTCCACCTGCCCGCCGGCGACAAGCTGTTCCATCATCATCGGATCCTGGAGACGTCCCACGACGATGATCGGAATTTTACCGCCAATGGCCTTCTTGATGGCTGAGGCATTTTCTACGTGAAGACCTGGGAGCGCGAACGAGGACATCATCAGGGCTGCCGACTCATAAACACTGCCCGATACGTTTATAGCCTGGATGCCGCTGTCTACAAGCATTTGAGCAAAGATTTTTGTCTCCTGAATCGTAAGTCCGCCCGGCACAAATTCATCAGCGCTCATCCGGTACAGCAGCGGAAAGTCGCTACCCAGCATTTCACACACTTTTTTCACCACTTCCAGCGGGAATCTGGCCCGCTTGGCGGGAGCACCACCATACTCATCTGTGCGCCGGTTGCTGTAAGGGGAAAGGAACTGGTTGAGCAGATATCCATGTCCACCATGAATCTCGACGGCATCGAAACCGGCTTCCCGAGCTCGCCTTGCCCCTGCGCCGAAGGCCTCCAACAGCTGTAAAATATCTGCCCGCGTCATTTCCTCAGGCCTGGCGCGGCAAATCGGACAAGGAATGGGCGAAGGGGCGATGAGAGGCATACCGGTCACTGTCGGATAAGTCTGTCTACCGCTGTGATGCAGCTGCACGGCAATTTTACCTCCTTCTTCATGTATAGCATCAGCCAGCCTTCTTAGGCCCGGCAGGAGCTCATCGCTGTCAATTCCCAGCTCACAAAAAAACCCCCTGCCGCTTTGGTGGACAAAAGCAGCTTCCGAAATGATCAAACCGACTCCGCCTCTGGCCCGCGCCCGCAGGTAAGCAATAAGCCTTTCCGTTACCTTACCATCCGGTCCGCAATAGTTCGTCACCATTGCCGGCATGACAAATCGATTTCTCAGTTTTATCTTCCCGATCCAAATTGGCTCGAACAATTTGCTGTACCTGACCATACCGGATTAATTCCTCCTTTTTGCCGCTATCCGTTGTTTGCTCGCCATGAGATTGATGTCCCGGTGTTTATTTGCTAAATTATTCCTTCTTGGTGCAAGCTTTCGAGGTCATCCTGATGAAGACCGATAAGGGCGAATATTTCCCGGTTATGTTCTCCCAGTAAAGGCGCCCCTCGCTGATATTTTGCGGGCGTCATCGACATTTTGACCGGAAAACCCAGTTGTTTAATTTTCCCCGCCACCGGATGATCAACCTCAAACATCATTTCCCGGGCGATAATCCGGGGATCATGGAGCGCCTCTTCCATGCTGTTCACAGGTGTAAGGCAAATGTCCTTCCCGGAAGCATCTTGCAACCACTCAGCTAACGACCGTGAACGGAACTTTTCCTGCAAAAAAGCCTTGATTCTGTTTTGCTGGGTCGGATCCCGCTGCAGAGGAATGAATTCCGCACAGCCGATCCAGCTGCAAAAGTTATCCCAAAATTTAGGCTCCAATGCCCCGAGTGCAAGATGTCGCCCGTCTTTCGTTCGGTAAATATTGTAGCAGGCCAGTGCTCCCGTATAGATATGCTCACCGTGACCGGGCGCTCGCCCGCCTGCCAGATAATCGAAAGATGCCAGAGGCAGCCAACTGGTGATGCCGTCGGCCATGGAAACATCGATATATTGTCCTTCGTTCGTATTAACGCGAGCAATTAAGGCCAGCAAAATGCCCATTACCGCCATCATGCTTCCTCCCCCGAGATCAGCCATCTGCACTCCCGGCAGAGAAATTTCACCTTCGTTTATGGCGCTGAGCCCCAGCACGCCGGTTTTGCTGATGTAATTAATATCATGGCCTGGTCGTTCGCGGTCGGGGCCAGTCTGACCATACCCGGTCAGGGAACAAAAAATCAGCTGCGAATTTATTTTCTGTAACCGCTTGTATCCTAAATCCAATTTATCCAGGTAGCCGGGCCGGAAATTTTCGATCAAAACATCAGCTTTTTTTGCCAGCTCGACTAACAGCTCACGGCCATGGGCATGGCGGAGATTCAAGGTAATGCTTTTTTTGTTGCGGCCCAGCATCAGATGTCGATAGCTTAAGCCATTGATAAAGGGACCTATATGACGGCCGCCCTCACCTTTGGTATCTTCAACCATAATCACCTCCGCTCCGTAGTCGGCCAGCAGAAGGGAGGTAAAAGAACCGGGCAACAAGCGCGTCAAGTCGAGAATTCTTATTTTATCCAGTGCCAGCATAAGCGAGCTCAAGGGGCAACTAAAGCGGTATGTTACTGTGTTTACGCCAGGGTCTTACAACATTTTTGTGCAAAGACGCTTCCAGGGCGCTAATAATCATTTTTCTCGTATCCCTGGGGTCAATCACGTCATCGATGTCCTGCCGTGAGGCAGCATAGAACGGATTGAGAAATTTATCCGTATATTCCTGGATTTTTTCACGATATCGGGCAGCCGGATCCGGAGCCTGATCGATTTCCTTTCTGAAGATGATGCTGGCCGCCGTTTCGGCGCCGACACTTGCTATTTTCGCCGTCGGCCAGGCAAAAACATAGTCCGCCCCCAGCATTTTACTGCCCATGGCAATCTGTGCCCCGGCATAGGCATTGCGGATCATGACGGTTATCTTCGGTACGGTCGCCTCGGCATAAGCGTGCAGAAGCTTGGCGCCCCGGCTGATTATTCCTTTTCGTTCCTCCTCTTCTCCGATCATATAGGCGGGACTGTCCTGAAAAGTAACAAGGGGAATATTGAATGCATCACAAAATCTTACAAAACGAGCCGCTTTTTCAGCGGCATGGCAATCGATACAACCACCGAGCACAGTAGACTGGTTGGCCACGATTCCCACTGAATACCCACTGAAACGGCAAAAGCCGCAAATCATGCTCCTGGCATAACCGCTTTTCACTTCCAATAAATCACCTTGATCAACCACCCCTTCGATGATTGTATGCATATCGAAAGGTCTTTTGAGATTAGCTGCTGCCGTGTAAAAATCCCTGATTTCTTCCTTAGCTGCTGCCCCATACTTCATACGCGGCGCCTTTTCCTTATTGCTGGAGGGAAGGTAAGACAAGAGCTTTTTAATATGCATAAGACAGCTCTCATCATCCTCCGTCACGAAATCGGCAACGCCGCTCTGCTGCGCATGCACTGCCGCCCCGCCCAATTCCTCCTCGCTGATTTGACGGCCTGTTTGTGTTCTGACAAATGCCGGTCCGGCAATAAACATCGAACTGTCTTTGGTCATGACGATAAAATCTGTCAAGCCCGGAGAATAAGCCTGACCTCCGGCAACACTGCCCATAATCGCCGATATTTGGGGAATAACTCCCGAAGCGAGCGTATTCGCATAAAAGAGATCTCCGAACTTCACCATCGGCCCCATGACCTCGTGCAGCCTCAGGCCGCCCGACTCCAGCAGTCCGATAACGGGGACGCCTGACTCCACGGCTCTCGCCATAACCTTAAGAATTTTGCTGCCGTGCATTTCTCCAAATGAACCGCCCAGCGCGAGAAAATCCTGCGCATAAACATACGCCAGCCGCCCGTTTATCTTTCCGTAGCCCGTGATCACTCCTTCCGCCGGAATCTTGCGTTTATCCATACCGAAATAAGTGCAATGATGCGTAACCAGCAGATCAAGCTCAACAAATGAATCCGGATCCATTAATTGCTCTATTCTTCCTCTGGCCGTTAGCCGGTGCTTCCGAAACCTTTCCTGAAGCTGTTCCTCACCGGGATAATTTCTGATTTTATTTTTAATTTCGGAAAGCTCTTTTATTTTGGCTTCCATCAGATCCTGATTTTTATTGGTCATGAAGTTCTCCCTTTCTTCGGCACATGAGGGTCAAATTAACCCCGCAGCAATTCCCGTGCAATCATGTTTCTTTGGACCTGGTTCGTTCCTTCCACAATCTGGCCGCGTTTTGCTTCCCGGAAAAAACGCTCCACCTTGTATTCTTTGATAAAGCCATAACCGCCGAATATCTGAACGCTGTCCGTTGCAATCCTCATGGAGGCATCTGTCGCAAACATTTTGGCCATAGAAACCTGCTTCGACGCCGGCAAATTGTGATCGAGCAGATATGCGGCTTGATAAACGAGCAGGCGAGCGGCTTCCAGTTGTGTAGCCATATCCGCCAACAGATGCTGAATTGCCTGAAATTGGGCAATAGGATGGCCGAACTGCAACCTTTCCTTTGCGTATTTCACTGCGGCATCGAGCGCTGCCTGAGCGCCGCCGACAGCTTCGGCCGCCACGTTGACTCTGCCGCCGTTGATGGAACGGACAAAATTCTTGAATCCTTCATTTTCCGCGCCCAGGCGTTGCGAAACCGGCACGCGGCAGTTATCAAAAAAAAGCTGACATACCGGCACGGAATTGGAGGCAAGCTTTTTTTCAGGCTTCCCGAAAGTAAAACCATCCAACCCTTTCTCCAAAATCAGCCAAGTCATGCCGTTCAGCCCCTTTGTTACATCCGTCTTGCACAAGACAGTGTAAACATCGGATTCACCTCCTCCTGTGATAAAAACCTTCGTCCCATTCAGGATGTATTCCTCCCCCTTCCTGACGGCGGAAGATTTCATGGCGGCCACATCCGAACCGGCATTAGGTTCGGTAATACAAATCGAGGCCAGCTTTTCACCGCGGGCCAGCGGTACAACATATTTTTGCCTCTGTTCTTCTGTGCCGTTGATGAAAATCTGGCGGGTAACCATGTTGTGCACCGCCAAATAGTTCATAGATCTTGCCGCCTGCGCCAGTTCCTCGATAACCAGCGCGCCCAGGAAATAGTTCAAATTGCTGCCGCCATACTCTTCGGGTATATACAAGCCCGCTAATCCAAGCTTGGCTGCTTTTTGAAAAGTTTCCCGGGAAAATTTGCTTTCGTCTTCCCATTCATCGATAAACGGAGCAATTTCGTTCTGGGCGAAATTATGAACCATATCTTTTAATATTTTTTGCTCTTCTGTCAGTTCGAAAATCATTTGTTTTCTCCTCTTATTTCCTCAATCTCTCCATTTACTTAACCGGGCAGATCAAGGATGAAATGTTCTGCAATAAAAAATTACTATTTATATAATCAAATATGTGTGTTAGTAAATTAATTAAATATATTAGTCAAGATTTTTTCGTCGTACGGGTTTTTCGGGGACACGCTGCGCACTATCCGCCGCGGTATCCAAAGGATAAAATTCTGAATATTATATATTAGAACACTACCGAGCATGAGAGGTGGGAAGCTTCCAAGGAAGGCAGCTAATTTTATAATTATTTATAAGTGTTTCCCATTATTTAATATTATGATATTTAGCTCCACATAAATTTGGCATTTTGATTTTTAAATAAATTCATGGAATCTCAAATTAATGCCAAAGTTTGGAGATGAAATGGCCGGGAATGAAAGGATGATCAGGCAAAAAAAACAACGCCCTGCGGCAGCACGGGGAAGCGAGAAACAAAAATACGGCATCCTGCTGGATGACGCTTTTCAGAAGATGAAACAAATGATGTACAATAATCAACTTGTGCCGGGACAGAAAATTATTTACAGTGACCTGGCAAAAAAACTCAATACCAGCATAACCCCGATCATACAAGCTCTCAAAAGGTTTGAGGCATACAAAGTAGTGCAATATTTTCCCAAAAAAGGATACCTTATTGCAGAAATCACAGAAACGGAACTCCGGGATCTTTTTGAAGCGAGAGAAGCACTGGAAGTTTTTCTGCTGCCGAAAATTATCAAAAATATAAACCGCAGTGAGATAGAAACTATCAGAAGCTTCTTTCGCAAAGTAGACATGTCTGATCCCAGAAAATGGGTTATCCATGACGGTCAATTTCATCTTAAAATTGCAGAATATGCCAAAAATGAAGTGATGTACCATATGCTGGAGGAGGTTTTGGAAAGGACTTATCTGAGATATAATCCACACCATCTTGGTGAGCAAAGGCTCAAAAATGCTTTACAGGAACACCGCGAAATCCTGAATTCACTTTTAGGCGGAAATTTGAAAGAAGTCCGAGAGGTAATCAGCAAACACATCAGCCATCAACTGGAGCATACAGTTAATTACATGTTGAAATCATCCTGGTGAACAAGTATTTGCCGCGCTTATCGTCAACTGGATAACGCAACAAAAATCCATTTCCCGCACTTGTCAATAAGGAATAAGCTCAATGTGACATGACCTTTGGATACCCCTTTCTCTGCTGTCTCTTTCAGCGCTTTTTTTCTGACAAAAAAGTTGTTGCCCCGGTAAACCAGAGCGCCTGCTGGTCATTGCCCTCGAAACGGAGCTTTCCTTCATAAAGAGCTTCCATGGATTGATTGAGATCTTGTGCGGCCATGACTTTAAAAGCGGTACCGGCATCGGACCAGATCAGGGCCACATCAAATTCTTTTTGATCTCCGGTTTTCGTGGAAATCTCTCCCTTGTCAAAAATATATAATCTTGCCCTTTTGCCGTTGGCAGTTTTAATTAAAACTCTTGTTTTTTCATTTTTGATGTATTCCCGGAACTCAGGATTCTTTTGCGAAGCTTTTTTAAGCTTGAGATAAAGAATAAAAAGCAGCAATGTAAATTTCATAGGCGACTCCTTTGATTCAACCGCCGGCGACTCTGGGTAAAACATCCGATTTGTCGCCGTTTTTCAAGGTCACCGCAGGCAATTTTTTCACATTTATGCCATTGAGCAGAACAATTCTTTTCTCCCGGAAGGATCGTTTCTTACAATCTCCGCCGGATTTAATTTTTTCGCCAATACCGGGCCCCAATTATTTTCCACGCAGTCCCTGGCTGCGTTAATGGTTTCGACATCAACTGTTAAGGTGCGCACACCAAGTAAAACTCTCCACGGCCCGATAAAAGTGATCTGATCACCGCCATTGGATTTGACGCCTTTTGCAGATCGATTTAAAATAGTCTTTCCGGATCATTTGATGGACAAAGGCTCCGCTATTGGGCCTCGATGGTGGCGGCGATTTCCGTCATCCCGAGCATCTCCAGACGTTTTCTTGATGGTTTGCCGGTAACTTTGTTCCAGTCCCTCAGATCATAATACTCTGGCAACATTTTCCCCAGATTGGGCACATGACCTTCCTGACCACCGCCCGTGATAGGTTTCAAGGCCAGCTCCGGCAGCACGTCATCCTGTGCGGTAATGCCCAGCTTACAGGAAAGGGCTCTTTGCAGCTGAAAAATGCGCTCCCCCGCCTGCATCAATTCCTCTATGGACGTCCCCCAGCCTGTGGATGAATTAATCATGTCGAGCAATAAACTGAAAGGGATTTGCGCAAAGTGACAAATCCCCAGAGCATCAGTTAATGCCCGGAAATTCTGTCCTTTTTCCACACCCACCGCTTTATCGTCAGCCCAACGATCGGTAATTTCCAGCGGCAGATCGGGATGGCCTGTACCACTGTCCACCTGATAGGCGTCATTTTTATTGTGATCCGCACCGCGTGGGGCAGTGGCATAAACCAGCGCCATGGAATGATATGCGCGCGGATCATGCATGGGAAACTCCAGCCCCTTGCATTGGACCGCTTCTCCCGGCGGGCGGCCGTATTTTTGCGCCATTCTTTTTGTTCCGCCGGCGACGACAGCCCCAAAACCTTCATTTTTGGCAATCAGATGCAGCAATTGGAGGGCGCCATCAGCATTGCCCCAGGTCAGTTTTAGTCCGCCGGTATCTCTCTGGGTAATCACTCCCTGCTCATACAGATAGAAGGCATAACCTGCACTGGCACCGCTGCTGATCGTATCAATTCCATAGCCGTTGCAGAGCTCATTAATATGGACGGCGGTGGACATATCGAAGTCCAATCCCATCATTGCTCCCCAGGCCACCAGAGTTTCATATTCCGGCCCTTCTACTTTTTCGTATAAGTGCTTGCCTTCCTTGATCTGCAGAACTTTGCGGCAGCGAATCGGACAGCCGTAACAGGACGTATTTTCAATCTGATATTTTTCCAGCTGCTCGGCTCCGCTGACTTTTGTCGCTTCCGGCATGGTCGGGGCAGTGTAATACCTGGTCGGACCGTCACCATAGCTGATAGCCGAATCAATCCAGCCGGCGGTTCCGGTCTGATGCATAATCATCGTCAGAAATCCATCCTTAACCTCGGCCATGGCCTTCTTTGCCGACTCCCGGAACTTTTCCGGATCAGCCATCGGCAATTTCATCCTGCCGCGCACCGCGATTGCCTTGACTCTCTTGGAACCCATGACACATCCCAGCCCCGCTCGCCCCAGGGCGTGGCCCCATTCGGACATGATATTGCTGTAGAGGACAAGATTCTCAGCCGCCGGGCCGATACAGGCCACTTGTACACGCTTATCCGCGCATTCCATTTTGATTTCTTCCTGGGTTTTGTAAGTGTTTTTCCCCCAGAGGTGATTGGCATCTTGAAGATGCGCTTTACCGTTGTTGATATAAAGGTAAACCGGGTTGGCGGATATGCCTTTGAGGATCACACCATCATAGCCGGCATTTTTAAGTTCTGCGCCGAACCAGGCGCCAGCGTTGGCATCGCCGTAATGTCCGGTGTAGGGAGACTTGGTGGCTCCGCCCCAGCGGCTGACACTTGGAGCACTAGTGCCATTTAGCAGTCCGGTCATCAGGATAAGAGGATTATCTGGCCCCAGTGGATCGGTCGATTCATCGACCAGGTCAAAAAGATAACGGGCGGCCAGACCGGTGCTGCCCAGGAAAGCCCGCGCATATCTTTGATTGATGGGCTCATCACGAAGAATACCCGCGCTCAGATCGGCTACCAGTATCCTGCCCTGATATCCTGTCATGGGTTCCTCCCTGAAATACTTATTTAGAAATCGATGCTTTTACCGGTGCAAGCATAGCGGAAGATCTTGCCCAGATCCTCCTCGCCGGGAACGCGGCTCACAGTCATGGTCATGACCTCATTTAACGCCCTCTCGATCAGCCGGGGGATTTCTTTCTCATATTGCCCCGGATCAATGCCGCATTCCTGGACGGACAGCGGCTGGCCGATTTGCCTTGCCAGGGAACGAATTCCGGCCACAAGAGACCGGGCGCATTCCAAGTCGGAACCGGATGACACAAGACGGCAGTAACGCGCCATCTCGGCGTATCTGGTCGTTGTTTCATCCGAGCCGTTCATCAGATATTCCATCGTATAAGGCAGAAAAAGGCCGACGGTGCGCCCATGAGGAATGTGAAAAAGCGCACCGAAGGCGTGGCCGGTGCTATGGCCCAGGCCGGCCATGGAATTGCCGAAGGACATACCGCCCATGGCCGCCGCCGCCATCATTTCCTTACGGGCTTCGAGATCGTTGCCGTCTTTGTAGGCCCGGGGCAGATATTCCAGCGTCAGACGAGTGGCAATCAAGCCCGGACCCAAAGTCATGCTGGTGCCCCAGGAGGACGTGTACCCTTCAATGGCGTGGCAGATCACATCCATGCCGGTATCCGCAGTAATTTGGGGAGGCAAGCCCAGAACCATCACCGGATCAAGAATAGCGACATCCGGCATGCATTCGGTCGTACCCAAACCAAGTTTGCGGTTATCACTGGTGTCGGTAAGAATAATCGCCCAGGTCGCCTCTGATCCCGTTCCGCTGGTCGTGGGAATTGCCATTAACTTGGCTTTTGCCCGGAAATTGAATTCCTCGAGAACTGAAAGCGCTTCTGGCTCAAGCTCCGGACGGGCCAGCAGCAAAATGATTGCTTTGGCGGCATCCAGACAGGAGCCGCCGCCGATTCCGATCACCCAGTCCGGCTGATACTTGCCGACGGCGATTCCTCCCAGCTTGATCGTCTGGAGAGACGGTTCCGGCTCCACTTGATCAAATATTTCCCATTGCATCTTGACTTCCGCCAATTTATCGGTAACCGGTTTGATTAGGCCAAGCTTGACAATATTCCTATCGGTAACGATGAAAGCTTTTTTACCTTTGACCTGCAACAGGTAATCGAGGGCATTATCTCCATACACAATCAAAGGGCAGGAAAAATTCCACATGTTTTAACCTCCATTTTCCGCAAATGAGCAGTGCTAAGCGCTTAGTCGAGCCATTCCGTGGGAACAAGCATGGTGCAATTAGTCAGCTCGTTGGCAGCCTTGGTATAGCGCATGATTTTGGCCATATCGCCTGTCATTTTGGATTGCTTGGTGATCAGCGCTTTCGTGGCATCTAGTTTTTTGGTCGCGATTTGCTTCCAGATGGCATAGGTCGCGGAAATGGTAAATGCAGGTTTGTATTTATTGGGATCAGTAACAACTTCGCAAGCCCGGCACTTCCCGTGATAAAGATCGATATACATATATGCTTTTTCCTTTAGCGGGCCTCCCGGTTCGTTGATAAAGTAAAAATCACCCTCCCATGTTTTGGCGGCTTCCTCATAGGCTTTGCTTTTATTAATCTCTTCCTTATAGAGATCACACCACTCCTGAGACAGATATTTAGCCATGATCAACCCTCCCCTATTTTTTGAATGTCAGTCATCTCCCCGCAATCAGATGCGGCTTTTTTGCCTGTTACAGCATTACTTTACCCGATAAATCTATATCTTTTACAAATTTTTCTGCTTGTAACCCCGGCATATTTTTCGAAAATTGATTTTTCTTATTACATGTGAGTATAAAAGGAACATTAATCGCTGTCAAGATAATAGATCAATCAGAATGGCTATTCTAAAATGCTGTTCTTATTGTCTTTCATTTGATCACAAAGAATCAGTTAGCGGAGAAAAAATATGGTTTTACACCTTGACAGATTGTGAGCATATGCTTATAATCAAAAACAAAGGATGATTTTATGGCCAGGCCAAAATATTGCCGCTGCATTGCCAATATACCCGACAAAAACTATTTTAAACCCAGGGGCATTCCCTCGGCACTCCTCGAAGAGGTCGTTTTATCGCTGGACGAAATGGAAGCTGTCCGCTTGGCGGATTTTGACGGATTATATCAGGAACAGGCAGCCG
>ENA-ORXD01002367-ORXD01002367.1-sediment-metagenome-genome-assembly--contig:-NODE-2367-length-12735-cov-4.482778_pt1 | contig 12735 bp, 14 predicted proteins | sample MGYA00237862_ERZ511471 | MGnify/ENA metagenome assembly ERZ511471 | reverse complement strand
AGGATTCGCGCGAGGTCCGCACCGCGCATGATTAGGTCGGCAAAAGTCCGTCCAATCGACTCGGCCTTCGTGAGCAGTTCGAGCCGCCGGTTGACTATCGCGCCGTGAATCTGCTCGGTCAGTTCGATGAAGCCGACGCGGCGCTGCAGGACGATGAGCGGCAGATCACGTCGGCGTGCCTCGGCGACGATGCGGGGAGGAGGCTCCTTCCACGTGCCCCCCAAGCGGACTGCCAAGCAGGCGACCGCACCTTCGTCCAAATCCGCAACGTACCTCTCCTGGAGGACCTCGTTCATCCCAAGGCCCATGCCCGTGGTCAGCAGCAACTCGCCGCCCTTGAGGTACCGGGCGACATCAGGCTGCTCCGAGATGTGGACCCAGCGGACGGGTCGCGACAGCTGGCTCTCGCCGGCCACGACTTCCGCCGCCGCTTTGTGGAGGAGGTGGAGGCCGAGAATATCGGCGATCGTCAGGCTCATGACCTGCACGATATATGATGCGAGAGAACGACAGAAGTCACGTTCCGTGTATTGCGTACGGGTAGGCCGAGCGGCCTAGACTAGCCTAATCGAGCGACCACTAGCAGGGAGGCACAATGACGCGGATTGCGGTGATTCCCGGCGACGGTGTCGGCCCGGAGGTCGTCGCGGAATCCGAAAAGGTTCTCCAGGCAATCGACGCGGCCGACGCGGCCGTCAGCTTTGACTTCGACCACTTCGATTGGGGCACCGAAAGGTACCTTGAGACCGGCGAGATGATGCCGCCCGACGCCTTGGACATCCTGTGCGGCTACGATGCGATCCTCTTCGGCGCCGTCGGCTCGCCGACTGTGAAGGATCATGTGACGCTGCGGCAGCTACTCCTCAAGATTCGCGTTGGCTTCGACTACTACGTCAATCTCCGACCAGTCAAGCTTCTCCCCGGCGTGCCGAGTCCGCTATGCGGTGCGCGTCCCAAAGACATCGACATGGTGTTCGTTCGTGAAGGAACGGAGGGCGAATACGCGGGCATCGGCGACCGGATTTATCCTGGGACCGAGCGCGAAGTTGCGCTCCAGACCGCGGTCTTCTCGCGCTTCGGTGTTGAACGCGTGATTCGCTGGGCGTTCGAGTTGGCGAAGCGTGAGGGCCGAACGGTGACGAGCGTGAGCAAGGGCAACGCCCTGAACTACTCCGCCGTTCTTTGGGACGAGGTCTTCGCCGAGGTTGCGGCGCAGTACCCGACGGTTCCTGCCGAGTCGCTGTTGGTCGACGCCGCTGCGATGTTCATGGTCATGGAGCCGCAGCGTTTCGGGGTGGTCGTGGCATCGAACCTGTTCGCCGATATCCTGACCGATCTCGGCGCCGCGTTAATGGGCGGGATGGGCCTAGCCCCAAGCGCAAATCTGAACCCGGAGCGCGTCTTCCCGTCGATGTTCGAGCCGATTCACGGCTCGGCGCCCGACATCGCCGGACGGGGGCAGGCCAATCCCATCGGCTCCATCTGGAGCGTCGCCATGATGCTCGAGCAGCTCGGCCTGGACGCTTGGAGCAAGGCCGTACTGGCCGCGATTGAGACGACAGTCGCGGATGGACGGACCTTGACTCGAGATTTGGGGGGTTCGGCGAGCACTGCTGAGTTGGGCTGCGCGGTCGTCGGCGCGCTCAACGCGGCGCTGGCCGACTGAGGGGACCGAAGCGGGAGAGGGCCGAGTGTAACAGGCATGCGGCGGCGCGTGCGCCGTCGGTCTGGGTATCGCTGCGACCGTGCGACGTCACTCGCCGGAAGGCCGTGGCCTTCCGGCGTCCCGCGGATCGTGCAACCCGATACCTCGGGGGACGACCGAGGCGATGCCGACCTCGCCGACGTCTTCGGTGAAGCGCATCCCGGCGAGGGAGAAGAAGCCCTGCAGGAGGCCGGCGATCTCGTCGCCGGTACGATGCCGCACGGTGGCGATGCGCCAATGGTGCTCGACCTCGCCGCCCTCGACGAGGCCGATGACGGTCTGCGTGTTGCCGACGTCGACGACGAGCAGCACGGTCAGGTCTCCAGGTCGAGAGCCACGTCCAGCCACGGAGCGCGCGTGGTGAGCGCGCCGGCCGAGAGCACGTCGGCACCGGTCGCGGCGAGCTCGCGCACGCGCTCGAGGGTCACGCCGCCCGAGACCTCGACGACGGCGCGGCCGGCGACGAGCTTGACGGCGGCGCGGGTCGTGGCCGCGTCCATGTTGTCGAGCAGGCGGACGAGGCCCTTGGATTCCAAGGCGGCCTGGATGGCAGGCGCGTCGTCGACGGTGACCATCAGGGAGGCTTGTGCGGCCTCGGACGTTGCCGAAGGAGCATTTGACAGACGCCTTGTTCTTGCCCGCCTCCTGTACGATTGCGTCAAGTGCCAACCCCTCGTGGCCTTCACGCTGGAGCGGTCGCGTGGCGGCCGCGATGAGGTCCTAAGGCGCGCGGGGAAGCACGGCGGTTGGGTACTCGACGGAAACACCGGAGGCCGCTTCGGAGATGCGAGTTCCTCGATTGTCGCCCTACGATGACCGCTCTCGTCCACATCGATCTCGGTATCCAGTGGTCAGGGGAATCCCGTCCAGGCGCCTCATGAGCCTCTTCGCCTGGGTGTGGTACACGGTCGGCGCGAGCCTCACGCCGCACTCGACGGCGAAGCGGATCACGCGGTAGGGGCTGCCGGACGCTTGACAAAACTCATGCGAAGTCGTGGAATAACCCAACTAGTCGGTTTGATAGTGGTGACTCATTCGTGTCCGCGCGTGTATGGAACGGAGGATTCCGATGGATTGTCCCCTCATCAGGGGGTGCACCCGCTCCTCGCCTCCGTACAGATGGACAGGCTCCGCGCACTATGAGACATCGGCCTCGACCGGAAGTCATGGTCCGAGGGTTGCGGCTCGACAATCGATGGACCTTGACGGCGGCGAGTTGGCGAAGGCGTGTGAGATGCCGGACCGCACGTCAGGCGTCGCTCGCCTGCCGGACTCGCCTCATCACCTGAGCGAAAGGGGACCTGAGTGGATTGACGCGTTCGACGACCCTCGACTGTGGGAGGAGTTGCTGCAGGCTCACATCAACGGACCATCGGCGTACTCACACTGGGGAGGTCACTGACTAATGAACCACAAGTGTTTCCAGGCGCAGATGAACCGGAGGTGTTTCCTTCGTGGAACCCTGGGAGTAGGGGCAGGGCTTGCTCTTGGCGCGTCCGGACTGTTGGCCGGCTGCGGCTCTGAGGAGGAGGCTGAGAAGGCCGAAACTACCGTGAAGGCCACCGTCGACGGCGACATCGAGTACTTCGGTTGGGCGGAGTACTTCGCCCCGGAAGTGGTCACGGGATTCGAGGCAGAGTACGGCGTCAAGGTCAAGCAGACGTACTTTGACAGCGACGAGGCCATGGTGCAGAAGGTCGCGGCAGGGCTGCCGTACGACGTGATCTGCACAAACAGCGCTTACATCCCGAGGATGATCGAAGGTAACTTGCTCGTGCCTTTGGATCATGAGCAACTGGAGAACTGGGGTCAAGTAGTACCGTTCTTCCAGGATCCTGTCTATGATCCTGGCGCGAAGTACTCTGTTCCCTACGGCTACTGTCCGACCGGCATCTCGTACCTCACGGCCAAGATTGACTCGGCCTCGATGACCGAGTCGTGGGACGACCTCTGGACCCACAGGGAAGAAGCCAAGGGCAAAATCTTCATTCTCGAGCAGATTGAAGAGGTGCTGGGAGCCAGCCTGCTGCGCCTCGGGTACTCTCACGTTTCGGACGTGGAGAGCGAGGTCGTGGAGGCGGCCGACGAGCTGATCGCGCTCAAGCCGTACCTGGCTGGGTTCTCGAGCGACTACAAGGCCAACTTGGCGAGCGGCAATGCGTGGATTCACCAGTCCTGGGTCATGGGGGTCTACCAGAACCTCCAAGAGAAGCCCAACAGCATCATCTTTGAGACGTGCGGAGATGACACGCTGATTGGCTCGGACCTGCTTTCAATTGGAATCAACTCCAAGAGCCCCGGTACGTCGATGCTTTTCATCGACTGGTGCCTGAAGCCGGAGAACTCCGTCGCGAATGTGCAGTGGATGTCGCAGGGGAACGGCACGACGGCCGGCATCGAGGCCGCGGAGGCAATCTTCGCCGACTACCCGATGTTCCTGGTCGATTCCAGCAAGCTCGACTCGATGCGTTGGAAGGAGAGCGCTACAGAGGAGCGCCTCGAGTTGTGGAACCGCGAGTGGACGAGAGTCAAGGCTAGCTGAGGGCTGGCGTTGAAGCGTCTCTGGAACTGGTTTCTAGCGCCGGGCGTATTCTGGCTCGTCGTGTTCTTCATAGTGCCAACGGTGATACTCGTTGGAGTCTCGTTCGGGACCTCTGATATCGTTAACCGTCCGGTGCTCGGCTGGCATCCGGAGAACTATCTTGACGCACTCGATCCGCTCTACGTGCGGCTTCTTGGCAGGGCGCTGCTCTACGCCGGCGCGACGGCCGCGATATGCCTGTTGGTCGGTTACCCGGTCGCGTATACGGTCGCGCGCTTCGGAGGGCGCTACAAGAACATCCTGATTGGGCTGGTCATCCTGCCCTGGTTGGTCGACTATCTGGTGCGGGTCTACGCCTGGGTCGTCATCCTCGGGAATGAAGGCCTTCTGAACTCGCTCCTCGGGCTTCTCGGCGCCAGCGGCGACCCACCGCTGCAGATGACCAACACGGGCATCGCGGTCGTGATCGGTCTGGTCTATGGCTATTTCCCGCTGATGGTGCTGCCGGTCTACGCGAACCTCTTGGGGTTGGACCCCGCACTCATCGAAGCGGGCAAGGACTTGTACGGAACGCCAAAGTCGACGTTCCTCCACGTAACCTTGCCCGCTTCGATGCCGGGCATCTTTGGCGGCTGCATGCTGGTCTTCCTGCCCGCCGTGGGTGACTTCGCCACGGCGAAGTTCCTCGGCGGACCGGAGAACTACATGATTGGCAACCTGATTGCCGACCAGTTCCAGCAGTCCGGCGACTGGCCGTTCGGGGCCGCCGTGACGGTTGTGATGATGGCGGTGATGTGGTCTGTCATCCTCGTCTACTTGGTCTATACGCTAATGAGGGGGAGGGAGAGTGCCGCGAAGCGCCAGTCACGCTGATCGGACGGTCCTGTCGCCCTCCCCTGTGTCCACGGATACCGCTTTGGTTGGCCCATCCGCTGGCGTTCCGCAGGAGCGCGGTGTTGACGCGCACCGTACGCCGACCGCGGGTGGCAAGCGCAGGCGCGGGAACCAGGGCGTTGACCGCCCGCGATTCCTGCTCGTGGTCACAGGGGCCACGCTAGTCTACCTCGTGGCGCCAATCATCGTGGTCGTCGTCTTCTCCTTCAACGGGTCTCGTTCGCTGTCGTTCATGGACGGCTTTAGTCTGCAGTGGTATGACCAACTATTTCGTGATGAGAACGTCAGGCAGTCCGTGGTCGCTAGCCTGGAGATTGCGGTCGCCAACATGGTCATCTCAGGGCTCATTGGCACCCTCCTCGCCTTCGGTCTCGTGCGCGGCTCCGGCCGACCGTCCCGGGGATCAAATACGCTGGTCATGGCGAGGCTGGTCGCCCCCGAGGTGGCCACCGCAGTCGCACTGATGCTGCTCTTCACCCAGTTGGGCGTCACGTTGTCGATGGGTACGGTGGTTGTCAGCCACGTGGCGTTCTCGATCGTCTACGTTGCAGTAATCGTTAGGAGCCGGCTGGCCAGCTTGAGCAAGGAAATGGAAGAGGCGGCAATGGACCTCGGTTGCACGCAACTCGAGGCCGTCTGGCGAGTCACGCTGCCACTGGTCTGGCCTGCTGTCGTGTCGGCTAGTCTACTTGTGTTCGTGTTCTCGTTCGACAACTTCGTGACCTCCTTCTTCACATCGGGAGTGGGTGTGGCTCCCCTTCCAGTGCGGATTTACGCGATGCTGAAGTTCGGAGTGTCCCCAGTCGTCAATGCGGTCGGTACAGCGATGCTCCTCCTCACCGCGACTCTCGCCTTGGTCGCGGCCTGGGCCTACCTGCGCAGCAGCCGCAGACTTCGGAAGGGAGCGCCGGGGAATGGGTGATTCCGCCGTCCCTCCAGGGCGTCGGGGTGTCGGATACATGGCCTGTCGTCCGGCTGAGGACGATGAACGTTCGCTGCCATGCCCGGCGACGCCGGGCGGGCCGCTGCGGAGGCCATCGGTACGGATTCCACGTGCGGATGCGGCGGTCCGATTCCGCTCGTGACGATAACGCTATGGGCCGCAGGGATGGTGGACGATGGAGTTCGAGAACAAGATCGCCGTCATCACCGGCGCTGCAGCGGGGATAGGCAAGGCGATTGCGGAGATGTTCGCACTCGAGGGCGCCCACGTCGTATGCGGCGACGTAGACGAGGTGGAGTTACGGCGAACTGTGCTTGCGCTTGGAGCGGCCGGCGGCAGGGCAGAGGCTGTTGTCTGCGACGTGACCAGCGCGGACGACGTCGAGACCCTTCTCGCGACGGCGGAGAAGTTGGGAGGCCCGCACGCCGTCGTGGCGCAGGCCGGCACGGGTTTCGCGGCAAGCGTCGAGGACACCACACCTGAAGAGTGGGACCGCGTGATGGCCGTGGACGCCAAGGGCACATTCCTCACTGTGCGGGCGGCCATTCCGCGCATGCGCAAGGTCGGTGGTGGTGCCATCGTGGCGATGTCAGGCACCTTCGCCGTGTACGGCGAGCCGAACCACTCGGCGCACTGTGCGGCCAAGGGGGCCATCCTAAGCTTCACCCGTGCTGTGGCGCTTGAGTACGCGAACCAGGGCATTCGCTGCAACGCTGTCCTCCCCGGTTACGTGGCTACGCCTATGGTCGATCGGTCCTTTGACCGGGCTGGCGGCGACATCGTCAGGCAGCGGGTCTCGAAGTGGCACGCGCTTGGGCGTCTCGCCCGTCCTGACGAGGTCGCGACGCTCGTCCTGTTCCTCTGCTCGAACCGCTCCTCATTCTGCACTGGTCAGCCGTTCGTCATCGACGGCGGACTTTCGGCCGGCATCAAGGCCTATCAGAAGCGCGGCGAACGGGAATAGTCGCGGGTCGCTCAGGGACACTAGGAGGCGTCTCTATGCTGAAGCTCAAGCGTTTTGACAACGTGGACGTGCTCTGTACTGACATCGACGTGATGGCGACGTTCTACCACGGCATTCTCGGTCTTCCGTTCCTCTTCCCCTACCAAGTCGGCGATTCGTGGTTCGCTGTCCAGAGCGGCGACGTGACGCTCTACTTCTTCCCGGGTCGGGGTGCGCATCCCATGCCGTTCGTCGACAACTACACCGGCAATCCTCCAGGGATTGAGTCATACTCGTTCGCCGTCGACGATCTCGACGAGGCGATTCGCTGCCTTGACGGCAAGGTGTCGTGGATTGGGCCGGTCCGCGAGTGGCATCATGCGAACGGCACCCGGTATCGCTTCCGCTTCTTCCATGATCCGGAAGGCAACAAGGTGAGTGTGACGCAGCCCCACAAGACATGAACGATTGGGGCGGACAGCCGAGCATGACGGATGGCGGCGCGGTAGCCGTGGTCATGGGCAGGTTTGGTGGGAAGCGGTGCTCGAGATGATTCCGCGCGTCTTCACTGTGGCGGGCCCGGTCGACGCCTCTTCGCTCGGGTTTACCGACATGCATGAACACTTGCTCATCGATCTGACCTTCTACGGCGAACGGTTTCGGACCGAGGCTGATCCAAGAGACGGAGGCTCCGACCATTATGCCGATGCCGTTTCGCTGGAGAACCTGCATCACTTACGACACGACATGGCGTTCTGTAGGGACAACCTCATCCTAGACGACGTCGACCAGATGGCTGGCGAGGTCGCGCTGTTCGCGGGGGCGGGCGGCGGGACCATCGTCGACCAGAGTGCGACGGGGCTCAGCCGCGATCTCCCGGGACTCGTCGCGATCGCCGCCCGCACCGGGGTCAACATCGTGACCCCAACGGGACTCTACGCGGAGGACTCTTGGGCGGCCCGCTTCGGCGACCTCTCGATTGACGAGTATCGGAAGTACATGCTGGACGAGTTCGAGAACGGCGTTGAGGGCTCGAGCATCATCCCGGGCCACATCAAACTCGCAATCGAGAGTCTTTCGCCCCAGATGGAACGACTCGTGCGAGCGGCCGCGAGAGCGGTGGCTGACACCGGACTTTCCCTGACCGTCCACACCTCGGTCTTGGGCGGCGGCAGCGAAGCCGTCCGCCTCGCGGGCGTGGATCCGGCGCTCTGGGCGGCGCGACTTCTGGAGGACGAACGCGCCGATCCCTCACGAGTCGTCTTCGCCCACATGCAGGGCAGATTCTGCCGCGGTGACCTCCGGCAGCTAGTTGCCGCGCCGCCGGACGGATGGGTCGAGTCCTTGTTCGACCCGCGGATCCCGCGCGAACTCCTGAACGAAGGTCACAACATCAGCATCGACTGTTTCGGCCGCCTGTGGGACGTGGAGGGTCACGGTGACTGCTGGCCGGGAGATTGGCTCCAGGCAGCTTGCCTGGTGTGGCTCGTTCAGCATGGCTACTCGCGCCAGGTCGTCGTGGGCTGTGACGTTGCTCAGAAGATCGACACGCGACGCTATGGAGGCGGCGGGTACGCTCGGCTCGTCGAGTACGTGCCCGACACGCTCAGGATGGCGGGCGTCGAGGACGAGGATATTGACGCCATCACGGTGACGAATCCAGCGCGCATACTTGCGGTGAAATCGTGAGCGAAGCAATGGTGCGTCGCTACCCGAACGGCGCCGTGCATATGGATTTGCCCCGTCAGGTCTCGGCTGTCCGCTCTCACTCCCTGGCTAGAGGTAGTCGTGCACCGCGACGCGGACCGGGGGGGGACTCGCTCCCTAGCCACCCTTCGGTCATACCATCTGCGGATGAGCGGCACCCGTGGCCGTCAGAGGCGCGTAGCGCAGCCGCGTTCACCTTCGATTTCGACGCTGAGGAGGTCTGGACGGCGCTGGACGGCGACAACGCCGCCAGACCCGGCGTCCTCTCACAGGGCACATACGGGGCGAAGGTGGCGATTCCGCTCATCCTTGCCGCGCTCGCTCGTCACGAGGTGAGGGCGACCTTCTTCGTCCCGGGCCGGGTGGCCGAGCGGTACCCCGAGCGCGTCCAAGAGATTCTCGAGGCCGGGCATGAGGTCGGCCACCATGGCTACACGCACAGAAGCCCCTCAGACCTCAGCGCGTCAGAGGAAGAGGACGAGCTCGTGAAAGGAAGGGCGATTCTCGAGGGGCTTGGGGCACAGGTGCGGGGGTATCGATCGCCGTCCTGGGAGTTCAGCACACGCACCTTGCGTCTGCTCGGCGACAATGGCTTCGTCTACTCGTCCAACCTCATGGACGACATCCGACCATACCGTCACTCTGGGTCGTTGCTGGTCGAGGTCCCAGTCCAATGGATCCTTGACGATGCGGTGCACTTCTGGTTCGCCGACCGCAACTGGAACAAGAAGATCTCCACCGTGGAAGAGGTGAGGTCGCTGTGGATGGCGGAGTTCGACGGAATCCGCGACCTCGGTGGGGTGTGCGTGTTCACCATGCACCCGCAGATCATCGGCCGACCCGGGCGTCTCGCCTTTCTCGACGAGGTCATTGGGGCAGTGAAGGCGATACCGGACGTATGGGTCGCGACCACTGCCGAGATCGCGAACATGGACTAGGGGGTCGAGGTGCCAAGAGGAGACATGACAGCGACCGGTGCCGAGAGGACGTATCCCCGCGTCCGCGTCGCTGGCGACGCACTGGAACGCGGCACTCAGTACGGCGCACGGACCAGGAGCCGGGTGCTGCTCTCCCTCGAGGCTTACGAACGCGTCTTCGCTTACTACACTGGGCGGGACTGGGAGCGAGTGAAACGGGAGTGCCAAGCCTACCTGCCGGCAATCGAGGCCGCACACCCCGCGCTGCTTGACGAGATGCGTGGAATCGCGAAGGGGGCAGGGGTCGAGTTCGAAGACATACTCGCCCTGAACCTGCGCACGGAGATCATGTACGCGGCCAAGGCGCGGATGGCTCGGGGAATGGCGCCCCCCCCGGCCGAATGCTCGTCGTTCTGCATCATGCCGGAGGCGAGTGCGAACGGGCGCCTGATGGTCGGCCAGAACTGGGATTGGTTGCCGCACTGCTTAGAGACGGTGGTCGTCTTGGAGGCCAAGCAGGAGGGCAAGCCGGACTTCGTCACCGTTGTAGAAGCCGGCCTGCTGGCCAAGTGCGGCATGAACTCGGCGGGCATCGGGTCAGCCACCAACGCGCTCGTCACGGACCACGACAAGGGTGAACCCGGCTTGCCGTATCATGTCATGCTCCGGGCATTCCTCGATGCTGGGACGATTACTGAGGCGCTGGGGATGCTGCAGAAGTGGGTGCGATCGTCGTCAGCCAACTACTTGCTCGCTCACGCGGGGGGTATCGGGGTCGCCGTAGAGGCCGCGCCAGGGGACTTCAGCCGCCTCTACTACATCACGCCCAACGACGGGCTCCTCGTGCACACCAATCACTTCCTGTCGCAACTGCGCGACGTCAAGGACGTGTCCGTTTGGGCAATGCCAGACAGCTTGGTGCGTCTGCAGCGCCTCGCATCGGCGCTGAGAGCTGCCCGCCCGGTGTCCGTGGACGCGCTCACTGGCATGCTCGCAGATCACGCAGATCATCCTTTCGGCGTCTGCTGCCACCCCGATACGACGCAGCATCCCGTTCACCAAGGAGCGACAATCTTGTCGATCATCATGGAACCGGCCGCCCGCTCAATCTGGCTGGCCGACGGGAACCCCTGCTCGACGCCTTACCGTCGACTCGAGTACGAAGACTTCTTCTCACATCGTCGCACGACGATGCATGACCATCAAGGCGTATAGGCCGCCTGCGTGAAAGGAGAACGACCGTGCAGATGAAGGACAAGGTCGCCGTAGTGACGGGCGCGGCGATGGGGAATGGTCAGGCGATTGCTGAGCGCCTCGCAGCTGAGGGCGCCCATGTCGTGTGTGGCGACCTGAACGACGCAGAAGTCGAGAGCACAGTCGCGGCCATCAGCGCGGCCGGTGGTCGCGCAGAGGCGGTGCATTGCGACGTCACGAAGCCCGCTGAGGTGGAGGCTCTCCTCGTGGTTGCCGAGGAGCTTGGTGGCCCACACGCTGTCGTCGCGCAGGCGGGGTGCACTGCACACGGTACGACGGAACAGACGACGCCGGAGGAGTGGGACCACGTCATGGCGGTCGACGTCAAAGGTACTTTCTTGACGGTGCGGGCAAGCATTCCGCGCATGCGCAGGCTCGGCGGTGGGTCGATTGTCACCATGTCGGGCACACTCGCGTACTGGGCAGAGCCGGGGATTATCGGACACTGCACGGCCAAGGCTGCCATTCGCGGCTTCACGAGGGGCGTCGCCGCCGAGTACGGCGACATTGGCGTTCGCTGCAACTGCATCGTGCCCGGCTACGTGGACACTCCAATGGTTCAGAAGCTCTACGCTAAGAACCCGCCAGAGGTGAGGGCGAAGGTCGAGCGCTGGCACGCGCTCAACCGCATTGCGACACCCCAGGAGATTGCCAACTTGGCGCTCTTCCTCTGCTCAGACGAATCCTCGTTCTGCAGCGGACAGGCCTACTTCGTGGATGGCGGGCTCACGTGCGGCATCAACTCCAACGAGGAGCCACTCGGCCGCCGCGTGGACCAACCGTCCCAAAGGGAGTTCGAGGACCGACCGCAATGAGCTTGATCCGGCGTCTTGATGATATTCACCTGCTTTGCAGCGACATTGACGCGATGGCCGCCTTCTATCACGGCACGCTCGGTCTGCCCTTTCTCTTCCCGTTTGCGGCGGGTGACAACTGGTTCGCAGTCAAGATCGGCGATGCCACCCTGTTCTTCTTCATCGGTCGCGGCGACCATCCGGCGCCCTTTGTGGACGCGACCCGCACCAACCCCCCCGGTATCGAGTCGCTGTACTTCGCAGTCGACGATCTCGATCGAGCCCTTCGAGAATTCGAAGACAAGGTCGACTGGATCGGCGACGTGCGCGAATGGAGACACTCGGATGGAACGTGGTATCGCTTTCGGGCCTTCCGTGATCCCGAGGGCAACAAGATTTGTTTGACCGAACCTCACGTGGCTCGGTCGCAATTCGACTCCCCGACAGAATCGGGTACGTGAGGAGGAAAACATGCGCATGGGCTGGGAGCAGGAGTTCGACGCTGTGGCGACCAACGGCGGGCGTGAGGAGAGTTCCCATTTCAAGGTGGTGATTGACGTCGAGGGCCCGGAGCGCGACTTCATGACCGACGTCGATCCGATATGGCGTGAGATTGGTGCCTTGGCTGGCAGCACGCTGCGCGAGCATGGGATGCGTTCTACCGCCGAAGGAGTTGCGTTGCACGTGGCGTCGGTGGTGAGGCGTCACCTTCAGGATTCGCCTGATACGCTGAGTCATGTGCGCGTTATCCAGGACGGAGTTTTCTGGGTCGACCTCTGAGGTTGGGGAGCCGAACGCAGACTGCGGGTGCGACCTGGCGATTGCCGCCGCAAGATGGCTGGTTCCAAACCGTGTGCCGGCGCGGCGCCCGTCCCGTGAGTTGATGCGGGTTGTCGTACGCGGGGTCGCGTTAGAGCCGCATATGCGTGAAGGCGCCGCATGGCTGAGTCCACGTTCATCCTGCGTTCCGCAGCTGATCACCCCTCTGGCCCACGTCTGAACGCAAAAGCCCTGCTCAGAGGGTTTTGGCCTGGTC
>ENA-ORXD01002365-ORXD01002365.1-sediment-metagenome-genome-assembly--contig:-NODE-2365-length-12744-cov-237.808005_pt1 | contig 12744 bp, 10 predicted proteins | sample MGYA00237862_ERZ511471 | MGnify/ENA metagenome assembly ERZ511471 | reverse complement strand
GCACTGGCCTTCTAATCCTCGGCAACGGGGAAGAGGCAAGTCAGTGGTCCCGGGTTCGAATCCCGGCGGGCCCGCCATTCATGCATATCCAGTCATGGAAGAATTTTGGTCCAATAACGGGGTATCCGAGGGTAATAAACCTTTCGGCCTCTTGCTGGCCCAAGCCCGCTTGAGCCTTTCCCCCGCCTTGTCCACCTTGATCTCGGCATAATACCGGGAGGTGGTCTTCGGGCTTTCGTGCCGCAATTGGGAGCTTATATCGTTCAAGAGCGATGAGTCCATGTCCACAGTCTGACTTGCCAACGTCGGCCTCAGGTCCTTGATGCGGAACTCCACACCGGTCCTCTTCTCAATGTTCCGTTTGATGCGGTTGAGGTTGGAGGGGGTGTAGAATCCCGTTCTGTTCCCGTATCCGATGGCCGGGAACAGGGCATGGTGCTCCTTCACGCCTTTGGAGGACAGGTGCGCCTTCCTCGCAACCAGATACCGCTCCAGGAAGGGCGTAAGGTCCTCCCTGACGATAGATATCCACTGCGGGGAGGCCCAGCTTCCCTCGCCCTTCGGATAGCGCACGTAGAACCTTCCCCTCTTCAGGTCGAGGTCCTCCAGGTGCGCCATCCTGATCTCCTTGGGCCTGCACCCAGTGGACAGTCCAAGAGCGACGATCCCAAGTCCCAGGGACCCTTCCCAATCCTCGTATTCGTTAAGCGCGGCAATGAGCGCTTCCGTGCTCTCCACGCTCAACGCCCGTATGGGCTTTCGGGACTCTTTGGGAAAGCGTACGCCCTCGGCCTTCATCTGTTCGATGATGAAATTTCCGCAGAACTTCAGAAGGCCGTTCAGCAGCTGGTTGTACTTCTTCTGGGTGCTCGGGTCCAGACGCTTGGCCTTGTACAGTCCCTGAAGGACCTGTATGTCGCCCCTGTTGATCCGTCTGGGGTCGGTGGAATTGACATTGCCAGCTCTCTTGAGGTCTTGAAGAAGATTTCCAATATAGCGCAGCTTCTTCCTCTCCTCGGCCAGGGTGCTAGGCATTATCAGTCCCTCCCTTCCCTTCAGGTACAGGTTCACGGCGGCGATGAAGGGCTTGGCACCTAGGTGCAAGCCCTCCACCTTCGATATCTCCCTATCGCGGCGGCCTCTTCGTAAGACATTTTAGGCCGCTCCGATGAAAGATATCTCCCGGTCATCATTAAAACGTTTCATTTCCGACCCTTTGAATTTTACCGGTTGCGCCTTCTTGATGAGTAAAATGCCAGTATCTGAAAAGCTATCTGGCAAGGGTACGCAGCGAACCGCCCATTCATTCTTCGGTTCCCGTATCGATCCTTTATGATCCCGCGTGGATCGCCCTTTCGGGATCTCCTCACAAGTCTGTACTGGCTCACTGATATTCGGCGAGGAAGGGATGGCATCTGCTGGACGTTCGGAACGGTTCGTTTGCGATCCCCTCCTGTCGCGCATATTTATCGTTCATCGTTTGCCGATGAACATATTTAAACGCCGATTTCCATGGCACATCAATATAGCTTACCGGGGTCGGAAACCAATGCCCAGGAAAAGAACCAAGGAACCCAAGGGACCGGCGTCCGATCTAGCACTGATGGTTTGGCTAATGGATTCCCCATACCTTATCATGAAAGCACTAGATGGGGGATGCGAGAACGCCACCGAGGTGGCTGATAAGCTCGGTGGGAAACCGATCGCCTGGGTAAGCAAGCGCACTGGAAGGATGTCGCATCACGGTTTGATCATCAAGCACGATCCCGACGATCACGGGTTCTGCAGGATGGAACTGACCCGAAAAGGTATCACAGTGCTCCGGGCGATCGAGAACATAAACAACAACCATGCGTTCGTCGAGTTGAGGCGGTCGCTGGAGCTGACCTCTCCGGGAGAGGATTGGCGCGTAATGTTATGGGAAGAGGCCGAATGGATCAGGAGAGCGATGACCTCCGGTGATGTTGAAGGGTGCGATCTCGATCGGCTTTTCAACATGGTACAATATTCATCCTCTTCGAAGGTCGAGAGTTGGTATGCCAACAATGACTTAGTTTGGCTGCTCTCGAACTCGGACAGCGAACGTTGGAATGAACGATCCCTTATACTTTTACTGAAGATGATCGCCCTGGCGATCAACGACAGCAGGGCCGACATCAAGTATGCCACAGCCTTCAATGGTCTGGTTAGGCCGTTGCTTAAGTTCGCCTTGGACGACGATGCTGACCCGGATGTCCGAATCGAATCCATAATGGCCATCGGTTCGATGAGGGACAGGCACGGACGAATACCGAATGACGTATACCTGGCATTGATTATCATCCAATGGACAATGCTCTCCAAAGCTCACAGGGGGTTCGATCTGATGGAGAGCACCGTGGCCGATGTTCTGGATAAATGGAACGCCGACCTGACGGATGAACAAAAGGAAATGATGCTCAGGAGCGTCCGCAGGATGCTTTTCATAAACGAACCTGAACTGGACGACCTATGTCAGACCGCCTTCGAAGGGCAACGTCGAGAGGTCAGGGAGGACATGTATGGAAAATATCGTTCATTGGTATCCATGCTGCTCGGAAGGAAAATACCCGAATCTTAATCTGTTTGTGCCCACCATCTCAGACCCCGCTCGATGTCTATCTACCTTTCGGGGAAGTTCCCGCATTCGTTCTCATCTTCCTTCAAGACATGAAAGACAATCCGCTTCCATCTCGACAGGTACGTTCTTACATCTGGCTCTGAAAAATGATTTATCGTCGTGCCTACCTTTCTCAACCTCTCTATCATCTACCCAGCATCAAGACCAGATGGGACGGTTGAGATTACGTTCGAACTTCATTCATCTTACCACGTTAAAATCTCGAACCACATCTGGTCATAGACCGGAACACTATCTGGACTCAACAACGAGTATGGACACCCTCGTGCTATATATCGAACTAGGGTTGTCCACTATGCCAGATCGTTCGAGGATGAAGGGGTTTTTGAACCGTTGTGAGCATACCCTATTGAACAACTCTATAGTGCAACTCACTGCATATACGCGCGTGTATGAGGTTATTGGAAAGGGTTGCAATATTAACGTACCGTCTATTCATGACTAACATATCTCGTCCTATGTACGACCCTCGATAATTCGTCCTCGGGTTCATTTCCGAGAGACAAGTATCTCATCGATCTCAACGAGCTTGTTCGCCAGTTCCCGACCTTTCCTCGAAAGGGAGAAGAAATCGGTCGCATAGGGCTTTTCAACACGTTTCCTCTCGACTATCCCATTGGTAATAAGCTTATCAAGAACATCCTTCAGACGATAATAGCCACCAGGGACCAATCGTATGTCCGATGTCATGATCTCGCCACGCTCCTTCATGAGAAGGATGAGATCTACGGCATTGGCCATTCCCAGAACTAAACGACAGTTCACGCTTGTAATCTCCCATACAGATCAAAGAGGAAGGCCACACGTTCCAGGTCTGAGGTGAACCGTCCTCCATACGCTTTCTCGACCTCAGCATCTAGACCGCTATGTGCCTGAACCAGGTCCTTTGGCATGGATAGTGGGTCATAAAGATCGGCCAGGCTTGCCTTGGGATATTTAGCACGTATGTCGAGCATCTTCTGAGCCGCCCTCTCGATAACTTCTCTTTGCTTTTCGGACGGTGTCGGCCATGGATAGTTATTATAAACGATTCCGACCGAATAGCGATACCGACTTTCAAGACGACCGCAGACGTAACGGACCCATGCCATATGCATCCGAGATGTAAGAATGCCGAAGACGAATAACGATGCATCTGGTACTATCTTCACGAGATTACTACATAGATGATCTGGAGTAAGAAAACCCATTGGGATATAGGCACGCCTTTCTGAAGACACTTCAGGGATTACAACGAAGTTCGTCGTTGGCATGTTCTCTACGTGGAATCTAGTAGGCGTCTTTGCCAAGTTTCGGGTCTGCTCGCTCTTGCTCGACAGACGAAATTGACGAACCGCATCTACCCGAGCCATTGACAAGGGCATCTTCCTGAGTTCGTCTGGAGGGCAATCCCCGAGCCATAAGCAATATCTCTGATATCCATTGATGAACTCGTCCGAACCTATCCAAGGCCGCATCCATCTTGCTGCTGAAGGTTCCTTGGCGACGAAATCCTCCATCTCCTCCTTTGTGAACAGATAATTGCCACCGTCGATCGGTTTGTTGCCGATCCCGATTCTCGGCACGTCGCAGATGGGATTGCTCCTATTGAACAGCAATATGTCAGGAGCGTCCACGAGATAGGGATTGATGTGCTTCACATCGATCCTGTGGGCCTCCGCCTCTGGGGTATCGTAATCGAATATTACCGGGTTCTTCGGCTCCGATAAAGCGAAACCAATTATCACGCAGTGGACGGCCGCCTTCCCCCTGGCCTGGCTGCTCCACCTGAATGTTCGATGGGCGAAGTGTATCTTTACATTGTTCGTATTGAGGAGTATGTCCCATAGTGGACCTACCTGCTCGCCCTGAGTGATTGAGTTGGTGGAGACATAGCCGACCTTGATGTCAGTGCCCTGGATGTACTCCGCGGCCTTGATGTACCACGCAGAAACGTAATCCAGTATGCCTGCGTTCTTAGCATTCCCGAACGCCTCGACAAGCTCCTTCCTCTGCTCCGTCGTCTGATATTTCGAACCGGCGAACGGTGGGTTCCCAAGGATGTACGACAGCTCTTGTGGCCTTACTATCTCCTTCCAGTCATTCCGCAGGGCGTTCGTGCAATAGATGTTAGGCTTAGTCTTCAGTGGCAATCGGACATAGTACTGTCCGAAAGTGCTGCTCAGCACGTTGTTCATCTGATGGTCCATCAGCCACAATGCTACCTGAGCGATCTGTGCAGGGAACTCCAGTATCTCCATCCCATAGAACTGATCGACATTGACACGAGCGAGATGAGTGATATCCAGCACCTGCTGAATCTGTCGCCCCTCATATTGCTGTTTAAGGATCTCGATCTCCAGCAGACGCAGTTCCCGGTAAGCGATAACGAGGAAATTGCCACAACCGCAGGCAGGGTCCAGGAAACGAAGGTCAGCTATCCTTTCATGCAACTGTTCCAGCTTCCTTTGGTTTCTCTTAGCCTTTACAAGCTCTTCCTTGAGTTCGTCCAGGAAGAGCGAGTTGATGACCTTGAGTATGTTCATCTCTTCGGTGTAGTGCGCCCCTATGCTCCTTCGTTCCTCTGGGTCCATAACACTCTGGAAGAGCGAACCGAAGATGGCTGGAGATATCCTACTCCAATCCAATGAGGCGCATTCCAATAACTGATGACGCATCGAGCTGTTGAAGGATGCTATGCGGAGGCGCTCGTTGAACAGGCTTCCATTCACGTATCGGAACGCCGCAAGCTCCTCGTTGAGATTGCTCAACCGTTCCTCGTTCGGCGTGTTTAACACCTCGAACAGTGCCTCCAGATGAAAAGCGAGGTCGCTCCCGTCCTCGTTGGTTCGCCGCTCGACATACTCCCGAAACTGATTCTTTTCGAATATTCCCGTGTCATCTGCAAAGAGGCAGAAGAGCAACCGAACCAGGTATACCTCCAGATCATGATTGGAATAACCTACAGATTTTAACCGATCATGCAATTTACCCATCATTTCCGCGGCTTTAATGTTCACAGGATCTTGTGGGGGGTACAATTGCTTCTGATGCCCAGACATGAAACCGAAAAGGTGAATGTTCTTGGGCAGATCGACAAGCCAGAAATCATGCTGGGAATTATCTTCAAGATCATACAAACGGAACCTCACGAAATCAGATACCAGTATGTACTTGGGAAGTTCGCTGTCCTTGAGCCCAGGGAAGTAGTCGGTGGCCTGCTTGTACGCCTTATCCAGGTCCTTTCCTTTCGATTTATGCTCTATTAGAATCACTCCCTTCCAAAGAAGATCTATGTACCCGTCCTTTCCATCGATTTTCTTTACGCGTTCTTCGAAAGTAGCAACCCTTCTGCGGTTGATGCCGAAGATATTGAAGAAATCGTTCCAGAAGGTTTTGGCCTCAGCATCTTCATTTGTGTCATACTTATATTCATTTGCGAACGCCAGGGCCCGTGCCCTTATCTCATTTAAACTAATAACCAATCAATCCTTCCCCCGATTCGTAAACATCATAATTCTAATTAAATATAATATGTCAGTTTTTCTTCAGTCTTTAGAATCTATATGTATTATATTTACAATCCAATTAAAAAAGTCGTTTTAATTTTATAATATTGTTCATTCATATAATATATTTTAATATTCTATACAATATTATCTGTGTGTGGACAGTTTTTCTAATCGCCTGTCATCATTATCAATATCGTTAGAGGAGGTTTATAATAAACGCATCATTAGCTATGAAACCAAATTATATTTCGAATCAATTATTAATAACCTTGTGGATGAACTCAATGAGATAAAGCGTGAAAGTGTCGTAGACGATTCAATCATTATTAGTATTGGCGGCGAAATCAGAATTATTGAACTATTATTATCTAATATCATAATTAATTATAACAATAAGGATTTTTTAATGGATATATATGAAAAATTGAATGGTAAAGATAACGATTTTTATTATGTCAGAGGCCCGGTTAATACACCACGTTGTTTTTTCAATGAAACATTTTTCTTTTTAGTAGCTCCAGATGATTACGATTATCTGGATGTACATATGATTGGACTTCTAGTACATGAAATTGCACATACCCATCCGTTTGTTCAAAGATATCAGTTTTCGATGCAATCAAGTAAACGAAAAATCGGTGAGTCGCTTGTAGATGTAATTGCTTATTCTATTATCGAATATCTCTATTCATACTCTTGCATATATTATATCTCACAGAAAAAAATTAATATAGAAATTGATTGCTTTGACCATCCCGCTTGGCTAGTTCGTCTGATAATAATGAGGGATGTAATCCCATTATTGTGGGATGAATCAATTATTGTCCAAAGAAACTGGGATTTACTCACTCCAATAATCGATGGGAAATTTTGTAATACAATTAATGAGGATTTGGTGCAGCAGATTAATCGGGAAATTAAATATTCGACGACGCAATGGAAAGATATTTGCACTAAAGAACATTTTTTATTAGAAGACAATCTCGAAAAAAGCGGTTTTAACCAGTTATATAATATGATCGGGGGGCTAATCAATGAGCAAAATCCATAACCAAAATACTCGGGTTGCCCGTAAAAATTATAATAATCTGGATAAAATAGGCGAATTAATATTCAACATAATTTTGTCAAGACAACTTCATGCTCTGTCAATAAATGAAATAAAAGAGTTACTAATTTATTGCGAAGCCGGAGAAATGGAAATTGATTACGTTCTCACTATTTGTAGAGAAATAAACGAATCCCCATCCGATATTAAATCAGAAGATTTGAATAAAATATATGAAATAATAAATTATTATAAGCGTTCATTAAAGGAATTCTATTTAGAATCTTCGTTCAATCTGTTCAATTGTGAGGAACAGCGACACATTCAAGAAAATATTATCCCGCAAATAATCAATTACATCAATATTGATAAAAATTGTAATAAACGAGATATTATATATAAATTAATATATAAATATCCAGGTAACTATATTAAAAATATTTATAAACAGGTCGGAGTTGAAACAGGATTATCATATGCGGGAGTATGGAAATATATAAATGAATTGGAGAAGGAGAAAGAAATTATTACGATAGGTGGTCCGCAGGGTAATTATCGATATTGCTTCCCAAATCCAGATAAAATAAAAAACCGACAATTTTATTATAATAAATATTTCGGTATTAAAAACGTCAAATTGTCAGATGTCTTAACTTCATTTATTGTATCAGAACCGAAAGGCCCTTTCTATAGTCTTTATAGAGTCGAGAATTCTAAAGACGATCTCCTTTTGGCACTACCATGGGGTCGAGATATTGATAATCAACACAAAGTCGAAGCTTATGGGGAGTTACATGAATATGAATGGCTTGTAAAAAGGGGTTATAAAGCATTGTCTACAAATGATGAACAAGACGTATTATTAAGTTATAAGGTAACGGACCTTGATAATTACAACAATGGAGAAATATATACTGATGATAATAATGCGACCATAACATTTCCTTAATCATCGGGTAATATCGTTTTTGTTACGATGTATTCCATTTTTCCAGTAACCTTCTTCCCTGCATTATCAATCTCTATAAAATAAATAAAAATCATAGACGAGTCATTTATAACATATACTTCCAATTTTGTTAAGCATGCCAACTCTGCAATTCTGGAGGTAAAATCAATATCTGACAATACTAAGGTAGATTTTGATGAACCCTTTGTTAACCCTCTTATTAAGTGATAATGGCGTTTCTGATTATATGCATTAAACAATAATCCATTAGAATTTATTTCAACGATATAGGGATCAGTATTTACACAACTCCCAGAACCTCCACCATAGTGCGAAAAAACCAAACGGTAGTCCTTCGGTGGAATAATAGTACATTTTGGTATTCTCTCCAAATCGATTATTTTTATTTGCGGGGGCTTTTCTTTTATTCCCAACGGTTGATTATATAATATACCTTCGATGTCTGTGTTCACTGCAGAAATTATTATCGAGAGTTCATTATTTTCAATTCCTAGGTTAATCTCATGAAAATCCGTTAAAAATTTTGACACTGGTAATGATAATAATTTTTTCAACTCTCCATAATCAACAGTAATTGCCCGTCTTTCATTATTTGGTGTATCCACATCCATGTGTAAATTATAACAAATTGATGCTGCTTTATTAACGCCGAAGAGTGTAATACCTTTTTCAATAACAATTCTAACCTCGTCGATATCATCAAAAGCGTTGCTAACAATCCTAGCAAAATCAAGGTTAACCAACGATATTCTCACCATCTTTAACCTCTATGTATGAATGATATCAAACTAATTTATATATTCGCATTAATTATTTATTAACAATTAGAATTATCAAAATACGATTTCGACAGTATGGTAAAACATTTTCAAACGAACTATATATTCGATCGAATCCTGGTACAAGGGCGCCCATATAAAACCTAATAATTTCCCCACAAACCGACCAATTTTTGTCAAACAGGTGTATGATTAAAATTAAAATCAGATCAGTTTTCTTCTGAGAGTTTTATTAAGACAGAGGATATACCATCTGTGGGGATTCAATGGAGAAGGGATTAACATTTCTCGCGATGGACCTTCATGTTCATACTCCTGCGTCACCTTGTTTTCTCAATAAAGAGGATTCAAGCAGTAATATTGTCCAGGCAGCAATGGATGCCAAGCTTGAAGCTATTGCGATCACAGATCACAATACTGGTGCCTGGATAGATGATGTAAAACAAGCGGTAGGTGACAAAGGATTGGTTATCTTCCCCGGGGTTGAGATAACAACTTCAGAAGGCATTCATATCGTCGGATTATTCGATGTAGATAAAAGTTCGGCCGACATCACCAGCCTACTTGGCGCACTTAACATTACCCCTGAGATGCAGGGGAAAACAGATTCTGTTAGCAGTTACAATGCAATGGAGGTAATTGAAAAGATAAATGAACGTAATGGACTGGCGATTCTCCCCCATGTTAACGAGCCCAAGGGTGCATTGAGCGTATTAAGTGATGTCCCAAAGAAAAAACTCTTTAATACAAGCACCTTCGCAGCCGTTGAGACAGAGACTGGCAGATTGCCATCAGAGTTGTGTAGAGAAAAGGGTTACCTCAAAATACCCGCTTGTTACAAGGCTTCTGATAATCCATCACACACGGATCGAATGAAACATGGCTATGAAGGAATCGGTGAGAGTTTTACGTATTTCAAGGTCAATAGGCCAATTTGTTTAGATGGACTGAGGCAATGCTTCTGCGACCCAGGTGTTCGAATATGTCTGCCCGATGACTTTGAAAACCAAGAGTATCCATCTATATTGAGCTTGTCCGTGTCTGAAGGTTTTATGAAATACCAAAATATCGTTTTTCATCAAGGGCTCAATAGCATTATTGGTGGAAAGGGAGTTGGTAAATCCCTAATTATTGAACTACTTCGTTTTGGTCTATTTCAGCCAACAGGCGATCCCGAATTAACTAAAGATCACCTTGGGAAATTAGAAGGCAGATTAGGGGTGGGGAACAACGTCGAAGTAGTAGTTAAAAAAGAAAACGGAACGAAATACAAAATACGCAGAACTTTTTCTACATCTCTATGCGGGCCATATGAATGTATTAATATTGACACTGGTGAGATATATAATGGTCGCGTCGAGTCTTTATTCCCAATACTTGCCTATAGCCAGACTGAAGTTATTAAAATTGCTGAGAGTAGTCAAGCTCAACTGGATTTAATTGATGGTTTTATTGGAAAGGACCGATATCTAACGATGGTAAAAGAGTATGACGATGCATTATCAACCAATGATAAAGAACTTTCCGCATCCATACAAGCCAAATATAATTTGGATGAATTGTCCAGGGACTACAATACCGTTAAAGAAAAAATAGCTGGAATCGACAAGTCATTAACTGGGGATCCTAATGACGAAGCGGTTATCAGGGATTATAACTCTGCAGAACAGAAACGAGCCAAGTTAACTGAAGTTACTAAAACGTTAATAAAAATATCTAACGAATTAAAAAATACTGAGAATAAAATTGTAGGGTTTTCTCCCAGTTTTTCTGATTCAGATGTGTGTAACGACCCCGATCTTACGTGGGTGTGTCAGAAATTGTATGCTATAAAAGATATGGTTTCAAAGGATATTATAGATCTCGAACAGAAAATATTCTCGACAAAGAAAGAAGTGGAGGAAAGGATTGGAACTTGGAGTTTGAACTTCTCTACCATTAGTGAAAAATATGGGGCAATTATGGACTCCCAGGAGTCAAAAAGAAAGTTGAAGGACCAACGTGAAATTGAGGTAGCAACACTCCGTGACTTAGATGAAAAAATTAGACAGTTGGCGGGAATTGTTTCTAATTATGAGGCATTATTGGTAAAACGAAAAACATTAATGGACGACCTCATTAAAACATACGAAGAATTTTTTATGGAGCGTAAAAAGGTCTTCTCTCGACTCGAAGAGAAATCAGCGGGCGAACTTAAATTGGAACTTACACACGCAAACGATCGGTCCGAATATAAAAATCGGTTGACCACCATTTTACGTGGAAGCGGAGTATCTGGCGCGAATATTCAAACTGTAGTAGAAAACCTAATGCCTTCTGACTTTGTCGGATTGATATTAAAACGGGATATCGACGGTTTAGTAAATAGGGTAAAGCTAACCCCATCAACTGCCCAAAAAATTGTGGAAAAAATATGGTCTAACGATGGTGTTGTTGATTTGCTAGAGCTAGAACATACTTGTTATCCAAAAGACACCCCATCCATTCAATTCCAAAGAAGTAGGGGTGATTATGCTCCACTAAACCAACTTTCGGTTGGTCAGAAGTGCACGGCCTTGTTGATTATTGCGCTCTCTGAGGGAAATCGTCCAGTTATTATCGATCAACCAGAAGATGCGCTAGATATCACAACCGTTTGGAAGAACATTTCACTGAGACTTAGGGAATGTAAAGGCTCAAGGCAATTTATCCTAACAACCCACAATCCAACCGTGTCTGTCTCATCGGATTCGGACTTATTCATCGAAGTGAAGGCAAGCTCAACCCAGGCAAATGTAAAAGCATTAGGTGGTATAGAGGATTTTAAAGCAAGGGCTGCAGTCATTGACCATTTGGAAGGTGGAGACGAAGCCTATTCACTGAGACGTCAAAAATACCGGGTTAATTGACGAATATATCAGTCCGAACGGGTTAATAATGTATCTCTTTCGAGCCAATTTCACCGTTTATACAAATTAACTAGATAATATAAATAATGAAAACATTATATATGAATATAGTATAAAATTACGGTGATCGGGCTAGCCCGATTGGTATATTGTTCAAACATTACCAATTTTAATAATTTAAGCGATCATTAATAAAATTATCATTGGAAAAAACTATATTTTACCGCGCAAATATTATAATAAATGTACAGAGGACCGGCGTTCTCGAATACTAAAGTAACCTGTCCCAAATGTGGGAAAGAGGTGTCAATTACTTTTGCTAATAGTAGTACCACCATTAGAAAACAGTGTCCTTTTTGTAAAAAAACGGTAGTATTTTCCCGCCAATATCCATTCTGGTATAAATATTGATAAAATCATTTTTACACCGTCATCTGAATTATGAATTGAAAGATTTGATAATATGATTCAACTCCAATAAGCAACCCGGATTAAAAATATCATAAAAGGGTTTGAAAGGCAGGCTTATGCGAACTTCCCGAAAATTGATATCATAATTTTATCATAATGATTCAGTGGTACATAGTCCGGACTGCGGACATATAAAAAATCAAATTAATGTGATGTTATAAATTAATTGAATAATAATATTATATAATTAATATGATTATCGAGATGCCGTTATTAACTCGGAAAAAAAGGTAAACTGGACATGCTATCATTTTCATCTCCGGCGGGCCCGCCACATGAACAACCATTATATTGATTTTTCAAATGAAATCATCTGTTACCTGACATAGCCACATCGCACAGATTTTCGATGCGATCGCAGGGTCCTTCAGGGCGTGAAAAGGTTGAAGTGTCGAGTAGACCAGTATATCATATCAATGAAATGACAAGCCATGCATC
>ENA-ORXD01002364-ORXD01002364.1-sediment-metagenome-genome-assembly--contig:-NODE-2364-length-12746-cov-2.966059_pt1 | contig 12746 bp, 10 predicted proteins | sample MGYA00237862_ERZ511471 | MGnify/ENA metagenome assembly ERZ511471 | reverse complement strand
GGAAATACACGGTCCAGAAGGGCGACAGCTTGAATAAGATTGCCCGGGAGAACGGCATTCCACTGGACCGGTTGCTCGATCTGAACCGGCTGGCCACTCAGGACAGAATCCATCCGGGGCAGGTCATTCGGATCCAATAACCGGCCTTCGGCTAATCCAGGTGATAGCGCCTCAGTTGGAAGAAAAGTTCCCGTTCACGGATTTTCATCTCCCCGGCTCTTTCCGCTTCCGGGGGTTCGTGATCGTACCCGAGCAGATGAAGAAGCCCGTGGATGAGGAGAAACTCCAGCTCATCCATCAGATCCAGGGAAGCGCTCCGGGCGTCACGGGACGCCGTCTCCACGGAAATGACGATATCCCCGAGAATCTCCGGATGGAGATGGCCGAAGTCTCCTTCCGCCATTGCAAACGAGATGACATTGGTCGGGCGGTCCCGGTCCAGGTGTTTCCGGTTGATTTCCCGGATCTGCCCGTCATCGACGAGCAGAAGACTGACCTCCCTGCCTTCGCAGTCCAACTTTCTCAAAAGTCTTTGCAGACTTCTCCGCAATCGGTTCAAATCCACACGGGACGATTTCTGACGGTTTTGAATGGAAACGGGCATCTCGAATAAGGCGGTCGTCTGAAAGATCCTCTCGAGGGCCATCCTCTCCTCAGGCTTCAGGGCGGCCGCCATCCCTCCTTTTCCGGCGATCCAGATGGTTGTAGGCGCGGATGACGTCCTGTACCAGGGGATGCCTGACCACGTCCAGTTCCGAGAAGTGCACAAAACGGATCCCCTCCGTCCGGCAGAGGAGTTCTTCCGCTTCGACAAGGCCGGAGATCCGGTCGGGCGGCAGATCGATCTGCGTCACGTCCCCGGTGATCACCGCCTTGGATCCATATCCAAGTCTGGTGAGGAACATCTTCATCTGCTCGGAGGTCGTATTCTGCGCCTCATCGAGGATCACAAACGAGTCGTTCAGCGTCCTTCCTCTCATGAAGGCGAGCGGGGCGACCTCGATCACCCCCTTCTGGATCAGAGCAGAGGCCCGTTCAAAGTCGATCATGTCGAACAGTGCGTCATAGAGAGGGCGCAGATAGGGATTGACCTTGTCGGAAAGATCCCCCGGCAGGAAGCCCAGCTTTTCTCCCGCTTCAACGGCCGGTCTCGCAAGGCAGATCCGGTGGACCCTTTTTTCCAGCAGTGCGGAAACCGCCGTGGCCATCGCCAGGTAGGTTTTCCCGGTTCCGGCGGGACCGATCCCGAAAACCATGTCCGAGCCGCGGATCGCGTCGATGTAGTGTTTCTGCGCGATGCTTTTGGGGGTGATGATCCTTTTTTTCGAGGAGATGAAGACGGTATCGAGAAAGATCCGTTCCAGGTTGGCGCCGCCATCCTCGGAGAGGATGCGATGGGCGTGTTCGATGTCGGCCGGAGAGAGGGAGTATCCCTTGGAGCAGATTTGATAGAGCTGCTTGAGCAGGCTCCGGATGAGATTCACCGAGATCCGGGTTCCGGTGAGGGATACGACATTCCCTCTCACGTTGAGCCGGACCGTTCCGAGCCTTTCGATCAACTGGACGTTCCGGTCATGCTCGCCGAAAAGATTGCGCAGGGGTTCGTTGTCCGCAAAATCGATCCTCTCCGCAATCATGGGCTCCTTCATGCGCATCCGTCTCCATGCCTACCGTTGATGGGCCTCATCAGTAATCTTTCATCCGCGGCGCTGCAAATCTTTTTTTAGACAGCGAATTCAAGCCAGTCCGTCCCGGAGAAAAAGATGGGCATAGACCTTTGCATTGCCGACCATGTTGGCGATCAGACAGTTCTCGTTCGGCTGATGGGCCGTTTCCTGAAGGCGTGACCAGACCGCCGCCGGATAACCGGCCATGCGGAAGCAGGCGGCCACCGTACCGCCTCCGATTCCGCCGAGACGCGCCCGCACCCCATAAACCGCCAGAAGCGCATCCTGAAGGGCCCCGATGACCGGTGAATCCGAAGGGGTCGGGGGAGGGGCCTGCTTCATCTGGACCGGCATGATCTCGAGGGTGACCCCGAAACGTTTCTCAATCTCATCGGCGAGGGAGCGAACCGATTCCAGGATCTTTTCCAGAGGGTAAGCGGGGAGGACGCGGCAGTCGAGGTAGAAGAGATCCTCTCCGGGGATCGTATTGATGTTGGGGATGTTCTCCTCCTTGCGGGTCGGCTCGAAGGTGCACTCCGGAGGGTCGAAGAGGGGATCTCGAAGAGCAAAGATGTTGTGGAGTTCCTGGAGTCGTACGACGAGGTGCGAAGCGGCGAGGAAGGCGTTTCTTCCCAGGGAGGGTTTGCTCGCGTGGCATTGCCGCCCGGTGGTCTTGAAGCGGAGCCAGAGGAGGCTCTTCTCCGCGATCTCGATGAAGCTTCCGTCCGGGATGCCCGCGTCCGGGACCACGATGAGGTCCGTTTTCCGGAAGGGGTTGTCCTGATGGGCAAGAAGATAGGCAAGCCCTTTGCGGCTGGAGGTCTCCTCATCGGCCACCAGGCAAAGACCGATCTCATTCTCCGGAACGACGCCTTCGTCCAGGACGGCCTTCGCGGCGAAAAGGGAGGCCACGAGGTCCTGCTGGTTGTCTTCCGTGCCACGGCCGTATATTCTCCCCTCGCTCACGATACCCCGGTAGGGATCGGATTGCCAGAGGCCTCGTTCGCCAGGGGGGACGATGTCCATGTGGGTCAGGATCCATGAGGTTTTCCCGGAACTGCGCCCCGGAATGCGAATTACGAGGTTGGGGCGGATACCCGAGGAAACCCGTTCATCCGGGGCATCGATGACCTGGGGTTCGGGGAGGCCCATCTCCTGAAGAAATATCTTCAAAAAGGAAGCCTTCCGGGATTCGCCGTCGCCGCCGTTTTCAGGGGCGAGCGCGGGAATGGCGCAGAGCTGGATCTGCAGGCGGATCATCTCTTCCTCGTAAGAGTCGATGCGCCGGTTGATTCGCTGGAAAAGATTCCGCTCAGTCATGGGGAGCCTCGATCTTCCGGATGGTTTTGAATATTGAGGACAGATCCTGATAGACGGCGCTGTTGCCGATGATCAGGATCACCCTCTTTTCGGTGGCCAGGTGAAGCCCCGCCACATTCCGGATCTCGTCCGCCCCGATGCTTTCGATCCGGCCGCGATAGGCGGAAAGAAAGTTCCCGGGAAGGTCGTTGTATTCCACCATCAGCTGCTGGAGCGCGATCTGGTCTGCGCCGGTGAATGAAAAGAGGAAGCTGTTGAGAATCGATCTTTTCGCCGCCTCCAGCTCCTCCGGCGGGAGGGGATTGTTTACGACATCGCGGACAATTTCTTCGATCAGCGAAAGGACGCGGCCCGAGGATTCCGATTTGGTGAAGGCGTAGGCGCCGAAGAGACCGTGTTCTTTCCTCGCCCTGTAAAAACTGCCCGTGCTGTAGGCCAGGCCCCGATTGGTGCGGACCTCCTGAAAAATGCGGGAGCGGAAACCCCCGCTTCCAAGAACGAAGTCCAGGATTTCAAAAGGATAAAACTGGGGGTGTCTTTTTGAAGGGGCAAACCAGCCGAAAAGGATGATCGATTGCGGGATTTCCTTGGTCATGAAGAATATTCCTCCGTCCCGCGGGGGGGGCGGGGGAGGGGAGGGTGTCTCCTTTTTCACCGGTTTCCAGGAAGCGAAGTGGCGCTTCAGTTGGTTTTCCGCTTCTTCCCGGGAGATGTCCCCGCTGAAGGCGATCATCACCCGCTGCGGATGATAAAACTGCCCGTGAAACCGGATCATCTCTTCTCTCTGCAGGCGCTGGACGGAGCCTTTCGTGGCGACCCTGCCCCAGGGACTTCCCTCGTGCATCAAACGGCCGAATTCGCGGAAAGCCAGCTTCTGCGGGTTGTCGGAAATCCGCCTCAGCTCTTCGAATTTCAGTCCTTTTGCCAAGGCCAGCTTCTCCTCCTCGAAGACGGGCTGCATGAGGATCCGGGAGAAAAGCCCCAGTCCGCTCACGAGATCCTCCTTGAGGAGGGAAAGGGAAAAGGCCGTGTAATCACGATGGACGGAGGTCTCGAGTTGGGCAGCCATCGAATCCAGCGCTTCGTCGACGGCGTTCCCGGTCATTCCGGCCACCCCCCCGGTTTCCATTCCCGTCGCCGTCATCTCCGCAAGACCCTCCCGGCCCGGCGGATCGTGGATGCTGCCGGCGCGGATGATGGCCGTGATCTTCAGGAGGGGGAGTTCCCGGTTCTCGAAAAAATGGACAACCATCCCGTTGTCCAGCGTGAAGCGATCCGCGAGGGGCGGCTCAAAGGAGAGGGGCGGGTAGGGGAGCCGGTCCGGATCGGGCAGGCCCGGCGGTTCGGCCGCCGAGCCTGCCCGGAGCAGGGCAAGAAAAAGGACGAGAGAGAGAAGGAGAATGATTTTCGGCAGGGAAGGACCGGAAATCCGTCTAAAGGGCATCGCTCAGGGCCTCCTCACCAGGGTTGCGACCGTACGGTTTTCCCGTGTGAGATGGGCTTTTGCCGCCTGCAGGATATCCTCCGGAGTGACCCGATCGATCGTGTTGAGATAATCCTCCAGGTAGCGGAAATCCCCGAGCGCCGCTTCGAAATAGGAGAGGATTTCGGAAAGGCCGCGATTTGAATTGAGCCGTCGGATGAAATCGGCCCGGATCCGGGTTTTGGCATTTTTCAATTCGGACGGTGAAACCGGTTCCCTCCTGAGTCTTTCCAGTTCCGCATCGATCTCCCTTTCCAGTTCGCCACAGGTATGGGGGTGACGAGGCTTTGCAAAAAGCGTGAACTGGTTCGGATAGCGCGCACCCGGCATCCCGTTTACAGCCTCAACACTCTCTGCAATCCGTTTTCCTTCGACGAGCGTTTTGAAAAGCCTTGCCGTTCTTCCGTCCGCAAGCAGGGATTCGATGACGTCGAAGACATGATCCGCGAAGGCCGGGGGGGGCGGTTTATGGTATCCGACGATCATCTGAGGTTCCGCGTCGAAAACCACCTCCGTTCGTCTTTCGCCAGATTGTGCCGGCTCCTCGACGACCCGGGGAGAGAGGAGAGGCTGCGGGGGAATCGGGCCGAAATATTTCTGTACGATCCGCAGGACCTCCGACGTCCGGATATCTCCCACCACGGCGATGACCATATTGTTCGGGGCATGCGTTTTCCTGAAAAAATCACGAATATAGGCGATATCCAGGAACCGCAGATCGGATGGCCAGCCGATAATCGGTCTCCGGTAGGGGTGTGCGATGAACGCGGCAGAGAGGTAGGTTTCGAGCAATTTCCCCGAAGGATCCGATTCGGAACGCTGCCGCCACTCCTCCAAGACCACATCCCGTTCCGTGTAAAATTCACGGAAGACGGGATTTGTTATACGATCGGACTCGATTCTGGCCCAGAGTTCGATCCTATTCGCGGGGACGCTGACCTTGTAGGTGATCAGGTCATGGCCCGTCGAGGCGTTCAGGTCGACGGCGCCACTCTCCGTATAAAGGCGATCGATCTCGTTGGACACCATCCACTGCCGGTGCGTTTTCTGGAGCTCCGCCAGCTGGCTTGTCAGGCGGTCGAGAAGAGCCGGATCGGCCGCCTTCCCCCTCATCCTCTCCCGGTCCAGGGATGTGCCGATCTTTTCGATCTCCTGCAGGACCCCTTCCTCGTTGCGGTAATCCTTGGTTCCAATGGTCGTTGTTCCCTTGAACATCATGTGTTCGAGCAGGTGGGCTGCGCCTGTTTTTCCGTCCGGCTCGTCCGCAGCCCCGGCGCGGAAACGGATATAGAGGGAGGCGGTGGGACTCATCCGGCGCTCCAGGACCAGTAGACGGAGACCGTTGGGGAGTGTGAAACCTTGGACCCGTTTTGCCAGGCCGTAGGAGAACAGGGGGGAGGGGAGGGCCGCCGTGCAGAAGATCAGGGCCGTCAGAACAACCGGGAAGAAGGTTGCTCCCCGCCATTGAAAAAAACGGCGCCTTATCTGAGCGAAATGCGGCCGCTCCGCGGGGGATCTGCGCACGGGAAGATCGGGGCTGAAAGGCGTTTCCTCAAAGACCATGATCGTCCTTCCGGAATCTGAACCAGCCGTGGACCTGAAAGGCGGGATAGATCAACCCGACCAGACTGATCAGGATGATGAAGCTGGCGGAGAAGAAAACCAAGATGAATTCGAGCGGGTTCTTGAGCTGAAAGGCGCCGATCATCGTTTCCACGCCGAAGAGGAGGAAAAATAAAGCGAAAACGGCCAGCAGAATATTTTTCCCCCACCAGAGGAAGGATCCCATCTCGTTGCTCCTTGGCGCTATCTTATCCGGATCGATTCCCGGAGGCAAGAGGTTTTACATTTCCTGAGAAACCGGCGACGCCCTCGGGATCCCTCGCCATGCGTTTCAACGACTCGTACATTTCCCGGGAGAGAGAGGCATCCCGGCAGGGAAGCAGCGAATTGTTGTGGAAAATGGGCTCGTCCGCAATCGGATAGGGCGATGAAGCGACGGCGTCGTTCCAGAGAGCGGTTCCCGGTATCGGGGAATATTCGGCCAGGATCGGACGTGCGCCGCAGGAACGGACGAAGCGGATGCTCTGCTCCACTTCATCCGCGGTCTGTTCCGGAAGACCGCAAAGAAGATAGATTCCGATCTCCCGATCCCGATAGCCGGCCCGTTTCAGCCAAACCATGGCTTCCGCAAATTCTTCGTTGTTGACCTTGCCGCCGCTGCAGGTCTGCCGAGCCGCATCCGCGGTTTCCAGACCGAAACGGAGGGTTTTAAAGCCAGCCTGGAAGAGGAGCCGGGCCAGCTCCGGAGTGAGATGACGGAGATGAAGGCCGTTCGGACAGTGAAACTGCAACGGCCATTGCCGCTTCAGGATTTCGCGCAGAAGGGGGGTCGCCATCGCCGGGGGATCGTACAAGAGGGCGTCGTCGTAAAATGAAAAATGGCGGATTCCAAGACGCCCGTGCCAGAACCCGATCTCTTCCGCGACGCGGATCGGATCGCGCCGCAGAAAACGGCGATGGAGAACGGGGGATGCGCAGTAACTGCAGCGGTACGGGCATCCTCTCGAGGTGATGATCGGAACCTGTTCCGGACGCCGGATGAGGTCGAAGGAGGGAAAGGGTTGCGAGTCGAGATCGCGGTCGTCCGTGACGAAAGAGAGTTCTTCGTGAAAAAGATCCTTCCAGAGCGCGGGGATGGAGGATTCCGCACGTCCCGGGAGGCAGAAATCCGCTCCGGAAAGCGGGGCATGCTGGGGGCAGAGGGTGACGTAGTTTCCGCCCAGAACAACGGGAACGGCGGGAAAGACCTCCCGGACGATCCGGATGGCCTCGAATACGCCGGGATACCAGTAGGTCATCATGGAGGTGACCAGAATGAGATCCGGAAGGGGGATGGCAGAGAGCGATCTGCGGAAGATTTCAGGCGGGATTCCGTACCGACTGTAATTTCGGGGAATCGTTTTCAGGGACGGCGGCTTGGGGATGGGGGTCTTGAGATAGCTGCCGTGACCGGAATCCGTTCTCTTCACCCGCCGGAACAGGATGGATTCCCCGCTTGAAAGATCCGGATGGTGGGAATCCAGGGCATCCAGATAATAAACCTCCACATTGTTCGCCCGGAGCAGGGAGGACAGGTAGAGCAGTCCGATCGGCTTATTCCATAAATCATAGGCCGCAAAGTCGTGGATCCATGGATTGATGAGGAGTGCCCTGCGCTTCATTGACCTTCAAAATAGCACAGAATTCTTGACCCGGAAAGGGATTTGGATTTCGTCGTATGAATGATGGTGTATCGCATCAGAATAGATTGTCCAATAGCCTTGAATAGAAGGCATAATCATTTTTTATTCCCTAATATTATACAGTATAAATATTTTGCTTGACAAATCGTTTTGGAATGTATAAGAGGGAATCGCGCACATCTGGATAACTGAAGATTAAAGACTTCTTAAACAGTATAAATGTGGGGAGGAGCGTCATGGATGAGACTGAAAGAACAAAAAACGGTTTGATCAGCAGCCTTGATATCCTCGACAGAATGGGAATATCCCGAGCCACGCTGAACAACTACATCAAAATGGGAATCCTCCCCCGTCCGATCGTCAGAAAACCAGAGAATCCCCTGGCTAAAGCTAAGCAAATCGGTTATTTCCCGGCTTCTGTCCTGGAGGTCCTTTTAAAAATTAAACAGTATAAATCTCAGGGGTATTCCATGGACGAGATTTGCGCCCACCTGGGGACAGCCACAGCCTCTTTCTCCGGCATGCCGGAGACCTTACCTCGTTTCGCAACGGGCGAGACGATGGACCGGATGGCCGAGAGGAGAAAAGACGGAGATCCCATTGCGGCCGCTTGCGCCCAGCAGACGGGAGATGTCCGATTGACCATCAACGATATCCGCTGTCCTGCCTATCTGATCAACCCCAATTTTGAAATCGAGTGGATCAATGCCGAAGCCCAAGAGGCCATTTTCGGTCAGGACATCCGATCGATCAAAATCGCCGAATGCAGAAATGTATTCCGCCTGTTTTTCGGCATGGGGCTTCTTTCGCAACTCGAAAACCGCCACCCGATCGTCGATTACCACATGTCGCTCTACAGGCAGAAATTCGCACTGGAGGAGATCGAGAATCTCTATCTCGGGATAACCCCGAAAGAGGTGCGCATCTTGTCCGGCCTGTACGACGCGATGGATCCCGCGGACCCGCCTCTTTCTCGGGAAACCTATCTGAACCTGAATTTTCAAAATGATTCTGAGACACTCTACCGGGCATACCCGATCGAGTTCAGGGAAGGGATCCTCTGCGTCTATCTTCCGGCGGACCGAATGATGAAAGGGGTGGTCGATCTTCTCTCCAGCCGGGGTAAAATCATTCAGGATCTCCTTAGGCAGCGGATGCCGACGCTGGTGTCCTTCTCCGTTCTGGTTGCGGATCTTCAGGATTCGGTCCGCATCTGCGCGGAACTCCCGCCGGAGGACTATTTCCGGCTGATCAACCAGATCTGGAAGAGCATGGAGGGGATATTCAAGAAGTATTACGGAACCTACGGCAAACACACGGGCGACGGCATGGTATACTATTTTCTCAAGGAGAGGGATTCGAATTATCTCATCAATGCTCTTCACTGTGCACTCGAACTCAGAGAAAACATGAAGCTTCTGAGCCAAGAATGGAGAATGACCAAGGGGTGGTTCAACGATCTCTTTCTGAACGTCGGGATCAACGAGGGACAGGAGTATTTCGGCACGATCCCTGCCTCGCCGACCATCGAATTCACGGCATTGGGGGATTCCGTCAATTATGCGGGCCGTCTGTCGGATTTTGCCCGGTACGGTTCGATCTGGACGACCAAGAACCTCATGAACCGCTTGAGCGATGAGGAAAGAAGAAGCGTCTGCTACGGAATCCGGAAAACGGATCAAAACCGAGAGGTCCTGATCGAGAATATTTTTTCGCGCGTGATTGACCTCCTGCCGCCCGACAGTCCGAAATTCAGCAAGTTCATGGATATTGCGACCCTGCCCGTGACGGAGATCCTGCGGGTTCGTTGAGGGCTGCAGATTATTTCCTTTTTCACGGCTCCGGCGGGTCGCCGGATTCCTGCGCAGAGCCGATCTTCCCGCATGGTATGGGAATTTACTCCTCTTTTCGACTGCCCTGCACAGAAGGGCGTTCCCGAGAAAAGACTTGAAGCGGACGGACTTTGTTGTTAACATCACGCCCGACTTGAAGGTGCGCCATGCGGTCGGTCTTGCAGAGGGTGGTGAGAGCAGAGGTTCGGATCGGCGGGGAGACTCTCTCCAGCATCCGGAAAGGATTGCTTGTGCTCCTCGGGATCGAACGGGGGGACCGGGAAAGGGACGCCGACGATCTCTGCGAAAAGATCGTCCATCTGCGAATCTTCGATGACGAAGCCGGAAAGATGAACCTCTCCCTTCTGGATATCGGCGGGGAGATGCTTGTGGTCTCCCAGTTCACGCTCCTGGGAGATTGCCGGAAAGGCAGGAGGCCCTCTTTTACCGGGGCGGAAGATCCCGATGCCGCGCGCAGGCTGTACGATCGTTTCATCGCGCGTGCGGATGAAAAGGGAATCCGGGTGGCTCAGGGAGAATTCCAGGCGATGATGCAGGTCGAACTGGTCAACCACGGACCAGTCACGATCCTTCTCGACAGTGGAAAGAACTTTTTAAGAAAAGATCGTTCCTGTCCCATTGAAACCGATTGAAATAGGATTGACGGAGGTCCCCATGTTGGATGATCGCGTTCCCGAATCCCTGACCTTTGACGATTTGCTTCTGGTGCCGGCAGAATCTTCTATCCTGCCCCGGGATGTTGATCCCTCGACGATGCTCACCCGGCGGATCCGCTTGAACATTCCCATCATCAGCGCGGCCATGGATACGGTCACCGAATCCAGGACGGCGATCTGCCTGGCCCAGGAAGGCGGTCTGGGGATCATCCACCGGAACATGAGCATCGAGCGGCAGACCATTGAAGTCGACAAGGTCAAGAAGTCGGAAAGCGGGATGATCGTGGATCCGATTACCATCGAACCGGAGCAGAAGGTTCACGAGGCGCTCGAACTGATGAACCGTTATCGAATCTCCGGTGTTCCGGTGGTCAAGAACCGGAAGCTCGTCGGCATCCTGACCAACCGCGATCTTCGCTTTGAAACCGACCTGGAACAGCCGGTCGCAAATGTGATGACGCATGAAAATCTGGTCACCGTCCCTTCCTCCCGCATTTCCCTCGAGGACTCCAAGAAGCTTCTCCACAAGCACCGCATCGAAAAGCTGCTTGTGGTGGATGAAAACTACCACCTGACCGGTCTGATCACGATCAAGGACATCGAAAAGATCCGGAGATACCCCCTGGCCAGCAAGGATTCCATGGGGAGGCTCCGGGTGGGCGCGGCGGTGGGGATCGTCGACCGGGAGGAACGGATCGATGCCCTTCTTTCGGCCGGTGCCGATGTGATCATCGTCGATACGTCGCACGGCCATTCGAAGGGTGTGCTGGATGCTGTCCGTTCCACCAAGGCCAACTTCCCCCAGTGCGAGCTGATTGCCGGGAATGTGGCGACGGAGGAAGGCGCCCAGGCCCTGATTGAGGCCGGCGTGGACGCCGTCAAGGTCGGTGTCGGACCGGGATCGATCTGCACGACGAGAATCATCGCCGGGGTGGGGGTGCCGCAGATGAGCGCGATCCGGGATGCCTACAAGATCGGGCTGAAACACGACATCCCCATCATTGCCGACGGAGGAATCAAGTACTCGGGCGACATCGTCAAGGCCCTGGCCGCAGGCGCGAACGTGGTGATGATCGGAGGTCTCTTTGCGGGAACGGAGGAAAGCCCCGGGGAAACCATCCTCTTTCAGGGGAGGTCCTACAAGGTCTATCGCGGAATGGGATCCCTGGAGGCGATGAAGATGGGCAGCAAGGACCGCTATTATCAGGACGACATGGAGAGCAACCTCAAGCTGGTCCCGGAAGGGATTGAAGGCCGGGTTCCGTACCGGGGATCCCTCTCGGCCAGTATCCATCAGCTGCTTGGCGGTTTCAAGGCCGGCATGGGCTATGTCGGCTGCAGGACAACCTGCGAGTTGAGGGAAAAGGCGAGGTTTGTCCGGATCACCTCCGCGGGGCTTCGGGAAAGCCACGTTCACGACGTGATCATCACCAAGGAAGCGCCGAATTACTGGCTGGATTAAAAGAACCATGACGGCATCGTGAACAGGCCGGATGCTCAAAGTGCCCCTCATCCCTCGACCTTTTGCCGCATGCCCCATTACGCGTCATTCCTCAGGATTCGCGGGCCTTGCCCGCGGCCTTTTTACGAAGCCGTCCCCTTTCTATGCGCATTATTGGACTTCTTACGAGGTCGTTAGATCATGAAGCATGCGGAATTTGTTCACCTGCACGTGCACACCCAGTACAGCCTCCTCGACGGCACGATCCGGCTCGACGATTTGTTTCGGAAGGCGAAGGAGTACCGGATGCCCGCTGTCGCGATGACGGACCACGGGAATCTCTACGGTGCGATCGATTTTTACAAGCAGGCCTATAAATACGGGGTCAAGCCGATCATCGGCTGTGAGATGTATGTCGCCCCGAAAAGCCGCCTGGACAAGTCGGGATATGCCGTCGGCGAAGGGGCCAGCCACCTCGTCGTTCTCGCACGGAACATGCAGGGATACCGGAACCTGATGAAGCTGTCGACAGCGGCTTTCCTGGACGGTTTCTACTACAGGCCGCGCATCGACCTGGAGATCCTCGCCCAGCACAGGGAGGGGCTCATCGGAATGAGCGCCTGCCTGCATGGTGAGATTGCGGGACACCTGCTTCGGGGAAATCCCGAGGAGGCGCTCCGCTCGGCGAACCGGTACCGGGAAATTTTCGGCGAGGGGAATTTCTTTCTTGAAATCATGGAAAACGGCCTCCCCGAGCAGCGAACGGCGAATGAGGGGTTGATCGAACTGGCCCGCCAGAACGGATTCCCCCTCGTGGCGACCAACGACTGCCACTACCTGAATCCGGAGGATGCCGAGGCCCATGAGGTGCTGCTCTGCATTCAGACGGGAAAGACGATGGAGGATGCGGAAAGGATGAGATTCGGCTCCAGCCAATTCTATTTCCGCTCCCCTGAAGAGATGGGTTCCCTTTTTTCCTACTGTCCGGAAGCCCTTGAAAATACGGTGCGCATCGCAGAGAAGTGCAACCTTCATTTCGATGCCGGCACTTTTTTCCTTCCCCGTTTTGAGGTGCAGCCCG
>ENA-ORXD01002363-ORXD01002363.1-sediment-metagenome-genome-assembly--contig:-NODE-2363-length-12750-cov-3.174386_pt1 | contig 12750 bp, 16 predicted proteins | sample MGYA00237862_ERZ511471 | MGnify/ENA metagenome assembly ERZ511471 | reverse complement strand
CGGGGGGGAGGTGTCCGTGACGGGCGAGCTCGTGTGCGACAAGGGCGACCGGGTGGAGATTCAATTCTCCGTCAGCGACACGGGGATCGGTATCCCCCTGGACCGGCAGCAGAAGATTTTCGAGGCGTTCGAGCAGGCCGACGGCTCGACGACCCGGCAATACGGCGGGACCGGTCTCGGGATTGCCATCGCCAAAGAAATCGTCAAGATGATGGGCGGCCAGATCGGGGTGGTGAGCAAGCCCGGCGAGGGAAGCACGTTCTGGTTCACCGCAGAGATCAAGAAAGGTCCGGAGCAGATTGCGGCCAGGGGAAAAGAAACTGACGCACGCCGTCCCGCAGCCGGGGCGCACGGGCGTCAATCCCGGCAGGGCCGCCGGATCCTCCTGGTGGATGATTATGCCGTCAACCAGGAAGTCGCCCGGAGACATCTCGAGGCGGGAGGCCACTGCATCACGATGGCAGGCAACGGGCAGGAGGCGATCGACGCTTTCCAAGCCGGGGATCACGATCTCATTTTCATGGACATCCAGATGCCGGTCATGGACGGCATCGAGGCCACGAAGGTCATTCGCGATCTCGAGAAGAGCCGCGGGGGTGCAAGGCGCATTCCCATCATCGCCTTGACAGCGCACGCCGTCAAAGATTATATCGATGCATGCCTGCAGGCGGGCATGGATGACTACCTGATCAAACCGGTCTTCCGGCAGGACCTGCTCGGCAAGGTGGATCACTGGATCGACAGCGGGTCCTCGGCGGCCGGGGCGGCGCCTTCCGGTGCATCGGCAGGTCAAACGGACCCCGCGGAGCCCATGGATTTCGCGCGGGCCCTGGAGGAGTTCGAAGGCAACCGGGAATTCCTGATGGGTCTCCTGGAGCGGTTCCTCGAGACTGTGCGGTCCCAGCTCGGCACCCTCCGCGAGGCGCTGGACCGGGCCGACGCGGAGATCCTCAGGCGCGAGGCCCATGCCATCAAGGGAGGGGCGGCGAACCTGGCGGCCGCGGAGCTGTCATCGGCTGCGGCCGAACTCGAGAAGATGGCCAAGTCGGGTTCACTCGGCGAGGCCCCCGGGAGGCTGGAGACCCTGGAGAAGGCCTACCGGCAACTGGACGCGTTTATTCACAAACCCTGAGAGCTTGAGCCGAGAAGAGGAACGAGGCATGAAGATCCTGGTTGTCGACGACGAGATGATCAGCAGGGAAAAGATGAAGATGATCATGAGCCATTTCGGACAGTGCGAGGCCGTCGAGAACGGGGCCGCTGCCGTGGAGAAGTTTGTGAGCGCCTGGAACAGCTGGTCCCCCTACGACCTGATCTCCCTGGATGTTCAGATGCCGGAGATGGACGGCGTCGAGGTCCTGAACCGGATCAGGGGGATGGAGCGGGAGAAGAACGTCCCCGAAAGCAAGAGGGCCAAGGTCGTCATGGTCACGGCCCTGTCCGACAAGGATACGATCATGACGAGCATCCAGGCGGGCTGCAACGACTACGTCGTCAAGCCCTTCGACAAGGCGCTCGTAGCGAAGAAGCTCTCCAAGCTGGGATTCCAGGTTCACCCGTTCTGACAGGACGACGAGGAAACGCTAGTACAAATAAGCGCCGCAAGCTTTGCCTGCGGCGCTTATTCTTTCGCATTCTCACTGATCACTGATCACTGGCCACTGACCACCCGTTTTCACTTCGTCGGCGGAAAGCTTTTCAGGATTCCCTCTACGGCGTTCTTCAGGTCGCCCGATGTCGCATCGGTGCTGATCGTGCCCGTTGCGGTTCCGCGCCAGAGAAGCTGTTTGCCGTCGGCTTTCTGAATCCCGAGGGTCAGCATCCGGAGCTGGTAGCCGTACTGATTGATGCCGATCTCGTTTTCGTAGTTGATCAAGATCAGCACATCCGGGTTCTCGGTGGTCTTTCGGAACCCCTTTTTCTCGAGAACCTGATCGGCATAATACTGGACATTTTTCTCGACCAGACCCTGTGTCAGACCCATGGTCCCCGTCGCCCAGTTGTAGCTTTTCAGGCCCGTGTAACCGGCTGCGGGGTCAAAGGAATAGTTGATCGCGGTGGCGCAGCCCGCGAGGATGACCCCTGCCGCAAGCAGGACCGTAAAAATGAAGCCCGACCGTGTGATGCTTTTCAAACTGCGCATGTCTCCTCCTTAAGCCTGGAAAGGTGTCTCCTCGGCCGCCGCAGCCGCCCTCGGAACGGTTGCGTCCCTGTTATTATCGCATGATCTTCCGGACCTGCTTGATGTACTCGTCCTCCGTGATGACGCCGTCGCCGTTGGCATCCTTGTATCTGCATTCCTTTTCGCCCTTTGCCTTGTCCTTCCAGATGGCCAGGCACTCGCCCATGCTCAGCTTCCCGTCGCGGTTCGTGTCGGCCTTGGCGAGAACGTCCCGAAAAGCCCCCTTGATCATGTCGTCGGACGGGCCCCTCTGCTGTGCCGGTGTAACGGCCGGAACGAGAACCCACATCGAGATGGCCAGGACGACCAGGACCTGCGTAGTGTACCGTTTCACTGTTCCTCCATCCTTGATGGCTGCTGTCTCCCGTCTTTTGCATGCAATGGCCGCTACAGCGTTTTATAGCGCGTATGCAAGAGGCGTTGCAACTGGAAATTTGTGCTGCGAAAAAACTGTATTTGCCCGGGTCCGAGGCTGGATAAATCATTCGCCGGGTGCGGGCCGTCTGTGATAAATTTCGAAATGAGGAAACAGAACGGGGGCTGAACGGTGGGAAAAGGACTCTGGGGCTGGCTGAAGCGATACGGGGCCGGGGCGCTTTTTGTCTCGGTGTTTCTCCTGGTTGCCTGCGGATCCCCGCAGGCCCCTCCGCCCCAGGTCCAGAAGGTGAAGGCTGACGTCGAGGGACCTGAGGCCCCGTCCCACATCAAACGTCCCGACATCGGTTTCGCCACCCGGCAGAAGCTGGTCGATCACTACAAGAAGCACGGCAGGGAGTTCGGTGCGGTCACCGTGGAGCAGTACCTGGGGAAGGCCCAGGAGCTTCGCGACCGGACGGCAGGGGGGGCGATTCTCGAGTCCATCCGGTCCGACGGGGTGGTGACCCGGTTCGACAGGGAATCGGGGGATTTCATTGCCTTCAACCGCAATGGAGTGATCCGCACGTACTTCAGGCCCGCGGACGGGGAGAAGTACTACAAGCGCCAGCTGGGAAGAAAGCATTAATCAGTGACCAGTGGCCAGTGACCGGTGACCCGTGAAAGAGGATGAAATGAAAGAAAGAGACCCGGTGAGGGAGTTTCTGAGGAAGCGCGGCTGTCCGGAGCATGTGGTGAAGGGAGGACTGCGGGGGCTTGTGGAGAATTGGGAGGAGGTCGTCCGGTCCGTCGAGGAGGGCTACAGCCTCGGCTTCGACGACTACTTGAACGATATGGACGGGCGGCAGCTCCTCGGGGAATCCCTTGCGATGGCTGCGGGGGAGGAGAAAAAGAGGGGTCTTCTGAGGACCCGTCGGGCCGATGCGAAAATGCAGGCGCTCGTCCGGCCCGCGGGCAGGTGCCTCTGGGGCGACGAGACGGCCCGGCAGGAGGGATGGACGGCAATGAAGAACTGGTGGTATTTCTCCCGGCCGATCCGGGCGGGGGAGGATCTCCTGGCGGAGTTCGAAGAGGGATAAGCAGCCCGGACCTCAGCCCGGTTTTTGCCTGCCCGGAATGTGCCGCCTCATCCCTCTTACACTGACGGGCAATACCGCCCTTTCCCGGATCCGGATCTCGTCGGGGAGAGTCGAAAGCCTTGCCAGCCCCGGGTCCGTCACGAGCAGTTCCTCCAGTACGCGCTCCTCGAACTTCCCGTCCGCTTCCCCCGCGTGCTTGATCGACAGGGCCATCCAGAGATCGGCCTGCTCCATGGCGACAGCCAGCACCGTCCTGTATTCCTGCGTCGATCCCCAGTGTGCAAAGCACAACAAGGAGGCGTCGAGCGGGGCAAGCGTCTCCAGCGAGCGGCGGTAGCTGGGGTAATGAAATCCCCCGGGAGGGGCGCCGAGGCGAAGGTAAAAACCGTCATCGAGCCCCAGGTAGATGCCGACAGCCTCCCCCGCGAAAACAACGTCCCCTGCCTTGAATGCAAGGTGGTGGGGGGCGTGGCCGGGGGTGTCGATGCACTCGATCGGCACCCCGCCGGTTTCGATCCGTTCCCGGAAGTGGAGGCACTCTCTCGGGACCGGTCCCGGTCTGCCGTACATCTCGGCAATCCACCCCAGGTTTTTCAACGAGACCTCCCAGAGCCTGTCGGGGTCAGCCATGTGGTCTATGCCGCGCGGGTGGCAGATCACTCGAACCCCGGGATAGGTCTTCAGAAGCTCCGCCACGCCTCCCCCGTGGTCGAGATGGATGTGGGTCAGGAGAATCAGGTCCAGTCGATCGACCTGGAGTTCCTTGAGGGCTTTCGTCAATTTCGAAATGGTGCCTGCGGGGCCGGGGTCGACGAGAATGTTTGTCTCCCCTGCCCGGAAGAACCAGCTCGAGACGAAACGGCCGAACCCCTTGCGGGGCTGTTCGAGGTCGATCAGGGTGAGGCTGTCATGGGGCGTGATCGTTTTCATCGGTTCCTGGTCCGGTCTGAACATCCGCTGCCGGGCGTGTGACAGCCCGGATACTGTAGTGCAGCAGGTCTACGCCGTCAACGATTATCGTCGCGGTCTCATGCGCAGCGGCGGCGCACAAACCCTTCCAATGGAAATTCCCCGCCCGGCAGGGTGCGCGATCAGGTCCGTTTCGCTCATTGCCGGGAGCCCCGCTGTGCGGGAGCAGACTTCCATGCGTGTGCAATCGTTTTCAAGGTGCCGGGACGGAGTTGTATAATCCCGTTGACTCGGCCTGCCTGCGCGGGTATTTTATGAAAAATAGGATCGTATCGCCCGGTTTGCGAAAAGGGGCGACACCCTTGTCTGTAATTGCCTGCCAGGAGGATTTTATGAAGGCGGTCCTGATGGAAGGGTTCGGGGGAGTCGATGTCCTGAAGGTGGGGGAGGTGCCGAAACCGCAGCCGGCAGCCGACCAGGTGCTCATTCGTGTCATGGCCACCTCCATCAACCGGCCTGACCTGGTCCAGCGCGGCGGCAAATATCCTCCTCCCCCCGGGGAGTCTGAAATCCTGGGCCTGGAGGTGGCGGGTGTCATCGACGAGACGGGACCCGGCCTGACCGGATGGAAAAAGGGAGACCGCGTCATGTCCCTCGTGGGGGGAGGCGGCTATGCCGAGTACGCCCTGGCCTGCGAGAATCACCCGATGCGAATCCCCGACAGCATGAGCTTCGAGGAGGCCGCCTGCGTCTGCGAGTCCTACATCACGGCCTTCCTGAACGTCTTCCTCCTCGGGGAGCTTGGCGACAACCAGATCGCGCTTCTCCACGGGGGGGGCGGCGGGGTCAACACGGCGGCCGTACAGCTCTGCAGGGCCCTCGTTCCCGGCACGAAGCTCATCGTCACGGCCTCACCCGAAAAGATGGACCGCGTGAAGGCCCTGGGCGTGGATCTGGTGATCAACTACAGGGAGACGCCCGATTTCTCCGGGATGGTGAAAGACTTCACCGGCAACCGGGGAGTCGACGTGATCCTCGATCACATCGGGGCCAAGTACCTGGGGCCGAACATGAACTCGCTTGCCTACGCGGGCAGGCTCGTCCTTATCGGGGTGACCAGCGGCATCAAGGCGGAGCTGAACCTGGGCCTCATGATGGTGAAGCGCCAGCGGATCATCGGGTCGGTGCTCCGGTCCCGACCCGTCTCCGAGAAAGGCGCGATCGTTGCCGAGTTTGTACGGCGAGCCTTGCCGAAGTTTGCCGACCGCTCGATTGTCCCTCTCATCGAGAAGGTGTTCCCCCTGGAGGAGGTGCAGGCAGCCCACCGGATGATGGAGGAGGACCGGCACTTTGGCAAGATCGTGCTGAAGATCGGCGAATAAATCGATCGATAGCCGGGAATATTTGACGTATTCAGGCAGGAGGTGTGCGGTATGGCAAGAAGCAAGGATGCAAAGAGCCCCATTTATCTGGCGTTAAACATGTCCAAAGTTGTCAACAGCGAAGAGAGTTTCAAACAAATGCACCAGGTAGGGCCACGCGTTTGCATCACGACAGCAACCCACCCCGGCTTTGTCGGGTTCCAGGCCAACTATCAGACAGGAATCCTTCCGCTGGCGGGCCGATACGGGGGAGGGGCACTTCACATGGAACAGACCCTGAATCCGATCCGCAATTACCAGTACACCATGTGGAAACACTGGACGGATCATGATGAGTTTCATGAGAAGCAGTTCGACCGAATCTTCGAGCTCTGCGGACATTGCCTTTCCATGGTTGTGGAAGGACCGTGGGAACCGGTCTACGAGGTCGTCCGTGCGAAGATGCCGCCAATTCGATCCATGGGCGGCATCCTCGGGCTGGCGGAGGACATGCAGCAGCAAAAAGAGTTTATCCGGTTTGCCACCCCGGGACGTTGCGTGGCCATTGCCGAGCACACGGTCAGGCCGGGTAAGGAGAAAGATTTCGAAAAAGGCGCCGTGGAGACAATGGAAGCGATTGCCGACTCCGCCGGTTTTTTAGGCTACATGGTGCTCAAGCAGATCGGGGTCTGTGCCCTCGGCAGCTTCATGCTTGACCCGGCATCGGCGGGAGAGTCCCTGATGACGCTAGGGGCGAACCCCCCAAGGAACCCCAAACCGCAGTTCAAAACGCCCGATGTTTGTCCCAGCCCTCCCGAGTACCTGATTCACAGTGAGTGGGAGGCGCCCGAGATGGCGCAGCTGGGCTTCGCAAAGGTGCTCGTCAATCACCGGATCCGGAAGGCGCATGATGACGGCGTGATGGCGCATCTAGTTCGCGGTCCTTACATTATGTTTTTCCAGACGATGATGGAAGAGCCGCATTGGCGATCCCTTCTCCGATGAGCGTAGAGAGGGCGCAGCAGCGAATTTCAGGGGTCCTCCAATCGGCCCGCTAAATAAAGGAGACAAGCAAAATGAAAGTGATGACGCGGAAGGGATGGTCGCCCTACATCGCGGGGGGACTTGTCGGTGTGCTGCTGGTGGCATCGGTTTTTCTGACGGGCAAGTACTTCGGTGCTTCGACGACCTTCGTCCGCACGGCAGGCATGATCGAGCAGGTCGTCGCACCGGAGCACGCGGCGGGGCAGGAATATTACAAGAAAGAAAAGATCAAGATCGAGTGGCAGTGGATGTTTGTCGTCGGGATCTTCTTCGGGGCCCTGGTGGCGGCGGGATTCACGAAAGACTTCAAGTCCACCCCCGTGCCTCCCATGTGGGAGTCCCGCTTCGGGTCCTCCAAGGCCAAACGCTGGGTTGCGGCCTTCCTCGGGGGCATCGTGCTGATGTTCGGGGCCCGCATGGCCGACGGGTGACCGAGCGGCCACGGTTTGAGCGGTCTGGCTCAAATAGCGGTGAGCGGCTACATCGCCCTGGCATGTTTCTTCGGCGCCGGTGCCATCACGGCGCGAATCCTCTATGGAGGTGAAAAACGATGAACGAGCTTCTTTCCGGCCTGATTACCGGCGTCATCTTCGGTTTTCTCCTCCAGAAGGGGCAGGTGCTCCGCTACGACAAGCAGCTCGGGGCGTTGCGCCTGCTCGACATGACGATCATGAAGTTCATGCTTTCGGCGATCGTCGTCGCAATGATCGGACTCTACGGCCTCTACGAGTTCGGACTCGCCAAGATGAGCATCAAGGCTGCGATCATCGGGGGCAACGTGATCGGCGGGCTCCTGTTCGGCATCGGTTGGGGCATCGTGGGCTACTGCCCGGGGACGGCTGTCGGGGCCGTTGCCGAGGGGCGGTGGGATGCCCTGTTCGGACTGGGGGGGATGTTGGTGGGGGCGGCCCTGTTTGCGGAGGTCTACCCGCAGGTGAAGGCGACGATCCTCACCTGGGGCAATTTCGGGAAGATCACGATCCCGGTGGCCCTGGGGGTAGGTCCCTGGCCCGTCATCGCGGTTATCGCCGTGATATTCCTGGGGCTCTTCTGGCTGTTTGAGAAAAAAGGCCTGTAGCCACAAGCCACTGCGCGGCAGTGCAGGAAGTGTCTGCGTGCCTAAGTGTTTGAGTCAAGAGAAGAAAAAGAAAGGGTTGCCCAAAGATCAAGACCGGAAGACGGAAGCAAATTCTTTATCTACACTCAATCACTTAAACACGCAGTCACTTTTTACGGTTCAACTTTCCCCGGTGACGGAGGAAAGACCTCGATGGTGTCGATGCCCGTTCTCTTGATCACCGCCTGGATTCCCCCCGCAGAATACCACTCGCCGATGCGCTCGCCCCGCTGATCGACCATCTCGAAGCCACGGAGATTCCCGTTCATTTGCAGGGCCCTGGACCGCATGCCCGCGATCAGCCTCGTCAGCGGTTCCTTTCCCGCGCTGACCCGCATCCAGCGATCCGCCGAGTCGAAACGGAACCGTCTCTCCAGCCCGATGATCGCGGTGGGCTGTGATTCGGGTCCGCTGAACCAGTAGTCGAGATCGGGCGACGGGCGGTCCGACTCGAAAGCTGCCGTGACATCTGCGCTGGGCTTGAGCATGCCGTAGTTCTCCCCCGACCGGCTGATCAAAAAGACGATGAAGCCGATGAAAAGGGCCACAATAACGATGATCGCGGTTTTTTCGTCCATACCCATCGTCCCACGTATAGCGGACCCGCTGGTGCCGGTCAACGGGATTTTAAGGGACGGAATCGTCCCCCGGGTTGCACGAACGGGGTGCGAAAAATACTTGTCGCAGCGTCGATGAAATGATATGAGGCGGCTTCCGGCAAATGCAGCCAACTGCCTGAAGACAGGATCCGATATGGTAAAAGCACCGGTTACGAAAACAAAACCCGATTCGAGGGAACCGGGCGGCGCAGGCGATGCCCGGAAGCCCGAGAAGTCGAAGAAGCGCTACCAGCCCTTCATCATCCGGGCCTGGTGCAAGAACTGCGGGATCTGCGCCGCCTTCTGCCCGAAGAGTGTCCTGCGCTGCGACGACACGGGGGCCCACGTGGAGAAGCCCGAGGAATGTATCGGCTGCCGGTTTTGCGAGATGCACTGTCCCGACCTGGCCATCTCGGTGCAGGAGCGGGATGCCGCGCCGGGGGGGGAATCCTCATGAACGGACGGGTGAAAGACAGGAAAACATTGCTTCTCCAGGGAAACGAGGCCCTTGCCGAAGGGGCGCTGGCGGCGGGTTGCCGGTTCTTTGCCGGATACCCCATCACCCCCGCCTCGGAGATTGCCGAGCACATGGCCCTCAAGCTCCCGGCCCTGGGCGGCACATTCATCCAGATGGAGGACGAGATCGCCAGCATGGGGGCCGTCATCGGCGCATCGCTGGCCGGCATGAAGGCCATGACGGCCACGAGCGGCCCCGGCTTCTCGCTGATGCAGGAAAACATCGGCTTTGCCTGCATGGCCGAGACGCCCTGCGTCATCGTCGACGTGATGCGGGGAGGGCCCAGCACGGGGCTTCCCACCCTGGCCTCCCAGGGAGACGTCATGCAGGCTCGCTGGGGGACCCACGGGGATCACCCCGTCATCGTGCTGGCCGTCTCGTCGGTGCGTGACTGCTTTGAAATTGCGGTTTTCGCTTTCAACCTGGCCGAGAAATACCGCGTGCCTGTCATCATCCTCTCTGACGAGGTGGTGGCCCACACGCGGGAGACCTTCGTCCTTCCGTCGCTCGATCAGATCGAGGTCTTCAACCGCGTGACACCGACAGTGCCACCCGAGTGGTACCTCCCTTACGAGGACACGGGGACGGGGGTGCCCCCCATGGCTGCATTCGGCAATGGCTATCGTCATCACGTGACGGGGCTGGCACACGATGAGAGAGGGTTCCCGACGCAGCGCTCCGACGAGATCAACGCCCTGATGCGCAGGCTCTTCCGGAAGATCACCCAGGGCTTCCACGAAATCCAGCGGGTGGAGACATTCATGATGGAGGATGCCGAGATCGCGGTGATCGCCTACGGTTCCGTGGCCCGCTCGTCGCGGCGGGCCGTTATCGAAGCCCGCGAACACGGGGTCAAAGCGGGGCTTCTGCAGCTCGTCACGCTGTTTCCCTTCCCTCGGTTCTCCGTGGAGAAGGTCCTGCAGCAGTGCCGGGCCGTCCTCGTCCCGGAGATGAACATCGGGCAGATCAGCCGGGAGGTGAAGCGCGTCCACCGCAACAGCTCCCGCGTGGAAACCCTGAACCGCCTCGACGGCCGCCTGATCACCCCGCGTGAGATCGGCGACTGTCTCATGAAGATGTACTATTGAGAGGAAACGACCCATGGCAGAGGGCATGACAGGTCTTGTCCACAAGTACCTCCGGCACGACAAGAAGTTTCCCCACATCTGGTGTCCGGGATGCGGCAACGGCATCGTCCTGGGGTCGCTCATCCGGGCCATCGACCGCCTTGGCCTCGACAAGAACAAGGTGGCCCTCGTTTCCGGCATCGGCTGCTCGGGGCGGATGACGACCTACGCCGATTTCAGCACGCTCCACACCACCCACGGCCGTGCCCTGACCTTCGCCACGGGGCTCAAGCTCTCCCGGGAGGATCTCACGGTCATCGTCATCATGGGGGACGGTGATGCCACGGCCATCGGCGGCAACCACTACATCCACTCCGCCCGCCGCAACGTTGACATGACGGCCATCATCGTGAACAACCAGATCTACGGGATGACGGGGGGCCAGCACTCGCCGACGACGCCCTGCGGCTTCAAGACCACGACGACACCCTACGGAATGGTGGAGCATGCCTTCGATATATCGGCGCTTGCCATGGCGGCGGAAGCCTCCTACGTCGCCCGGTGCACCGTCTACCATGCGGCCCTCCTCGACCAGCTCATCGAAAACGCCATTCGCAAGAAGGGCTTCAGCTCCGTCGAGGTACTCACCAATTGCCACACCCAGTTCGGCCGGAGAAACAAGATGGCGAGCCCCGTGCAGATGCTCGAGTGGTTCAAGGAAAATGCCGTCCGGATGCACGCAACCTCGAAGATGAAGCCCGAGGAACTGCAGGGGAAGTTCATCATCGGCGTCCTGGCCGATTCCGAAAGACCCTCATACAATGAAGAATACGAAAAGGTCCGCGAACGGGCAAAGGGGATCAGCGCCGAGCCGAAACCGCCTGCGCGGTGCGAAGGATGATACAGATGCCGGAGAAGAGCGTGGGAACGCCAACCCGCAATGAAGTCCGCCTGGCCGGCTCCGGGGGGCAGGGGATCATCATGGCCGCCATCGTGCTCGCCGAGGCGGCGGGGGTTCACGAGGGAAAGCAGGTGAGCCAGACCCAGAGCTACGGGCCCGAGGCGAGGGGAGGGACCTGCAAGGCCGAGGTCGTCATCAGCGACTCGCCCATCGACTACCCCAAGGTGTCGAGACCGGACTTCCTGCTGGCCATGAACCAGGCCTCCGTCAACAGCTACTTCGGCGATCTCAAGCCGACGGGTCTTCTCATCGTGGACAGCACGCTGGTAAGCAAGGTGCCCACGGCGAAGACCGTGGCGATCCCCTTCACGAAAATAGCCCGGGAGGAATTCGGCACGGACCTGGTGGCCAACATGGTGGCCCTGGGCGCCCTGGGCTGGCTGAGCAAAGACGTTTCCCCGGAGAGCCTCGAGGCGGCCCTGCTCTCGCGGGTGCCGCCCGGCACGGAGGAGCTCAACCTCAAGGCCCTGCGGGCGGGGGTGAAAGCGGCGGAAAGCTACGATCTGAGGAAACTGCCGCAGACCGTTTCGGAGGAGGAGGCGTAGCCGCACGCCGCTGCGCGGCAGTGTATAAAGTGCCTGAGTGTCTAAGTGTCTGAGTGAAGAAAAGCGAGAAAAAGAAGGGTCGCCGAAATCTGGAAGACCGGAATCCAGAGCCCCAAATTCTTTATCTTCACTCAATCACTTAAACACTCAGACACTCAGACACTTTCTTCACACCCTGGTCCCTCGTCCCATGCTGTGTCGCAGGCTGACGACGAGACGCAAGATGGGGGATGGGAATGATGCAGCCCCATTCGACGTTTCAGCTCCGGTTTCTCGGCAGCGGCGATGCCTTCGGCAGCGGCGGGAGGCTCCAGAGCTGCATCCTCGTCAGCCATCCCGCGGGGCGGTTTCTCATCGACTGCGGCGCCTCGACGATGATCTCCCTGCGCCGCTTTGACGTGGATCCCAATTCCATCGATGCCGTGTTTCTCACCCACCTTCACGGCGATCACTTCGGCGGTCTCCCCTTTTTGATCCTTGATGCCCAGCTTGTGAGCCGGCGAGGAACGCCTCTCGTCGTGGCAGGCCCTCCGGGGCTTGCAAAGAGACTCCCGGAGGCCATGGAAGCCTATTTCCCGGGCTCGTCAGGTGCGAAGAGAAAATTTGAACTTGAAGTCAGGGAGATGGAGCCCCGCGTTTCGTTCTCCATGGGCGCTGTACGTGTCACGCCTTTCATCGGCAGGCACCCCAGCGGCAATGATGCCTACTCCCTCAGGATCGAAATTGGCGGGAAGGTGATCGCCTGCTCCGGCGACACGGAGTGGACCGATGCGCTGGGCGAGGCCGCCCGCTGCGCCGACCTGCTCATCGCCGAGGCCTACTTCTACGAGAAGAAGGTTCCCTTCCACCTGGACTACCGGACACTCATGGAGAAAACGGCAGGCCTGGGCATCCGGCGCACCGTCATCACCCACATGAGCGCGGACATGCTGTCGAGGACCGGTCTTGTCGAGTGCGACGTGGCCGAGGACGGGAAGATCTTCGAGCTCTGAGA
>ENA-ORXD01002362-ORXD01002362.1-sediment-metagenome-genome-assembly--contig:-NODE-2362-length-12759-cov-3.346396_pt1 | contig 12759 bp, 13 predicted proteins | sample MGYA00237862_ERZ511471 | MGnify/ENA metagenome assembly ERZ511471 | reverse complement strand
CGGTTTTTTCGCGATCAAGGATCCGGAATGCCTGTTCGGCATAAGTGCGTCCGTTTTCTTCCACCTGCTCGGGGGTAAGGATAGGACGCGTGACATCCTTGTCGCTGGGATCACCAATGAGAGCGGTAAAATCACCAATCAAAAAAATGACATGATGTCCCAGATCCTGGAATTGGCGCAGTTTGCGCATGGTAACCGTATGACCAAGATGCAGATCAGCTTTGGTGGGATCATATCCGCAGTAAATCCGCAAAGGACGCTTTTCCTTTTCTGCCTGAATTAGTCGTTCTTTGAGTTCCGCCGCCATACTCTTCTGAATGTCATCATCCCCATATTCTGTTCCCTGCATTAGAAGGGCGACCTGTTCATCAATTTTCACAATAACCTCCAGTAAGCGGATATGAAATTGCAAGCATTATACCAGTCCTTTCATTTTCCTTGATTTTTCCAGTAGAAACATTTCCATCTTTTCTTCTCGTGCTATAATCCTGTCCAAGGGTTTATGGAAAACGTCTTAGTCTTGAATGCGAATTTCGCACCCATCAATGTATGCAGTACTCGCCGGGCAGTAGGATTGATCGTTCTCGAGCGGGCAAGTTTAGTTTTAAATGGTAGAGGGATCATCCGCACAATAAGTCAGGAATTTCCCAAACCTTCAATTATCAGACTTCAAAACATGGTGCACTGCCCCAGACCGCAGATACATTTAACTCGCAAAGAAGTATTCCGCCGTGATAACTACATCTGCCAGTATTGTGGAAAGCGCAGTGATGTATTAACCATCGATCACGTCATTCCCAAACACCTGGGAGGCGAACAGGTATGGGAAAACATCGTCACCGCCTGTCCGCGCTGCAACCACCTGAAAGGCGGACGAACGCTTGAAATGACCAACATGCATCTATTACATGAGCCAAAAGCACCACCTGCTGCCATGGAATATATCTTTGGAAAACAGCTCCTGCAAAATGACGATTGGGAGCCTTTTTTGAAAGGCTGGTAATAAAAAAAGGACTGCAAAAATGATCTGCAGTCCTTTTTATTTATCGAAAATCTTTTTACTCGTCTTTTTGTTCTTCTTCCACCTGCTCCACTTCAACCACCTGTTCGGCAGCTTTTTTATGGTTTCGATGCCGGAGTACCAGCATGATGATCGCGAAAGCCATTACCACCAGCATGGAGATCTGATTGATATTGATCCCGCCCACCATGGAAGTGTCTATGCGCAAGAATTCCAGCAGGAACCTGCCCAGGGGATAAACAATCAAATAAGTGAACAGCAGATCACCCGGGATCAGTTTGTCTTTAAACTGTCTCTCCAAAACGATCAGCAGATACATATTCATCAAGTTCCAGAGAGATTCATATAAAAACAACGGATGATAGGTCTCATACTGAGCGTATTCGGGGAGACGATTGGCTGCATCAATATGGATCGCCCAGGGTAAATCGGTTGGGGCGCCATATAATTCCTGGTTGATGAAATTACCCCAGCGCCCAATCGCCTGCGCCAGTGCTACACCAGGCACGATCACATCTGCCCACGCGTAAAAATTCAATTTTTTCGAGCGGCAGTAAATGATCAGGGCTATCAAACCACCCATGATCGCACCCGGAATGCCCAGTCCGCCTTTGCGAACCTTTAGAATCTCTATCGGGTTTTGAAAATAATACTCAACCCCAACTCCCATTGATTTAGATGGAGTAAGCACATGCCAGATCCTTGCGCCGATAATTCCTGCAATTAATATCCAGGGCACCACATCCCAAACAATTTCTGAATCAAGTTTGCGGTATTTCGCTTCTTTAATCGCAAGCCACAAGGCTGCCAGAGCCCCCAACATGATCAGCACACCGTAGTAATAAATGTAAACAGGTCCAATATAAAAACCATCAGACATAATTCATTTCTCCTTTTCTGTTTTATTCGTTTGTTTTCTGACAATCCAGATACGTTGTATTGCCGTTATATTCGCAAGAATTGCGATGATCCACAATGATACCTTTGGGTATTGAAGAATGATCCCCGGAACGAGCACCAGATATCGTTCTACCCGCGTTAAAATACCTTCTTTTACATCGATACCCACGCCTTGCGCTCTTGCTCTTGCATAAGAAACCAGCATGGAACCAGCAGCGGCAATGAAGGTAATAATAATCCCTTCCATGTCCTGTTTATCAAGAAAGAACAGGAGCAGCCCCAGGTAAATACAGAACTCCGAATACCTGTCGGTGATCGAATCAAAAAAAGCGCCGAATGGCGTTTCCTTCCCCTGCACCCGGGCTACGGCTCCATCAAATGCGTCTAAAGGACCCATGCAGAGGATCACAATTCCGCCTGCCAGGAGCCAGCCTTTTACCAGCAGCACAGATGCAGCAATATTCCCGATCAGTCCGATCAGTGTGATCGTGTTTGCAGAGATCCCCAGATGAAAAAGAGCTTTCCCCACATTTTCGAGGAAATTCTTGAAAATTTGACGAAGTCGATCGGTAAGAGTCATTGACAATCCTTTTCTGAGGTACCGCACAATCCTATCTTTTCCTGAAAATCCTGTCAAGCACGATCAATCATAACCTTCTTTTTCTTCATCCATATCATTATCCAGAAGAACCTCGCGGTCTTTACCGCCTGCTTCAGGAGGTCCAATAATACCCATATCTTCCAGATCATCCATCAATCTAGCCGCCCTGGGGAATCCAATGCGGAGCTTCCGCTGCAGCAGGGATGTACTGGCGCGCCCCTCCCCCTTCAGCAGGTCAATAGCTCGACCAATCAATTCATCACCTTCTTCCCCCTGATCCAGCACGAACCGATCCCATGGAATTTCTTTCTTCTTATTTTCCTCCGGTGGGTAAACAGAATTCCAGTATTCCACGATGTTCCGAATTTCTGCGTCATCTACCATAACACCTTGTACACGCTTGGGTGCTCCGTTATCCGGATCAAGGAAAAGCATGTCACCCTTGCCCAGTAATGTTTCCGCGCCATTCATATCCAGAATCACCCGCGAATCCACCGCAGAGGCAACCATAAAAGCTATTCTGGCTGGGAAATTTGCCTTGATCAAGCCGGTCACGACATCGGTGCTTGGTCTTTGGGTGGCAACTACCAGATGAATACCGGTAGCACGCGCCATTTGAGCCAAATGCACCAGATGCGCTTCCGCTTGCTCGGGAGTGGTTTGCATAAGGCTGGCAAGCTCATCGATCAGAATGACAATTCTCGGCAGTGTTGGCAAACCACGTCTACCGGCTTTGACATTGTATACACCGATATCGCGCGCATTGATCTCTTCAAAAATCTTATAGCGGCGTTCCATCTCTGAAACCGCCCACGCCAAAACAGCCAGCATGCGATTTGGTTTTGTCTCCACATCGCCTAATAAATGTGGCATTCCATTGAAAATAGAAAGTTCCACCCATTTGGGATCCAGAATTGCCAATTTTAAGTCATCAGGAGTATTGCACATTACCAGGCTTGAGATCAAAGAAATAATACACACTGATTTCCCTGATCCCGTGGTACCCGCAATGAGAAGGTGCGGCATTTTCGAAAGATCAGCCACGATCGGATTTCCGGAAACATCCAATCCTAACGCCAACCGCAGATCTGAACGCATCTTTTGAAAAGGATCACTGCTGATCACACTCTTCAGACGCACCATGCTGCTGTAGCGGTTGGGTACTTCAATTCCTACAAAAGAGTATCCGGGAATGGGAGCTTCTATCCTCAATCGCTCCGCGCCCAGTGATAATTCCAGGTCATGCTGCAGAGAAGATATCTGTGAAACACGAATTTTCCGACGAGTGATCGATCCATCTTCTCCGGTTTTCTTTACATACCCCGGTTCCAGCGCATATTGGATCACGGTAGGACCAATACGGTATCCCACCACGTTTGCCGGAATGCCGAATTCCTCAAATGTCTTCTCGATCACACCCGCATTCTGCTGGATATAACCTTCATCCGTTGCATAGCTTTTGGGATCCACCAGAATAGACAGCGGCGGCAATGCTCTTGAACGTTTTTCTACCAGTTGAGCTACTTCTACAGGCTCTGATTCAGCTGACGCCTGATGATGAATGGGAAGCCCATCCTGCTGCCCCGTACTCCGTTCTTCAGGTTTCTTTTCAACGAGTTTCCGGTTTTGCACCGAAACGACGATCTTCTTCAAAATCCCCGCAGCAATCAATAATGAGATCAAAGCCAGCAAAAAAAGGATGATCGAACAAACCTGCAGCGGGAGAACGGAGTTGAGCATTCTGGCAATCCCCCATCCGATCACGCCGCCATCTTTTCCATCGGCAGCCCGAACCAGAGAATTTCCGCCGAAGATCGCCAGAAAGCCTAATACTGAAAAGAAAAACAATTCGAGGTAAAGCAACCGTTTTAAATTCAAAGCAGGGAAATTCTCGACACGCCGAAAAAGGATCATTGCGCCTACATAAAAAAGAGAAGCTAGAAAGAATAATGTCCCCCACCCAAAACCCTGCTCTATCGTATTCAATAGATTGTTCAAGAATTTTCCCTGCGATAGATTAAAAAAACCCAGCAGGGAAATCACTGCTATGGAGATTAAAAATATTCCAACGATATCTTTGAAAAAACGCTGAAAATATTCCAGTAATTTTGCAGCATTGTCTGTTTTATTTTTCATAGATATCTAATCATAATGCATTCTATTCAAATTTACTGATAAAACCCATACTCAGGCGGCGTTTATCAACATCAATAGCTTTAATAGTAACAACGATCTTCTCTCCAGTATGTAGATCATCCAGACTGATATTGGAATCTTTCGATTGAATATCCGAAATATGCACCAGCCCCTCAATCCCGTCTTCGATATCCGCAAATACCCCATAGCCAACAATACGCTTAATGATTACAGTGATCACATCTCCAACCATGTAATGCTCATTGAATTCGACCCACGGATTAGGCAGCAGCTGCTTCATGCTCAATGCAATACGCATTTTGTCTTTATCAATAGAGATCACACTCGCCTTTACCTTTTCCCCGATCGAGACCACATCAGCAGGGTGATTTACTTTTCCCCATGATATTTCAGAAACATGGATAAGTCCTTCTATTCCACCGAGGTCGAGGAAAATACCAAATTTGGTAATATTGGTCACTTCTCCTTCTACAACACTTCCAATAGATATATCCTCGAACACATCCAGTCTACGACCGGGTGCATTTTCTGCTGCCCGTTCTGAAAAGATGAGCTTTTTTAATACAGGATCACATTCGATCACTTTAACCTGCATTTCACGCCCCACGTACTGTTTTAGTGATTGAAAACGGTCAACTGCTGATTGGATCTTTGAAATTTCTTTCAGATGAGAATTGGGTATGAACCCTTTGATATTTTCGCCACATACCAGTAGTCCGCCTTTATTGTAGCCGCTAACCTGAACAGATAAAACCTCATCATCACGAAAAAACTTTTTCATGAGGTCCCAATCAATGTCCATATCCTCTTTTTCAGCGTATGGGCTTTCTTCGATTTTTTCTATACCCTGATATTTATTGGCAGTATCAAGTAATGAACTCCACCAGGAATCATCAATTACCGGTCCCGATTCATTCATGTTCCCCTTTTTTCTAAATTCCATTGTCTATCCCTCCTATTTATATGCCTGGTCTTGTAGATAAGTTGTTTCCATTTCCACTATTTTTTTTACAACCCCATCAACTGCTATTCGTTGTTTCCGATAAAGATCCGCTTCTGAGAGCGATAATCGTTTTGCAATATCGCGCATTTTCATGTTCTCGTTAAATTTGAAATCAAGAATATTATAAAGCAACCAATCATTTGTGTATTGCCGTTCACCCTCAGGTCGCATGGAAACTATCGCTTCTTCTAGAATACCGCGCAATGCTTTTGTCAATGTTTCACCTGTTTCATCCGCCTTTTGCTGAACAATTGCCATCTGGATCAATATGTTTCCAGACAGTTTGGGACCACCCCATAAATGGGACAATGCATCTTTTGTCCACTTATTTAAAAGTTCCATATCTTCCAGGTTTATCTGCATATTCAAGGAAGCAAATCGCCCGGCAGCCAGCAGGTTTTGCATCTCATCCATCTGAGGTTCAAGCAGCTCAAGTGAGATCAGCATTTTTTGCTGCTGCTGATAATCTTCGATAGCGGTCAGCAATCTGGTAAGCAGCAGGTTCACCGCCCGCACCTGTTCAGGATCCAGGTTTTCCCGCTTCAATCGATCAAGCCCGATAAAACCAAGATTAATACGCTTCTGTTCTCTGATCGTCTTTATAGGAATGATCACAATTCCGTTCCAGCGCAGAAAAATTTTATCTTCCCAACCCTCTGTGAACTTGAAATTAGCTCTGCCTGCTTTTTCGATTATATGGTTCGGATCTCCAATTTCGACAGATTTTTCATATCCGCCATTCTGCTTCAAAAAAAGCACGGCGCTGTTGGCACGAATACGATCGCATAAAGCCGCAAGAATGATCTCTGCAAATTGATTGAAATCGCTCTTGGTAAATAATCTTTCCTCCAGCATCCGAATCCGTTCCAGTTCATGAAGGTCTTTTCCATGGAAAAGCATCTTTTCCATTTTAGGGAAAAGCAATGTAAAGGAGTGTTCCAGCAGTACGATACAGGCTATCATGGTAAGGATTTCCAGCATGATTAGATCGACACCTATACTGTTTCCCACCCTGCGGATCAAAGTGGTTGCTCCCAGTGTCACAATAGCAGTAAGCGGTCCGCGGAAAATCCAATGAAAAAGACGGCTTTTTATCTCACGGTCGGGGACAGAAAAACCGAAGAAAGAAATGGCATATGTCATGGAATTCAGCAGTATCCAGCTTCCCAGATAAAGAACACAGGATAAAAACCAAAAAATCAGGGAATTGAGCACACCGATGGATGATTGAAAAACCAGATAGGGAAACAGCCCAAAGAATAAACCGATCGCACCCACCACCAGATAGATCATACGCCTTTTGCTGGTAGGGGAATTGGTGCGCTGAATAGCACGGAAGAAATTGTAGATGGACAATGCAATGGTTGAGAAGAAGAACAGCATATAAAGATCCATCATCCTCGTCCTTACAAAGTAAGGAGCAGGTGTCTGATCTATGATCAATTCTCCCAATAAATTATCCGTATACAGCAGGAACGCTAAAACAATACTACATCCAATCAAGATAAAGCCCAGTATTCTGCGTTTCCCGCGGCTGGGTCTACCGGTCAACGCGAGCAGCGCATCTGATAACAAAAAATATAGAGTTGGAATGAATACCAATCCCGTCCAATGAATTTTCAGTATGCCGAGCAGTGTTTCTTTATCGGTGATCACTGCACCAAATGCATCTGCCCCAAAAATGAGGATCAAGGCAAACAGAATGGTGGTATAGATATTTGTCAGGCGGTCGCGGATCTTGAATGTCAAGGAATATAAGAATAAAGAGAACGTCGTAATTGCCAGACCTGCCGTGAGAACATCACTGGCAGTCTTAAAAAGAGCAACCATATCATAAGTGGAATTTACGCCGTTCATCAACCTCTTCCCATTCCCTATCTGATCAAACGAGCGAAGAAAATAGCAATATCATTGTTTTCATAATAGTAATCGTTATATCCACAAAATTCGAAACCCATTTTTTTCGACAGGCAGATGCCAGGATAATTCTTTGAGCTCATTTCAAGGGTCATTCTTTTCAACCCTCTCTCTTCGCCCCAGGTGGCGATCGCTTTTACCAGGGATGTTGCCACACCCTGTCGACGCCAACGTTCATGCACCACAATATCTTTTATCCAAACATTGGAGGTTGTTTGGATAGAGGATGAAGAAATATATCCGATCGGTACTGCATCGACACAACCTACCAGAATAACAGAAAAATCCTTCCAGCGGTCAAACAGGCTTTGAGATGATCGCGGATAAGCTACCTTCATCAAACGGGGTAATTTCAATTCCCGAAAATTGATGGAGATATCTCCATTATCAGATTCCTGGTCCATCTGCCAGACGATTTTTGTCTCCACGGAATGCCTAAAACTTGAAAGAATCGAAAAATCAGCAGATACAACCGTACGAATCATCACTTCAGCCATACTCTTTCCTCCCCCTTATAATACAACCTTAACTTCAATTACACACGGCTCAAAGAGATTATTTTGATTATCTGAAACAACAATGCGCAGTTCATATAAACCAGGTTCTAATTCGCTGGTGTTCCAGCTGCCTCCCAGATCGCCCTCGATGATCACTTTATTTCCGGCTGCAATCGGTGTCCAATCTTCACGTCCTTTTTGGCGGTACTCATATTTATAGAATCCCATATTGGGAACATTGATCGTACCTGAAAGAGCGACAGAACCAGTTACTTCATCCCCCGATATCGGGGACTTCCATTCGATCTGCTGTGGGATACAGCCCGTCATGGCTACCGCAGTCTGCGTCTGCTCCAACCCTTCAGGAGTTTCTTCCATTGCCAGCATAGCCTGGAAAAAATCTGTCGAGGTTGGCAGAACACCCGCAGTCGGCGTGGTCAGGGTGTACATACCGGGATAACGTACCGATGCAACCGACACCAGCAGAACCTGCCCAATAAAAAGTAGAGCAATGACCACGAGATAAGCAGTTGTAGAATTAATACGCTTTTGAACGACCTCTTGTTCTAATCCAAAAGCAGATTTTTTCTTTTCCTGGATCGCTGAAATAAGGCGGCTTCCCATAACAAGCGCCAAAACCAGCAGGAGAAGGTAAATTCCTCCTTCAAACTCTTTGAGAAAACGAAGCAGCCCTATCATGCTATATACCTGATAATTCCAATCAATTTATTTAATGGTAGAAAGCAGTCCCCGAATGATCGCTTCCAGCTTCGGTGCGATCTCTTTACCAGCCTGCAGTACTTCTTCATGCGTAGTAACCGTGCTCCCATCCAGATTCGCTTTATTGCTGATACCCGAGAATCCCAACACCTGCATCCCTGAATGCACTGCCACGATCACTTCAGGCACGGTTGACATCCCGACCGCATCTGCTCCGATCATACGTAAAAAACGTAGATCAGCGGGAGTTTCAAACGAAGGACCTGCCAGACAGACATACACCCCGGAATGCATGGTGATATTTTTCGAGGCACTGACCGCTTTGGCTTGCACGATCAAATCTTTTGTGTAGCACCGGCTCATATCCGGGAAACGCGGTCCGAAGTCATCCAGATTTGGACCACGCAGGGGATTTTCACCTCCCATTGACATCAAAGATAGATGATCGGTGATCACCATCACATCTCCCGGTTTGAAATCCGGATTGATGGCGCCTGCCGCATTGGTAACAATGAGTGTATCGATGCCCAACTTCCGCATCACACGAATGGGAAATCCGATCTGTCCGATCGGGTATCCTTCATAGTAATGAGCCCTTCCCTGCATGATCAGCACAGGAACTCCCTCAAGCTCTCCGATCACCAAACGCCCTTTATGTCCTTCGATGGTGGAAACAGGCCAGCCGGGAATTTCACGGTATGGAATGTAATCTGCCGGGGCAACCGACTCAGCCAGACCACCCAATCCTGATCCCAAGATCAATCCAACTTTGGGTTTCTGCTGTGTCTTTTTCTGTATTTCTGCAACGGCGGTATTAATCTGGTCCATTGAAACAAATTCGCTCATCTATTCACCTCGTAAGACATAAATTATAACAAGCAATTTATTTTCCCTTTTTTATATTGTATCTCTACAATTCCTGCCAGCATCGAATTACCCTGTCCACATCCTCACCACGGATCCAGTAATGGGTTACCAGGCGTATTTCATCAGGTCCTGAAAACCCGATCAGGATATTCTGCTGTTTTAATTTTTCTTCAAGTGCTGATAAATCAGGGAAGACAGCACGATCTACTCCCAGAAAAACCATATTTGAGCGAGGTTCTCCCTTGGTTAATGAAAACCCCGGGATCTTCGATAATGCTCCTGCCAGCTTTGCAGCATGCCCGTGATCTTCTGCCAGTCGATCGATCATACTGTCTAGCGCCACGATGCCGGCAGCTGCCAGAATACCAGCCTGACGCATCCCTCCCCCCAGCATTTTGCGGTAGCGCCGTGCATCACGGATAAAACCTCTTGAGCCGCACAGCACAGAACCTACCGGGGCGCATAGCCCTTTGCTCAAACAGAAAGTGACGGAATCTGCCATGCTGGTCAGATCTTGCGCAGAGCAGCCCAGTGCCACCGCAGCATTAAAAATGCGTGCTCCGTCTACATGCAGGATTAGATCATGCTTTTTCGCGACAGCTGCTAATGCTTGCATATAGGAGAGCTCGATCGGGATACCGCCGCACTGATTCTGTGTATTTTCAATGATAATCATTCGTGTACGCGGCTCATGAATATCATCCCCACGCACCGCACCTTCGATCTGATCAAGATCAAGGGTACCATCGTCTTTATTGAGCAGGGTGCTGGCGAAAATCCCTCCCAGAGCAGAAATTCCACCCACCTCGTGGAGGAAAGTATGTCCTGACTGACCCATGAGCACTTCTTCTCCCCGCTTGCATGCCACCAGGACCGACAGCAGGTTCCCCATCGTTCCGGATGATACAAAAAGCGCAGCTTCTTTCCCCAGCATGGCGGCGGCTTTTTCTTCCAGCACATTCACGGTTGGGTCTTCACCATATACATCATCCCCAACAACTGCTTCCGCCATTGCTTTTCGCATGGCAGGAGTTGGTATGGTAACAGTATCTGAGCGCAAATCGATAAAATTCATTTCCTGTTCCATCATTTCATTGCTCCATTAAGATAAAGTGTCCAGAACCTCTTGAAGATCTGAAGGAAGTTCTGCAACGAATTCTCTTTTTTCTTTTTCACCGGGCAAAGCGATACGAATCAAACGGGAGTGCAGGAACTGCCGTTCCAGAGGGAGAGATGGGTGCCTGCGCCCATACACGGTATCAGCAGCCACCGGACAGCTAAGATATGCCATATGAACCCTGATCTGATGTGTTCGTCCGGTAAAGATCTTTACTTCCAGCAGGGTGTGATCTTTGAACTCCTGCAGGACCTTATATTCAGAAATTGCCGCCCTGCCCTGTTTCCCGTAAGCTATTCCCATTTTCTTACGGTCACGCGGATCTCGTTGAATACCTACTTCGATTCTTCCAGTTGGTGTAGGAGGATGTCCATCAACCAGCGCATAATATATTTTCTCCACTTTTCGGGATTTGAACTGGTTCTGCAGCCAGCGGTGAGCCTGTTCATTCTTTGCAACCAGCATTACCCCCGAAGTATTGCGATCCAGACGATGAACAATACCGGGGCGCTGAACGCCTCCAATTCCCTGCAGAAAAGGATCATGTGCCAGTAGCGCCTGCACCATCGTTCCTGTCGGATGCCCGTGTGCCGGATGCACAACCATTCCGGCAGGCTTATTGACTACGATCACATTCTCATCTTCAAAGAGAATATCCAGTGGGATGTTTTCAGGGATCAACTGTGAGGACTGAGCCGGGGGTACTTCGATCTCTATATGACAGGGTTGGGTTAGCTGGGTGCTTGCTTTCGTGATCACACCGGAATCGATTTTTACAAAACCTGTTTTAATCAGCTCCTGGATGCGCGAACGAGACTGCAGCGGTAGAACCTCGGCTAGATATCTATCCAACCGAACAGGAGTTTTTTCGGAAAAAGTAAATTCGTGTATCTCACCTTGAGAAACCATATTATTGATCAGGCTTTTTCTGATTCTTCTTCTCTTCCTGCCAGAGTGCGATCAGCAGAACTGCCACACCGACCGTGATCGAAGCATCTGCTACATTGAATACAGCAAAGTTGCCCACAGAAATAAAGTCGGTCACATGACCGATCGTGATGCGGTCGATCAGATTGCCGATCGCTCCGCCAAATTCCAATCCGATAGCCAGGCGGATCCACCAGTTCTCTCCCGCTAATCGATTATAGAAAATAAAAATCAGGATAACAACAATCAGAGGAAGGAAGGTGAAAACCAATCCCATGTTCTGAAACATACCAAACGCCACACCGGTGTTGTACCAGTGCACCACACGCGCGTACGGCATCAGCCACGACCATGGAGACCATACCTCACCATACTCTAAATTTGCCCGTACCAGGTTTTTTGTATATTGATCCAGCGCGATGACCGCGCCAGCCAGAATCAATAGAAAAGCGTATGCTTTAAAATTTTTCTTCAATTAGCTGCTCCACAGTAAAGTTCCCATGATTGTAATAGAGAATCTCTTTTCAGTCTATTTTCTCGAACCTATCTATGGTAAAGACTATAATAGGATTTTGGTAATATATCAAGAATAACCAACATATTTGGAGGATCATCCATGTCCAATGCTTCCTGGTGGAAAGAAATTCCTGCTGCTGTTACGGTAACCAATGCCGAAGGGATCATCATCGATATGAACCATAAAGCAGCAGCCACGTTTACAAAGAGCGGTGGAGAAGAACTCATCGGCAAGTCGCTGCTGGGCTACCATTCGGCGCAGTCACAGGAAAAGATCCATCAGCTCATGCAAGACACGCAAGCCAACATCTACACCATTGAAAAGAAAGGTATAAAAAAATTGATCTACCAGACTCCATATTTCGAAAATGGAAATTATGCCGGTCTGGTAGAGATCAGTTTCGAGCTGCCCGAAGAGGTTTCCCATTTCATCAGGGATTAATCATGACCACCCGCATAGCGGGTGGCATGATCTAGCCCTATAAGGGCTCTTTACTTGCAGCACCTAAAAGTGCT
>ENA-ORXD01002361-ORXD01002361.1-sediment-metagenome-genome-assembly--contig:-NODE-2361-length-12762-cov-4.026330_pt1 | contig 12762 bp, 13 predicted proteins | sample MGYA00237862_ERZ511471 | MGnify/ENA metagenome assembly ERZ511471 | reverse complement strand
GGTGGATTTCCAATCGTACCGGCGCAGGGAAGCTATGACCTTCGGGCCGATCCCCTCAATCCGCCCCAAATCCTTCGAAGTGGCCCTGAGAGCCCCCTCGGGGCTGCCGAAAGCTTCCACGAGACGATTGAAGAGGACGCCGCCGACGCCGGGGGCCATGGAAAGGGCCACCCAATGGTAAAGATCCCCCACCTGCCTTCCCCCTCAACAAAAAAGGGATCGCGGTTAAGGCAGACCCACAATCCCTGAATTTCCTCTCCGGTCCGCACCCGTCCGGGCGCCCCGTGATTTGCCGGGGTTAATCCCGGCCTGAAATCACTTTATCCCCGACGTGAATTTCCTGGGAGGATGTCGTCACCAAGGCAGTGGAGGTTTCCTCCTGAACGGAAACAACCACCAACTCTCCCACCTTGAACTCGGGCAGCTTTTCCTTCGTTTTGAGGGTTTCCTGGCTAAAGAAGCCGGTTTGATAGACCGAGAAAAGATCCCCCGGAATTACGCTATCCTTTCTCCCCCGGTCGATAAATACGATTTCCTTTTCCGTAATATTCTTGCTATCTTCGGCGGAGAGGAGGATGGAACCTTCGATATTCTTGAGGGAGCGAATCGGCATGGCGGCCGGGGGGCCGGGAAGGGGCGAAAGGATCACGTCCCCGACGAAAAATATACTGTAGGACTTTTCGATCTTGGCGGTAACGAGATCTTCTTTGGCGCTAACGATCCTGATTTCTCCCGGGACGATCACTAAGTCTCCCATTTTGTTCTTAACCCCGGGGGGAAATACTTCTTTCTCTACATGCCCGATCGCGAAACGATCACCCGGCTTTACCGTTTTTCCGGAATCGATTTTGATGAAGACGATTTCTCCGGCGCTCAGGTTAAAAACCTGATTTTTCGTGCCCACGATTTTTCCCCAGGATGGAACGGGCTGCGCGGTAATAAAGCCGCTGGCGTAAAGGCGGTCTCTCAGGTTCTGAGAGGAAAGATCGAGCACCTGCACGTTTTGGGCGGCGGAATAAGAAAGAAGAATTCCAGTCACAAAAAAGACAGCGAGTCCCATGCTCCAGAAGAATTTTTTTTGGCCCATTGCGCACCCCCTCGATAACGGTGTGAGTGTTTCGTTTCGGTTTCGGAAAAAACTGCCGGAAAATATCGGGAATATCAAGAACCGCAATTCCCTCGGGCGATTTGCATGATCATCATTTCGGATAAAATCCGGTAATCTTTAGGGAAAATATACCCATCCTCGGCTTCGAAAAAGGATGGAAGGATTTCCGGGCGCAAAAAAAGCTGCGTACCCCTGTAAAATCACTTAAAAATGATAAAGAAAGGCAAAATTCATGCCCGATCCGCTTCTAAAAATACATTTCGACTCATCTTCTTGTCAAGGGAAAATTTCCGGTTGCCTTCGGGGATTCTGGAAATTGCCTTTGACTTTCGACGGGGGAATGATAAAATAACGGCGGTTTGTAAGGGTAGGGAAACAAGAAGAATTTTTCCTATACGGCTGGTTCTCAGCGGACCGGAAACCAGAGATCCAGAAAGGAGCGGGCGGATGAATTTTGAGCTGACGGAAGAGCAAAAAATGATCCAGCAAATGGCCAGGGATTTTGCCGCAAACGAGGTGAAACCCAAGGCCCCGGAGCTGGACAAAACTGAACGGCACCCTGCCGAAATCGTCCAAAAGCTGGCAGAATTAAATATGTTGGGGATTGCCATTCCGGATGCTTACGGGGGAGGCGGAGCGGACATCGTCAGCTATGCCCTGGCCCTCGAAGAGATTTCCTGGGGTTGCGCCAGCGTGGCGCGCAAGTCACCCAGAGCGCCCCAGGCGCCGGCCCTGGTGTGCCTGCCCTCGCCCTGGTACTCGGCGCTGCCGAAGCCGAGGATCAGCGAGAAGATCCAGGGCAGGAAGATGAGGCCGATGGCCGTGCCCGTGCCGCGGCCGAAGACGCGCGCCATGTCGAAGCTGCCGATGATCGTCAGGACGAAGACGACCAGTCCGAGCACGGCGCCCACGACTGAGAGCAGCGTAGTGCCGGACATTTGCATCGACGTGGCCGCATTCAGGATGACGCTCACGGCGACGTAGCCGACGAACACATAGAACCACCAGCGCGGCCGCTTGATCATCTCGATGATCAGGTAGACGTTGTAGACGGGAACGAACGCGGCCCAGCCGGGGCGGCCCGCCTTCTGGAACATGCGCATGAGGCCGAGGCAGCCGATGACGTACCCAGCCAGCAGCGCGATGATCAAGAAGATGATGAGGCCGGCGAACAGCGCCATCAGTCCTGCGGTCTCCTGCATTTGATAGGTCTGGTCCACGGCGCCTCCCGATGTTGCCCCTGTCCGGCGGGCGCGCCGGCCTGGTTGGCGCGCGCCCTGTCGGCACAGGTATCGGCAGTCGCGGGACGCTCTGAAGCATCGGCCGTCGCGGCGTCCGTATACCGGCGTGACAACAGTCCGGGGGGCGCCGTGCTCCGGCGCGCCTCACGGGGTCTAGCGCCGCAGGAGCGAGCCGAGAAGACCGCGCGTGATCTCGCGCCCGAGCTGGCTGCCCGCGGCCCGCAGGATGCTCTTGGTCATGGCCTCGACGGGCGTCTGGCGCGTGCTCGCGCGCGGCGTGCGCGGCTGGCGCGGGAACTCGGGCGCGCGCGCCGGTCGTGCGACCGGCCGTGTGCGCGCCTGCGCCTCGGCCTCGCGCGCCTGGCGATCCGCCTCTTCGGCGGCCCTTTCGGCGGCCGCCGCCTGGCTCGCGGCCGCGGTGGCGGCCTGGGCGCGGGCGAGCAGCACCTCTTCGGCGGACTCGCGATCGATCAGCTGCTCGTAGTGCCCGGCGACCAGCGAGGCGGCCATCACAGCGGCGCGCTGCTCGGGGGTGATGGCGCCGATGTGGCTGTGTGGCGGCACGATGAGGGCGCGCTCGACCATCGCCGGGCTGCCGTCCGGCTCGAGCAGCGAGAGGAGCGCTTCGCCCGTGGAGAGGTCGGTGACGGCGGATTCCACGTCGAGCGCCGGGTTGGGCCGGAACGTCTCGGCCATCGCCTTGACCGCCTTCTGCTCTCGCGGCGTGAAGGCGCGCAAGGCGTGCTGCACCTTGTTGCCGAGCTGGCCGAGCACCGTGTCGGGGATGTCGACGGGGTTCTGGGTGACGAAGTAGACGCCTATGCCCTTGCTGCGGATGAGGCGCACGACCTGCTCGATCTTGGCCAGGAGGGCCGGAGGAGAATCCTTGAAGAGCAGGTGAGCCTCGTCGAAGAAGAACACGAGCTTCGGCTTGGGCAGATCGCCCGCCTCAGGAAGGCGCTCGAACAGCTCGCTGAGCAGCCAGAGCAGCAGTGTTGAGTACACCTGCGGCGCCAGCATGAGGCGGTCGGCAGTGAGGATGTTGATGTAGCCGCGGCCTTGGGCGTCGGTCTGCATGAAGTCGAAGAGATCCAGGGCGGGCTCGCCGAAGAGCAGCCCGCCGCCCTGCTCCTCGAGCGCCAGCAGCGCCCGCTGAATGGCGCCGATCGAGGCGGCCGAGACGTTGCCGTAGGTGGTGCCGATCTCGGCCGCGTTGTCGGCGACGTACTTCAGCATGGCGCGCAGGTCGTCCATGTCGAGGAGGAGGAGGCCGTTGTCGTCGGCGACGCGGAAGGTCACCGTGAGCACGGCCTCCTGAATCTCGTTGAGGTTGAGCATGCGGCCCAGCAGCAGCGGGCCGACTTCGGAGACGGTGGTGCGCACGGGGTGGCCCTGTTCGCCGAAGACGTCCCAGAACATGACCGGCGCCGGCTCGAAGGGCCAGGGCGCCAGCCCGAGCTGCTCCACGCGCTGATCGACGCGCGCGTTGCCGCCGCCGGCCTGCGAGACGCCCGAGAGGTCGCCCTTGATGTCGGCCGCGAAGACCGGCACGCCGCTGCGGCTGAAAGCCTCGGCGAGCACCTGGAGCGTCACGGTCTTGCCTGTCCCCGTCGCGCCGGCGACGAGGCCGTGCCGGCTGGCCATCGGCAGCAGCACGGAGAGCTCGGCTGCGCCCTTGGCGATCAGCAATCTGTCGGTATCTGTCATGGTCGCGTCCCCCGTGGGTAGTGAACTCAGTTAAGGCTTGCCGCGCTGACGACGACCTGTTCGAAGAGGTCGGTTGTCTGCACTGTGCGAGCCGGCGCGCCGCGCCACACGTCGTCGCGGACGCCCTGTGCGATGTCCACGAGGCCGAAGTCCTCGAGCGGTCGCAGGATCCTGTGGCAGAGCGCGGCGCTGAGGTGCTCGAACCCCGTGCAGTGGTACTGGTCCGGCCAGCGTGTCGTGTCGATGGGTATCTCCGAGGCGAGCTCGCCGACGCTGAGCGGTTCGTCGCCCGCCTGCGCGAGCAGCCACAGGATGCGCGCCGTCCCGTGCTGCAACCAGGGATCCGAGGGGTAGCCGTCCAGCAGGCTGAGATCCGTGGCGACGAAGTACGCCTCGAAGAGGGCGACGAAGAGCTCGCCTTCGCGACCGGGCTGCATCAGCTCGCGGCCGCGCACGGTGGCGTGGAAGCTGCCGCGATACTTGCGGAGCAGGCGGGCGTTCTCGAGGGCGAGACGCAGGAGGTGCAGACGAGGCAGGTCGGGCTCGTCGAGCGCGCTGTGGACGTAGCGCACGATTTCCGTGGCCTCGGCCGGCCAGCGCATCTCCTTAGAGGCGCGCTCGACGAAGGTGCGCGAGAGGTTGCCCAGCGTCTTCGTCGCCGGAATGGGCGCCTCCGCGGCGGCCGCGAGGAGGTAGCGCGCGTTGAAGAAGGTCTGCGACGGTCCGAGCTGCTCCGCGGCGAGAGAGTCGAGGAGGACAACCGGGCCGAAGGCGTGCATTAGTGGTGCGCCGCGTGCGCCTCGTCGCCGGCGACTGCGTCCGCCGGCGTCTCGGCAGGGGTGGCCGCCTGCGCCGCAGGCGCCTCCGCGGCCTCCGGGCTCGGCGCCGACTCGGCGTCCACGCCTGGGGTGTGCAGCGCCTCGCGGTCGGCGGCCTCGGCCTCCGGCATGCCGCCGTCCGACTTCGTCTTGGCGGCCGTTTTCTCGTCCGCCTGTTTGGCCGCCGACTTGGCCGCCGACTTGGCCGCCGCCGTCTTCGCCTTGGCGTGCGGCTTGGCCGGCGGCTGCGGCATCCTGGGCACGGGGATGAAGCTCACCGCAAGACCCTCGGGAAGCACGCTGACGATGGCGACGGTCGGCTGGGGATCGCCTTCCTCGGGCGCCGTGGCGCTGCCCGGGTTGACGTTGAGGATCCCGTCTTCCCAGTAGAACTCAGGTTCGTGCAAGTGGCCGGTGACGATGAGCTGCACGCCGTCTCGCTGCGCGGTGGGAAGGTGCCGCCTCACGGCCTTCGGCTTGTGGACGACGAGAAAGCGAACGCCGCCGATCTCGCCGCGCACGAGTGCCGGCAGCGACGCAGCCAGCCTCCCGCTGTCGGCGTTGCCGGCGATCGCCGTGACCGGCGCGACGCGCTCGAGCTTGCGCAGCACGGTGCGCTTGCCGACGTCGCCGGCGTGAATGATGTGATTGACGCCGGCGAAGAGACGCAGCACGGCCGGCGAGAGCACGCCGTGCGTGTCGGCGATGAGGCCGATCGTGAACGACGGCGCGGCCAGAGCGCGCGGGGTGGCTTTCATGGGTCCTGAACCTCCCGGCCGCGGCGGCGATGACCCTGGTAGCCTAGCACGAACACGGTCGGGAGAGCAGGTCCGTTCGGCCTGTTCTTGAGTCTAGGGCTTGGCCTTTTCGGCGCCCTTCTTGGCGCCGGCGCTCCTCTTGGCCGCGCCGCGCCGCGGCTGCGGCGCGGCGCGCTCGGCCTTCGACTGCTCACCGGCGCCGGCCGGCTCGCGCTGCGTCCACTTCAGGCCGGCGATGTTGATCGTGTAATCCACGATCGGCGCCTGCCGGGCGATTTCGTCGTGGACGGGTTTTGCGAGGGTCTCGAGGAGGTGCGCTTGCAGGCCTTCGACGAAGCTCTGCAGGGCGGCGCTCTCCGTATCGCTCAGGGTCGAGAGATCGATGGAGTCCGGCATCTGGACGTGCAAGTTGAGGTCGACGTTGAGCTCCTCCGGCAGGTTACGCGCGGCCTTCACGGTGAGCAGGCCGTTGTACGTGCTCAGGCCCCACGACGATTCCACGAGCGCCAGCGTGACCGGCTCGCTGCGCTCCTCGGCGCCGTCGAGGTACGCGACGGGGTCGACGGGGTCGTTGAGGCGCAGGGCGCGCTCGTACTCCACGAAGAGCTCCCACATGAGGCGCTCGAGCTCGGGCTCGGGGGAGACGACGGGCAGTCCCATCTCCGCGGCCTCGTTGCGGCCGATGGCGTGGCCGTGGGCGTAGGTGCGTTCGGCCAGCGTGTCGATCAGCAGCTGGTTCCTCTGGTCGTCGAAGGGCGTCTCACGGCTCTCCAGGAGCCTCTCGGCGACGGAGCGAATGTGCGAGTGCGTGCGGTAGATCGTGCCCAGGATGAGCGGGCCGGGATACTCGGTGAGCGCGGCGAGCGCCGCCGCGAGGCCCGACTGGTCCGTGATGCCGGCCTTGTCGCGTACGAACTTGACGTAGGCCATGACGTCCTCGATGTTGATGCGGTCGTCGATCAGAGCTCCGCCCGCACCCTGGCGCTGCACGCTCAGGGAGGGGTCGATTGGTCCCAGCTCGCCCTTACGGCCGAGCACGATCTCGTCCGCGCCCAGAGCGATCATGGTGGCCGCGCTCTGGGCGCGAAACGGCGCCAGTACGGCGAAACCCACGCTGACCGAGCGGATCATGCTGACGATGCGCCAGGGCGCGTCCACGGCGCCGCCGCGGCTGTAGAGGAAGAGGTCGAGCTGGGGCAGTTCCTCGCCGTGATCGTTGCCGGCGCGATTCAGCTCCAGGAGGTGGTCGTACATCGGTCGCACGACGTTCTCGTCGATCTGCCCCTGGCAGTTGTCCCGGTCGCTGGTGACGTAGGTGATCAGGCGCGAGCCGCGCAGCCTCTCGATCTCGTCGATCAACTGCCGTCGTCTGGCCCGGTTCTCGAGCATGGAGCCTCCTCGGGTGCGCGCCTCCGGAGCGGCCGCCGATCCGCCGCCGCGGCGACAGCGTATCATCCTGGTGACGGCCGCTTCCCGGTGAATGCGGGCGGCCGCGGCAGCCTCGCGCCGGGACCACGGGCAAGGGAGGAATGGTGATGAGCGACGGCCGGCTTCACGACAAAGTCGCGATCGTGACCGGCGCCACCTCGGGGATCGGCGCGGCCATCGCGCGGCGTTTCGCCGCCGAGGGCGCGCTGCAGGTCGCGGTGGGTACGCCGGACGACGCCGAGGCCAAGCGCGCCGCCGTGGCGGAGCTCGGCGAGGGGCGCGCCGTCTTCGTCGGCGCGGACCTAACGGAGCCCGGGGCGGCGGCGCGCGTCGTGCGAGCGGCCCTGGCCGCGTACGGCCGCCTCGACGTGCTCGTCAATAACGCCGGCGCGGACTACTCCGGCGTGCACGTCCTGGGCAGCGACCCGGCGACCTCCCGGCGCGTGTTCGAGGTCAACTTCTTTGCGCCGCTGGCCCTACTGCAGGAGGCGGCGCGCGCCATGGTTGGCGGCGCCGGGGCGCGTGCCGGCGCCGCGTCCGGGCATGCCGGCGGCGCCATCGTCAATGTCGCTTCGCGAGCGGCGCTGGTGGGCGTGCGCGGCATGGCCGTGTACGGCGCCTCCAAAGCGGCTCTGGTCGGGCTCACGCGCGCGGCGGCCCTCGAGCTGGCGCCCGCCGTGCGCGTCAACGCCGTCGCGCCGGGCATGACCGAGGGCCCCATGATGCAAGCCTGGATTGACCGGCAGGCGGACCCGGCGGCGTTCACGGCCGAGCTGGTCGCCGGCGTTCCCGCGGGCAGGATGGCGACGCCGCCGGAGATCGCCGCGGCCGTGCTCTTCCTCGCCTCGGACGAGGCGCGGTACATCACTGGGGCCGTGCTGCCCGTCGACGGCGGCTACACGGCCGGATGAGCGGCCTGTTCGGCATGGTGATGCGTCGTGACTGAGCGCGATGTCGCTCACCCTAAGGTCCCTGACGGCCCGGCGCTCGTCGCCATCGTCGCGAGAAGCGGCGCGGGCAAGACGACCTTCATCGAAAGCCTCATCCCCGAGCTGTTGCGCCTCGGCCTGCGCGTCGGCACGGTGAAGCACGACGCGCACCGCTTCGAGATCGACTATCCCGGCAAGGACTCATGGCGTCACGGCCGGGCGGGGGCGCTGGCCTACGTGATCGCCTCTAGGGACAAGCTCGCCTACGTCGCCAATCTCGACCGCGAGATCCCGCTCGCCGAGATCGCGCGCCGTTACTTCTCGGACTTCGACCTCGTCGTCGCCGAGGGGTACCGGCGCTCCGCCCCGCACTGCATCGAGATCTTCAGGGTGGGCGCCGGTCACGGCGCGCCGCTCTGCTCGTCCGAGGAAGCCATGGCGCTCATCACCGACGCTCCCCTCGCGCACGAGCACCGCTTCGCGCTCGACGACGCCGCCGGCGTCGCCCGCTTCCTCGCCGCGCGCCTCGACACGCTGCGCGACTACTGATCCGGCGGGCGCCACCGGGTACGCGGCGAGGCCCGCCGTCATGCCCGGCCGCGGTGGTCGTTTGTTCCATGCCCTTCTGCGCTCGAGGTGGCGATACTGCTCCCAGAGAGGCCACCATCCCCGGCGCGCGTCGCCGGATGCCACAAGGGAGTGACGAATGCAGCTGCTGCTCGCATACGCGGACGATGAGCTCAGGCTCATGCTCAAGCACGTCCTCCTTGCGGCTCTGGACGACGAGCTCGAGATCGTGGAGTCCGGCGACGGCGCTGAGACTGCGGCCCTGCTCACCGCGCCCGACGGACCGGAAGTCGCGCTCATCGACTGGGATCTGCCCGGCTGCTCCGGCCCCGACGTGTGCCGCCGCACGAGGGCGGCTCGCCGGACGGGCCCTCCCTACCTCATCCTCCTCGCCCTGCGCGGCCACTCGCTGGCGGAGGGGTTCGCCGCCGGCGCCGACGACTGCGTGCGCATCCCGATTCCCGGTGACGAGCTCTTGGCGCGCATTCGCGTGGGTCGCCGCTACGCGGAGCTGCCCTGGCAGAATCTGCGCGCCGTGGCGTCCGGCACGCTCTGGGTTCAGCGACCGCGCTCGGCCGCGGCGCCGAAGCCCGTCGCCTCGGGCGAGCCGGCCGCGGCGCCGGCGGGGGGGACGCCGCAGGGCGCGGCCGCAGGCGTCGCGCGCTCTGCGTCCTCGCACACAAATCCGGAGCGGCAGGCGCCGGCTCGCGCCGCGCATTCCCGCGCCGCGGCGGCGCTGCGCGCGGTGCGCTTTGTCGACGACGACGACCCCTTCGACGCCGGTCGTCGTCCGGGGCAGAGCACGATCGAGCTGCAGTCGGTCATCTACGCCCAGTAGGCCGGCCGGCCGCGCGCCCAATGTCATCGTGCGAACCGCGGTGTAGCCAGGCCTGAGTACGTGGTCGGATGTTCTATCTCGTTGGCGACTCGGCCTGCTGATACTGCCTCATGGAAGACGGTCACGAGTTCGGCAGCAGCGCCGGGTTCTTGTTCGGGAGGGGTCATGGAAGTACTCATCGCTCACAAAGACGCCGGCGTACGTGAGTCGCTCAAACGCGTCGTGCAGGCGGTGCCGGGCGCCGACCTCGAGGTCGTCGAGTCCGGCGACGGCGCCGAGACCGTGGAGATGCTCTTGGCCGCCGATTCCCCGCACATCGCCGTCGTGGACTGGGATCTGCCGGGCTGCGACGGGCTCGAACTGTGCAGGCTGGCGCAGGCCTACTACGAGGCCGGACGCCCCTATCTTCTGGTGCTGGCAGGCAAGGGCCACAACGTCGCCGAGGCGCTCGACGCGGGCGCCGACGACTGCGTGCATCTTCCCGTACAGGCCGATGAGCTGCGCGCGCGCATCGGCGTGGGCCGGCGCTTCGCGCTCCAGCCGGGCGGCCGCGTGGTGCCGCTGGCGGCCGCGGAATGGCGCTGCGCCGAGACGCCGACCCTGGTGGCCGAGCGTCGCGCAGACGAAGAGCACCCGTGGGGCGCCGAAGCCGCTTCGCGCCGCGGCGCCTTCGCGCTCGAGTCGCTGCTCGTCGCGCAGTAACCCGCCGCCGGGGCGCTCCGCCGCCGACGCCCGACTGCACGGTTGCGAAATCCTGCAATCGCGCCATAATGCGCACATGGTGAGTTCCCGACAGCGTCTTGAGATTCATGCCGCCGTCTTCGCGGCGCTCGCCAACCCCACCCGCCTCGAGCTCATGCATCTGCTCTGCGACGCGCCGCGCACGCCCAGCGAGCTCGCCGAGCTTCTGGGCGTGAGCCGGCCGAACGTCTCTCAGCACCTCGCCGTCTTGCAGCGCCTCAATCTTGTGCGGCGCTCACGACAAAACGGCGCCGTGCTCTGGGACGTGGTCAATCCGCGCCTCGCCGAGGCCTGCGCGCTCATCGACGAGGTCCTCGGCCCCGAGCTCACCGAGCGGGCGCTGGCCCTCACTTCGGAAAGGTAGACGCCATGACCGTAGCTCTTGACGATACTGCCCCGACCACGCGCGGAGTGCTCTAATGGCGCGCCTCGACCTTCGCTGCCGAGACTGCAAGCACGCCTTCTCGCTCGTCACGCGGGGCGTGGTGGCCGAGAAGCGCAAGTGCTGTCCGGAGTGCGGCTCGACGAACATCCGCCAGACGCTGGGCAGCTACCTCGAGAACGGATCGCTCTCGAGCCCCATCTGCGGCGCGCAAAGGCCGCCCAGCAGCGGCTTCGGCTGAGGCTGCTGACCGGCGTCGCGTCGCGTCGCTACCGCAGCTCCCACAGACGCTATCGAGGGCCGGCTTTCAGCCGGCCCTCTCGCTTGTCGGGCCGGCGCTCAGCTCACTCCCATGAGCGGAGGGAGCGTCTCCGTCCAAGCCCGAATCGCCGCCCAGTCTCGGTCGTCATGAGCCGGTACGCCGTGAAGCGGGCTCGCCGGGATCTTCGCAATGAGCTTGTCGGCCATGTGGAGATGACTGGGATCGTACTTGCCGACGAACATCTCCGCCGCGACGGGGTGCAGCCATTCGTGCTTCGCCAGTGCGTCGTCGAGCTGCTTGCGGGCGGCCGCCATGTCGTCCGCGCTGCTCACCGGACCACAGGTGAGCAGCGCTACCGGTAGTTGCTCGAGGGCGGCTCTGTTGCGCTCCAGGAAGTGCGTCGCGTCCTTCAGCATCGAGCCGATGTAGAAGGGCGTGGCGAGTACGACGCCGCCGTAGCCGTCGTGGACGGCGGCGTCCTTGGCTTGCCGCACCTCAACCGCGGCGCCGAGTTCTCGCAGCGTGTTCGCCACGGCTTCCGCGACCTCGCGCGTGGAGCCATAACGCGTGGCGTAGGCGATCAAAAGGGTGCCCGTCATCGTCATCATCTCCCGGTGCTCTCGTGGTCAGCGATGAGGCGCTGATCTCCACCACTCACCTGCCCGCGCGGGGCCAATCGGGAACCGTCCCACACCGGCGGCCGGCGAGCGCGGGCGAGTACGGCCTGCGCCGCCTGATAGACTCTCTCGGTCACCAGCCCCCGCAACGTGCGCGGGCGCGCCCAGGAAAGGACCGGTCTCATGACCCTTCGCGTTACCCTCCCGGACGGAACCCCCCTCGAACTCGCCGACGGCGCCACCGTGCGCGACGCGGCGGCGGCGATTGGGCCGCGACTGGCGAAAGCGGCCATCGCGGCTCGCGTGACGCCAGCCGGGGCGGCGGGCGGCGGCGGGGCCGCAGGCGCCGACTCGGCTGCTGCTGCTGCCCAACCCGCCGCGGAACGGCTCGTCGACCTCTCGGCCCCGTTGCGCGACGGCGACCGGCTCGCCGTCGTCACGCTGCCGAGCGACGATCCCGACGCCCTCGACGTGTTGCGCCACTCGGCGTCGCACCTGATGGCGCAGGCCATCACCAGGCTCTACCCGGGTGCCAAGTACGCGATCGGCCCGACCATCGAGAACGGCTTCTACTACGACCTCGAGCTGCCGCAGCCACTCACCGACGCCGACTTCGCGGCAATCGAGAAGGAGATGGCCCGCATCGTCGCCCAGAACCTCAGCGTCACTCGGTACGAGCTGCCGGTGGAGGAGGCGCTGGCGGTCTTCGGGCGGCCGGCCGGCGGGACCTCTGCGGCGCCCTCCGGCCTGCCCGCGGGGCTCGACCAACCGTACAAGGTCGAGCTCATCCGGGAGAAGGGGGATTCCCTGGTCAGCATCTACCGCCAGGGACATTTCGCCGACTTCTGCCTCGGTCCCCACGTCCCCTCGACCGGTGTCCTGGCCAACGTCAAGCTCCTGTCCGTGTCCGGGGCCTACTGGAAGGGCGACGAGCGCAGCCACCAGCTCCAGAGGATCTACGGCGCCGTGTTCTTCACCAAGAAGGAACTCGAGGACCACCTGGTCATGCTCGAGGAGGCCAAGAAGCGGGACCATCGCAAGCTCGGGACGGAGCTCGAGCTGTTCGGCACTTCGGAGGACCTGGGCGGCGGGCTGATCCTCTGGTACCCCAAGGGGTCCCGTGTCCGGGCAGTCATCGAACAGCACTGGCGCGAGCGGCATCGGGCCGGCGGGTACGAGGTCCTCTACACCCCCCACATCGGGCGGGAGACCCTCTGGCAGACCTCCGGCCACCTCGGATTCTACAAGGACAGCATGTACTCCCCCATGGAGATCGACGGGCAGTACTACTACCTCAAACCCATGAACTGCCCCTTCCACATCCAGATCTACAAGGCCAAGGTCCATTCCTACCGGGACCTGCCCC
>ENA-ORXD01002360-ORXD01002360.1-sediment-metagenome-genome-assembly--contig:-NODE-2360-length-12763-cov-3.996216_pt1 | contig 12763 bp, 9 predicted proteins | sample MGYA00237862_ERZ511471 | MGnify/ENA metagenome assembly ERZ511471 | reverse complement strand
TTGATCCAGTACCAGACCACGCAGCCGACGACGACACCGGCCGTGATCAGACATGGAGTCGTGCCGGTCAGGCCGTAGGCCGGGTTCGTGAGGAACAGGACCACGGCGACGACGCCGCAGATGAACCCGATGAACCCGAACAAGGAGACCAGCGGGAACCCGCCGATCGTGTACTTGGCTCCCGGAGAGGCGTCGTACAGCGGCTTGGCGCGGAAGGGCAGGAGCGCCGCCGACAGCGTGCTCAGGATGAACACGTAGCCGCAGGCGAAGGTCACGCCGAGGGTCAGGCTGAACCACTGGTCCCAGTAGTTGTAGCCGAGGATCACGGGGATGCTGAAGGCGAAGTAGACCCAGTGGGCGATGGCCGGCGAGCGGAACCGCGGGCTGACCTTCGAGATGATCGCCGGCAGCGTGCGGTCGAGCGACATGCCCACCATGACTCGCGTCATGCCGATATAGCAGTTGCAGGTGATCTGCAGGGACGCCAGCAGGAAGCTGATCGCCGTGAGGATCACGATGATCGGGTGCGACGAGATCACGATGGCGAACATGCCGGGGAAGGGCAGGACGCTGCCGATCCCGTCGCCGGACTCGCTCACCCCGTAGTAGTAGGAGTGCGAGACGGCGTTGAAGAACTCGGTGCCGACCGCGCGCTCCTCGGCCCAGGCGATGAGGGCGAGCACGATGCCCACGCTGATCATCGCGCCGACGATGATGAACATCTGGTTCTTGAAGACCCGGGCGCCCTTGATCTCGCCGCCCTGCTGGACGCTGTACGAGGCCCACTGCAGGCTCGTCCAGACGATGGGGATGGCGAGCAGGGTCGCGCCGAGGGCGAACTTCGGGTCCAGGTCGACGCCGGTGTTGGCGACGTCGCCCTTGATCCAGTCGTAGAAGCCCTCGCGACCGTCGACGAACTGGGAGAAGCTGTTCATGCTGGCGGCGAACTCCTCCGGCGACGTGCGCAGGAAGTTCACGAGCAGGATGACGATCAGGATCCCGGTCGCGGCGAACATGAAGTACTGCAGGCGCACGTAGTTCTTGAAGCCCGTCACGAGCAGCAGGGCGATGGCCGCGGCGCCGACGATGCTGATGGTCGCGATGCCCTGTGCCGACTGGCACCAGACGGCGGCGTCGATGAGGCCGGCACTCTCGTAGTGATAGCCGAGGCCCATGAACAGCGGCGCCAGGCCGAGGTTGGCCTGGAGCCAGCCCGCGAGCGCGACCCACTGCAGGATCCAGATGACGAAGCCGCTCATCACCACGGGGAACCCGATGGCGCCGCCGAAGACGCGGCTCTGGAAGACGTAGTCGCCGCCGGAGCGCGGCATCGCCGTCGCCAGCCACACGAAGGCCAGGGCGATCGGCAACTCGAAGAGGATTGCGTAAAGACAGGCCTGCCACACCGCGACGCCCGGGAAGGCCGCGGGGGCCCACACGAACGTCCACGGGAAGATCACGCCCATGGTGAGGAAGTTGTACATGTACGCCGACCAGGGCGACATCACCCTGGAGAGCCCCGAGGCCTTGCGACTGAAGACCTCAGGTTTGGCTGCTACCGTTGCCATGCGTTACCCCCAGTTCCGGTTGACTGACTCGACTCCCCGATCCCCGGCGACCGCGGCCCCCCGCGTCGTCACCCCGATGTCATCTGGTAGCCGACCACCTTGCCCGGCTCGAGCGTGAAGATGCAGCCGCGCAGGATGCCCTCTCCATACTCGCTGCCGGGGTTGATCACCGTCGTGCGCCCGACCTTGACGAGACCACGCGACTCGTGGATGTGCCCCGTGAGGAGCACGAGAGGCTGGTACTTCTCGACGATCTTCCTCACCGCCGTGCTGCCCGCCGGCGCGCTCTGCGGCACGCCGGCGATGACGACCGGCGTCGGCGGGTCGGTCGACCAGTCGAGCTTGGGGCAGTCGTCGAGCGTGGAGTCGTACGGCGGGACGTGCATGTTGAAGACGGCGTTGGTGAAATCGTCGATGCCTTCTACAGCCTTCTCGAGCAGCTGCTCCAGGGTCTCCTCGTCGGTCTCCCTCGGCGTCTTCCACGGCGTCGGGTTGCTGTAGCCGCAGTTCGCCATGGGGTACTGGTCCTCGAGGAGGACGACCTTCTCCTCGCAGTTGACGACGTGCTCGCTCTGTGCCGCGTCGAGCAGGTCGAGCAGGTCCTGCGGGTCGTCGTTGCCGCCCGTCACATAGCACTTCACCCCCGTTCCGTCCAGGCGCTCGTCGGCGAACGCGATCCATCGCTCCAGGCGGGCGTGCGCCTCGCGCCGGAACGCTTCGTCGATGTGGCTCTGGTCGCTCTGCATCGCGCGCAGCTCGTCTTCGCTCACGATCACGTGGTAGAAGCCGAGCGTCTCGATGCGCTCCTTGAGCTCCGCGAGGGCGCCCTCGCCGTCGAGGTGGGTGAGCTCCTCCTGCAGCGTCACCCGGTAGCGCCCGCCGCCCTCGTCCACGATCGGGATGAGGAACTTGCCCATGATGTCGCCGCCCATGACCACGTGGTCGACCTTGTAGAACTTGGCGGCGTTGATGAACTTGCGGTAGGTGCGCTCGGAGCCGTGGATGTCGGTGGCGTAGAAGAGACGGACCCTCTTGCCGCCGCCCCCGTCGCCGTCCTTCTTCTTCCAGAATGCCATAGACCTCTCGCCTCTCTCGGGCGGCGCTCAGCCGACCTCGTTGTACCAGCGCTTCTTGTCGCCGATCCTGGCACGCAGCTTCCACTTCGTGCCTTTGGGGTAGTCGTCCATGACGCTCAGCAGCTCGGCGATGCGCTGCGTCACGATGTGCTTGTCGGTGTCCTCGAGGTCGAGGTGCGGAAGATACTCGCGCACCTTGTCGAGGTTCATGGTAGTGGTGCGCCACAGGCCCCACTCGTCGGCACACAGTTTGGCGACGCGCGCCGAGTTGAGGTGATCTTCGTCGTCGGCGGCGATCTCGTGCTCGCGCAGCAGCATGATCGTGTCGATGATGTCCTTCTCGTTGATCTGCACGATCTGCATCTTCTCGAGCAGCAGCTCGGCGAGGGGGATCGTCGGCGAGTCGACTTCGAGCCGGCCCTTCCACGGGATCGTGTGACAGAAGTCGAGCCGGTCCATGAAGACGTCGGCATGGATGCGGTTCGTCGGGTTGTTGAAGATCAGCCGGCCGCCCTCGGCATGGAAGGCGTTGACCTCTGCATCCTCTTCGTAGCCCAGCGACGCGAACAGCGTCCGGATGGCCCGGTCCTGCTTGCCGTAGCCGGCGAAGTCGATGTCGGTGTAGACGCGGTTGAACTTGGCCTGCATGAAGCCGAACTCGGGGCAGTGGTGGTGGAAGGCCAAGGCACCGATGATGCGCAGCGGGACGCCCTCGGCGTCGCCGGCCTCGACCACGCGCAGCGCCTCCTCCTCGAAGGCCTTGGCCAGATCGGGGTCGGGGGTGCCGACACCGATCTCGTCGCCGACCTCGCCGGCCGGCCGCGTGTACTCTTCGTTCATGTGCTGCTCCGATCCGTGTGGCGGCCGCCCGGCAACGGCCGGCACACCTTCCAGGGCACCCTCACGGGCGCCCGCTTACACCGTGGCGAGCCACGTCGGGTACTCAGGGTCGGCCGCATTGCCGCGCAGCCGGTCGAGGCGCCCGTTGCCGTACGTGCGGTAGTCGAAGTCGAGCTTCGACACGCGCTCCTGGATGAACGCCCAGATACTCCACCAGAGGTCGGCGGTGATCTTGTGCAGGAGCATGCGGTGGAAGCGGTGCTCCTGCATCTCCCCGCAGTACCTGGTGATGATGAGGCGCTCCTCGTCGCGCGAGAGCGGATGCTCGACGCAGAAGTCGCCGAGGTCGAAGTACGGGTCGTTCATGCCGCCGTACTCCCAGTCGATGAGCCACATCCTGCCGCCGGGCTCGAGGATGAAATTCTCCGACAGCAGGTCGTTGTGACAGGCGACCGGCGCCGGGGCATCGCGCTTCATCGCCGCCTCGATGTCGGCGCCCACGGCCATCAGGTCCGGCCAGTCCGGTGGGAACCACGCGTTGACGGCCGCGGCCTTCTCCAGGTAGTCGCGGATCATCGGGAACACGCTGGTGTCGTTGGAGAAGGTGGCCTTGTCGTGGTAGGTGCGGATGACGTCGACGACCTTCTCCAGCCGGTCGGGGTGACCGGCGAGCGTGTCGGGGTGCATCGTCTCGCCGGTGATGAACGGCACCACCGTGCACTTCTCGGGCTCGAGCACGTGCAGGAGCGGCGGCGAGATGCCGGCCTCGGCCGCCGACGCGTGGTTGCCCAGCTCGCGGTCGCGGTCGATGAAAGCGTCGGTGCCGGCGCCGGGTATGCGCAGCACGTAGGTGCCGCCGCGGCCCTCGTCGACGGTGATCACGTAGTTGTGGTTGGTGATGCCGCCGCCGATCTCCTGCCACTCGACGGCCTTGTCGCGCCAGTCGTCGATGCGGGCGATCGCCGCCTCTGGGGTGAGCCCCGTCACGAGACCGGCACCTCGAGACCCATGTCGGCCAGCTCGCTGCGGACCTCGTCCATCGCCTGCTGGTAGCCGACGTTGGCGATCCGCTTGGTCTTCATGTCGTAGACCTCCTGGAAGGTGAGGCCCTTGTCCGGGTCCTTGAGCTTGTCGCCGAACAGCGGGAAGAGCTTCTGGGCGAGGGGCTCGGCCTGGGCGCGCGTGAGCTTCGCGGCGGCGAGGCCGATCTCGCCGTGGAACTTGTGGTCGTCGGGCACGAGCGAATCTGACTGGACTGCCATCGCCGGGTGCCCGGAGAAGACGTTTCCCCCGGATGTCACAACGGCGAGCATATAGCACGCCATCTCGTAGTGGTACTGCTTCGTGCCCGAGCCGCCGCCCAGGTACGGCAGGTTGACCATCGGGTAGCCCATGTTGCGGCCCACGGCGGCGTTGGACATGGCGATCGCCCAGATGAGCGGCTTGGTCGAGCTCAGGTGCAGCTTGCTGTGCAGCGGCGCGTTGTAGTGGTAGCTGCCGCGGAAGATCAGGTTGCCCATGATCATGTACGCCGTCGCCTGCACGGCGATGCCCTCCGCCCCGCCGGCGTAGCCGCCGAAGAGCGGCGTGGAGGTCGAGCCGATGTTGGCGCTGATGCTGTTGTAGAAGGCGACCTTCTGCAGGGCCTCGTAGCCGACGACCATCTCGCTGAGGAAGTCGATGAGGAAGCCGTCGCTCGGCCGCAGGCCGAAGTCGGGGTAGCTCGCGGCGAACATCGAAGCCGGCTGCGAGGCGGCCGAGATGCCGTTGATGATCGGCAGGCCCGCGCGCCCGGAGCGGCGGATGCCCTCGCGGGCCAGGCGCACGGTCTTGCAGGCAGCGAGGATCTCCTGCGGCGAGCGCACGCGCGCGTCCTTGCCGCGCAGGTGCAGGATCGAGGGCACGCTCACCGAGTCGACGATGGCGAAGGACGCCATCTTCTCGACGGTGTCCATGTAGACCTGCTCGTCGGTCGTGTAGATGCCGCCGCCGACGTGCACCCACGGACGGTCGTCGGTGGTGTCGGGGCGGCGGCCGCGCATCGTCTTGCGCTCGCGGCCCTCACCGAAGGTGGCCTCCTTCGGGCACTGCGCGCAGGCGGTGACGATCTCGTCGCGGGTGAACTGCATGACGCGGTTGGTCTCGGGGCAGTAGGCGCCGGCCTCGGCGATGAGGTCGACCGCGGCCTCGAACACCGCGTCGGTCAGGGTATCGTCGGTGTTGATGATGGTCTCTTTGTCCCACTTGACCTTGTGCCGCGCGATCACCTCGGCGAGCTTGGGGACGTAGCGCTTCATGTAGTAGTCGGTCTCGGAGGTGAGCGGGCCGACCTCGGCGCGCTCGAAGACCTCGATCAGATCGATCATCTCGTGCTCCTCGGGATCGTGTGCGTCGCGGGTCGCCGCCTCAGGCGACCAGCGTCGAGGACAGGGTCACGGCCTCGTAGGCGCTCGCCGCCCAGCCGTCGGCGCCGATGGTGTCGGCCCACTCCTTCGTGGTCGCGCCGCCGCCGATCAGCACCTTGTACTTCTCGCGCGTGCCCTGGTCCCTGAGCGCCTCGATGAGGTCTTTCTGGCCGACCAGGGTCGTGGTCAACAAGGCCGACATGGCGATGATGTCGGCATCGACCTCCTTGGCCTTGTCGAGGAACTTGAACAGGTCGACGTCGATGCCGAGGTCCCATACCTCGAAGCCCGAGGTCTCGTAGAGGAGCTTGAGGATGTTCTTGCCGATGGAGTGCAGGTCGCCCTTGACGGTGCCGAGCACGACCTTGCCCTTCTTGGGGCCGGCCGAGCCGCTCTCCTTGATCTTCGGCTCGAGGACGGTCATCGCCGACTGGAAGGCGAGCGCCGCCTGCATGAGCTCGGGGAGGAAGATGTCTTCGCACTCGAACTGCTCGCCGATGACGTTGAGGCCCGGCAGGAGCCCCTCGTCGATGACCGCCTTGGCGTCGACGCCGGCGGCGAGAGCCTCGTCGACCGCCGCCAGGACCGCGTCCTCGTCCTGATCGATCACCGCTTGCTTCAGCTTCGCGAAGATCTCCGTATCCGCCATCAGATCCCCCTTGGGTCCGTGTGCTTGCTTGTCATCAGCGCCCGGCGGAGCCGGGCTCGGGTCGCGCCCTGTGGGCACGCGTCTCTCTCGCCTACACGCCGGCCGCCTCCGGTGGCACGACGTCACCGGCCACGAGGCCGGCGAAACGCTCGCGGATGCGGCCGTCGAGCTCGTCGTCCCAGACCGCCGGGTTCGGCTGCGCGAGGATGCGCCGCGCCTCGGCCGCGGCCCGGCCGTGGATGTCGGGCCGCCCGGCGTCCTCCCACTGGGCGCGCATGTCGCGGGCCGCGAGCCGCGGCAGCACGGCGGTCGTCTTCATGCGCGCCTTGGTGTGCTTGCGGCTCATGTAGCTGCCGCCCGGCCCGACGGCGACGATCTCGTCGACGGCGAGGTTCTCCTCGCTGAACTCGAGACCGCGCCAGACGCGCTTGTCCATGACGGCGATCTCGTTGTCGATCACGCACTTGGCGAAGTCGAAGGCCATGAGCGAGCTCAGGAGGCCGCCCATGTTGAGCAGCGTGGCCCCGGCCGAGACGGCGAGCACCGTGTTCATGCCGGTCTCGTAGCCGGACTGGGCGTCGTTGGCGTGCGCGTTGGTGAGCCCGACGTAGCCGCCCGAGGGCACGTTGTAGAACCGCGCCAGCTGCGCCTGCGCGGCGATGAGCGTGCCCGTCTCGATCGCCCCCGGCGCGTAGGCGCCGGTGCGCATGTCGGCCACCGTGGGCAGGCTGGCGTAGATGACCGGCGTGCCCTCGCGGATCATCTGCTGGAACGCGGTGATGGCGAGGAACTCCGCGTTGCCCACCACGAGGCAGCCGAGGAGCGTCATCGGCGCGGTCAGCCCCGCGTTGGGCACCACCGTCGTGTAGACGGGCAGACCCTTCTCGGTGAGCCATATGACCGCCTCGGTGGACTCGACGTCCATCGTCAGCGGGCTCACCATCGGGCAGTAGTGGTGGTTGATGACCGGCCGCTCGCGGTAGGCCTCGGGGCCGCCGGCGATGAGCTCGCCGAGCTCGACGACCTGGTGCAGGTCGTCCATGGTCGGTGTGTTGCTGCGCACCGGCTTGAGGCAGTTCTTGAGCGCCGGGTAGAAGCGGCTCAGGCTGAGCTGGCCCTCGGGGGCGTCGTCGGCCAGCGTCGAGATGCTGAAGACGTCGAACCCGGGCAGGTCGTTGACCAGGTAGGCGATGGCTGCGATGTCGGTCGAGGTGGCACGGCGCTCGACCCCCGTGGCCGGGTCGACCACGTTGGGTGCCGACGAGCCGGTCACCACGATGGGGCCGTCGTCGGGGATCGTGCGGTCGAACCGGGGGTCGCGGCCGCGGAAGGTGAAGCTCGGCGGCGCCTTCGCGCGCTCGCGCTCCACCACGTCGGCGGGCAGGCGCACCAGGCCGGTCTGCCCGTCGACGCGACAGCCGTGCCGGCGGAAGACCTCGCGCGCCGCCTCGTTGTGCACGAGGATGCCGGCACGCTCGAGCACCTCGAGCGAGGCCTCGTGCGTGCGCGCCACCTGGGCGTCGGTGAGCAGCTCCACGAATCTCATTGCGTCACGCTCCCTCTCCCCCGCGGCGCGGGGCGACGCGGGTGGCGGCCGCAGCCATGGCGGCGACCTCGTCGAAGTGGGCCTCGATGTACTCGACGAAGGCCACGTTGTGCTCGAGGAAGAAGAGGAACTCGTCGTCGTTGGGCCGGCGCTCCTTGTAGTAGGCGACGATGTCCCAGTTGATGACGTAGAGGGCGGCGATGGCGAGCATACGCGGCAGCACCGCCAGCTCGTCGTCGCCCATAGGGCCCGGGGCTCCGAGGCGCGCCGCCTCGTCCTGGTAGGCGTCGAGGAAGACCTGCATCTTGTCGAGTCGCATCTCGCCGTCGTCGGCGCCCTCCCAGGAGCTGCAGAAGTAGACGAGGCCGACGGCGACGTCGAAGACCCGGTAGTCGAGCTTGGCCCAGTCGAAGTCGAAGAGGCCCACGGCCTTCTGGTCGCGCCACTTGAGGTTGCCGGGGTGGTAGTCGCAGAAGACCGGGCAGCGCGGCAGGCCCTCAAGCTCAGGGCCGAGGGCCAGACCGCGCTCGACCGCCTCGAGGATGCCGGGCAGCCGCTCGGCGAAGTACATGTCATACCTCGTGCCGGTCGACCGTGCCGCGAGATCGCGGAACGTCTGGGGCAGGGTGGCGAGGAAATCCATGATCGGCGGCTGCTCGCGGTAGAGACCGCCGGGGTCGAAGTCGTGGGCGGCGGCGTGGAAGCGCGCGAGCACGCGGGCCCCGTCCTCGTACTCGGCGTCGGTGCAGCGGTTCTCCGTCCAGGTGTAGGCGTTCTCCCCGCCCAGCATCTCGTACACGGCGAAGAAGCGCTCGACCCGCTCGCCGTCGCGCAGCTCCTCGCGGGTCACGACGGTGTCGCCGTGCCGGGTCTCGAACACCTTCGCGGCGAGGTCGAAGCCCTTGCTCCCGATGTGGCGCACGAGCGCGTGCTCGTAGCGGATCTCGCGCTCGACCGTCCCGAACTTGTACTTGCGCACGAAGTCATGCCGCTCGCCGGCCTCGCCGCGCGTGACGACGCCGAAGCTCAGGTTCTCGGTGCCGCCGAGGATCGGCTCGACCCGCACGACCTCGCCGAGGTCGTACTCGCCGGTCACCACCTCGGTGACCTGAGCGCTGAGGAACTCGGTCTCCAGCGCCTGGCGGAGAGCGGTGGCGTCCGTCGCCAGGCGCTCGACGACTTCGAACAGGCGGTTGGCCTCGCTCACGTCCACGGTACCCTCCCCATGCGGGCCTGCCTCCGCCGGAGGCGCGGGCCGCTCAAACCACGATGCAGCGGACGCCTCTCGACGTCAGCTCGTCGCGCACGGCTTCGTCGACGCCGTCGTCGAACATGACGGCGTCGACCTGGTCGAACCCGCAGATGACGACGTCGGCCACCACACCGATCTTACTGCGATCGGCGAGCACGACGACCTCGCCCCGGGTCTGGGCGATCATGGCTCGCTCGATGGCGGCCATGCCGACGGTAGGGGTCGTGAGACCCTCTTCGAGGTCGAGCCCGTCGGCCCCGAGCAGCATGCGACTGGCGTGGAAGCGGCCGACCTCTTCGACCCCGAGGGGGCCGTCGACCGCGTTGGAGCGCGGCCGGTAGCGGCCGCCGACGAAGATGAGCTCGAGGCGCAGTCCCTGGGCCTCGGTGAGGGCGCCCACGTTGTGGGTGATCACGCGCGCCTCGAGCTCTGGGTCGACGTGGCGCAGGACCTGCGCCGCCGTCGTGCCCGAGCTCAGGAACACGGTCTCGCCGGGCTGGATCAGGGCGGCGGCGCTCTCGGCGATGCGGCGCTTCTGGTCGGCGTTGGCGGACACGTTGTCGAGGTACAGAGGCTCCTCGATCATGTGCCGCCTGAGCGCGGCCCCACCGTGGGTGCGCACGAGCACGCCCTCGCCCTCGAGGCGCTCGAGGTCGCGGCGGATCGTCATCTCGGAGACGCCGAGGTCTTCGCTGAGGGAGGAGACGCGGACGGCGCGGCGCTCCTGCAGGAGCTCCCAGATGCGCGCACGGCGCTGCGCCGGGATCATCTCGTGAGCTTCCGGCACGCCCTGAGGGGGCACGATCGGTCGGCCTCCGTTCGCGTCGACAGAACATCACAAAGTCGCACACATTGTAACGTTTCCGCGCGGCGTGTCAAACCTGAGGCGCGAACATAACCGAACAGTGAAGCCGCTGCGGGCGGCGCGTGAGGTGCGGCGGTGCGGGGCGCGGGCGCCGCCCTGTCATAGCCGCGCCGGGCGACCCGTCACCAGTCGGAGAAGCCCTCGTTGTACCAGATCTTCGAGGCGCCCTTCTTGGCGCGCTTGGTCCACTTCTTCGACTTCGGCTCGGCTTCGACGCGGGCCAGCAGCTTGTCGGCCTGGGCCCTGATGCGCGCGCACATCTCGGGCGTCAGCGCCGGGACCTGCGCGCAGTGCTCCATTACCTTGGGCAGGTTGAGCTGCGTCGCCGTGTACCAGAAGCCCCAGTCGTCGGCGAAGCGCTGGGCGATGTAGTCCATGTTGATCTTGTGCTCGTCGTCACTGCCCAGCTCGGCGGTCACGAAGAGGTACTCGATGTCCTTGAGGTCCTTGTCGTTGATCTCGACGATCTGCAGCTTCTGCAGCAGGATGTCGGAGAGCGGCACCGACCAGGGGTCCTTCTCGAGGCGGCCCGTGTAGTCGACCTCGTGGCAGTAGTCGAGCTTGTCGAAGAAGACGTCGATCATGGGCACGGCGCCGGCGTAGTAGATGTGCCGGGTCTTGCCGGACATGACCATGGTCTCCTGGTCGCACTCGTAGCCCATCTCCTTCATGAAGTCGCGCATCTTGCCGCGGCCTTTGCCGTAGGCCGCGTAGTCGATGTCGGTGAAGTAGCGCTCGCCCAGCCGCTCGAGCCGCGCGTACAGGTCGATCTGGTCAGGGAAGTAGTAGTGGAGCGCCAGGGGGCCCATGACCCGCATCACGATGCCGCGCTTCTCGCCCTCTTCGACGAGGCGCTTGCCTTCGCTGAGGAAGGCCTCGGGGCCCGGGTACTCGGAGAGCGGGATGTCCTTGGGGAGGATGAACGGCTTCTGCGCCATGGTCTGTCACGACCTCCTTCTGCGACCCGCGGCCGCGTGCCCGCCGCGTTGAAGCCGCCTCGCGCTGAGCCCGGCCCCCGCGGGGGCCGGGCCGTGTCTCAGCTCGCGGAGGGCCGGCTTGGTGCCGGCGGCCGCGGAGCGGCCGCCGGCACCTTGCCCGGCTCGTGCGCGAGCTGTCGTGCGCTTACTCGACCGGGATCTCCTTGGCCACGGACTCGAGCTCCATGCCCTGGTTCTTGCGGACCGCCCAGGCGACCACCCAGATGACGATGGCGAGCACGTAGAGGATACCCATGAAGATCGCCGACTCCGTGTTGTTGACACCGTACATGTCGTCGACGATGAAGCGGTAGATGTTCCACGCCATGAACACCGAGTAGACGGCGGCGACGAGGGACAGCCACGGGATGCCCGCGATGCCGCCCTTGGGCAGCGACGAGCTCTCCCAGATGCTCGGGGCGCGCCACTTCATGACCATGAAGGCGAGCGCCGACCCCAGGAACATGATCACGATGCCCAGCGTCGCGTCGTAGGTGAAGAGCTTGACGATGGTGACACCGTAATCGTCGTCGACGGGCGTGTAGGCGTAGAGCGCGGCCATGATGATCGACGGGATGGTCATGAGGACCAGCGCGACGACCGGCACGCCGTTGGAGGTCACCTTGGCGGCGCCCTCAGGCAGGATCCGGTCGAAGGCCGCGGCGAAGATCATGCGCGTCGACGACAGGAAGAGCGTGCCGAACCAGCCGAAGAGGAGCAGCGAGATGGCGGCGATGAGGATGATCTGGAACGCCGCGTTGGGCACGATCCAGGAGATCATCGCCGTGGGCGAGACGTAGTCCCCGCCGATCGGCGAGATGCCCCACCAGAAGCCCGCCATGGTGCCCATGAAGGCCTGGTAGCCCACCTTCCACGTCATCAGCGCGAGGAAGGCCAGGGCGATGAGGGTCGGCACGAAGAGGCCGCCGAGCATCTGGTAGATGTTCTTGCGGAAGTCCTTGGCGCCGCGCACCTCGCCGTAGAGGGTGGCGCCCCAGTTCGGCCACGCCATCCAGAAGAGCGCGAAGGGGATCAGGAACCACGTGTACTTGCCGATGCCGCCCTGGAACGTGGAGGTCGGCATGCCGGTACCCTCGCCGATGGCCTCGATGGCCTCGAAGGCGCCGGCGTGGGTCTCACCCTCGACGACGACCTGGCTGCCGTCCTCGGCGTAGACGAAGAGTCCGTCCGCATCCTGCTCGTACACGGTCAGGTCGAGCAGGCCCGCCTCGCCGCCGTAGTACTTCTCGGAGGCCTCGTTGAACTTCTCCTTGAAGCTGTCACCGGAGGTGACGAGCAGGAGGATGCCGCAGATGACGACACCGGCGAGCCCGATCCACATGGCCCACTTCTGGAACTTGGCGTAGGCCTTCATGCCGATCGCGACCAGCGTGGAGGCGATGGCGATGACCACGAGGGCGGCGACGAAGATGCCCGTGCGGCTGCCCAGCCAGTCGGCCGCACCGTGCAGGCCGAGGATGCGGAAGATGGGCTTGATCGTCGTCTGCACGCCCATGTCGGCGTAGATCGGGGTCCAGAGCCAGAGAATGAACCACCAGCCCACAGCGGCGATCACGAAGCCGAC
>ENA-ORXD01002359-ORXD01002359.1-sediment-metagenome-genome-assembly--contig:-NODE-2359-length-12763-cov-5.231121_pt1 | contig 12763 bp, 9 predicted proteins | sample MGYA00237862_ERZ511471 | MGnify/ENA metagenome assembly ERZ511471 | reverse complement strand
CGAACTGGTGTTCAAAAATGCGACACACTGGGTTGCAGAAAGTCAGTGGGAGAAAGCGTGGAATCCGAATATCCGGGATGGGAATGCATATTTCTCCACGGATCTGAAAACGTTACGAGACAGTGGAAAAATGAAATTTATCAAGGAGGAAGGTGACCTGTTCCCCGGATTTCATTATTTAGTAGTAGACGGCCATACGCCCGGACAGTTAATCCCGGTCATTGATTATAAGGGGAGAAAAGTTGTTTTTACCGCTGATTTGGTTCCTGTTACGGCCAATGTTCCCGTAGGTTGGCTGGCTAGTTACGATTTGTTCCCAGTCACAACCATGGTAGAGAAGGAGCAATTTATGAAGGATGCATTGGAAGAAAATTGGGTGCTCTTTTTCGAGCATGACGCTTTTAACGAATGTGCTGAACTGGAAGCCGGATCTAAAGGAACAGTACTTAAAAGAACATTTCAGTTGAGCGAATTGTAAATTCTAATGATATTCAATGAAAAGAGGTCATCCGGAAAGAATGACCTCTTTTTGATATCAGGCTTTAAAATCTTTTGCCAACTCCTTGTGGCAGTTTTCGAGTAACCGTTTGGTGGCTAATACCCCTTCTTTTGGATTTAATTTATCTCCCTCGTATTCGATTCCTACAAAACCACGGTAACCGGCTTCCATTACAATGCGCATGATCCGGTGATAGTCAGAATGGATTTCTTCTCCATTTTCATCGAAATCCTGCGATTTAGCTGAGACACCTTTGGCATAAGGCATCAGTTCCTTTATTCCAAGGTAACGGTCATACCATTCTTCGGGCTCGTAACTAGTGCGGAAATTACCAAAGTCAGGCAATGTACCGATGCGGTGGTGATTAACCATTTCCATTACTTTGCTCAGCCATTTCCCATTACTGGAGAATCCGCCATGATTTTCAACCAGGATGTTAATTCCGGCTTTGTCACCATATTCACAAAGAAGATGAAGTCCATCTGATGCCAATTTTTGCTGCTCTTCGTATGTTCCCTGAGAACCTGCATTGACTCTGACGGAATGGCATCCCAGCTGAGCAGCCGCATCGATCCACTTTTTATGATTTTCCATGGTCTGAACCCGGTCTTTTTGTTCAGGAGCACCTACCATACCTTCCGCATCAACCATGATGAGAACGTTGGTTATGCCCTCGCCACGGCAAACATTGTTTAATTCATTCAAATAAGTTGTGTTCATCGCTTTATCGTACATACATGTATTTACGTATTCTGCGCCTTCACAGCCTACCTCTCTGACGAACTTCGGGAAGTCGATATTCTTCATCGGAGCTGCTTTCTCAATGGCTCCAAAGTTATTTTTAAGCAGTTGCATGAATTTCTCCCAGCCACCTTTACGTGCATCACCAAAAATAAGAGGGTTGACAGACCATTCGGCAACCGATAACCTGAAGAGCTGTTTGCTCTCGGGCTTTGAACCCCAGGTTGTTCCGGCAACAGCGATTCCAGCTGTTGCCAAAGCTGTATTCTTCAGAAATTGTCTTCTGGAAAAGTGATTTTGCATAGTTTGGTATTTAGTTTGATTTCGTCTCAAGTTATGAAATTGCAGGCCAAATTTGAAACGTAATGTCTGATATTCAGCTGAAAAAGATGATTTTCGGCTACCGGAGAAAAGTAAAAATGGAATTAAAGTAGGAAAAATGAATAATGATTTTTGTCAGTTTGGCGTAAGGCCCAAGTTTATTGGGCTTTTGGGTGCCTTATCTCAAATTCTGATTGAAAAATGACTTCTTGAAAAATATTATGTAAATTTAATTGTCGAAATGTTTAACACCGCTTTGTAAAATTATTTGGCTTGGAAGTCCTGAAAACACTGTAAAACCTGAATTTTAAACATTTTGATAAAAAAGTTAAAATTTAATTGACATTAAGAACTATAAGTTCGTAAATTTATATTCAACTTAACTGTTAGAATGATAATAACCCCGTGATGTGTATGACTTTCCTAACGTCTCCCCCGATACAGTGGTTCATCATCTGACTTTAAAAGATATGTGGAAGCACTTATTTGAGACAGTTATGTAGGAGGAAATAATTGCGGGAAACAGTTAAGTGCCAGCTTTTTCAATTTGAATTTTTGCTCTCGCTTTGAGAGAACATTTATAGTTTGTTTGGTAGAATTATTTTTTTCGCTTCTGAATAGTTCAGAAGCAAGGTTTTAGGATTATTGTAGGAGATTTTTGAGAAAAAAAAACTTAAGTCCCATCACGCGGAACTTAAGTAAAAGGTACCTCTGGGGGGAGGTTAGAAAGCCCATTTCCTGTTACGTGCTTGTTGGGGTTAGGAGCATAGGGGAATGGGCTCCTTTATGAAATAAAAACGGGTTACAGCTTTAATTATTGCTGTAACCCGTTATTTTTTTCATCAGGGAATTCTTGATAGACCATCACTGGCCGAAGAATCACCAGGTTTAAACAGTAGACATTTTTGAAATAAGACTTTTGCTTCGCGTGTTTGTCCCAGGCTAAAATGCGTCCAGGCCAGCATCAGTAAGCCATCGTAGTCGAAAGGGTAAAGATCGACGACTGTTTTAAAATACGGAAATGCTTTCTCGAACTGATTCCTGTTGTAATAGATTAATCCCAGTCGGTAGTTGACCCTGGTATTCTTTGGATTATTTTCAAGTATTTTGTCGTACAGGTTAATTACCTCATCCCATTTACCTGTTGCCGACAGTGGAAGAACAAGACCCATCTTGGCTTCTTCGGAATAGGGCTTTAATTCCACTGCATGTCGGTAATGAGATGTCGATTCAGTGAAGTTGCCCTGGAGATAGTTCAACCACCCCAATCGTAAACTTATTTCATACGAGTCATTGGAATACACGGCCTTTAGTTCCTGAATGGCTTGGTTGAAATCGTTCTGTTTTTCATACGTATAACTCTTTTCAAATGCAGTCATTATCGTATTGAAGTCCTGTGCTTCTGCTGCTTGGAACGACAGTAGAAATGCCAGTGCAATGGTTGTTTTTGTTAAAAATTCCATGTCAGTCCTCCTGAGAAATTCTGGTTTGTGAAATTGTATTCTTCATATTGATAATTCTCTGTGTCTTCATAATACAACAGGTACCCTTTCTGTTTCATTGAATAGTAGCGGAATACAAGCTGCAATCGATTTTGGTGGATGGGAATAATCAGATTGGCTCCCCATCTGGAATCAATTGGATATGGCGTATTCCATATGACGTAGTTGTTGGCTTCGGTAAGAAATTGCATGGAACCGCCTGTATAATAACCTTCCAACCAGACTGGTCCGGCCTTGAAACCAATTTTCTGATTGAAAACCACATTATTATCTGAATAATCTGCCGAAGTGAGTTTTTCCTGCTTCAGGCTGATGGTCGAAACCAGGTAGAAATTAAGGTTTGCCAAGGGATAGATGGCCAGCTGTCCGTTAAGTTGAGTACAATCTAGTCCTAAAAGGCTGGCATAACTGCCACTCAATTCGGTGCTGAAGTATGTAAAATTTTTGAACAACCCCAGATAGAGTGAATAGTCATTGAAGTTGCCGTCTACCCAATCGTATACAGCGGCATCGTTTGAATCATAAGACAATGACGTGTAACTGTATTTTCCCCAGAGTATATTCAGAGAAGGGATGAGATGAAATCCTTTACCTAAATTAAAATCCAGAGCACCATAATACTGGTTCTGCACTGTTGTATGTGCCGATTCGTTGGCTTGATTGCCCATTTCTCGAATGTGTTGCTCTTCATTTATCTGAATGTGTGTGTAGCCCTGAGTAAAGCGAACTCCCGGCCCCAGATCGTGGGCAAATCCGGTAGTGATGTAATATTGATCTTTGGGGTAATAATTACCATCATAAACACTGGAATTCCGGTTTCGTGACATCGAAGTAATGCTGTTGTAGTCAGTATTGTTCCCAATTCCCGATTCAACAAAAAACTTTCTTACAGCTTTGGGATGCGCGTCTAGTCTCTTTTTCAGAGAATCAGGGAAATCGCGGGTGAGAAATACTGCATCCTGATTTCTGCCGGAGAACAAGTAAGCATAGTAAAGGTATTCCAAAAGGATGGTATCACCTTTCACCTCATTCAGGGCTTTTTCGAAAAGTGGAATTGACTTTCGGTAGTGCCCCAGATTATAGTAAGCAATGGCAGTCCTGGTTCCCAGATAAAAAAAATCAATGCCTTCTTCCCGGGCCTGTTTTGAAAGGCGGATCAGATTTTTCCAGTCCCCGTTCAGGTAGTAGGAATATGTTTCTTTATCAACCTCAACCGGGGTTAATTTCTCCTGTGCATTGGAAATAAGAGGCACAACAAGAAGGAGGATTAAGATAGCTCTTCGCATAATGCAATCAGTTTTTTATCGTTCTCTTCGATAGTGAGTTTTGTGATTCCAGCCGGACCTATTTCCGTGGTGAATACCAGTTGACTAAGTTGGCGGTTGAATATTTTTTTATTGATAATGGAGGTTAGAACAATATGACCTGGCATAGTTGGATTATCGATGGATGAATATTTCAGCGTATAGTCAGCGTGTAGAAACCGGTAGAATGGTGCAGCAAAGTCATGGAAAAACATCCAGATTTTGGGAAAAACCAGGTTGGGCGGAATACTATCATTAATTTCAAGGTCAGCATAAAAACCTGACTGAACCTTGAATAACCCGCAAAAGAAAAGGTAAAGCAATGATTTATTCTTCCCCCGAAAATGACTGAAGTAATGCACCTGACCATCATTGTAAATCCATGCAGTTGCTTGCTCGGTCTCAGATATTAGCCTCGATTCATTTCTTGACGTAGTATCTACAACCCAGGTGGCTTTCTTAGGCAATTTGCGGAAAACAGGAATGTCATTTTTGATGATTCGGAATTGGAGATGTTCCCCGGGAACAAAATGCATGGCTTCTTCCAGCAACTTGGTTTTCCGTATACTTGAAATTCGCTCGTCCTTTTTTGGGATAGCAAAAGATTTCAATTCAGCTTTATTATCTGAGTTGAGAATGTATTGGCCAAAGGGATATGAAATAGTTGGAGCCCCAACATTGGGTAGTACCTGAAATTGCATGTGTAGGTGGGGATAAGGCGAACGACCGGAATTACCTGCTTCACCGATAATTTGTCCCTGCTTCACAAATTCGCCTTTCTTTACCTTGATACTTCCTTCCTTTAGGTGCGATAACTTGGAATACAAATAATCACTGTGTTTGATAACAATCGTATTTCCCCAGTTTTGATGGGTGTTCACGTCACCTATTTTGTTGTCCGGAATGCCATCTGCCAATTCGGCGACGGTCCCATCTCCCGGAGCAGCAACCGCCTTTCCGAAACAATAATAATCGGTCACCCAGTCGCCCTCACCGCGATATTGTTTGTCATCTTTGTCTGTTATGACAAAATCCCAGGCATGTTTCCATTCGTCTTTATGGGTATATTCACCTGAATGTCCCTGAGAAACGGTCCATTCACCAAAAAACGGGAGTGCAACAGGAAGGTAATAAGGATCAGCAAACCGTTGTTTGGTTCCGATGTAATGATAGAGATTTCCCTCCGGAGAATTTTCCTGCAAAGTGACTTCCACCGGACCTTTTTCAGGCTCAAGCCGCAATTTCAGAACATATACGAAGGTAATGACCAGAATATTGAATGGGAGTGAGTAAACCGAAAGTCCGAAAGACAGAAACACTTTCCCAAGACTTAGTGTCAGCATAACGACTACCGGCAGTAAAATGGCTGTCCACAGAAAACTTTTTAGTGAAGGAACGAGAAAGATTCCTCCGATGGCAATGGCCGTCAGGATGTAATTAAATCCAATGTATGTGTATGTTAATTCCTGAATGTTGGCACCGGTAAGTTGATAAAATCCCCAGGCAATGCTAAATCCGACAACTGAAAGTGTAAAAGCAATGCGGGAAAAAAGTAGCAGGCCAACGGTAATGAGAATTCCGGCAAAAAGATTGGTCTGGAAAAATATGGCTCCAAGTGACAATAGATAAGTCCGGATTACCGGAGGCCAATTGAAATGACTGATGTTGAAATACAGATCAACCAATGGTTTTCCGCCAAGGGTAAACAACTCGTTAGCGGTATAAATCCCTCTTTCGCTGAGGCCTAGCGATTGAAAATCGCGGGAAGCCAGCATCACCATCCACATGCCGAAAATAAAAGGAAGACTGAGGTAGGGAAGGGCGTATTTGTATAAAATTCCTTCCAGCGCCAGCGTAATGAATAAGGTGAAAACAGCGGCAAAAATGGTAATGGAAAAGAGTTCCCAGCCGGGCTGAAAACCAAGACCTGTTCCTAATCCGACCAGTAACGCATTAAATCCGTACATGCCCTGGTTAATCCTTTCGGTGGAATAACCCAATAGCCAGGCAATGACATTCGCACTAATCACAGCGATTAAACCACAGGTTCCGGCTACCCAGTCGATAAAACTGATTCCAAGCAGTAACCATCCCAGGAAAGAGTAATTGGAAAAAAATACCTGGGCGTAGCTTCGTGGTATGGAAGCCAGAACAATGTGCTGGTTTTCTGACATACTATTTCAAATATTGCGGAATACGCTCCGATGACTGAAATGTGCTTTGTGTCTCCTGTTCCCGAATGACATGAACACGCTGTTCTGTATCGATTAGAACAATATTCGGTCGGTACATAATAAATTGCAACCACTGTGTCATGTTGTAAGCGCCCACACGAGGAATAACGATTCGTTCTCCCGGTCTCAGAAGTGGAAACATGACGGCATCGCGTATGATATCGATATTCATACAAAGGGGGCCATAGATGGTCGTGTTTTCGGTATGCTGTGACGAAATAACTGCCGGTACCACCTGGTGATCGTACCAAAAAGAGGTGAAGAGTAGGTTCACTCCGGTATCTACAACCGTTGCTCTACGGCCATCCGGAAGGCGTTTGTTGGCAATCACAGAGCCCAGCAGATATCCAGCATCATCAATCAATGCTCTTCCTGTTTCCAGGAAAAGAGTGGGCATATGGTCTGGTTCAAGTTCCGAATTGATCAGTGCACTGGTAATGGCATCGGCATATTCATCAAAAGTTGGACATGTGTCGGTGCCCGGAAGATAAGCACCTTTCAAGGTATTCTTCGATGCAAATCCACCGCCCATGTCGATGTACTGAATGTAATGATTGTATTTTCGTACCAGGTTAATGGCTAATTGGGCAAGCTTATTTGCTGCCATACCGAATGCCGACGGCGCCAGAATATAAGTTCCGATGTGTGTATGCAGGCCAACCAAATCCAGTTTGCCACTCAACATAATGCGGTTCAGTGCATCCCAGGCTTCTCCATTTTCGTAATTGAAGCCGAATCGTTCCCACCGAGGATAAATTCCCGTATCCATGTTGACACGGATGGCCACTTTAGGCTTCGTTACAGAAGTGCCGGCAATTTCGAGCAGTGTATACAACTCATCAAAGTGGTCGATGTGAATCAGTGAATCATTTTCGATAGCGATTTCCAAATCGTCACGGGTCTTATGCGGCCCGTTGAAGATGATTTGGTTGCCGGGAACTCCATTAGCCAAAGCTTTTTCATACTCAAAGCGCGAAACCACCTCTGCCCAGGAACCTTCCTGGTGAAAAATCCGGCATACACTGTCGAGATAATTGGTTTTATATGACCAGGCGAACTGGACCGATGGATAGCGTGTCTCGAAAGCTTTCAGAGCACTGCGAAAAGTATCTCTGATGGTTTTCTCAGATAGCACGAATAATGGGGAACCATATTTCTTCATCAGTTCATCAACTGATAATCCTTCAATCTGGGGAATCGGTCGGATGCGGCTTTGCATACCGAATTTATCGGGAATCCCGGCGCTAATCCGGTTGATAATGGGTCTTTCGTAGGCTAACTTTGCCATAGCTTTATTGTTTTTCAGAAGTTATTCAATGTTATAATTCGCCTTTTACCGTTATGCTTTCGAAGAGTGAGATGTCACCAATTAAATCGTAGGAATAGCGGATGAACATCTTTCCTGCTTTGAATGCATGGAAAGGTTCGACTTTTTCTTCCAATGCAAGGCGAACCATTGCTTCCGGAAGATTTTGACCGGCTGCAACCGACAGATATAACCAGGCAGGAAGACGCGGGTTAATTTCGATAATGTAATAATCGTTCTCACGGGTTTTGATCATCTCCAGTTCCATACCACCACGCCATTTGGTTTTTCGGATGATATCGTATGTCAGCGTCAGCATCTTTTCGTCGTCGATGGTAATGCCACCCCACGCTTTTCCTTTATCTGTAATGTATGTTTTCCGCATAGGAACAGCTCCGATGGTATTTCCTTTTCCATCGCCTAGTGCAATGACGTTTACTTCGGTTCCTTCCACAAATTCCTGAACCATAACGGGGAGTCCCCATTTAGCACTGATTTTATGGAATAGCGTGTTTACCTCGTGCTTGTCCCATGCTTTATAGGCATCATAGAATTTACCTTTCACAAATACCGGAAAATCCAATTCTTCGAAGAGTTGTTCCACCTGGTGAGCTCCTGTCAAAGGCAAACTTTTGGGTACTTTTAAATCGTATTTTCGACCGAAGGAACTAAGACTGTCTTTCGCTCTCTCCATAAAGCTTTCCATCTGCGGAAGAAATGTTCTGATTCCCCTCTCGCGCAACCAGTTCTCATTCTTGATGAATGTGAAAAGTTCTGCATCATAATTGGGAATTAATACATCAATTGGATTCTTCCGGTGAATTTGCTCAATTCGTTCCAATAACTGTTCGGAGCCGGATGATGGATAAGGGATCAAATAGGTTTTATCGGTTATTCCATTCATGTAAATGCCGGGTTCCATGTTTTCGTATGCCAACCCGATGACGGTGGTCTCGAACCTGTCTGACTCGCGAATGGCACGGATAAAAGGTACTCCCGGACCGGGATTGTCAGTATTATTTAGTCCGGTAATGGCGATAGTTATCTTTTTCTTCGACATATAAGGAGTTCTAGAGGATTAGCATATGACTGATTTTATTCATCAGCCAGGTTAAATTGTCTGAGCATGGATTGGAAATCCATCAGGTTTTGTTCAAAAATGGCTGGTTCAACTTCGTATCGTTCAATGATTCTTCGGGTTATTTCAGATTGGTTCAGTCCATTTTTCATCATCTCTACAATCTCTCGTCCAATTCCGTTCAGGTTGAAAGAATCACCCGTTGAGCTGTCGAAAACAAAGCCATTTTCACTTACGGCAACGCTTTTTTTTATTCGCATATCATTTTAGTTAATATGAGGTTTGGAAATAGGAATAGTAGGTATAAATCTCTGTGTATCATAATAAAGTTACGTTTTATCAATTGATTTAACCAGTACTATGAATAGGATTTTCCAGCATTCCTATCTCTGTTGATATGGGAATACCGAATAAAAAGGGATTTACCCTAATGTGAAAATCAGGATTTGCTGAAAAAATTTTGATGAGTAGATAAGTTGCAGATATTGAAGGCGTCGCAAAAAATGGCTTGAGTAACTAAAGAAATCAGGCAATCGCCGGGACGCAATGAACACGGCAATTTGGACAAAGTGGATGATTCATATCCGGAAGCAGGTGCTCTCTGCAGGCATACATTAAGATTTGTATCTGGTTGATAGAACCAAATTTTTGACGAATGTTTTTTCGATGGGTTCTAACAGTTGATTCACTGATGTTTAATTTGTTGGCAATGCGTTGGTTATTCTCCATCATTAACATTAGAACGAGTATTTCCCGTTCCCGGTCGGTAAGTAAAATACGACCCGCAGAAAACTCTTCTTGTTTAAAAAGAGAAGTGGCCACCTTTGAGCAAAGGTATTTTTCTGATGCAGTAACTTTGCGGATGGCAAAAATGAATTCTTCAGCAGAGCATGACTTTAGCATGTAGCCATCAATTTCGGGAAGCCACTTCTCTAAAAGACTTCGTGAAACGAGGTCTGATAAAATGAGGATTTTTAAGTTGTGGTTTAACAGGCGTATCTTTTTGATGTAGTTCAAGTTCAAAAATGACAGAGAGTTAAACTCAAGAACGAGAATGTCTGCTTCATAAACCCTTATTTTGTCAAGCAATTCATCACCAATAGGAACTATACCGGCCAGTGCAAAATCCTTAATGTTATTAAAAACGGCACCTAATGCGTCGGCCAAAATCCGTTGATGATATCCTATGAGCAAAATCTGGGTTTTCATAAGCAAAGATTCTGTATCTAATTTACAGCGAATTAAACAGAAAGGCAATAGTAATCAACATTTGTTGAGGCAGAATCCTTAAGTGTTGAACCTTCCTAATTGATTGTTTATATAAAACTCCACATTCGGTTAGTTCAAAATGCACATAAAGACGATTGCCTTAAACAAGTTATAAGACGTAAATTTAATTAAACAAACTATCAACCCCTGTCTGCGATAAATTAGGAAATCCACCTTTATCCACCTCTATCCTCCGCAGACAAGTATTTACTTAAAAATCTTGCCATGAAAAACCTAAAACGTGTGAAATTAATGCTATTGCTGTCTCTTGCAATGGGGCTTTTGCTGCCAGCATGCCAGCAATCATTCCTGGAAGAACAGGATGAAAGTGAATTAACCTTGAAAAAGGGAAAAACTACCACTACTGATCTGGGTGATTTGTATGGTGATCTTTGGATTATTCAGCGGAATAATCTTGGTGTACCTATTTTGTATCCATTGGAATATGAAGTAGAAGTTCAGGATGTAGTGAAAACTGGAATCATTGATGTAACTATCCCATTTCTTTTAGCTACGGTTGTCACTCCCGAGGGTACGGTAACGGTTCCTGACGGAGGAGGTTTTCCGGCTTATGATGATGTCCCGCTTTTGTATGATTCGGAAGGAGAGGCATATGATATTGTCGGAGAAAATGTACAGGCCATCGAAATGGGCCGTTTAAATCTGGTCCGTTCTGGTCCGGAAGTACTAGCTAAACGACTCGAAGAGGTCATTAAAAACTTTGGTGATGGAACTGTTTCGGAAGTAATTCGGGACTATTGTGGCCGTCTGTTTATGGTAAGAACTGATGCAGCTTTGGCTCAGGATATTCTGGATAAACCTGTTGACTCCCCACTGGAAAATCTGGCTATTTATAAAGAGCTGCTGGCCAATGGATTTCATGGGAAATTAAGTTTTATTGCCGAGGATTTCAAGATGAAAGGTCGGCTTGATAATATTAGCGATTGGAATCTGAGCGAAAAAGGTATCGAATTTATGACTGAGGATGAGGAGAGGCTGTTCGTCGCCAATCTTTGTGCCGCTTGTGTAGGTGCAGGTTCCGATAAAACGGGAAACTTAACAATCGATGAAATTTGCTACCTGAACGAATTTATGGGTATTCCAGGCGATGTATGCTTCTATCCTGTTATAGAATTGGCCGTTAGAACACTGAATAAAACGAACAAGGAACAGGAAACGGTGATCAAAAAGTTTGTCAACATGTCAGCATTCCTTTACACCCGAGAGAAATTCTGGAAAACTTTTGTGACCATCAGAACCATTGATGATACAACTGATCCATGGTCATACAGAGACCTGGGAACTTATACAATTCATAAAATTCTGAAAGGAAATGCCCCTGAGCTCGATCTGTTATTAGGCACATACCGATATACAATCGATAGTCCTGTCAAGAAACGGATGGTGGGATTCACTAATCAGGCTGATGATTTTGTACAAGCTCTTGAGCTTGTTCACGGAAACGAGGAATTTATGGTTTGGCAAATGCCTGCAGTTGATCGTTCTTCATCACCATTTTCTTACACTGCTGAAGAAGAGTCACATGGAAATAAACCGGAAGGTAAAGGTGATTCAGAAGAAGTTACTGATGATTCCAGTTCCAGTACAACGACAACAGGAAACAAAGGTACAAGAGGTCGCAGAGGCCGATGACTTGGAAAAACACTGTTTTACTTCTTAAATAGGAAGCAGACTTAGCTTGAACTGACCTAAAACTAACCCCTGTTGAGCAGGTAGCGTTAAGCCGAAAACGCTACCTGCTTCTAATTTAAATTCACTATATTTATTACTAACCAAGAATGACTCTGCTAGATTAATTAACGTTAAAACCTTTATTTATGAAAATGATGAAATTAATCGTATCAGCATTGCTGATATTGCTATGGGTTAGTTGTGAGAAGAATGAGAGCTCATTAACCCCGGAAGCCGATGACGTAACACAAAGCGGCCAGGTTATTCCCGGACAGTATATAGTTGTCCTTAAATCTGGAGCTGTTAATTTGAAAGCTGCCTCCTTAACTTATGAAGGACGTAAAGCCGCTGTAAAGGAATCTGCTAAAGCCTTCCTTCCTGAAAGAGATCTAAATGAGCGACCATTCTTGCAGGTTTACGGTACGGCAGTAAAAGGTTTTGCTGCCGAATTAAGTGACAATGAATTGACTCAACTGCAGAATAATTCCAATGTTGAGAAAATTTACCCTGACCGGATGTTTATTCTACGCGGAAAACCTCCGGTGGTCGATCCAACTCCTCCTGCCCAAACTGTACCCTACGGAATTGCACGTGTAGGAACGGGAGATGGTACAGGAAAAACTGCGTGGGTAATTGATACGGGAATTGATTATGACCATCCGGACTTACTGGTTGATGCCACCAGGGCTCAGACGTTTGTTACACGTACAACTACTGCAGATGACGACAATGGTCACGGAACTCATTGTGCCGGAATTATCGCAGCATTGAACAATGAAATTGGTGTTGTGGGAGTCGCAGCCGGTGCAACTGTTGT
>ENA-ORXD01002358-ORXD01002358.1-sediment-metagenome-genome-assembly--contig:-NODE-2358-length-12769-cov-3.706350_pt1 | contig 12769 bp, 9 predicted proteins | sample MGYA00237862_ERZ511471 | MGnify/ENA metagenome assembly ERZ511471 | reverse complement strand
GTGAAAATTACACCAGACAATCTGAATCAGAGGAAGCCATCGGAGAACCTTTTCATTTTCGGTTTTTTTTGAACATTCCAGGAGGTAAAGCGTCAGCGTGAAAAAGAAAAAAGTGAAGACTTGTGCTCTGACCGGTTCGTAACCGAATGAGATTAACAATATTGATGGCACCATTGCGATAAAAACATCAAAGACGTTCCCGCCCCTTTTCCGGGCTGTTTCATAGATCAGACAAAGGGTTAGCAAAGCTAAAATGTAACGTAATAGTTGCAGGCTCGCCGGCCCTAAAAACTTCACCAGTCCGAAAAAAACCACTCCGGTAAGCCATTCATGATAAACCCACAGCGGCTTGGTCGGTGTGTATGCAAAAACATCTTTGTACGGGAAAAAACCCTCTTGCCAGAGAACACGCCCGAAAGAGAGATACCCCCATAAATCATAATCGGCCAGATTTCTGTTGAATACTACGGCAAAAAAAAGAAAAACACCCGCCCCGGATAAAAGAATGACGGCGTATTTAGAAAAAGGATGCCTTGTCATTTGAAGAAATTTATTCATCAGTCGATATTAAAGATTCCTATCATTATTCAAGAGGCTATTCGGCGCCCGTTCCTGCTTCTAAAATCCTCCATCGCGGCGACGACACGTCATTGACTTTCATGTATAATGCTGTTAAATGCTTTGTCATAAAAGATAAATTTAGAAGATTATTATCATAAAACAGAATCATTTTCACAGGTAAAAAAAATTTCACCAACGGAGTTGCATCGGACAATGCCGATAAACAGAACCCGTTTGATTCATCGTTTGTGCATATCCATCATGCTGGTCGCCATTGCCCTTCTTGTCCTGCTGGAATGCGTGTTAAATTTAACCCCGCCGATTGCCCGTGACGCCCTGATTCATCACCTGGCGATTCCCAAACTCTGGCTGAGAAACGGCGGTTTCTACGAAATGCCATGGGCTGATTTTTCATACTTTCCCATGAATATCGATCTGCTTTACATGGTTCCCCTTTATCTTCAGAAGGATTTTCTTGCCAATTTCATCCACATGGGGTTCGGCATCGCCACGGCCTTGCTTATTTACCTTTATTTAAATAAGAAAACAGGCCCTATTTCGGGGCTTCTGGGCGTTCTGATTTTCATAAGCACCCCCATTGTATTCCGTTTGTCCACACAGGCCTATGTCGACCTCGGTCTGACGTTTTTTTCGGCCACGAGTATCTTTTCTTTTATACGCTATCGTGACGGCGGATTTAAAGAATGTAAATGGTTGTTTTTTTCATCCTTATTTATGGGCATTGCCCTGGGGACAAAATACAATGCGCTGGTCATCTGGTTTTTTCTCACATTATGGATTGTCCTGATCACGGTCCGTGACACAAAAAATCAACGGCAGGCCCTTTGGAACGGAGCCGTTTTTTTCCTTATCTCCGGCATCCTCTTTTCTCCCTGGCTCATTAAAAACATCATGCTTACAGGCAATCCCCTGTATCCGTTGTTTAAAGAAAGTGTTTCTCAAATGTTCTCAGAGAATGCTCACACAAATTTTTTTAGCATGCGGGAAGTGTTATACGGGGAAAATTTATGGGAGACTCTGACGATACCGGTTCGGATGTTTTTTCAGGGACAGGATAATTCCCCCCGCTATTTTGACGGTGTTCTGAATCCTGTTTTGATTCTGTTGGTGCCATTTTCCCTTACCGATAAATCGTTCATGCGCGACAAACTTTTTTTTATTTCTTTTGCATCATTTTTCATTCTGACGGTGTTTTTTCTGGAAGGGCAAGCCTTTGGCATGGATCAAATCGTCCGGTATGCCCTGCCGGTGATTCCGTTTCTTTCAATCCTGGCTGCTATGGGCATGATTGCCGTATGGAAAAGGATCAGGGCCTTCCCCGTTTCCCTCCGCAACATTCTGACGGCACTTTTCTTTTCAATGGTCGTTTTGTTTATGAGCATCAACTACTTCTACATCAAAAATTACTATCAAAATATAAATCCAGGGAGTTACCTTTGGGGAAAAGAAACCCGAGATGAATTTATTGCACGCCACAACAGCAGTTACGAATCCATCAAATATATCAATACGCATACGCCGGAAAATGCGACAATCCGATTAATTTTTCTTGCCGGACGCGGGTATTATCTGGAAAGAAAATATTCCGAAGGGAGCGTCTACGGCATCGGCGACATGCAAAGGCTGGTTCAAGCACAAGACAAACGCACCTTCCGAAACGTCCTTCAATCGCTGGACTGCACGCATTTGCTCATACGGACGGATTTGCTGGAAAAATATCTAAATGACAATTATGCTGCCAATATTCGTCAAACATTCTTCCGGAGGCTGGGCGAAACCATGGAGGTTCTATACCATAAAAACAGCTATGCGGTTCTGCGGATCATCCCGGAAATTTGAAAATTTTTCTCCTGATTGAACCGGAACGTATTCTTTCCCGATGGAGCAGTATTTTGATATACAAAGTTATGTCAAATCAAAATTTGAAAATTAATTGGATTTCCCATGGGAAGATTTTTTGAAACCACTCACCAGACGAAGAGAACCAAAAAGGATAAACACCGCTCCTAAAATCAGCATAAAAAATGAAAACACCAGCGACGGACTTCCGCCATACATCGGAATATTCAGATTGGGATTGGAGCGGTCATACCTGATTTCGAACGTGTCATCAACCTTTAACATCTCCCACTGCTGTTTGGCGATTATCCCGGTGGCGCTGATCTTACTGTCTGCGGAAGGCATAAACCAGTAATCGACATAGTAGTTGCCCCCGCCGTCAGATCCCAGTTTAAAGTGTTTGTTGGTGATATGACCAATGGCCCTTCCATCATAGTTTTGCACCCGTTGATATTCCGCGTAAGACCCCCAGCTTCCCGCCAGAAAAAACAAACCGACTCCCAGACATATCACCCCCCATAAAACACGGGAAAATGAAATTTTCAATTTAAGCCCTCTTCGTCCCTTTGACTTTTTTATTCGAAAGATATTTGCCCTATTTCAGGCCGATGTGCAATAACTTTTTATGCCGTTATAACCAAAAAAAAGGGGCGTTTCGACGCCCCTTTTAAAATCATGCGATTTTCAGTTTATTGTATGGAAGAAGCGGCAAGTGACATCACACCACTGGTTACCGTGATCGTTGCCGACGTTACACCCCATCCTGTAGGACCGGAGCAGGTGATAGTACCACTGTTGCCGTTTAAACTGCTCGTCGCAGTTATTACACCTGTGGTCTGACTATATCCGGAACTCTGCAAATTGGCCAGAGAAATACTCGTTGCCTCAGGATTATCAACGGTATAAGCCACTGAAGCCGTATAGGCATTCTTACAATCACTGTTCAGGGTTGAGACATAACCTCTTTTCCTGTACTGAATGAACTGGGGAATAGCGATCGCCGCCAGAATACCGATGATCGCGATAACGATCATCAACTCAATCAACGTAAAACCTTTCTCTCCTTTGTTACGGAAAATCTTTAACATAACATACCTCCTTAAAATTTTTTTGTTTTGTTTTTGTTAGTAACTAAATGATAACATTCTTTCAATCATTTTAGTTAACCTTACAAATTTTTCCTTACTAAAAACTTTTTCTGTTGCTTTGATAAGAAGCAAATCATGTGCCAAATGTGAATGATGTTGAATATCGTATCATAAAATATTTTTTGCCTTTAAAATCAATTATAAATATTTTTCATATTGCCTTAAACCGGAATATCCAATCCTGGAGAGAATATTATAATGGTGTTTTTCACCAAATCACTGTTATTTAAACCACCGAAGATTGATTATTCTGCCATTATAAAATACGGCAGCCCTAAATAAAAAATAACAATATTATAAAGTTATAATCACTTCGTCCTTTTACACGATATCTCAAGCAGGGATGATAGAATACTGCTGAATAACAATTTAACATGTGGTAAAAGAATTTTATGAAGATCAATATGCAAAACAAGATCAATATCAGTCACAAAGAAAAAATTCTGAGCCTGTATATCCTTCTGGCATTGATCACACTTGCCGTCTACTGGCAGGTCCGTCATTTCGACTTCGTCAACTTTGATGATTTAAGTTATGTCACTAAAAATGCTCATGTTCAATCCGGATTAACCGCAGAAGGTATTCGCTGGGCTTTCAGCACCACCAGCACCGACTACTTGTGGCATCCCCTGGTCTGGTTGTCGTTGATGCTGGATTATCAGCTCTACGGTCTGCATCCCGGCGCTTATCACATGACCAATCTCATCCTCCATATCCTCAGCACTTTATTGCTCTTCAGCCTTTTTCACCGGATGACCGGCGCACTCTGGAAAAGTGCCTTCGTCGCCGCTTTCTTCGCCCTCCATCCCCTGCATGTCGAATCCGTCGCCTGGATTGCCGAACGAAAAGATGTCCTAAGCGCTTTCTTCTGGATGCTTACGCTCTACCTCTATGCCGGTTACGCAGAAAACCCCTCTGTAAAAAAACATCTGCTGGTGCTGTCTGCTTTTGTTGGCGCCCTGATGAGCAAGCCCATGGTGGTCACGCTGCCGGTCGTGATGATCCTGTTGGATTACTGGCCCCTGAAACGTTTCGAATCCAACAAAAACAACCCTTGGCTATGGCAACTCAAAGAAAAATGGACACTCTTTGTCCTCTCCGCAGTCTTTTCCATGATTACCATTTATACCCAATCCAATGCATCCGCAAAAGATTTTCCGTTCGGCCTCCGTATCGCCAACGCTCTAATTTCATTTGTTGCGTATCTGGAGAAAACCTTCTGGCCGCATGATCTGGCTGTTTTTTACCCGTTCCCCCATCATATTCCGGTCTGGCAGATCATCGGTTCCTTTGCGTTGATTATCTTTATCAGTACCATCGTTATCATAACCCTCAAACGTTTGTCGTATCTTCTGACCGGATGGTTGTGGTACATCATAGTGCTCCTGCCGGTTCTCGGTATTATTCAGTCCGGAGAACAGGCTATGGCTGACCGATACCATTATCTGCCGTCCATCGGCATTGCCATCATGGTTGCATGGGGATTGCCTGATTTGATCAGAAGCAGGATATTCCGCAAAAAGATCTTATTGCCGGCGGCAATTTTCTTTTTAGCCATGATTTCAGCCATGACATGGCATCAATGCCGCCACTGGGAAAACAGCATAACGCTCTGCAAGCATACCTTGCAGGTTACCAGAAACAATTATTTAGCCCATCATGTGCTTGCCTACACACTGTTTGCCGCAGGTAAAACAGAAGAAACCATCGTCCACTTTACAGCAGCCATCCGTCTGAATCCTGATTATGCAATTGCTTACAAGGCCAGAGGGCTCTGCTATTTTAAAATCGGGGAATATGAAAATGCGGTGATGGATTTCAACGAAGCCATCAAACATAAATCCGGTGACGCCCTGATTTACCATATAAGAGGAACTTCCAACTTCAAACTCGGACATAAACAGGAAGCCCTTGCAGATTACAGCAAGGCTCTTCTTCTTAAAAATGATTATGCGGAGGTCTATAACGATCGGGCCTTTGTTTATTTGAACCAGGGCCGTGAAGAATCGGGCTGCATGGATGCGCGAAAAGGATGTGAATTGGGAGATTGCAGAATATTTAACGAAGCACAAAAAAGAGGATTCTGCCGCTAACCCCAAGCCGTATTCCCGACCTTGCGATACGGATGATTTTGCAGCCTCCGCATCCGGCAACTGGATTCTCCCTGTCAGGCAATTTTAAACGAAACAAATTAGTACTGAACTCTTTATCAACATATGGTAAAAAAACCGGCAGAAGACTCTTATGTTTAAGAAAAATATCATCACTCCGAAAGAACAAGTTTTAATCGTCTGCATCCTTCTGCCAGCGGTCATGATCGCATGGGGAATTTCCATTTTAATGACAAATAATTACAGAAGCAAAAGAATCCTGTGCGCAGTCGGTATCGCTTTTATGGTCATCATGACATCATTAACATGGAAACAATGCGGTTACTGGAAAGATAATTTCAGTTTGTTCACTCATGCGTTGAAGGTTACAAAGAACAATTATATCGCTCACGATTATATTGCCTTGTCTCTTTTTGCTGAAGGCAAATACGAAAAAGCAAAGGGCCACTTCGACAAAGCGCTTACTATCAACCCGGCTTATGCTGAAACGTACAACAACAGAGGAATGTTGTATGCAGAAACAGGTCACTACGAAAAAGCCCTGGCGGATTTTAACTCTGCTATTAGAATGAAACCGGCTTGCGCCGATGCCTACTACAACAGGGAATTGACATATAATCGTCTCGGTAATCATCAACAGGCTTTTGATGATTACAGCAGAGTAATCCTTCTGAAGCCTGAACACACCAAAGCCTACAACAACAGAGGAATTTTTTTCTTTAAACTTGGCGATTACCAATCAGCGATTCAGGATTTCGATCAGGCGATTAAATTGAAGACAGATTATGCCAAAGCCTATTTCAACAGGGGTATCACATACGCAAAAATCGGCAAAGGGCATCTCGCTCTTGAAGACTTCAGCAACGCGATTCGTATTGAAGAAAACTTTACCCATGCATACGGCAACAGAGCCGCGGTTCACTTCAAGCAGGGCAACCATAAACTGGACTGTGCTGATGCGCGGAAAGCATGCGCTCTGGGAAATTGCACCATCCTGCAATCCGCTGATTGTCGTTGATTTCCGGTTAGAAGGAGTATGAAATTGACAAGCGCAATGAATAACATCTTATCATCCTCCGCTGCCACGAGCATCTTGAGAAAAATAATGCCACCCATTCTGCTTTTATGTTTTGTTTCCATCTGTTTTTTCAGTCAGTTTTCCAACTCCGTCACGGTAGACGAATTTTCTCATTTTCCGTCCGGCTTGTATATTTTAAAAACTCGCGATTGGCGAATGAACAAAGAAGCCCCTCCTTTGATTAAATGTTTGCCGGCCTTGAGTTCGCTAATTACGAAACCAAAAATAGAGATGCAACCATTTCAGCATGCACCCAATACATGGCGCCTGGGATATAGCTTCATGAATCTTAACAAAGACCGATATCAGTTCATTTTCACATATGGTCGTTGCATAATAATTCTGGGTCTTCTACTGGGACTCACAATCTATTTCTGGGGCAAAGAACTTTTCGGATACAAAGGCGCATTTTTTGCCCTATCATTATACACGTTTAATCCAAATATTTTAGCTCATTCCTCTCTGGTTGCTATTGATATTGGTGCAAGCTTGATGATATTTTTTAGTGTTTATTGTTTATGGAAATATTTGCGGGCGCCCACTGCCTTTTCAATCGCACTTGCCGGAGTTACTCTGGGTCTGGCGCAACTCAGTAAGTTTACGGCGTTGCTGCTCTACCCTATTTATTTTTTCATTTTCGGATCCTTATGCATCGTCAGTCTCTTTAAAAGAAAAGACGCGAGAATGAAATCTCCAGTGTTGATCATCAACCAATACGGCAAAGACTTTTTCGTGATAATTCTTATAAGCATTTTTATGATTAATCTCGGCTATTTTTTCTCCGGTTCTTTTATCCCTTTATCCGGATATAATCTTTCCAGCCGGCTTCTCAATAATCTCGCCTCATTACTATGGAGCGGTCTTCCAGTTCCGTTACCTTATGATTATGTAACAGGGTTTGATTCTCAATTAACGCAATCTGTCGGTGGAAACCCTTTTTATATCGGTTATCTGATGGGAGAGCACTCGATGTCGGGCTGGTGGTATTATTATATTGTTGCTTTTCTCGTCAAAAATCCGGTCCCATGGCTCATCATTTTATGCCTCACAACTATCGTCTGGCTGAAAATTAAAATAGCACGCAATGATGTACTCACGTTTCTCTGCATATTGACACCGGCGACCTTCTATTTTATTTATTTTTCTTTTTTTACAAACATTCCCATTGGCATCAGATATTTGCTGCCTATATTTCCCTTTTTGTTTCTGGCATCCGGCTTTCTTTTCCATCAGGCCATCATAAAATTTAAACGGATGCAATATCTTATGATGTTGCTCATGGTTTCGTACATTACAGCCTCACTCGTTGCTTTTCCGAATTATTTATCCTATTTCAATATTGCCGCCGGGGGATCTCTAAATGGTAGCCACTGGCTGATGGATTCCAACCTGGACTGGGGACAGAGCCTGCCGGCCTTAAAAAAATATATGGAAAAAAATAACATTGATAAAATCAAACTGGGGTATTTTGGACGGGTTGATCCTGAAATATACGGCATCAACTATTCTCTTGCTGAACAAAAACCAACGCAAGGAATATACGCCATCAGCATTAACTTTCTCGTGGGAAGACCGTATTATCTTTTAAAGGAAAACACGCACGAATTGCTGTACATCGACATCAACTACTATGATCAATACAGGCATCTAGAGCCGTCTGCCGTTGTCGGTCATTCGATTTACATTTTCGATATGAGAAAAAATATTTCCGTACGTTCTTCAGGGGAGTAAATTTATCGATGGATCATCATCATTCATTTGCAACGAATATAAAAACCGTCATCACAAAGATGAGCGCGAGAAAAATGAATCCACTCCAGAGTTCAATGACATGAAAATTCTGCTTGTACGCCCGCCTAGTTTTAAAATGCCGATCATCATTCCCAATCTCGGATTGGGATACCTTGCTTCCGTTTTAAGAAATAACAGACATACCGTCAATATACTTGATTGTGCAAAAAAAAGGATGAACCATCGAAAATATCGGGATTATCTCATGGACGAACAACCGGACATCGTTGGTCTTCAGATGTACACCTGCGATTTTACGTCAGCCAGGCAATGCATTGATATCACCAAAGCCTTAAACAGAAATACCGTTACAATCGTGGGAGGACCTCATCCTTCCGGTGATCCTGAAGGAACCATGGAAATTGCCAACCTGGATTATGCTTTTACGGGAGAGGCCGAATCAGGTTTTCCACGATTATTACAGCACATTCAATCTCCCGATAAAATTGATATCGACTCTATCGAAGGATTAATTCATCGCCGTGACGAAAAAATAAAAATAAACAAAAGAGGCTGTATCGAAAATCCGGATGATATCCCCTTCCCCGGTTGGGATCTGATCGACCCCACGACATATCCGGTTGCTCCGCACGGCACGTTTTCCAAAAGTCTGCCGATTGCTCCCATCATCACCAGCCGGGGATGTCCGTTCAAATGCACATATTGCGGAGTGCGTGTCAACACCGGCAGAAAGTTCCGTGTGAGGAGCATCGACAATGTTATTGAAGAAATAAAGTATTTGCGGAAAGAATTTGGAATCAAGGAATTTCATATCGAGGATGATAATTTCACGCTGGACAAATCCCGCGTCCTGGAGTTCTGCAATAAACTTGGAGAACAAAAGATTATGATCGACTGGGCCTGCACGAATGGCGTCAGACTGGACACGCTGGATAAAGAATTACTGCAAAACATGGAAAGCGCCGGTTGTTATTCGTTTTCCGTGGGTATCGAATCCGGTTCTTCAAGAATCATTGCGGACATGCAAAGGAACGAGACGCTGGATTTGATGATCGAAAAGATTAAGCTCGTCTCCTCAACAACAAAAATTCGAATGACAGGCTTCTTCATGATCGGTTATCCTGCTGAAACAATCGAAGATATTGAAAAGACTATCGAGCTTGCCCTAGAACTTCCTTTCCACAGAGCGCAGTTCAGCAATTTCCTTCCTCTTCCGGGGACGGAAATATATGATCGCCTTATCCGAAACGGAGACCTCGCTCCCGATGCGCAGCCCTGGGACCTCTACCAAAACAATCGTGTCATCTATGCGCCAAAAAATATTTCAAAAAAGGAAGTGCGCCGTCTGATGAAAAAAGCATTTGCCGCGTTTTATTTTCGTCCCCATATCCTTTTCGGATTGCTAAAAGAAATCCATTCCATGAACCAGTTTCGTACGGTGATTCGCCGTTTTTTTGATGTTTTCAGGTAAACATTCTGTTTTGTTGAATCTGTATGATTTATTTCAGCTCGTTCAATTGTCCCCCGGGCTGTTCGCATCCTGTAATTAATGATTCAACATCTCGTAAAAATATGATAATAATCTAATTTTAAAAAAAGGAGCTCGAGATAATGTTTGAAGTGACGATTATAAAATCATTTTCCGCCGCTCATCTTCTTGCGGATATAGGCGGCAAGTGTGAAGAACTGCACGGCCATAATTTTAAAGTGGAGATAACGGTTGCGGCTGAAAAGCTGAATGACATAGGGATATTAGTTGATTTCCGGTTTTTAAAAAAAGTCCTGGAAGACATTCTCGAGGACATTGACCATAAACATCTCAACAATTTATCGGCTTTTGCCGGCCTCAATCCCACTGCAGAAAATATAGCAAAATATATCTTTGAAAAGATGGATCCCCGGGTAAAAACCGCAGGTGTTAATATGACGAGCGTCAAAATTTGGGAATCAGATAATGCCGCTGTTACTTATTCCCTGTAATGACAGGAAGCGATCACATAAAAGCTTTGAGAGTTGCTATGATTGATATTCAAAACCAGAAAGATTTTCGAAAAATTGATATAAAAAAAGTCGGTGTCAAAAACATCAAATACCCGATTATTGTCCTGGACCGGGCTAAGGGAACCCAGCTGGTTAACGCCACCATCAACATGTACGTGAACCTGCCTCATCATTTCAAGGGCACGCATATGAGCCGCTTTGTGGAGGCCCTCAACGAGTTCAAAGGCCAGATCAACATTAAAACATTCCGGACCATTCTGGAGAAAATGCGGCAGAAACTGCATGCCCATTCCGCGCATATGGAAATTGAATTTGCCTATTTTCTGGAAAAAACGGCTCCTGTATCCAAGGCAAAAAGTCTGATGGAGTATGGCTGTATTTTAATCGGAGAAAGCAGCGCGGAAAAGTCTGATTTTCTGGTAGGCGTGTCGGTCCCCGTAACCACCGTTTGTCCGTGCTCCCGGGAAATCAGTCAATACGGCGCTCATAATCAGCGCAGCATTGTCACGACAAAAGTTCGTTATAAGAAATTTTTCTGGCTTGAAGATTTGATAAAGATTGTGGAAGATTCAGCCAGCAGCGAAGTATATTCGCTCCTAAAAAGAGTTGACGAAAAATACGTTACGGAAAAAGCATATAACAATCCCAAATTTGTGGAAGACGTTGTCCGCAGTATTGCGGTAAAATTAAATAAAGATGATAATTTTACCTGGTATTGCGTCGAAGCTGAAAATTTCGAAAGCATCCACAACCACAGCGCGTATGCGCTGGTGGAGAAAGGATAATTCATGGCAGTGAAAAAAACGCAAAGTTTCTTTAATCTCTATCATCAGGGCTTCATCCGCGCGGCTGTTTGCATCCCGGAGGTCAAGGTGGCCGATCCCGTTTTCAACACTCGGAAAACGATTGAACTGGCTCGCCGGGCCGCAAAGCAAAAAGCGGTTATGGCGATTTTTCCGGAAATGGGATTATCCGCCTACTCGAATGAGGATTTGTTTCACCAGGATGCTCTTTTGCTGGGTGTGCGTAAAGCCATTGTCGAGATCAAAAAAGCTTCCGTGAAGATCAACATGATCATGATTGTGGGTGCGCCGCTTCAGGTCGATTGCCGGCTTTTTAACTGCGCAATCGTTTTTTACCGCGGACAAATCCTGGGCGTTGCGGTAAAATCCTATCTGCCCAATTACCGCGAATTTTACGAGGGCCGGCAATTCACTCCGGCATCCGCCGCATTTTCTTCCACCATTGAACTAGCCGGACAAAAGGACATTCCTTTCGGCGCGGATATGATCTTTCAAGTCGCCAATATCAAGCATTTCAATTTCTTTATCGAAATATGCGAAGACCTCTGGGTGACGATTCCGCCATCGAGCTTCGCGGCAATGGCAGGAGCGACCATTATCGGCAATTTATCGGCATCCAATATTACCATCGGTAAATCCGAGTACCGTAAGCAACTGGCGGCCAATCAATCGGCTCGTTGCGTCGCCGCTTATCTTTACGCCGCTGCCGGAGTGGGAGAATCGACAACGGATCTGGCCTGGGATGGACATGCCATGATTCATGAGAATGGCAATCTGCTGACCGAATCACCCCGCTTTTCTCAACAGGCTCAAATCATTGATGCCGATTTAGACCTCGACCGTCTTGCGCAGGATCGCATGCGTTTAACGTCTTTCAGCAAAAACGCCTCCATTCATAAAGAAAAAATTCTATCCTTCCGGAAAATCAAATTTGATGTCAGCATTCCCGGAGGCGCCATTCTCCTGAAGCGGGAATATCCACGATTCCCCTATATTCCGGCCGATCCTTCCAAACGGGATCAGCGATGCTACGAAGCGTACAACATCCAGGTTCAGGGTCTGGCCAAACGTTTGAAATCTTCCGGAATCCCCCATATTGCCATCGGTGTTTCCGGCGGCTTGGATTCCACGCACGCCCTGATTGTTGCCGCAAAAACAATGGAATTGCTGGAATTGCCCAGGAAAAATATTAAAGCTTACACCATGCCGGGATTTGCTACTTCCCAAAAGACCTATGATAACGCCATGAAATTGATGAAGGCGCTGGACGTCGAAGTAAACGAAATTGACATCCGACCCGCCTGCCTGCAAATGCTTCAAGACATCAGGCATCCGTATTCCCGAGGCAAAAAAATATTCGATATAACATTTGAAAACGTTCAGGCCGGACAGCGCTCGGCCCATCTGTTCCGCCTGGCCAACATGCGCAACGCTCTCGTTGTCGGGACGGGAGAT